>Ga0187892_10009648_pt1 | contig 12601 bp, 14 predicted proteins | sample MA1701073metaG_FD_139345 | JGI IMG/M metagenome (GOLD analysis project Ga0187892, IMG submission 139345) | Bio-ooze microbial communities from a basaltic lava cave in the Kipuka Kanohina Cave System on the Island of Hawaii, USA - MA170107-3 metaG ...
AGCAGCGGATCAGGTTCCGAATTCCGCGGCCCGAATGGAATGGTGGTCATGTCCTTGTCTCCGTACCCATCCGCGCGCGCATCAGATGGCGCGCGCGATGCAACTGTGCCTTGCAGGTTCCGACCGCCACGCCGAGCATGCCGGCCGCTTCCTCATGGCTGTAGCCGTAGATCCCGTGCAGCACGACGATGTCGCGCGCTCCAGTAGGAAGCGCCGCGATCGCGCGCTCGATGTCGATCGGTGTCGCTGCATCCATGTCCGGCTCCACGGCAAAATCCATCTGTTCGCCCGTCTCGTCGGTCAGGCTGATCTCGTTCCTGCCTTGCGGACTGCGCCTGCGCGCGAGTACCGCATTTACCGCAATCCGGTGCAGCCAGGTTGAAAAGCGGCTTCGGCCCTCATTTCCCGCCAGGCTTCGCCAGGCGCTGACGAAAGTATCCTGAGTCAGGTCCTCCGCCGATTCCGGTTGGCCGGTCATTCGCAGGCAAAGTCCATAAACGCGGCCGACATGCTGGCGGTACAGATCTTCGAAGGCGTTGACGTCGCCTCTGCAGGCCCGTGCCACGAGTTCGTCGCTCGATTCCACTGCACTGGCCAGAATCGTCACCCGCCACATCCGATCGGCTGTCCGTTCATGTACTTGGACGCTCCGATCGCCCCGAAGGTTGGAAGCCGTACAATCCTGAAGGTATGGCAGCGCAGTTCGCGACGATCACCGGCTGGGGCAAATGCATGCCGCCGGCCATCCTGACCAACGCCGATCTGGCGACTTTCCTCGACACGGACGACGAGTGGATCCGGTCGCGCACCGGAATCAATGAGCGGCGCATTTCGCACGTGTCGCTCGGCGAAATGGCGTATGTGGCGGCATGCCGCGCACTCGCAGGAGCGGGTCTCGAGGCCGGTGAGCTGGACCTGATCGTTTTCGGCACCTGCAGCATGGACGAGCAGGTACCCAACATGGCTTCCTGGGTCCAGAACCGCCTCGGCGCGCACGGTGCCGGCGCGATGGACGTCAATACCGCCTGCACGAGCTTTCTCTATGGCCTCACGACCGCGAGCTCGATGATCAAGTCCGGTGTGGTGCGCAACACCCTGGTGATCGGCGGCGAGCTGATCTCTCCGATGATGGACTGGGCCAACCGCAATGTCTCCGTGCTCTTCGGTGACGGCTGTGCGGCGGTCGTGTTGCAGGCGACGACCCGTGCGGAAGGCGTGCTGGCCGATCGCCTCGGCTGTTACGGGGAGGTGCGCGGCATTCTTCAGGTTCACGGCATGGGATTGAACTATGCGAATCGCGGCTGGGTTCTCGGCGACACGGACTGGGTATTCGAAGGCCAGGAGATCTTCAAGCGCGCCGTCGTCGGCATGAGCCACGCCTGCGAAACGGTTCTCAAGGCCTGCAAGCTTGGCGCGGAGGACATTCATCTGGTCGTGCCGCACCAGGCCAATCTCCGCATCATCGAGGCCGTCGCCAAGCGCGCCCGGATTCCGATGGATCGCTGCTACGTCAATATCCAGCGCTACGGCAACATGTCCGCTGCGACCGTTCCAGTCGCGCTCGTCGAAGCGCTCGACGAAGGCCGTGTGGAGCCCGGATGCAACCTGCTGCTGACGGGATTCGGCGCGGGCCTTTCGTGGTCCGCGCACGTTCTGCGCTGGGGCGAGCGCACGACCGCGCTCGCCCAGAGCGATGCCGAGCTCCCACCCTGCCCGAAGACCGCGCTCGAAATCGTTCGCGGCCACATGGCGGTCAAGCAAGGGTCGCGCCTGAAGCAAGCCGGCTGACCAGTTCCTCATACAGGTTCACGAATAGGTCGGCCGCGCCCGCGACGTTTTCGCGCCAATGCAGTGCGGCATGCTCGTCGGCGCCGTCGCTGACGTACTTCGCGCAGGCGAAACCGGCGCCTTCGATGCGGCAGGACTTGGCGAGCGCATACGCTTCCATGTCCACGACGTCGCAGCGTACCCGTTGCACCTTCGTCGCGAATGAGTCGCCCGTGCCGCAGACGGCTTCCGGCAGAGCCGCAAAGCACGACGGGAATTCCAGTTCGGGCGGCAGCTCGTCGAAGGGCGTGACGCCGGGAGCAAAGCCGAGCGGCGCGACATCCATGTCGCGATCCACGAAACGGCGGCAGGCGACGAGCGTGCGCGGCGGGATGCCGATGCCGCCGGCCGTGCCGAAGTTGACGACGAGCGGCGGCCCGCGGTCTGCGCGCCGATACCGCGCAAACCGGCGCGTAAGCGCGACCGCCGCATTGACCTTGCCGACGCCGGTATAGAGCACGTCGATCCCGCGCGCTTCGAATCGCCCGGCGCTTTCCGCGGGCAACGCCATGGCGACGATGACCGGGGGCAGCTCACGTGCCATAGCGGATGACGCTGCGCACCGCGCGATCCAGGCACAGGTAATTTTGCGCGATCCCGAGATCGATCAGGACGCCGGAGTGCTCTATCTGAAATCCGGCATCGACCGCGAGCCGGGCCGAGGCCGCAAGCGTGCCGCCGGTCGCGAGCACGTCGTCGATCAGAAGCAGCCGCCCGTCGCCGCGCTGCATTTCGAGCACGCCCGATCCGTATTCGAGTGCGTAATGCCGTTCGACCACCGGCGGCGGCAGCTTGCCTTTCTTGCGGATCGGCACGAAGCCCTTGCCGCGTCTCTCTGCGAGCGCCGCGGCGAGTATGAAACCGCGCGACTCGACTCCGGCGACGGCCTCGGTTGCATTCCATTCCGCAGCGCTCCAGAGCGCATCCAGGGCGTCGATCGCCTCCGAGAAATGCGTGCGCAGCAACGGCGTTATGTCACGGAACAATATGCCCGGTTGCGGAAAGTCAGGCACGTCGACGACCTGGCGGGCAAGCGGATGCATGAGATCCTCGTCAACCCGGGCCGCAATCGGCCGTTCCTCAGAGTGAACGCCACAAATCGTGAGCGATTGGTACGGGAGACTCAATATGTTCAGGAAACTCGCCCTCGCCGCCGTGCTGACGGCGATCGCCGCGCCCGCCATGGCGGGCACGCCCTGGCTCGACGCGCGCGAGCAGAACCAGCGCCAGCGCATCGCGCAAGGCGTCCGCTCCGGCGAATTGACCCGGCCGGAAGCGCGACGGCTGGTGCGCGGCGAGATCCGACTGCACCGTCACGAGCGCATCGCGAAGTCGGACGGCATCGTCACGCGCGCCGAACGCATCCGGCTCCAGCGCCACGCCGACCGGATGAGCACGCGCATCTACCGCCAGAAACATGATCCGCAGTCGCGTTGATGCCAGCGGGCGCCGGCTCAGCCGGCGCCCATGGTGGCCGCGGACGTGTTCTCGAGGATGAACCCGCCGATCTCGCGGATGGCCCGGTCGCCTGCCGCGAGACCGCGCATTGCCGGAAACACGTGCGGCATGCCGTGCCAGACACTCACCTTCGCGCCGGCGACTCGTGCCGCGAAGCGGAGTGTATCGTCGAGCAACAGTTCGGAACTCCCCACAAGAATCATCATCGGCGGGAGACCCTTCAGGCGTCCAAACAGCGGCGACAGACGCGGATCGCGCTGATCGAGACCAGTCGCGTAATAGGACTGGATTGCGCGCAAGCTCGACGCCCTGAAGAGCGGATCCAGGCCGTCGTTGCGCTCCATCGATGCGCCGCTGAAAGTCAGGTCGAACAGCGGCGATATGAGGACAAGGGCCGCCGGCTGCGGCAGGCCCTCGTCGCGCGCCCGCATCGCGGTGACGACCGCCAGATTGCCGCCGGCCGAATCGCCGGCGAAAACGATTCGACCCGGGTCAATGCCTGATGACAACAGGAAGTTCCACGCGGCGAAGCAGTCTTCGGTCGCGGCTGGAAACGGATGCTCGGGCGCCAGCCGATAATCCACCATTAAACCGCGTGCACCGGCGGCCCGGGCGATCGCCGCGAGCAGTGGATCGTGAATCGTGCGCGCCTCGGCGACGAAGCCGCCGCCGTGAAAGTAGAGGATCACGCCGCCCGGCGGCGCGCCTGTCGGCTGGACCCACCAGGCCCTGGCGTCGCCGACCGCGAACGGCACCGAGGCCTCGAAGGTTTCGCGTCTCGCGAGCAGGGGCGCCGCGCGCGCAGTGAGTTCGCGAATCCGGGCCGGCGTCGGGTCGCGCGCAAGTACCGCCCTCGCGACGTGCAGCACGCGCTCGACAGCCCACCGCTGCACGGTTTCGCGCATGGCGGCATCCTACCCGGAGCGCGATGCCCGATGCGATACTGCCTCAATGGGCCGCATCTTTGAAGTTCGCAAGCACGCAATGTTCGCCCGATGGAACCGCATGGCGAAGCGGTTCGCGCGGATCGGCAAGGACATCACGATCGCCGTCAAATCCGGCGGAACCGATCCGGCGAACAACCCGGTGCTGCGTCGCGTGATCCAGAACGCTCGCTCAATCAACATGCCGAAGGACAGGATCGAGGCCGCGATCCGGCGTGCGTCGGGACAGGGCGCGGCGGATTACCAGCAGGTTCTCTATGAGGGCTACGCGCCGCACGGAATCGCCGTGCTCGTCGAGACGGCGACGGACAATCCGACGCGAACAGTCGCAAGCGTTCGCAATATCCTCGCCAAGCACGGCGGCAATTTGGCCAGCAACGGAAGCGTCAGCTTTCTGTTCCGGCGCATGGGCGTCTTTCGCCTCGACCCTGCGGGCATCGACCAGGACGAACTGGAGCTCGACCTGATCGACCACGGGCTTGAGGAGATGGGCGAGAGCACGGGCGAGAGCGGCGAGCCGCAACTCGTCGTCCGCTGCGCCTTCGAGAATTTCGGCCTGTTGCAGAAGCGGCTCGAGGAAAGAGCGATCGCCCTGCTGTCAGCCGAGCAGGAATACGTCTGCACGACGCCGGTCGAACTCCCGGAGGCGGAAGCCAACGAGGCGCTCGAGGTCATCGACCGGCTCGAGCAGGACGATGACGTGCAGAAGGTTTATCACTCCCTCGCCTAGACAATTCGCTCGACCAGCGCATTCGGCCGCGACCGCTTTTCGCCGATAGAATAAGCTCGCGTAACCGCCTCGGCGGCCGCCTTCGCTTTTACCCCATTCGCCGCGTGCACTCGTGCAAGCGGATCGCCATTCCTGACATTTGCGCCCAGTGGTGCGAGGCCGTCGAAACCGACGGCTGGATCGACGGACTGGTCGGGTGCGGCGCGTCCGCCTCCGAGCCTGACAACCGCGAAGCCCAGAGCGCGCGTGTCGATCGCGGTGACGAATCCGCTCTGCGGCGCAGGCACTTCGAGCACGAGAGCTGCACTTGCCAAATGCGCCTCCGGCCTTTCCACCAAGTCGGAGGGTCCGCCCAAACTCGCAACCATCCGTGAAAACCGCTCGGCTGCGGCGCCGGATGCAAGCGCTTTCGAAAGCGCCTCGCGCGCTGATTTCGCATCCTTCGCGAGCTTGCCGAGAACCATGACTTCCGCACCGAGCGCGAGCGTGACTTCAAGCAGGCGCGCGTCGCAGCCCTCGCCCCGCAGCATCGCAATCGCCTCGCGCACTTCCAGCGCATTGCCGGCCGAGCGCGCGAGCGGCTCCGACATATCGGTCAGCAGAGCCGCAACCGGAAGCCCGGCCTCCGCGGCTGTCGAAATCATCGAGCGCGCGAGCTCGCGTCCGCGTTCTGCTTCGGGTAGCACGGCCCCGCCGCCCGTCTTGATATCGAGCACGAGTGCGTCGAGTCCTCCGGCCAGCTTTTTCGACAGGATCGACGCGACGATCAGAGGGAGGCAGTCGACCGTCGCCGTGACATCGCGGATCGCATAAAGCCTCCGATCCGCGGGCACGATGCGCTCGCCTGCACCGATGATTGCGACGCCGGCATCGCGGATTGCGGCACGAACGCGTTCGGGGGGCGGTCGTGACTCGTATCCAGGAATCGATTCCAGTTTGTCCAGCGTCCCGCCGGTGTGTGCGAGCCCGCGGCCGACGATCATCGGTACGCAGGCGCCGCAAGCCGCGAGCATAGGGCCGAGCGCGAGCGAAACGAGATCGCCGATACCGCCGGTCGAATGCTTGTCGAGCACGGGACTCGGCGGCGATTCGCGGCTCCAGTCAAAGACCTCGCCCGTGTCGCGCATCGCGATCGTGAATGCCGCGCACTCGGAGGGCGTCATGCCACGGTAATGGACAGCCATTGCGAACGCGGCGATCTGCGCATCGCTCAGGCTGCCGTCGGCAATGCCCCTCGCAATCCTGGCGAGATCCTCCGGCCCGAGCGTGCCGCCCTCACGCTTTATCCGGATCGTTTCCTGCGGCAGCCAGGTCATTGCTTAACGATAACCCGACCACGGCAGCGAAGGCCTGGTCATCATGAGGAGGATTAAATATGTCTCCCAACTTGCGGAATGTGAAAAAGAATTAATCGAACTGTCACGAATCGTTAATCACAACCGGCGAAGCTGTCCTCCCCATGAAGGTCCGCAGCGTTTTCCTTTCGGACGTTCACCTGGGCCACCGGGGCTGTCGCGCGGAGGATTTGCTTGCGTTTCTGGCCGAAGTCGAGGCCCGCAACATTTTCGTCATCGGCGACCTGATCGACTTCTGGGCCCTGGGTCGCTCTGCCTGGTGGCCGCAGGCGCACCAGGACGTCATCCGGGCACTTGTCGAGCGGGCGAGCGCCGGAGTGCGCGTCGTCTACCTGCCCGGCAATCACGATGAGGCCGCGCGCGAATTCGCCGGCATGAACATCTGCGGTATCGAAGTCCATCGCCAGCTCGTGCACGAGACGGTTGACGGCAGGCGGATGCTGCTGTTGCATGGCGACGAGTTCGACGCATCGGTGCGCTGCGGCCGGATGCGCGTCGTGCTGGGTGCCGCGATTTACGCAGTCGCGCTCAGAATCAATCATCTGATCTATCGCGCGAGGCGGGCTCTCGAATTGCGTGAATGGTCATTGACTACCTGGCTCAAGCAGCGCGTGTCCGATGCGCGTGCCTACATCCAGCTGTTCGAGGAAGCGGCGGCGGGAGCTGCCGCGCGTGCCGGATGCCAGGGTGTCGTCTGCGGTCATATACATCACGCGGCCATCCGTGAAATCGACGGCGTGCTCTATTGCAACGATGGCGATGGGGTCGAGAACTGCTCGTCGCTGATCGAAAACCTGAACGGAAAACTCAGCCTTGTTTACTGGTCCGAATACCGCGTCCGGGCAGCCGCGCGCGTCGCGTCGAGAGTTGAACTCGAGCCGATGCGGAAGTTTACAGGCGTCGCCCAACCCGTGCCGCAGATCCGCTCGGCCAGTTCGAGATAGTGCCGAGCCTGCGCGAGCGTCCTGATATCTCCTGACGCCTTGAAGCCGCCGCGGCCTCGTTCGCACAGGCATTCCAGGATCACTTGCGCGGCTTCGGGTGTCGCCCCTACGCGGCTTTTTCCGGTCGAAGTCTTGATGAAATCGGCGCCGGCATCGATTGCTGCTTCGCATACTTCGCGTATCAGGAGCGGATCGCTGAGCTCGCCGCTCTCGATGATCGCCTTCAGGAGCTTCTTGCCGCAGATCTCCTTGCATCGTTGCAAAATCGACGGACCGCTTTCGCGATCGCCGCTGACGTAGGCGCGCCAGGCAAAAACCATGTCGATCTCGTCCGCACCGGCTGCGAGCGCTCGCCGCGTCTCGCGAAGCGCCCGGCCCGGATCATTGGCGCCGTCGGGAAAATTCAGGACGGTGGCGACCGCGATGCGCGGCGCCCGCGATCCGTCGAGCGCACGCCGCGCCGTGACGATGTGCTCGGGGTACACGCAAATGGCGGCAGGCCGCGTTTCTGCGGAAGCGGCCTTCTGGCAGAGCTTCTCGATGTCCGCGGGCGTGTCGTCCTCGCCGAGACTCGTGAGGTCGAGAGCCGCGAGCACACGCGCGTCCGTCGCGCGATCCAACGGATTCATTTTTCGCGACGCGAAGGCGGCAGGAAAAAAGCGAATGGAAGCAGTTCCTCGACGGTCGCGGTCCGCATCTGTCCGCCCTGCCACGGAAAGTGGACATTCACGCGGCCATCGACGGCCAGTTCATTGATTCGCTGGCGGCAGCCGCCACAGGGCGAAGCCGCCAGCACCCGGTCATCGTGATCCGTCGCCCAGACCGCGATCTCGGCAATCCGGAATTGCGCGCCTTCCGCCTGCACGCCCGCGGCGATTGCGCTCATTTCCGCGCAGTTGCCGAGCGGGTACGACGCGTTTTCGACATTGGTTCCGCGATAGACGACGCCGCTTGCGGAGCGCACCGCCGCGCCCACGTGGACCCCCGAATACGGCGAATGCGACTGGCCGCAGCATTCGCGCGCGGCGGCAGTCAGCGCTTCGCGGGTCGCCGTCATTTCGCTGCCTCAGCCATTGACAGATCTGGAGCGGGTGATGGGAATCGAACCCACGTTAGCAGCTTGGGAAGCTGCAGTTCTGCCATTGAACTACACCCGCCTGCTTTGCCGGATTCTATGCGTCCCTTCGATAAAACAGAACGGCCGCCTCGAGGCGGCCGTCCGTTTCGATGCAACAAAGTCGCCGTTACTTCGCGACGAGGATTTTCTTGACCCATCCGGCGCCCTTGCCGGACTCGACCTTCAGGTAACCATTTTCTTCCACGCCCATGTAGATGAGCTCATCGCCCTTGGCCAGCGTCGCGACCGCGGCGCCGGCTTCACCCGCGCTACCCATGATCTTCACGCCGCCAATTTTCGGAAAGAGCACGTCGCCCTCGTTGAAGACGGCGCCGGCCCTCGTCGTGCCGCCGGACGCCGCTTCCTGCGCCAGTGTGCCGACGTCGCGCTGCAGGTTGGGGTCGTTCCTGATCACGCGGACGACGTTATTGTAATTGTCGGCGAAACTCGCCGCGATGATCTTGCCTTCATTCGTGTTGCCATATCCGCCGACGCCACCGCCCGCGCCACCGCCGACGACGAGCGCGCCAAGATTCAAGTCCGCCTTCTTGGAACTGCCTTCGGCTGCCGCGACCTGCACGCCCGATCGGGCGTCCGCAACCAGCATGCTCGTCTGCGCTTCCTTGAACTTGAGGCCGCCCGCGACCGCGCCGAGCACTGCGCTCCTTCCGCCGAGAAGGCCGCCCAGCGCCCCGCCAATTCCGCCCGCATTGCCTTCGGAGAACACGACGGAAGGCGTGAGGATGAAATCGGCAGCCACCATCTGCCCGCCGCCGATGTTGGAGCCGCTGCGCATCTCGCCGCCGCCGGCAAGCGCCCGCTCCTGCATCATGTTCTGCATGCCCTGGCCGCGCTCGACGACGATGAAGCAGTTCGACTGCTGAATCATCATCCGGATCAGCCCGACCGGCGACTGGAGGTTGTAGCGCGCAAGCGCCGACATCACGTAATCCTGCGGTTCGACGACCGCAACGGCTCCCATCGCCTTGTCGCATTTTTCGAGGTCGCTGGCCGCGCCTTGCGCGCCCTGCGTGCCCGCGGCGCCCTGGACTTCCGAGCCCCCTTTACCTTTCTTCGTGTCCAGCACCCCTTGCGCCTGGGCGCTCATCGTCAACGCGGAACCGATCATTCCTATCGCAATGGCGCGAAGCGCGCTCGCATACGATTTCATATCCCCTCCCAGGATCGGATCACGCGCGGAATATACTCCCTCATGCTCCCCGACCGCCATTCGGCCGACGTCGCAATCGCCGGCGCGGGCATCGCGGGCATCGTAACGGCGATCGAGGCGCTGACCCGCCGCCGGCGTGTCCTGCTCCTCGACCGCGATCTCGAGGAAAATCTGGGCGGACAGGCGAAGGATGCGTTCGGGGGACTCTGGTTCGCCGGCACGGCCTTGCAGCGCCGCCGGGGGATCCACGACGGCTTCGACGTCGGCTTCGCGGACTGGCTCGCTTTTGGCGAGCTGCGCCCGGAGCATGAGTGGCCGCTGGCCTGGGCGCGTGCTTATGTCGAACGCTGTGTGCCGGACGTCTATGAATGGCTGATCGCGCAAGGCATCCAGTTCATGCCGGTGCCGATGTGGGTCGAGCGGGGATTGTACGGCCGCGGCAATTCGCTGCCGCGTTTTCATCTCGTCTGGGGTACAGGCCGCGCTCTGACCAATGCGCTGATCGGCCGGCTCCTTAACCACCCGCACCGCGCGCTGCTCGACCTGCGTTTTGGCCATCGGGTGGATTCACTCGTGACGCGCGCCGGGGATGTCACGGGCCTCCTCGGCACGATCGAGGCTGATGGCCGGCCATTCGAGATCGCGGCCGACGCGGTCGTCATCGCCGGGGGCGGCATCAACGGCGACATCGAGCGCGTGCGACGCCATTGGCATGCGGACTGGGGAAAGCCGCCGCCGGTGATCCTGAACGGTTCCCACCGATTCGCGAACGGCGCGCTGCACGATGCCGCCCTGGCCGCGGGCGCAAACGTGACCCATCTCGATTGGCAATGGAATTACGCGGCAGGCATCAGGCACTGGCGCCCGCGCAAGCCCGGACATGGCTTGTCGCTCGTCCCGCCGAAATCCGCACTGTGGCTCAACTCCCGCGGCGAACGCATCGGGCCGATGCCGCTTGTGGCGGGTTTCGACACGCACGATCTCGTGGCCCGCATCTGCCGCGAGCCCGGCGGCTATAGCTGGCAGCTCCTCAACCGGCGGATCGCGCTCAAGGAACTCGCGGTTTCCGGCGCCGAGTTCAATCCCGCGATTCGGGACCGGCGCCGCCTGCGCTTTGCTTTCGATCTCCTGTTCGGCAACCGCTGGCTCTACGATGAATTGACTCGCAACAGCGAGGACATCGTACTCGCGGATACGTTGCCGGAACTCGTCGAGCGGATGAATGCACTGAACGGCGATGACGTGGTAGACCTCGCGACGATCGAGTCCGCGGTGGCGAACTACGATGCCGCGATCAGGCGCGGCAGGCGCTTTCGCAATGACGAGCAACTCCGGAGAATCCAATGGGCGCGGCGCTGGCCGGGCGACAGAATGAGGACCTGTGCCTTCCAGCGCATCCTGGATCCGGCGGCCGGACCGCTCATGGCCATCCGCGAGTACGTGATCAGCCGCAAGAGCATGGGCGGCATCCAGACGGACCTGCAGTGCCGCGTCCTTGGCCGGAACGGGCGGGCGATCGCCGGCTTGTTCGCGGCCGGCGAAGCTGCAGGATTCGGCGGCGGCGGGATGAATGGGAAGCGCGGGCTCGAGGGGACGTTTCTCGGCGGTAGCCTGCTGAGCGGCCGCATCGCGGGAAAGACCGTCTAGGAAAATCACGTGCGTTACCAGGACGCCATCAACGTCGAGGATCTGCGCGCGATCGCGAAACGGCGATTGCCGCGTTTTGTCTTCTCCTACGTCGACGGTGGAGCGGAAGACGAGATCACGCTGCGCCGAAATCGAGACGCTTTCACCCGGCAGAGCTTCCGGCCGCGCACGCTCATCGACGTGTCCAGTCGCGACCTCTCGACGCACATACTCGGTGCGCCGTCCGCGTTGCCGCTCGTCGTGGGCCCGACCGGCTTGAATGGGCTTTCCTGGCGCGACGGCGACATGGAACTCGCCCGCGCCGCCTCTGCCGCCGGCGTGCCGTTCGCGGTGTCCACGGTTTCGATGAGTCTCCTCGAGGACGTCGCGCGGGATGCGTCGGGGCGGTTGTGGCTCCAGGCCTACGTCTTCGCCGAGCGGAATATCACCGATGCCATCATTGCGAAGGCGCGCGACGCCGGATACGAATGCGTGATTCTGACAAGCGACTTTCCCGTCGCCGGCAAGCGCGAACGCGACCTGCGCACGGGCCTCCTGCCGCAGCAACGATTCACGCTGGCCGCGAGGCTCGACATGCTGATGCACCCGCGCTGGCTCGCGATGGTCGCGACGCGCCGGCCACGTTTCGTCAATGTCGAGCGGGAGCTCAGTTCAGGGCGAAACGTCAATGCCTTCGTCGGTCACGGGATGTTCGATCCGTCGTTCTGCTGGGACGATGTGAAGCGCTTCCGCGACCGCTGGCCGCGAAAACTGATGCTGAAGGGCGTACTGCGAGCGGACGACGCGGATCGCGCCATTGCGACCGGGATCGACGGGCTCGTGCTGTCGAATCACGGCGGGCGGCAGCTCGATGGGGCGATCAGCGCCATCGACGCGCTGCCGGAAATCGCGCGCGTTGCCGGCAGTCGAGTGTCGATCCTGGTGGACGGCGGTGTTCGGCGCGGCAGCGACATCGCGAAGGCCGTAGCGCTCGGCGCCGAGGGCGTGATCCTTGGCCGCGCCCCCGTTTACGGTCTCGCGGCGGGCGGGAGGGCGGGCGCCGCGCGCGCGATCGCGATCCTGGCCGACGAGCTCGACCGCACGCTCGCCCTGACGGGCTCTCCAAACATCGCTGCATTGACTGCCGACCTGATCGCGTGAACTGGCAGCCCATCCGAAGCTATGTGCTGCGTGCCGGGCGCATTACGCGAGCGCAGCGGCGCGCTCTCGACGAATTGCTGCCGCGCTGGGGCATCGCATATGCGCCGGCGCCGCTGGATCTGGACCGCGTTTTCGGCAGGCGCGCGCCCTGTGTTCTCGAAATCGGCTTCGGGAACGGCGACACGTTGATTGAACTCGCGGCGGCGTCGCCGGGCACCGATTACCTGGGCGTCGAGGTGCATGCGCCCGGGATCGGGCATTGCCTGCT
>Ga0187892_10009649_pt1 | contig 12600 bp, 9 predicted proteins | sample MA1701073metaG_FD_139345 | JGI IMG/M metagenome (GOLD analysis project Ga0187892, IMG submission 139345) | Bio-ooze microbial communities from a basaltic lava cave in the Kipuka Kanohina Cave System on the Island of Hawaii, USA - MA170107-3 metaG ...
ACGTCGTCTCGCTACGTGCTTCATGAATAGTCCGGGCTAGAATCGATTCCCCCCGGAGAACCGCCATGAGCCCCGTCCTCGCGCTCCCGTTCCTCCTCTGCCCACCGGCGCAAGACGCATCCCTCGAGCGACTGGAGCGATCGCCGCGCCACCAGGAGTGGATCCGCGTGAAGCACGGGGAGCGCGACGTCCACGCCTTCGTCGTCTTTCCCGAGAAGGAGGAGAAGGCGACCGCCGTCGTCGTGATCCACGAGAACCGCGGGCTCACCGACTGGGTCCGGGGCGTCGCGGATCAGCTCGCCGAGGCGGGATACCTCGCGATCGCGCCCGACCTCCTCTCGGGCATGGGCCCCGAGGGAGGGAAGACCGCCGACTTCGCGACCGGAGATGCGGCGCGCCGCGCGATCTATGAACTCTCCCCGGAACAGGTGACGGCGGACCTGCACGCCGTCGCGGACCACGTGGGAAAGCTCCCCGCCGCGAACGGCAAGGTCGCCGTCGCCGGGTTCTGCTGGGGCGGGAGCCAGACGTTCCGGTTCGCCACGAACAACGACCGGATCGCCGCCGCTTTCGTCTTCTACGGGACGGGGCCGGACGGGGAGGCGGACGTCGCGAAGATCCGATGCCCCGTCTACGGGTTCTACGGTGGCAACGACGCGCGGGTGAACGAGACGATCCCCGCGTCCACCGATCTCATGAAGAAGGCGGGCAAGACCTACGAGCCCGTCGTCCACGACGGCGCGGGACACGGGTTCATGCGCTCCGGCGAGGCCTCCGGCGCCGACGAAGCGAACCGAAGGGCTCGGGACGAGGCCTGGAACCGGCTTCTCGCACTCCTCGAGAAGCTCTGAGGGCGGCCTCGGAGCGATGCGGCTCGATCCCGAAGGCTTCGCGTTCACCTCCTTCCTCGAACGACACTTCGAGACGATCCGCGAGGAGGAACGGGCTCTCGCGCGGGCGGAGTACGCGCCCTGGCCCCAGCGGGAGGCGTACTCGGGGGAGTGGCTCGTCTTCCCTCTCGTCGCCCGCGGAGTCGACCTGGGCGTCCCGGGCCTCGACCTCGAGGCGAACCGGCGTCGGTGCCCGCGGACCGCCGAGGTCCTGCTCTCCGTCGATCGCCTCGTGCTCGCCGGCTTCTCGCGGCTCGAGCCCGGTTCTCACATCTTCCCACACGTCGACGGGTCGTCCCCCGACGTCGTGCGTTGCCAGCTCCCGCTCCACGTTCCCTCCGGAAGCCTCTTTCGCATCGCGGAGTGGGCCGGCCCCTCGACCGAAGGCCGGTGCCTCGTCTTCCGAGGGGTCACCGAGCACGAGAGCGTCAACCGCGGGACCGCCCCGCGCACGGTGCTCCTCGCCGACTTCCGCTTCCCCTCCCTCGGGCGAGGGGAAGCGCGCCGGTCTACTGAACGAACGTCATCTTCGACTTCGGGGCCTTGATCGAGAGGGACCCCGAGATCGTCCCCGTCGTCGCCGCGTTCGCGCCGATCGTGAGGGTGTAGTCCCCGAACGCGTCGAGGGGGAGGTTCTTGAAGGCGATCTGCGTCCCCCCGGGCGCGACGGTGATCGCGGCCATCACGGCGGGGTCGCCGAGGATCGAGCCCGAGCGCCCGACGAAGGCGGAGACGAAGGCGTCGAGGCCGTCGAGCGCCTTGATCTTCCCCTTCATGATCGACCCGCTCTTCGCGACGAGGCCGATGTCCGCCGTCCCCGGCCCGACCATGAGAGGCGGACTCTTCGGCAGCTTCACCTTCCGCGCGTCCTTCGGGAGCTTCTCCTTCGCGGAGAAGGCGTAGTCGCCGGTCGTCCCCGCCATCCCCGAGATCTCGAACGTGTAGGTCTCCGTCGAGGGGAGGGGGAACTTCTTGACGGACACCTTCGACCCCGCGGGGAAGGCGAACAGCGGATCGAACGAGGGATCCGCCGGATCCGAGGAGAGGATCGGGGTGCCGCTCCCGTCGGAGACGACGACCTTCGGCATCAGGGCCGACCCCGAGGCCGCGGAGAGCTTGAGGGAGAGGAGCGTCCCGGCGATCCCCTCGAGGAAGGCCGAGTCGACCTCCCCCGGCGTCGAGATCGTCCCGGTGACCTTGTCCTTGAGCTGGAGGAGGGGCGCATAGGTGAGCCCTGCCGCCGCGGACGCGACCTGGCCGCTCGGGTTCGTGACGAGGACGCTCGTCGGGCCGGGCGCGCCCGGGGGAACGACGACGGAGAGCTCCGTCGGGGAGACGAAGGCGGTCATCCCCGCCGTCCCGCCCATGCCGGTCGAGAGGTCGGCGCCGAAGGCGACGGTCGCGCCGCTCACGAATCCCGTCCCCATCACGCTGACCGTCGTTCCGCCGAGGTGCGGGACGACGGACGGATCGGCCGCGCCGAAGGTCGGGTCGGCGGCGGCGACGCCCGTGAATCCGCCGGCGATCGTCGTCGTGTCGCAGGTGCCGCCTCCCGGATTCATGACGACGACGTCGAGCGCTCCGGCTCCCATCGCCGCGGTGACGACGTCGATGCGGGTCGGATCGACGAAGGTCCGCATCGCGACGGCGACGCCTCCGATCGTGACGGTCGCGGCGGGGTCGAACTGGCTCCCGAGGATCGTCGCGGACGTGCCGCCCCCGGTGCTCCCCGCCGTGGGGTAGATCGAGGTGGCGACGACGGAGTTCCCGTAGAGGAGCGCGGCGGGGAGCCGCGCCTCCTCTCCCCCGTCCGTCGCGACGACGACGTCGACGGTCGCCGCCGCGTGCGCCGGCGCCGTCGCGGAGACGGAGGCGGCGGAATTGAGGACGACGCCCGTTCCCTGCCCGTCGCCGAAGAGGACGAACGGGGTCCCGGAGAAGTTCGACCCGGTCACCTTGACGTTCGTCCCTCCGCCGAGGTTCGCACAGTCGGGGTCGATGCTCGTCACGCCGGGCGCGGCGGGGAGGACCTCGAGGAAGCCGCAGTGGAACGCGGTGTCCGCCCCGCTCGTCACCTGGAAGTCGTAGACGCCGGGCGCGGCGCCCGCGGACGCGGTGAGCGTGAACGCCGTGGCCGTCCCGACGATCATGAAGGTCCCCATCGGGGCGTCGGGGACGGTGACCGTCGCGCCCGCGAGGCCCGCTCCCACGAAGACGACGGGGATCGACTCCCCGGGGTGGATCGAGATCGGAACGCCGGGAATGGTGACGTTCACGACGACGTCGGCGTCGACGAGGATGTCGGGGACCACCGTCGTCCCCGTCCCCACGACCGTCGCGGGCATGGAGACCGCCGGCTCGAAGTCCGTCTCGAAGGGCCCGACGCAGTTGTTCGCGGGATCGATGTTCGCGTTCGTGATCGGCCCGTCGAGGGGCTCCGCCGTGACGACGTACATCCCCGGATCGAGCCCGGCGATCGTGTAGGCGCCGGTCGAGTCGCTGAGGTCGGACACCGCCAGGCGACCGTCGGCCGCCAGGCGCGCCCAAACATGCGCCCCCTCGACCGTCGCCATCGATCCGCTGCGGCGGACGACGCCGGTCAACGCGCCCTTCGTCGTCGCGGGGTAGGCGTCCTCCGCGGCGGCGACGTCGTCGGGAGCGATCGTCCGGGGGTTGAACTCCTCCTCGATCGCGAACGGGGCCATCGTCGCTCCGCCGATACCGGTGTGGTCGAGACCGATGAAGTGTCCGATCTCGTGCGTCGCGATCGCCCAGACGTCGAAGGTCCCCGGCGTGAGATCCGCCGAGAAGGTCATCCCCGCGCCGTTGAAGAGGATGTCCCCGTCCACGATGTTTCCGGACGAGAAGAACTGGATCGGCGTGACGGCGATCGTCGCGGAGCCGGGCGGGAAGAAGCCCGACGAGTTGTTCTCGTCGAAGAACATCAGGTGGAGGTCGTCGGCGGGCCAGTCCGTGCGCGCCCGCTGGGCGGGATCCGTGTTCTCCGCGAAGGCGATCGAGGAGCCCGGGACGTTCTCCCAGACCTGGAAGCCGAGCCGGATCGCGAGGTCCTCGCTGGCGTCGCCGGGGACGTCGTCCGAGCCGGCGATGTTGATCACGAAGGAGACGGGGATCGAGCCGCCCGGCCACTTGAGGGCGTTTCCCGTCGAGGAGCAGAGGCGGACGTACCCGTAGGCGCCCGTCGAGACGAGCGCGGCCGCGGCGGCGGCGACGGCGAGGCGGGAGAGGATCGCGCGCACGGCTACCTCCCCTCCCGGACGAGCCGCTCGACGACCGAGACGAAGCGGTCGTAGTCGAACCGCTCCTCGCCCGGCGCCTCGAGAACCTCTCCCGTCGCGGGATCGACGAGCGCGAGCCCCCCCATCGTGCGCCGGAGCCTCTTCACGCCGGTGACGGGATCCCGCTCCACGACGAGCTTCCCCTGTCCGAGCCCGACGGGGACCCGGATCCCCGTGTGCGACTCGGCGGTGAGGAAGAGGAGGACCTCCTCCCCGACCCGGAACCGGGGCATCCCGGCGATGACGAGCCCCTGCCCGTCGATCTCCCCGCCGGGGATCCGGAACGCGATCTCCGCGCCGGGCGTCGCGTTCTTGAGCCCGCGCGCGACCCGGAGGCGCACTTCCGTGAGGACGTGCCCCCAGTCGTCGAGAACCGGCGTCGTCGAGACACATCGGGCCTCGACGATCCGCTCGGCGCGGGAGACGAGTCCCGCGAGATCGAGCCGGACGACGACGCTCGCGGAAGCGATGCCCGCGAGGAGGGCGGAGAAAACGATCGGGAAGAGGAGCCGGGAGCGGGGTCGTCGAATCATGTCGCGCACCTCCGGGGCGCTGGAGGGCGAGATTCGACCGGCTCCGGGCGGATTGCGCAACCCCCTTCGGAGTCGCGCGCCGCCGGAGTGCGCGGGAGACCGATCCGTCCGCGGGATGCGGGGCTACGGCCCGAGGCGCGCGTCGAGCTCCGTCGAGACGAACGGGAAGAACCCGAACCCCATGTCGAGACCGACCACGGCCCACTGCGCGCGCACGCAGCCGCCGATCAAAGCCGGCACGGGCGGGATCGGGATCGGGGCGGTGGCCTCGCTGACGGGCACGGTGATCGTCATCATCGGCGAGCCCGCCGACCACTGGAAGTTTCCGGCCGGCACCAGCACGAGGCTCGTCACCAGGATGTCGAGGCTCGGGACGAGGGTGCAGCCGATCGAGGTCGGGAAGATCAGGGAGAGATCGAGGTTGGCGACGCCGACCCCGACGACGAGAACGGGAAGACCTCCCCCCGGGATGATCCCGCCGCCCGACGTCGGCGATTCCTTCAGCGTGATCGCGAAGGTCGCCGACGGGACGGAGGGGTTCCCGATCGTCCCGATCTGGGCGATGACCTGATCGTCCGGCGCGGGAGAGAGCGGGGCGAAGCAGCCCGGTCCAGAAACACGGCTCGTCGCGGGCGCGGCGAAGGCGCCGCTGGGAATCGGGAGGATCTTCCCCTTCGGCCCCCAGAACTCGCCGGGCGGGAGCGTCGCGGCCCGGATCTGCTCGCCGGGGTCGTCGGCGTCCCCGTCGTTGTTCATGTCCTGGAGCCGCCAGATCGTGTCCATCTTCGCGTTGAACCCGAGCCGCTCGCGATTGTCGATCGCGGCGGGCCCGTCGTCGTTGAAGAGGTAGGCGACGTCGCCGACGGCGCCCATGTCCTCGATGATCGTGAGCTGGTAGCTGTTCGGCCCGTCGACGAGGGGGGTCGAGCCCGCCCCCCACGCACCCGCCTGCTGCGAGCCGTTGTACCAGAGGGTCACCTCGCCGGGGTCGTTGAGATCGCCGTTCCCCGTGAGATCACGCCCCTTCAGCACGATCCCCTTGAAGCAGGAGAACCCGGTCCCCGACGTGCTCGCGAACCAGTAGAGCTGCTGGCCCGTCGAGGAGAGCGAGGTGTGCACCATCCGGAGCACGTTTCCGAACCCGGTGCACGGGGTCGAGGGGACGCAGTTGGCGTTCCAGTCGAAGACGAGCGGGAACGTGACCCCGACGTCCGTGTTCTGCTTCAGGGCGGCGAAGGCGCCGCAGCTCGCGGCGGGGGCGTAGAAGAGGTTCACCGCCTCCCCCGCGTCCCACACGTAGTTCCCGTTCAGGTCCTTCGCCGCGATGTAGAGGCCCGCGTGCGCCCCGCCGCTCCCGTTCAGGAAGGCGATCACGCGGTCCGTCGCGTCGACGGCGAGCGCGCGGAAGTCGCTCGCGTTGAGGGTGACCGTTCCCGTCCCGGCGGCATCCGGAACGGTGAACGTCCCCGTGAGATACTGGCTCACCTCGGGCTCGCCGAGGACCACGACTCCCACGGTCGCGGCGCCGTCCGCGTTCAGGTCCTTGAACCGGTAGATGCCCTGGTTCGCCGTGTTCGACGAGGCGTTCGTGGTGACCCAGAGCGCCCCGGTCGAATCGACGGCGCAGTTCCCGACGAAGTAGGAGCCGGGGCCCATCTGGGTCGGGAAGTCGAAGAAAACGTTCTGCTCCCCCGCCTCGATCCGGCCGTTCCCGTTGAGGTCGACGGCGCGCTCGACGAGGTCCGTGTCCGTCCGCACCCAGAAGAGGGTGTGGACGCCCCCGACGAGGCCGTACGCGACGTCGCGGACGTTCGCGCAGGAGCCTCCCGTCTGCGAGATCTGGCACGGGCTCGCCTGGAGCTGCATGAAGTCGACGGCGAACTCCCCGCAGCCGTCGAAGTTCCCGTCGACGTTCAGATCGACGAGCCGGATGAGGCCGCGGTTCGCCGCGAAGTCCGTCTCGGACGGGAAGAGGAGATCGGTTCCCTGGGCGGGCGCCGGAGCGGAGAGGAGCGCCGCGCCGCCCAGCACGAGCGCCATCGTTCGGAACGAAAGTGCACGGATCATCGTCGCTTGACCTCCTGAAGGATCCCCGCGGCGGGGCATCGGTACCTGGAACCAGGCGGAGAGCCGCACGCTCCCCGCAGCCGCGATTCTACCGGATGGAACTCCTCCCGTTCCCCCCCTTTCCTGTATCCTCCCGCTCCCCCCACGCGACGGACCCGAGACCATGGGAAGAGATCGAAAACCGGTCGACGACGGCGGCGCCGCGTTCGGTCCGGACGTTTCCCGCCGTAGTTTCCTGAGAGGCATGGGGATCGGAGCGCTCGCCTCCGCCGCCCCGGCGCGCCTCCTTCCCGCGCAGGAGGAAGCCGCGCGCGACCCGGCCGTTCGCGGACCCGGCGCCGTGCCGGTCGAGATCCGGGTGAACGGGAAGAAGCGCCGCCTCGAGGTCGAGCCGCGCGTGACGCTCCTCGACGCCCTGCGGGAGCGGCTCGACGTCACCGGCCCCAAGAAAGTGTGCGACCGCGCGGAGTGCGGGGCGTGCACGGTGCTCCTCGACGGGAAGGCCGCGTACGCCTGCACTCTTCTCGCCGTCGACTGCGAGGGGGCCGATGTCACGACCGTCGAAGGGCTCGCACCCGAGGGGGAGATGCACGCCGTCTCGCGGGCGTTCGTCGAGTGCGACGGGTACCAGTGCGGGTTCTGCACGCCGGGGATGGTCGTCGCGACGAAGGCCCTCCTCGATCGCTTCCCTCGCCCCACCGCGGAGCAGGTGCGGATCGGCCTCTCGGGAAACGTCTGCCGCTGCGGGGCCCACACGAAGATCCTCCAGGCGGTCGAGACCGCTTCGAAGTCCCTCGGCCAGGGAGGGAGGTGAGCCATGGCGAACCCGAAGCCCCCGTACTACGCCGAGATCACCTACGACATCGACAACGAGACGGAGCGCGCCCTCGCGCCGATCGACCCGGAGGGAGAGCCCCGGACCTGGGGCGCCGACGCGAAGCTCGGCGTCGTCGGGAAGCCCCTCCCCCGCGTCGACGGCCTGCTGCGCACGACGGGGCGCGCGAAGTACACGGCCGACATCCAGCTCCCCGGGATGCTCTACGGGGAGATCGTGATGAGCCCCTTCCCCCGCGCCCGCGGCGTGCGAGTGGACGCCGCGTCCGCCCGCAAGGTCCCCGGCGTGATCGACGTCATGACGCCGGAGAGCACGGGGAACGACAACAAGTTCGGCGGGGGCGGCGCGAGTCTCTTCACGGACTCCCCGAACTTCGTCGGGGAGTACCTCGCCGCCGTCCTCGCGGAATCCTCGGAGGCGGCGCGCGAGGGGCGCCGCGCGATCATGGCCTCCCTCGAGGCGGACGAGATCCTCCCCCACGTCGTCGACGTGGAGGACGCGGCGAAGTCCGACGCCCCCCGCCTCGGCCGGGAGTCGAACGAGCGGGAGGGGCGCCCGAGCGATCGGGGCGACGCGGAGCGCGGCTTCGGGGAAGCGGACGTCACGGTGGACCTCGAGATGCGGACGGCGGTCGAGACCCACGCCTGCCTCGAGACCCACGGCTCCGTCGCGGCCTGGGAGGGGGAGAGCCTCACCGTCCACGACTCGACGCAGTCGGTCTACGGCGTGCGCGACGGGGTCGCGGAGTCGCTCGGCGTTCCGCAGGAGAACGTCCGGGTGATCAAGAATTTCATGGGGGGCGGCTTCGGAAGCAAGCTCGGCCTCGACCGCTACACCGTGATCGCCGCGCTCTTCGCGAAGAAGCACGGGAAGCCGGTCAAGATCTTCCTCGACCGCCGCCAGGAGTTCCTGAACACGGGGCACCGCCCCTCGTCGATCCAGAGGCTCCGGGCGGGCGCCAAGAAGGACGGGACGCTGACCGCCCTCGAGCTCGTCTCCCGCGGCCCTGCGGGCTCGCAGTGCTCGCGCCAGATCACCTCCCTCTACGCGTGCCCGAACGTGCGGGTCCGCCACACGGACGTCTCCGTGAACATGGGTCCGCCGCGGCCCCAGCGCGCGCCGGGGGATCCCCAGGGCTCGGCGGGGCTCGAGCCGCTCCTCGACAAGCTCGCGGGCGCGCTCGGGATGGATCCCCTCGATCTCCGCCGCAAAAACTTCGCGGAGACGAATCCCTCGAACGGCCAGCCCTACTCGACGAACCCGCTCCTCGAGTGCTACGAGCGCGGCGCGCAGGCGATCGGCTGGCACCGCCGGCGCGCGACTCCCGGGAGCGACCCGGGCCCCGTGAAGCGCGGCCTCGGGATGGGGGCGCAGATCTGGAACTCGGGAGGGGCTCCGAACTGGCGCGCGGAGTGCGTCGTGCGGCCGGACGGGTCCGTGCATGTGCGCATCGGCACGCAGGACATCGGGACGGGGACGAGGACGATCCTCTGCCAGGTCGCCGCGGAGGAGCTGGGCGTTCCCCTCGAGCGCGTCTCGATCACGCTCGGCGACACGAACGCGCCCTACGGCGGGGGATCGGGCGGATCCGTGACGGCGCCCTCCTCGCTCCCCGCGGTCCACGCGGCCGCCTTCGACGCCAGGGAGAAGCTCGTCGCGCTCGCGGCGCCCCTCCTCGGGGCGAAGCCCGAGGATGTCGAGCTGCGCGGCGGGCGCGTCGTCCCGAAGGGGTCCTCCGAGGGAGGGCTCGCGCTCGGCGAGATCGTCACTCGCGCGAACGTCGAGTCCGTCGTCGGGGCGGGGACGCGCACCTTCCATCCCGACTACCGCGGGACCTCGGTCGTCTCCTTCGGCGCGCAGTTCGCGGAGGTGGAGGTCGACACGGAGACGGGCTTCGTGCGCGTCCTCAAGGTCGTCGCCGCGCACGACTGCGGCCGCGCGGTGAATCCGATGCTCGCCGCCTCCCAGATCGAGGGGGGCGTGATCCAGGGGGTCTGCTTCGCCCTCTACAGCGAGCGGATCGCGGACCGCGCGCTCGGGGACTTCGTGAACACGAACTTCCACGACTACCGCCTCGCGCTCGTCCCCGACATTCCGGAGATCGTCCCGATCCTCGTGGGGCCCCCCGACCCGATCGTGAACTCGGTCGGGGCGAAGGGGCTCGGGGAACCCCCCGTCATCCCGACGGCGGGGGCGATCGTGAACGCGGTCCACAACGCGACGGGTGCCTGGTGCACGGATCTGCCGCTCACCCCCGACCGGGTGCTCCGCGCCCTGGGGAGGGTCTGACCATGAAGCCTTTCGAATACGCCTCCCCGAAGTCGGTCGAGGACGCGCTGCGCCTCCTCGGCGAGACCTTCGACGACGGCGCCCCCCTCGCCGGGGGGACGGACCTGTTGACGGAGCTGAAGGACGGGACCTTCGCCCCGAACCGGCTCGTGAATCTCAAGCGCATCGAGGGCCTCGACGGGATCGAGGACCGGGGCGCGGAGGGGATCCGGATCGGCGCGACGACGAAGATCGCGGCGCTCGAGGAACATCCCCTCCTCTCCTCCCGCTACGCCGCGATCGCGCAGGCCGCGCGCGAGACCGCCTCCCCCCAGATCCGCAACATGGCGACCCTCGCGGGCTCGCTCTGCCAGCGCCCGCGGTGCTGGTACTACCGCAGCGAGCATCTCTGCCTCCGCAAGGGCGGCACGGACTGCCTCGCGGTCGGCGGCGACAACCGCGGGCACGCGGTCCTCGGCGGGGGACCCTGCCACATCGTCCATCCGAGCGATCTCGCAACGGCGCTCGTCGCCTTCGACGCCGCGATCGAGGTCCGCGGGCCCTCGGGCTCGCGCACGGTGCCGATGCTGCCCACCTCGCCGGACGCCGCGCTGGACCGCGCGAAGCAGTTCTACGTGCTCCCGAAGGACGACCCCTACCGCGAGAATGTCCTCGAGCCCGACGAGATCGTCGCCGCGATCCACCTCCCCGCGACGTCGAACGGCGTCAAGAGCGCGTTCTACAAGGTTCGAGAGCGGGGCGCCTTCGACTTCGCGCTCGTCGCGGCGGCCGTCGCGGCGAGGGTCGCCGACGGCAAGGTCGCCTGGATCCGCTGCTCTCTCGGCGCCGTCGCGCCCGCTCCGTGGCGCGCCCACGAGGCGGAGAAGGCGCTCCTCGGGAAGCCCCTCGACGCTGCGACCGCCGCCGCCGCCGCCGAGGCCGCGCTCGCGCGCGCGCAGCCGATGACGATGAACGCCTACAAGATCCACCTCGCAAAGGTGGCTCTCCGCCGCGCCCTCCTCGCCGTCGCCTGAGAATACGACACCCGCTACGTTTTTCCCACGCGACCCACGTGGGTCGTCCCTAGCCCGCACCGAGGTGCCGTCGCTCGATCTAGTCGTCGTCGTCGTCGTCGTCATCATCGTCGTCGTCCTCCTCCTCGACTTCGAGGACCTGGGCGGACGACGTGACGTCGATCTCGTACTCCTTCCCGTTCGCGATCCCCTTGAGGCAGTAGACGGTCACTCCGTTCTCCGTCTCCGTTTCCGCCGTCTCGAGGACGAATCCAGGAAGGGCGGCGATCGCGGCGTCCTTCACGGCCTGCGGGACGTCGGAGAGGGCGATCGCCTGCTCGTCGTCGTCCAGGGTCGAGGTGGCGGAGGCGTTCGCCGCGGCGCCGGACGCGGCGCTTTTCGAGACGCCGAACCGGGAACATCCGATCGCGAGCAGGACGAGGAGAAAGCCGAGGGTCGAGAACGTGACCTTCATCCGAGTCTCCTTCGTGACGCGCCGGACAGGATACCGCGGGGAACCTGAAGGGAACGTGAAAAGGGGAAAAGGGGTCATGAAAAGGGGGTCAGGCACCGTTTCCGCCGAGCCGGAAACGGAGCCAGACCCCGAAACGGTGGTTGACCCCTTTTCCCTACCGCGCCCGTAGGGGGAAGGGGGGCCGTGCGGCCTTCTTCGGCGGGCTCCGCCGCAGCTCCTCGAGAATCACCTCGATCGCCTTCTCGAGCTGCGGATCGCGGCCGGCAGCGACCTCGGCCGGGAGCTGCTCGACTTCGATGTCCGGAGGGACGCCCACGTTCTCGACGGCGAAGCCCTCCTCCGGGGTCCAGAAGGCGAGGTTCGGGGCGGTGACGACCCCCCCGTCCATCAGCTCGGGGAAGCCGAGGATGCCCACGAGGCCCCCCCAGGTGGGCCGCCCGACCAGTTTCCCGAGCCCGAACTTCCGGAACATCCACGGGAGGAGGTCCCCGCCCGAGCCCGCCGTCTCGTCGATGATCATCACCTTGGGGCCGAAGATCGCGCCCTGGGGCGTCGCGAAGTCCTCTCCGTACCGCGTCGCCCAGTGGCTGACGTAGGGGCGGCGCAGGATGTCGATGTAGTAGTCCGCGACCGACCCTCCGCCGTTGTGGCGCTCGTCGACGATGATCGCCTCGCGGTCGGCCTGCGGGAAAAAGTACCTCTTGAAGTAGAGATGCCCGAGCTCGGCGGTGTTCGGGACGTAGACGTAGGCGACGCGCCCGTCCGTGGCCGCCGTGACCTTCCGGATGTTCCCCTCGACCCAATCGCGATTGCGGAGCGCGGACTCGTCCGCGATCGGGACGACCTTGACGGTCCGCGAGCCGCTCCCGTCCGCGCTCGGCCCGACGGTGATCTCGACGATCTTGTCCGCGGTGTTCTCGAACCGGGCGTAGAGGTTCTCCGGCGGGCGCAGGTCGCGCCCTTCCACGGCGAGCAGGTACTCGCCCGCCGTCACGTCGACGCCGGGCTCCGTCAGCGGCGCCCGGAGGTCGGGGGTCCAGTTCAGGCCGCCGAAGACCTTCTCGAATCGGTAGCGGCCGTCCGCGATCTCGAAGTCGGCGCCGAGGAGGCCTCCCGGCACGTCGTCGGCGTCGACGAGGGTGTCCCCGCCCCCGCTGTAGGAGTGGCCGACGGCGATCTCCGAGCACATCCACCGGATCAGGCGGCCCAGGTCCGAGCGG
>Ga0187892_10009650_pt1 | contig 12599 bp, 15 predicted proteins | sample MA1701073metaG_FD_139345 | JGI IMG/M metagenome (GOLD analysis project Ga0187892, IMG submission 139345) | Bio-ooze microbial communities from a basaltic lava cave in the Kipuka Kanohina Cave System on the Island of Hawaii, USA - MA170107-3 metaG ...
TCGTCGGGCCGCCACTGAACGATCTCGCGGAAGGGCTCGACCAGGACCGATTCGCCGCTCAAGTGGAATTCACGCATGACTTTGCGGGCCGATTCGACCGCCGCCGGACCGGTGTCCAGCGCGGTGCTGGCCCAGGTTTCGCCGGATGCGACGACGAGCCCGAACTGCTGTTCCGGACCGAGGGTGGCCATGGCGGATGCCACCAGCGTGGTCACGTCCGCGTAGTGCGGCGACATGCCCGATCCACCGTCGATCATCCACGCGATCTTTTTGGCGGTCAGCGGCTGGCCGAGGAACTCGCGGTCGAGTTTGGCCAAAAGCTCGTTAGACGGCACGCGCGCCACCCGGTTTCGATCGACCGGAAGCGGGCCGATGGTTCCGGCGTTGATATCGGCGCCTTCAAAGCTGCCTCGCAGCCAGATCAGCACGGCGAAGGCGGCGACGACCACCAGGCTGCCGCTCAGCCACGACGTGCGGATTGCCTTTTTCAAGGGCGACGGCGGCCCACTCGGGTCGGCCCGGGACGGTTTGACTCGCGCTCGCCGCGCCGGTCGGGTTGGGCGGGTCAGTTCGGGCGGCTTTGGAATGGCGGGGACGTCGGTGATGGCCCCGCAATGGCGACACCGGCAGCGCGCTCCGGCGAAGGACTCGTCCACGCGGAGCAGATGTTCGCAGAATTTGCAGCGGACACGCAGCGACATACGCTACTGATCGATACGCCAAAGATACATGAAAGGCGTATCGTTTGTAAAGAGCCCAGGTACGGAAACGTTAATCAGGTTAACCGTTGTCGGCATCTGATAGGGTCCCGCTTGGGCGTACACCGTCGGCCGCCATCCGAGCGGCCGGTGGTAAACGACCACGCGGGCCTTCTTGATCGCGGCCCGGGCCTTGACCGCGGCGATTGCGTCATCAACCGTTCCAATCCGGTCAATCAGCCCATTTTCAAGCGCATCTTCCGCCGTCAGCACCCGTCCGTCCGCAATCGTCTGCAGCTTGGCCGGGTCGACGTTGGGCCGGCCGTCCTTCACGACCTGCACGAACCGTTCGTACAGGTGATTGATGATGTCCTGGAAGAGCTGCCGCTCTTCTTCCCGCATGGGGCGAAAGGGCGAGCCGCTGTCCTTGTGGACGCCGGACTTGATCGGCTCCATTCCGATGCCGAGCTTGTGCAGCGTTCCCGACAGGTCCACCGTCTGCATGATGACGCCGATGCTGCCGGTGACGCCCGTCGGCGTCATCACGATCTCGTCGGCGGCGCACGCCAGGTAATACCCTCCGCTGGCGGCGACGTCCATGAGCATCGCGATGACCGGCTTGCGGGTGCGCGTGCGGAAGCGGTTCACCTCGTGATACATGAGATCGCTGGCGGTCACGCCTCCCCCGGGCGAGTTGATGCGCAGCACGACCGCCTTGACGGCCTTGTCCCGCTCGGCCGCCCGCAGCTTCTCGACCAGCAGGGAGACCGGATGCTCGCCGTCTGAGAACAGGCCGCCGGTCTCGTTGTTGGTGATGATGCCGTCGATGTCGATGATCGCGACTTTTGGAAGAAACAGGCCGGGATCGCGGGCCACGACCCTTTCACGCAGGGTCCGGTCTTCGGGGACCGGCGTGATGCGGATTCCGCCGGTCGGCATACAGCCGGCTGCTAGGAAGGTGGCGACGATGACGGCGAACCATGACGGTGACTTCACCTGGATACTCCTTGTCTGGAAGCCCGCGACCCAATCGTCGCGGCTTTGCTCCCTAAGATCGTGAAAGGTCGGGTGTGGGAGTATAACCGGCCGGCACGGGAGCGTCCGCGTGAGATTGGATCGTGCGTCATTCGAGCAGGTGGTGCGCGACGCCGTCGCGTCGATCCCATCGTCGTTTCGGCGCTACCTGGACGGGCTCGTGGTGGACGTGGAGGACGAGCCGGCCGCCGAGCTGTTGGCCGAGATGGAGATGGACGACCCGACGGAGCTGCTCGGCCTGTACACGGGCACGCCGTGGACGGAGCGCAGTGTGGAAGAGCCGGTCGGGCTGCCGGACCACGTGATCATCTATCAACGGAACCTCGAGCGGATGTGCGAGACGCGCGATGAGCTGCTGGCCGAGGTCCAGCGTACGGTGCTGCACGAAGTGGGGCATCACTTCGGGTTGGACGAAGAGAACCTCGAGGAATTCGGGTACGAATAAGGCGCGATGTTTGCATGTCCCTATGACCTGGAGAACACCAGCCCGTAGATCAAACCGGCTGCCGCACTCCCCGCGACAACCGGAACCACCTCCCAGCGCCACTTCAGCATTCCAACAAAGGCAACGAGACCGACGGCAACCGCGAACCAGTCGATCTGTCCCGGCGCTGGAACGATCACGTGGCCGGCAAACCAGACGGCGAGGTTCAGGACGACGCCGACGACGACCGCCGTAATCGCGGAAAGGACGGCTGACATGGCCACGTTCTCGCGCATCTGCTCGATGTAGGGCGCGCCCAGCAAGATCCACAGGAAGCACGGGACGAAGGTCGTCCATGTCGTGATGAACGCGCCCAATGTCGCCGCGAGGACTGGCGAAAGCTCGCCCGGATGAGTCCACGCGCCCACGAAGCCGACGAACTGAACGACCATGATCAGCGGTCCCGGCGTGGTCTCGGCCAGACCGAGGCCGTCCAACATTTGCGGCGCCGTCAGCCATTCGTGCCGCTCGACGGCTTGCTGGGCGACATACGGCAATACGGCATAGGCGCCGCCGAAGGTGACCATGGCCGCTTTGCTGAAGAAAAGCCCTTCGCGCGCGAGAACATCGTCCCAGCCTCTTGACACGCCCAAGATCACGATCGGCGCCCCCCATAGTGCCACGCATGCGACCACGACTCGAATGGACCGCAACAAGGACGGTCGAGAATGGTCGGGAACGCCATCGGCGTCATCCAGCACGGCGGCTTCATCGCGCCGATTGGAACCACCGTGCCCTTTGATCATCACAAACTTGTCGGGCCGGATCCAGACGCCGGCCAAGCCGATCAGTCCCGCGGTGAGAACGATGAGGGGAAATGGCGCGCGGAAGAAGAAGATGGCGACGAACGCAAGGCCCGCAATGGTCCACATCGCCTCGTTCTTCAGGGCCTTCTTGCCGATTCGGAGGACGGCACACGCGACGATGGCCGTGACGGCGGGCTTCAGGCCGTAGAACACGGCCGCGATCCACGGGACCTTCCCATGTGCAACATACACGTAGCTCAGCGCCCACAGCAGAAACGCCGATGGGAGCACGAAAAGCGACCCCGCCACGATGCCGCCCCAGGTCCGATGCAGCAACCACCCAATGTAGATGGCAAGCTGCTGGGCTTCGGGCCCGGGAAGCAACATGCAGTAGTTCAACGCGTGCAGGAACCGGGATTCGCTGATCCAGCGCTTCTTCTCGACCAACTCTGTGTGCATGATCGCAATCTGGCCGGTTGGCCCGCCAAAGCTGATCAAGCCCAACTTGAGCCAAAAGCGAAGCGCTTCGGCGAAACTGGGATGTCCCAATCGCGGGGCTGACACGTCAGGCGGGACAGTGGGCAGATCGACATCGGGTCCTTTCGACGATGTCGAACAGTTCGAATCAAGCGACATGGCCATCCCTAATCTGGCCGCGACAATAGGCATACAGCGCGTCGTAGACGATGGCTTCGTGCGACAGAATCTCGTGATCGTCTTTCAGGCCAAGAAGGCTGAAACCCAGCGCCACGGCCTTCAGCCCGGCCGCCTCTGGCCGGTTCCACAACGTGTTGTCCGTATCAGCGCCATTGACAATGGTGCCAAGCAGGACCAACGCTGGATCGCCTCTCAGGCTGTACTTCGTCAGGATCGCTTCGAAGGAGCATTCCTTCCCATGATGGCCGAGGTCGACGCCGTCGACGTCGAAGGGAATGGCGCCGACTTGCGCCGCGACCGACAAGACTTGGTCCTTCGGCACGAACAGGAATTCGGCGTTCGGATCGACGAACCGTCGGATCAGCCATGGGCAGGCGACCCGATCGACCTTGACGTGTTCACGTGTGACCCATTTCATGTGTGGCGTCCTTGAGCTTGTGCGAGTGTATCTCCGTTGCCTCTTCGACACAAGGAACGGCCCCGCGGCACGAGGGAGCGAACTCACACCGCGAGGGCCGTTGAAACTTGCCATTCGTCAACGTTGCCGAAAGTGTTGCAAGTGGCAGGCATCATTCCCTTCTCGTCCCGCTGATCGCCTCATGTAGGTCGCCTCTGAATTCAGTTGCCACCGCCGGCTCGCCGAACACCCTAATATGCCGCGGCCGTATGTACACGGAGGTTCCTGACTGAATCTGCATGGTGCCGAAGCGCTCCTGCGACAACTCCGCGACGAGCGATTGGCCGGCCGATGTGCGCAACTCAACGCGAACGATTGGGCCTGCCGAATGAACGCGCAATACGTGGGCGGGGATCGCGGGAAGCCCGTTCGTTTTCGTATCGATGGTGACATCGTGCGGGCGCACGAAGATGCGGGCCGTGCCGCCGATCTCATGTCCGTTGGCCGTGTACGGAACATCGATGGCCCCCAGATTAACTCGATCGGCATCGATTCGCCCGTGAAATTGATTGACTTCGCCCAGGAAGCGCAGAACGAACTCGGTCTGGGGATTGTGAAAGACCTCGTCGGGCGTGCCGGCTTGCTCGATTCGGCCCTGATTCATGACCACGATCTGGTCGGCGACCTCCAGCGCTTCTTCCTGATCGTGGGTGACGAAGACGCTCGTGACGTGCAGATCGTCGTGCAGTCGCCGCAGCCATGTGCGCAGCTCTTTGCGCACTTTGGCGTCGAGGGCGCCAAAGGGCTCATCCAGCAACAACACCCTGGGTTCCACGGCCAGCGCCCGCGCCAGGGCCACTCGCTGCCGCTGCCCGCCGGAGAGCTGGCTGGGATAGCGCTGCGCAAGGTTCTCGAGCTGAACCAATTCAAGAAGCTCTCGCACATTGGCGCGAATGGCTTGCCTGGAGGGGCGCTGCTTTCGCGGGCGCACCCGCAGCCCGAAGGCCACGTTCTCGAACACGCTCATGTGCCGGAACAAGGCGTAATGCTGAAACACGAAACCGACCTGGCGGTCGCGGGCGCTGCGCAGCGTCGCGTCCTCGCCATGGAACAGCACCGCCCCGGAATCGGCCAGCTCAAGCCCGGCGATGATGCGCAGCAGCGTGGTCTTGCCTGATCCGGAGGGTCCCAGCAGCGCGACCAGCTCGCCGGTCGACACCTTCAAGCTGACATTCTGCAGCGCGGCGAAACGGCCGAACCGCTTATGAATGTTGCAAACTTCGATGCTCATGTGTGCAGCGCTCCTTCCCCGGCGTCTTGTGCCGTATGTTGTGTCTTCCACTCTACAAAGCTCTTGGCCGCGAGCGTGACCAGCGCGAGCAACGCAAGCAGCGAGGCGACGGCGAAGGCGGCGACGAAGTTGTACTCGTTGTACAAGACCTCGACGTGCAGCGGCATGGTGTTGGTCAGGCCGCGAATGTGGCCCGATACGACGGACACGGCGCCAAACTCGCCCATCGCGCGGGCGTTGCAGAGGATGATGCCGTACAGGAGGCCCCACTTGATGTTGGGGAGCGTCACTCGCAGAAAGGTCTTCCACCCGCCCGCGCCCAGCACGACGGCGGCTCCCTCTTCGTCGGCGCCCTGGGCCTGCATGAGTGGAATCAACTCGCGTGCGACAAACGGGAACGTGACGAACAAGGTCACCAGGACAATGCCCGGGATGGCAAAGATGACCTTCAGGTCATGTGAAATCAGCCAGGGGCCGAGCCAGCCCTGAAGGCCGAACAGCAGAACGAAGATCAGGCCCGAAACGACCGGTGAGACGGCGAAGGGCAGATCGATCAGCGAGATCAACAGGTTCTTTCCGCGGAACTCGAATTTTGCGATGGCCCACGCGGCCGCGATGCCGAATGCCGCGTTGAACGGCACGACGATAACGGCGGTGAGGAGCGTGAGCCGAATCGCCGCCAGCGCGTCGCGTTCGCCGAGGGCGTGCAGGTATGCGCCGATGCCTTTTTCGAGCGCCTGTGCGAACACGGCTGCCAGCGGGAGCATGAGAAAGAGGAGCAGAAAGACGAGTGCGGCTGCAATCAGCAGCCCGCGCACCCACGCCGGCTCGGTCAGTGCTCGTCGCCGGCCGGAGCTTCGGCAGTTCGGTCGATTGGTCATCGACGCTGCTTGCATCTGGTTGACTCCTGTCGCGGGCCTAGCCGTGCGAGCGAACCTCGTGCCGCCGGCTCCACCACTGCAGTCCGTTGATGGCAAAGAGAATCAGGAACGAGGCGGCCAGCATGACCAGCGCGATCGCGGTCGCGCCGGTGTAGTCGTACTGTTCAAGCTTGGTCACAATCAGAAGAGGCGCGATCTCGGTTCGCATCGGCATGTTTCCGGAGATGAACACGACCGAGCCGTATTCGCCCAGGGCGCGTGCGAACGACAGCGCGAAGCCCGTCAATAGCGCCGGCAGGATGGCCGGGAACAGGACGCGCCGGATTGTCTGCCATCGTCCTGCGCCGAGGCTGGCGGCCGCTTCTTCAATTTCGGCATCCAGATCTGCGAGCACGGGCTGAACGGTCCGCACGACGAACGGCAACCCGACGAAGGTCAGGGCGATCCAGACCCCCAGCGGCGTGAAAGCCACCGGAAGGCCGAGCGGCTCGAGCCAGCGGCCGATCCAGCCCGTGCTGGCGTAGAGGGCCGGCAGCGAGATTCCCGCGACCGCGGTGGGCAACGCGAAGGGCAAATCGACCAGGGCGTCGACCAATCGTTGAAACGGGAATCGATAACGCACGAGAACCCAAGCGAGGATGACGCCGAAGAGGGCGTTCGTCATCGCACCGGCCAGCGATGCGCCAAAGCTGAGCCTGTACGATGACAACACGCGGGGAGAAGTTGCGATTCGCCAAAACTGCGGCCAATCCAGGCTGGCGGCCTTCCAGGCCAGCGCCGCGAGCGGGATCAGGACTACCAGGCTCAGATACAGCACGGTGAATCCCATCGCTGGCGCGAAGCCCGGCAATACGCTGTGTCTTCGGATCAAACCGATCATGGCCCATTTCCTCCCCCGACTCGTTGCACAAATTCCGCTATTTCCCCTCAGGGACGTAGATCTGGTCGAAGACGCCGCCGTCATCGAAATGTGTCTTCTGGGCCTTCTGCCATCCGCCGAAAACCTCGTCGACGGTGAAGAGCTTCAACTCAGGGAACTGCTTTGCGTGGCGTGCGACGACTGCGGAAGATCGAGGGCGATAGAAGTGCTTCGCGGCCAATTCCTGTCCGGTTTCGCTGTAGAGGAACTGAAGGTAGGCCTCAGCCGCCTTGCGAGTTCCCTTGCGGTCCGCGTTCTTGTCTACGACAGCCACGGGAGGTTCCGCGAGTATGGTGACAGAGGGGTAGACGATCTCCAGCTTGTCCGCCCCGGCTTCCTTGACGGCCAGCAGGGCCTCGTTCTCCCACGAGATGAAGACGTCGCCGATGCCGCGTTGCACGAACGTGGTGGTTGCGCCGCGGGCGCCGGAATCGAGCGCGGCCACGTTCTTGAAGAGCTTCGTGACAAACGCGCGGGCCGAGGTATCCGATCCGCCAGACTTACGCAGCGCATGACCCCAGGCCGCCAGGTAGTTCCAACGCGCCCCGCCCGATGTCTTGGGGTTCGGCGTGATCACTGAAACACCGGGCCTTGCAAGGTCATCCCAATCCTTGATCGCCTTGGGATTGCCTTTGCGGACCAGAAACACGATTGTGGAGGTGTATGGCGCGCTGTTCTCCGGGAGCCGTTTCTGCCAGTCTTTGGAGAGCAGGCCGGACTTCTCGACGATGGCGTCGATGTCGTAAGCCAGAGCGAGCGTCACCACATCCGCCTCGAGCCCGTCGATCACGGACCGCGCCTGTTTGCCGGAGCCACCGTGCGATTGCTGGAACTCGATGTTGTCACCGGTCTGCTGCTTCCAGTGCTTCGCGAAGGCAGAGTTGAATTCCTGGTAGAACTCGCGCGTGGTGTCGTAAGAGACGTTCAAGAGCGTGATGTCCGCGGCACGCACCGAATTAAGCGTGAGCAACAAAGTTAAGCACACGATAAAATATGTGACTAGACGGCTTCGTATGAGCATGTTCCGCTCCTTCTACAGGTAGTTGCCTGATTCCGGCCCCTCACGCGCGGCATCTGCGCACCGCGCATCGTGCTTTTGCTGCCGGGGACCTTGTTCCGCGATTACTCGATATATCCGAGCGTCCGCAGGCGTTGGCGCACGGCTTCGACCTCGCGCTCCGTGAGGCCTGCATCAGCAGGTTTCTCATCGAGCTTGCCCTGTCCCGCGACATCGCGGAGGACATAGATCGCGAACTCGGTCACGCTTCGGAAGCCGGTTCCCTCGATCAGCTTTGAGAGGGTGGCAAAAAGCTCCGCCGGGATCTTCAGCGTGACCGCCTTGCCGTGCGGCGGGCGTCTTGATTTCATGACGCCCTCTGCGGCTGCACTCTTACAGGAGTGTACAAGACACTCCAATAGGAGTCAAGTCGAAAATACTCGCGGACATGAATTGTCATAATATTATGTTTCACATGGTATTATGAGTAAACAGCGATACGCTCTTATTGGAGTGTTATTTCGGGCACTTTGGACACACTCCGCCGGTTTCAGCGGGATCGAAGATCTCGTTGTCGGTCAGACAGCGGCGGGCGGATACGGCGCCGGCGCTGCAGCGCGGACATTTCACTCGCAGTTCGGGACGCACCAGGCCGTCCTGACGCATGGGATCGCCTTTCGGAAGATACTGGAAGACGCGTTTTTCGTATTCGGCGGCGGTCAGCGCGAAACCCTCGCGGCACTGGTGGCAGTACCAGTAGGTCGCCGAGTCGGGCGTGTCGGGGGCGCGCTCCGTCCACCACCACGCCTCGCCTTTGAGCGCGACGAGTGCGGCCGTCACCAGCAGAAGAATGACGGCGCTGATGCGGGCGGCCTGTCCACCGGATACGTTCATCAATTCCATTCTAGCTCGGCTGCGTCCTCGGGCGTGTTGAGATTGCGCAGCAGTGCAGCATCGGTCGGATCGAGGGCAATGGTGTGCACGCGGAGTTGCTGGAGCAGGTGCTTCATGCTGACGCCGGCGCCGAGTGCGGCGGCGCGTTCGATGGCTTGCCTTGCGGTCGGCGCGGCGCTGGGCAGATAGAGCCCGCAGCATGGCTCCCATCCGCCCGGCGGGGCCCGGGTGGCGAAGACGACGGCATCGACGCCGGGCTCGGGCTGCAACCGGCGCAGAAGGTCGGCGGTCAGGAGCGGCAGATCGCAGGCGATCAGCACGAGGGCGTTGTTCGGTCGCACTGAAAAGAAGGTGGCGAGCGCCCCGGGAGGTCCCATTCCCGGATACAGGTCTTCAATCACGTCAGCGTTGGTCAGGCTCGAGGGAAGTTCAAACGGCGGCCGGCCCAGCAGCACAATCTCGCCGATGGCGTCGCGTGCGACTGCGACGGTCCTCTCGCTCAGCGTTCGGCCCTCGCGGCGCAGCAGCGCCTTGGGCCGGCCCATCCGCCGGCTGACGCCGCCCACAAGCACGCCCGCGATGGTGTTCAATTGTCGAGAAGCTCCAGGAACAACGGAATGTCCGTGCAGTTCTCATGGACTCTGCGCACTTTCATCCGAGCGAGGCTGAAGGCGGAAGGTTACTTCGGGCGCATCGCCGTTCAGCTCGAATCCCTTCGGCAGGACGACCACGATGCGTCGCGTGATGTCTTCGCCGGGGCGATCCTCAGTGAAGATGTCCAGATAGGCCTGGATCTGCGTGGCCTGCAGGTCGGCCAGACGTTCGATGGGTCCGCGCACCTGCACGTCGACGCGGAAGCCGTTCTCCTGCGAGGGCTGAACGACAAGCTGCTCTTGTACCGTGCGTGGCAGGGCGGGGAGGACCTCGACCGGGCCCTTCGATTGCGTCGCCAAGACCTGGCGGATTGTCCCCCCGACCGTGACGTTGGGGGGGTCCACCGCCTCCACGCCGCGCGGCGGCAATATGGGGACACTGATGGAGAAGGTCAGCTCATCGGGGTGTCCGGCCCGCCACTCGCGGACGAGCTCTTCAACTTGCGGACGGAGCACGCCCGGGTGGCGGCCTCGCTCGCGCTGGGGCATGGTCACGCGAACGCTGGAAGGAAGGGCGGTCGCGCCTTCCACCTTGAGATGGCCGAAGTCCGGCTCGACGGGCATCTGCGAATCGACGAGGCGGTCCACCGAAAAGACGGCGTCGGGAGGCGTCGCCTCATCGATGGTCAACCCGGAGTCCTTGAGCAGGTCGGTGTTCTCGAGCACCAGGGTCGACGTGCGGATGAGCGCTTCCTGCGGTTCGCCCACGTCGCTGTCGGACAGGCGGTACTCGAGCGCGTTCCGTCTGGACCGCAGTGAATCGGCGAATGCGTCCAGCAAGCGCTTGGAGCCGCTGACGGTCACGTTGAACTCATCCGCGGACGTGATGCGAACGCTGTGGTCGGCCACCTTTGCGACGGTCAGCCGCACGGAAAACACCCGGCTCGCCCGAACCGTCTCGTTAGCGTTCCACCAGATCAGTCCGGTGAACAAGATGACCATCACGGTCGTCTGCAAACGCTCCCATATGGGTTGACGCGTGAACCTATGCCTGGGGGATGGAAGAGGGTGCGGCATCGCCGGGACTCCGTGGCGCGTGAGCGTCAGATTCGACTTCCGGCTCGGCTTCGGCAGCGACGGGCGCCTCCGCCGGCTCGGGTGGGTGGCCAAGCCGCACTTCCAGCATCTTGCGAAGCCCGTCCGGCGTGAGCGGCCGATGCAACCGTCCGCCCTCGGCCAGGCTGATCAGGCCGTTCTCTTCGCTCACGACGACGACCAGGGCGTCGGATTCCTCTGACAGTCCGACCGCCGCGCGGTGCCGGCTGCCGAGAATGGGGTCGAGCGTTTCGCTGTCGGAGAGGGGAAACAGGACGGCGGCGGCGGCGACGCGGTCCTGCGAGATGATGACGCCCATGTCATGCAGGGCCGAGCCGGGCCAGAAGATCGTGTTGAGAAGCAGGCTCGAGACCTCGGCGTCCAGGCGGCATCCGTCGGCGACGACGCTTGACAACTCGGTGGTGCGCTCGATCGCGATGAGGGCCCCGATCTTGTTGCGCGACAGATAGGTGACCGACTCGATCAGCTCGTCGACCATGGCCTTGACGTTCCGCGACAGGCCGGGGAGCCAGCCGGCGGCGCCCAGCCGCATCAATCCGCGGCGAAGCTCGGGCTGAAAGACGATCAGGGCGACGAGAAACGCTCCGAAGATGAACGAAGGGTAGATCGCCAGGATGCGTTCAAGATGAAACGTCTGCGCCACGAGTTTGACAACCAGCGTGACGGTCAGCAGCATGAACGCGACGCCGCGCAGCAGGCTTGCCCCGCGGGTGCCGCGCAGGAAGCGCAGCACGGCATAGACGCCCAGTCCGATGATCAGCCATTCGGCCAACACGGCCAGCGCGGCGGGATCGCCCCGCAAAAGGCGCGACAGCCAGCTTTGAATGACGTCGAACATCGTGACCACCTGCTAGATGCAACATCGGCGCATCGCGGCCGCTGGTGCAGAACAAGCTCTGTTTGGGCCGGCTCGGCCGCCGCCATCGCAGGCGACGTGCAGCCGCAACGACCGCAAGCGAACCGGACAAATCCGCGCGACGCTGGGCCGCGCGCAAAAGTCTGGACCCCCTGAAGAGAGACTCGTTGGCCGCCGACTCGCGGGAGAATAGGCCCGGGCGAGAAGTGGATCAATTTCGGACGGGTCGCGTCAGTCTTCCTCAACCGTCAGCAGGACGTTGACGGCCTTGACGACGGCCCGCACGCGCGAGCCTTTCTTGACGCCGAGCTCCTTGAGTGAATCGAGCGTCATGACCGAGCTGACAATCGCCTCGGCCGGGATGCGCACGCTCACCTGACACATGAGCGTCCCCTTCTTGATGTTGAGGACTTCGCCGACGAGTTGGTTTCGAGCTCCGTATTTCATCGTTGTCTCCATTGCCGTTGTGCGGGTTGATTCGGTGCGACCAATCGCGGGAATTACACCGGCGCGCGCACCGACATCATGTAGTCCAGTTCCGGCGGTGAAGCGCCCAGACGGCGGAGCATGTTGACGGCCTGCGAGCGGTGGTGAGCAGAGTGAAGGCACATCTGCAGCATCATGTCGCCCAGGGTCGCCCGGAAGAGACTGCCGCGCGAGTCGCGATAGACGATCGGGCGGCTGAAGTCATCGTGGGCCGCTTTGGCCAGAAACGCATTCCGGGCGGCGGCCGTTTCCCGGAACCGTGCAATCAACGTCGGAAAGCCGACCGGTTCGTTTTCGTCGGGCCAGGGCGTCTCGGTGCGGCCCTGCCAGCGCTGCAGCCAGACGTGCTCGCCCGCGTGGATGTGCAGCAGCGTTTTCCGCAGCGAGCCCATGCCCATGTCAAAGGGCTGGTCGAGCTTGGAGTCGGGCAGACCAGAAGCGGCGTGCAGCAGTTCCTCGTTGGCCCACGCGCCGTAGCGCAGGATGGTCGTGATCGTCGAGAGGTCGCTCATTGGGATTGGCCCTCGCGCAGCATGTGAACGTAATCCA
>Ga0187892_10009651_pt1 | contig 12598 bp, 7 predicted proteins | sample MA1701073metaG_FD_139345 | JGI IMG/M metagenome (GOLD analysis project Ga0187892, IMG submission 139345) | Bio-ooze microbial communities from a basaltic lava cave in the Kipuka Kanohina Cave System on the Island of Hawaii, USA - MA170107-3 metaG ...
CGCGAATCCCATGCGGCTACGCAGACAGCCGCCGCCGCCGCCGCCAGCACCGGGAGCAGCGGCAACGTGTAGCGCAGCACCAACAGGTCGTGTGTCCGCAGCGACAGCACGTAATAGGCTGCGGCCGGGACAAACAGCCAAGCAGCGGCCCGGCGCTTGCGGACGATCAGAAATGCAACTCCCACCGCTGTTGCCACGAAGAGCGTCGGCCCGAAGCTGCTTTCGAGCACATCGACCAGGTTCCGCATGTAGGAGAGCTCCTTCAAGAAGCCCTTGAAGAACGAAAACTCGATCGGAGTGAGGCGCGCGGAGAGGCCTGGGACCGGATGGCCGCGAAGGTCTTGAATTCGGTTCCAGACACCCAGCGGGTTGACGATCGCGTTGGCGGCGATTGCGAAGGTTACGACGCTTGCCGCCAGGCTCGCGAGCGTGTTGGCGTTGAAAGCCGCATCCCAGATTCGACGCAACGGCGAACGCCAGCCCGGCTGCCGTTCGTACCCGGCCACAAGCAACAGCAACGGCAGGACCAGAAGCCAGGCGAAGCCCTGCTCCTTGGTGGCCATCGCCATCCCTGCCGCAACACCCAGAATCACGTGCGCCAGCCGCGTGCCATCTTGCGCCGCGGCGATCGCGGCCCATAGCGCCAAGGTCAACCAGCAGACGTAGGCGGCGTCCTGGTTCGTTGTATGCGCGTAGTAGACCAACGGATACGCCGTTGCGGTAAACCATCCTGCCAGCACCGCGGCGCGGCGCCCGAGCAGCCGCCGGGCGATCCCATAAGTTGCCGCCACTGTGGCAGCGATCAACAGCACATTCACGCATCGGCCGATCAGCGCGAGAACGTACAAAGAGTGGTCCGGGTTCTCGAGGCCATACGGATAGGTCGTGCTGAAACCGCGCAAACCACCGCTGATCCACAGCCACGCCAGGTAGGGCATGTAGGCGAGCAGCAAGATCAGCGGGTAGCCGGTGGGATACTTGAACCAGAACCATCCCGAGTTGAACGACTTCACCGATCGCCAACAGACATTCATGACGGTCAGCGGCCCGGGGGCGTCGGCAGCCCACGAAGCATTGCCGTTCGGCAACCCCCAGTTCAGATGAAACACGCCAAGCGATAAGCTTACCAGCAAGATCGCTGGCAGCCACGGATCGCGCTGCCGCATCAATCGCGTGCCGTCGTCACGCCGCGCACCCAGGTGCCCACCGAGCGACGCGCATCACGCTCCTGCGACCTGACGAGCGCGCGACGTCGCTATCGCCTCCGTCTGCGCACCGCCGGCAACCGACCGTCCACACAGGAACGCCAGCCCATAGGCACATAAACCCATTAGGAGTGCCGCACGGAAGCCGAAATTGATGGCGATAGTGATCGCCAGGATGCTGCCGAGAACCGAGCTGGCTCCGTTGATTCCCCAAACCCAGGGAATCAGCTCTGCCCAGTGTGCCCCGGAGCGATCGAGCAGACGCAGGCCAAGCGGAAACGGCATCCCCATCAAGAACGCCACCGGTGCCAAAACGAGGATCGTCAGGACGATGCACATCAGGAACGGCGCGCCCACCAGGAACCGTGGAAAGACGAAGTCAACGAGCAGTGCCAGAAGCAGAATCGCTACGGCGGCGAATGCAATCACGCGGCGTAGCGACTCCCGATCCGTCCCCACATGCGTGCCGCTCCAATTGCTGCCCACTCCGGCGGACACCAGAATCGTACAGAGGACGGCCGTGAGTGCGTAAATTGGATGTCCGAGAAACAGAATGAATTTCGAGATCAGAGCCACCTCGATCAACATGAAACCTGAGCCCAGTGCGCCGAAGTAGATCAAGGTAGCCCAGCGGCCACGGGGCTCCAGCGCTGCCAGACTCGACCGCCGGCGAACATAGAGCGGCACGATCATGAACAGCGCGACCAGCGTGATTACGATCAACAACAACCGCGCCAGCAAATGGACGCCCATGCGACCCGGCTTTTCGTCCCACAACTTGAGAAAGTCGCGCGGCCATACCGTATTGAAGAAGAATGGTCGGTCGTCGGTCGTCGGTGTGATGTCGAGCTCATAGTCAGCCAGGGCGGCGTCGAGGTCCGGCGTAGTAATGATCTTCGAGAATAACGGATCGCGTGGGTTGCCGGGCATGTACAACACTTCGAAACCACGTGACTCAACGAATTGCCGTGCCTTGTCGATCTCCTCCTGGGTAAAGGGACTCATACTGATGATCACGCTGGCGAAACGGTGGTCGCGGCGCAGCCGCGGCGTACCGGCAGCCAGGATGTGACGCTCGGGTTCCGTCATTCCACGCCACGCCATCGCCGTACGCGCCAAGGAAACCACCCGCAACGTTTCGCGCGGCTGGTCCGCCAACCAACGCGACACCGTCAACACTCCATCCGGAGCTAGTCTGTCCATGTAGTCGCTGAACGCCTCGGCGGTGTAGAGCGTGTTTTCCGACAGGGCGAACGCACCGGCGGCCGTCGATGCCCAGGTATCGACCAGGGACAGCTGGATCACACCGAAAATCTTCTTGGTCTGCCGAACGAAATGACGGCCGTCATCGATGGTCAGATGAATCTCGGGCCGCTCGTACAAGCGACCGGTGAAGTCGCCGAAGCGCTCGTTGACCACCACCTTCATCAGCGGGTTCAGCTCGACTGCCTCGATGTCCCTGCTTCCATATTTCAGCGCGGTGAGTACGTCGCGACCACCGCCCGGGCCAATGATCAGGGTCGATCGAGCTGGACGCAGCTCGTAGACCAATGCGGTGACGTCGTGGCTGAGGTGCTGGATTCCGGGGTCGTTGATGTCGCCGTTGAACTTTACCAGTGGGGTCCCGGCGAGCGAGTCGATATCGAGCGCCAGCTGCTCCCCTGTAGGTCCTTCATAGATCGGGCTCAGGCCCCACGCATAGGTATTCGTACCGCGCCGCGGCAAGACCGCAATGCGCGAGAATGAGTTCCATCCCTCAAAGAGGTTTTGAAACTCGACCCGACCCTTCGAGAAGCGGATCCGAATGGCATTGGTCGAAGCATTCATGACGACCAGGCCGAGGACTGTCACCAAGACCACGCCGCTGACCAACCGCAGCTCCTCGCGCATCAGCCATGCGCGACTGTCGGCACGTGAGCGTGCTTGCCGCACCCAGATCCAGCCGCCAATCAGTAGCGCGGTGCCGCCAACGAACGGCCAACGTAGGGCGTCGACGATACGATGAATCTCAGGTCGGATCTGCGAATCGAAGTAGAAGCTGAATGGGCGCTGGCGCGTCGAGTACACCGGGTGCGAAGCGAAGAGCTTCTCTCCGATCCAGGCGCCGAGGGGTTCCGCGACGATTGTGAGTAGGGTCCCGAGGGCGAAGGTGATGGCGAGGACGGCCAGCGTCCTTTGTAGCAACCCGCCGACGTCGTCCGGCACCGTCGCCACACGCGGGCGCGGCAGGGAGAACATGAGGGCCGCTATCGCAGCGCCTGCGCTCGCGCAGAGCAGTGATGTGACGCCGCCGAGATAATTGAGCGCCGGGATGATGAGGAAGCATCCGGCCCCGGCACCGAGCAAGTCGAAAAAGTAGAGGCGACTCACCTCCTGCCCGGCCCGGCTCAGCAGGAGCGACAAGCACGTGCCGCCGACGAAGAACGGCAAGGCCGAGACGACGTACACCATCGCGATCGTGAGCGTGCCTTGAATCGACGCAGAAGGCGTCAGCGGCAGGTTGAACAGGAAGAACACGAGGAAGACCATGCAGCCGGTGAAAACCAGCGTCAGCGTCACCAAGCGGCGCTGAAGGTCGCCGCCAAACCGCTTTGGGTACAGATACACCGCGATCCCCCCGACGCCGAGGCCGAACAGCGCCAACGAAATCACGAGGAACGCGAAGTGGTACATGAAGATCACGGAGAAGATGCGCGTCAGCAACAGCTCAGCGAGCAGCAGGTTGAGGCTGATGGAGAAGACACCAAGGAGGGTGGACCAATGCCGCATGAAGCCGGCTTCGGCAGGATGTGAGCTACTCATGGTCACCTCGATTCTTGTCGTTGAAAATGTCGGGCCCTGACCATCGGGTCAGTGTGCCGACGGTGCGACAGCGTCCTGCCGCCGCGCCTCGACGCCGGGGCTCACCGGTCGTCCGATCATCTCATCAGGTTGTGCGACTCCCATGCTCGCCAGGATGGTCGGCGCTATGTCCATCAAGTGGAGGTCGTGCACGCGCGTACCACCACCAGAGCCATCACCCGGACGCATTACGAAAACGCCATGCCAGTCGTGGTTGGCGCCGTCGAGCCCGGCTTCCTCGACCATCATGGTATCAGCCCAGCCGACGCTGCCGATCGAACGCCATTGCAGATCGCCGAAGTACACGATCAGATCCGGAGGCACGCCGCGCACGGCGCGATACAACGTTGCAGGCTTGTGGGCGCGGGCACCAATCTCCATCGATTCGATTTCCGCAACCAACTCGTCGCGCACCGCTTCATAGTCGCCGGGCTCGATCTGCCCTAGCGGTTCGCGCCCGCGCACGTTCAGGAACAACCGGCCGTAGTAGCCGCCGTCGCCCCACGCCTGTGTCCGCTCCCAATCGATCATGTCCAGGGACAGAGCCGTCCCCTTCGCAGGTCGACCGCGCAGCGACAGATAGCCCCGACGCGTCAGCCACTCGTTGAACCGTACGGTCCCTTCGATCCTCTTTGCGCCATGGTCCGAAACTACGATCACTGTCGTATCGTCGCCGACGATCTCCAAAACCTCGCCGAGCTCGGCGTCGAGATCGCGATAGTACTGACGTACTCGGCGTTCGATCTCACCGTCCGGCTCGTACGCCGGATGCGAAGGGTCGATGTAACGCCAGAAAGCGTGATGAACGCGGTCCGGACCCATCTCGACGGTCATGAAAAAGTCCCACGGCTTTGTCGTCAGAAGATGTTTGACGACACGAAAATGCTTACGTGTTTTCTCGGCGATACGCGCCAGTAGGTGCTCTCGTGAAGCGCTGCGAAAGTCGTCGACGTCGAAGACGTAGCCATCCGCAACGCGATTCACCTCTTCACCCAATGCTGGTGGATGCGTGAAGGACGCCGCCGTCGACGGCGTCAGAAAACACGACACCAAGCAGCCGTCGATCGGCCGTGGCGGATAGGACGGCGGTATGCCGACGAGCAGCGCTCGCTTGCCCTCGCGCGCCAAGATGTCCCACACCGGCTCTTCGCGAACGGAAAACGAGTTGGCGATGGCGTAGGGCTCGTATCCGTAATTGCGGCGATTGCGAAAGCCGTAGATCCCAAGCTCTCCTGGATCGCGGCCGGTCGTCATCACCGCCCACGCCGGCACGGTGATCGGCGGATGGCAGCTTTGCAGGTCGCCCCAAAGACCTGTGGTCATCAGGCTGTCGATATGCGGCAGCTCCTTGCGCCAGCGCTCGAAAACCAAAGCAGGCGGCGCACAGTCCCATCCAATGACGGCAACTCTCGACATGGTATGAGGTGGATCGAAAGCCGGTCCTCTCAGCCACTCAACGCAGCCGGAAGATCCGTGGGCTCACGGCGCGGTATCGAGGCGAACCACTGGAACAGCTGGCGACGCAAGGCGTCCGCACGCGACCCAAATATCTCGATCAAATTGGTCGTCTCGTGCGGATCGGCAACCAGGTCGTAGAGCTCGTTGGCTTCGTCGGAGTGCCAGACGAATTTCTCGCGAGCAGAGCGGATCGCTTTCTGGCGCACATCGGCGGAGCGCCAATCGAAGTCGGGGAAACGCTTGCGCAGACCGTCAACTCCGAAGCGGAAGCGCTCGGCGATGGCAAAGCCGGGACTTGGAGTGGCCCGGCCCTCGCGCAGAAGTACCCTACCCTGCACAGCGTCGCTCTCCGGCGGAATGTCGAGCAGCTCGAGGATCGTCGGCAGGATATCGGACGTTTGCGCGACCTCCTCGATCGCGAAACCCTGCGGCACGTTTCGCGGACAGCGCAGAATCAACGGCACACGCAGCAACCCGTCTGCCAGCGTAAAGCGGTGTCCCAAGAGGCCGCGCTCACCGAGGCACTCTCCGTGGTCGCCGGTAATCACGACCAGTGTTTCGTCCCATAGGCGCCGTTGTTGCAGCCACTCTGCAACCTGTTGCAGCCGGTAATCGACGTAGCGCAGCGCGCCGTCGTAGTAAGCGTGCAGGCGTTCCATCTCGCCTTCTGCGAGCTGCATCTGCCCAGCGAAGTATCGGTCGCCATCCTGATTGACGGAAGTTATCCGGCTCGCAGCACTTCCGGGTTCGACAAACATGTCGTCGTGTGGGCTCGGCGGGTCCACCGGGAGCCGCGCCTCTTGATAGTGAACAAACGCAAAGAAGGGACGGTCGTCACCTGCCAGCCATTCGAGCAGAGCCTGGTTCGTTCGCCGCGCTCCGGCGTCCTTGCGACGCAGCAAACGATCACCGGCACTGCGCCCGTAGGTTACCGCGCGCGATGCCAGGCGACTCTGGTAGCGCTGCGTGAAGAAGGCATCGAACCCGCGACCAAAGCCGGTCTCAGGACTCACCCATTCATTGGCGGAGAACGCCGCTGTTCGATAGCCGCGCGCCTGGAGATATTCAGGCAGCAGCTTGCCGGTCGGAGAGAGGTAGTGATGCTCCTGCGTCGCCCCATGCGTGGCCGAGAACTGACCGGTGAAGAGACTACCGTGAGCCGGCAACGTCCATGGGCCGGTCGAGAGCATATTCGGAAACCGAACCCCACCATGCGCCACCGAGTCGATGAACGGCGTCGTCTGCACACGGTGTCCGTAACACGACAAATGGTCCGCCCGCGCGCCACCGAGGACGACAAGCAGAAGGTTCCTGGGGGCCGTCATCAGGAGCCCTTCCGCGTGTTCGTCGTGTCCGTCACGATTAGAGCTTGCAGAGCCAAGTCCAGAACTCCTTCATGTAGACGTCGGGGTTTCGCGCCAGGCGCAGCCGAAATGAAAGAACCAGGTGATCCCAGATGCCCTCTCCCGTCACACCCTGGTAGACCAGCTCGGCCGGCCACGTCAGCTTGAGATTCCATTCAGACGGAACGCCGCGATACACCCAGTCGCGCTCACGCGTGAAGTCGACGACCCAGTCGCCGCCGTGCGGACCATCGACTACCCACCAGGTCACGATGTTGACGCGCCGGCCAACCTCCGGATCGGCGCTCAACAAGGCGGTGAAGTAGTTGCGAAAGCGCTCGTACAAATCGGGCGGCGCGGGCGCTTCCACCGACAGGGCATCAGTCACTTCCTTGGCGTGCCTGCGGCTCATGTCCTCGATGTCCTCGACGCGGCGGTGCCAATCGGGAGGAGGATTCAGCCGCGCGAGCTTGCCGTCCGACGTCCATACGTCTCCGGGGTTCATCTGCAGGCCTTCGATCTGCGGCGCGCGTTCATGCAGGAGGTCGATCGCCTCTTGCGGATGATTGACGTAATCCGCCGTGTTCATGAACAGCTGCCCAGGCGCCAATAGTGCATAGTTGCCGGCAGCCGGAACGGCGCGCTTGGCCTGCAGAAGAATTGCCCAATTGGCGAACTCTTCGAGGTGGGCGCGCTTCGAAGCCCGCCAGCGAGCAACCTTTTCTTCCATTGGAAACTCAAAGCACCCCGGATACTGGCTCGCGCCGGTGAACGTCAGAAACGCCAGGTCAATCGACTCCGTGGCGCCGATGCTCGCCAAGGTCGCGTCGTCGAGGTGACAGTCGTTGACGTTGAGGATCGTGGTGTCGCCATCCTTCAGAAGGATCGCGCTGTCATCCCAAGGCCGATCAGGCGGAATCAGACGCAACGTCAGCCCGTCGCCGTTACAGGCGACCTCCTGGCCAAACTCGAGCTCGGTGATGCGCCGGAAGCCAAGCCCGCACAGACGGTCGCGAAAACGCTTGCGACGATAGTTCGCGATGAAGATCTGGATTTCCTTGTCCAGGCATTCGAGCGTCGGCGGGTCGAAGTGGTCGGGATGCTCGTGCGAGATGTAGAGGTAGTCGATCTTGGGCAGATCATTCACTCCTAAAGCCAGCGGCGGGTAGTGCCACCATGAACCATGGTACGTCGGGTCGGTCAGCCACGGATCCATCAAGATCCGCGATCCGCCGGACTCCGCCATGACGCATGCGTGCCCGATGTACGTAACCTTCATGTTCCCACCGTTTCTGCCTCTTCGGTCGAAGCGACCCCGGAGGCCAAGCCGAGATAGAGATCCTGTAGTTGCCGCACCATGGATTCGGCGGAGAACTCGTCGATGACGATGCGGCGACCGAGCCGGCCCATCTCACGCATCCGATTCGGACGCGCCAGCACCTCCTCGATTGCCTGCGCCAACGCGTCAGGGTCCTTCGCCGGCACCAACAATCCCGTCTGCCCGTGACGAACGACTTCGCCGGTGCCGCCGACGTCCGTGGCGACGACGGGCTTCTCCATCGCCATCGCTTCGAGAATTGCGTTCGACATCCCTTCGTCGTGCGAGCAGAGGACGAAGACATCAAACGCCGACAAGACCTCGGGCATGTCGTTTCGACGGCCGAGCAACGAGAGATGCTCGCCCAGTCCCAAAGACGCGACCAGTGACTTGAGATCGTTGTCGAGGTCCACTTCACCGACGATGACGCCGTGCACGTCCGGGCGCGTGTAGCGGAGACGGCCGATGGCCCGAATAAACTCGTCGACGCCCTTGCGAACTCGCATGCGGGTTACGACCCCGACAACCGTGCGATCACCCGGGACGCCGATCCGCTGCTTGTAGTCGCCGGGCGCCAGAGGCCGGAATCGCGCAGTGTCGACGCCGCTGGGAATGACGATCATCTTCTCGAACGGACACCCTTCGTTGGCATGCACGAAGTCGCGCACGGCAGCGGCGTTGACCGTCACCCGATCGGCGAGGAAGTTGCCGATCTTCGCCGACACGAGCTCGTAGCCACGACGTTCGTGACAACCGCGTTTGCTGCAGAGAATGACCGGAACTCCAGCGAGACGTGCACTGAGTGATCCCACCAGGTTGGCGCGGAGCAGATAGTTGTGGACGATGTCCGGCCGCTGACGCCGCAACTCAGCGGTGAGCGCCGCGACTCGCGCCGCCAGCCCTAGCCCTTTGAATGCGCTTTTCGAAGCTGGCGCGAATACCGGCACATCGAGCCGCCGCAGCTCGTCGAGCAAGACGCCCTCATTGGTCAAGCAGAAGAACAGCGGCGCAAACCGCTCGCGGTCCAGCAATCGAAGAACCTGCAGTAGATGGGTCTGGCTGCCTCCGACCACCATCGACTTGATGACGTAGGCCAGACGCAGGGGGGCGCCGATGACGTCCTTCATGGAAGCGTGAATACTCGGAAATAGTGATACCCAAGGTCCACTCGGTTGCGATCGGCGACGTTGTCGCTGCGGGTGGTCTTGGTATCCATTCCGGCCGCTGCAGCGGACTGATCGCCCGCGTCCACCGCCGGACTGGATATGCTCTGGCCGGCCGCCGTCTGGCTGAGGTGAAAATCTCCTGCATCCGGATTCACGAACAGCGGATCCACGCCAAGAATGTCGTTGATTCCAGGTTCCGTATTGGCGCCGTACGGATCGGTACTGAGGTTGTAGTCGACGCGGTACCCGACCTGCGACAGCGTATTCACTTGTATCCCGGCACGGCCATTGCCGTGGAAGATGTTGCGCATGATGAACGGGTAGGGAGACGGCGGGTCGAAGTTGTCGCCACCGACCACCAGACCGCGGTTGGCGTTGTCGTAGATGGTGTTCGATACGACCACCGCATCCGGCGAACCTACGGTGTTGCCGGAAATCACAATCCCGAAGTCGCCGTTTGCGTAGACCAGATTGTTCACCACCTGCGGCGACGGACTGTCGAAGATCATCAGACCATCGCCGGCGCTGTGATGCACAACGCTGTCTTCGACCGAAGCCGCTTCAACGCGCACTATCTGGATGCCGTTTTGTTGATTTCTCTCGATCGTCGACGCTTGCACGCTGACTCGTTGAGCATCGGTTACAGAAATTCCACCGGTCGTATTCAAGCGGATTTTGGTGTCGGCGATATCCAACGTACCACCGCGCTGCCGTATTCCTTCGCGACCGTTGGCACACAGGTCGACTGACGTCACCGTCAGGGCCGTATCGCGGACATCGATCCCAGGACCACCGCGATTGTCACAGACCCGCGAGCCGTCGACCGTCAGCTCCACGGGCAGCTGGTCTACCGGATCGACGAACGCCTGGAGCCCGATCCCATTGCCGCGCGCATCGCCGTCGGTGACGCTGACGACACTCGAGATCACCTGTACCCCGACGTCGGTATTGTCGAGGATGTCGACGTCTTCGAGGGTTCCGGTGGAACCCTTCTTGAAGCGAGCCCCGCCATCGAGACTGCCCTGGATAGAGCCCCTGACGATGCTGACATCGCTCTGCTCGACCAGAACGCCGTCGCGTCGGTTGGCCACCATGTGGGTATCTGAGATCGCCACGGATGACCCACCGAAGGCCCAAACGCCCGAGTCGCCGCTGTTCCGAATCGTACTACGTTCGATGCTCACCGCCGCCGCTTCGATCTGCACACCACGGGGACGGTTGCCGTCGACGACGGAGGAGATCAGGCGCACGCCGGTAGAGCTCTTCACAGCCAGGCCGCGCGCATTCGCAGTCAATCGAACTCGGCGCAGTACGATGTTGTCGCCGTCGGCCGACCCGGGCGGTTGACTGAAGTTGATCTCAATGCCGTTCGCGCCCGCGCCGGTCACATGCAACCCATCGACGACCACGTAGCCGACGGAGTTGAAGAGAAGGCCGCTTTCTCCGGGCCGCCCGGCGATACGAGCGCCACTCAAAGCCTTGATGACGATCGGCCGCCGCGGCTTTCCGGAATTCCGGAAGCTCAGCGGTCCTTCATCGTAGGTTCCGCCAGCGATGGAGATCATGTGCCCGGGTCGTGCCAGGTCGAAGGCATGCTTGAGTGTGCGCACAGCCGTTTCGCGAGTTCCTCCATCGTTGGCATCGTCACCGGTCGCAACTGAAACCCAGATCTTCTTGAACCGTAGTCTTTGTTCAGGCTCCGCCGGCGGTGCTCCGAAGTTGCCGTAGTGATAGCCGGAGTCGACGATTCCGCGGTCGGGTCTGGCGTCGGTGCGCGTCGACGCCCGTAGCAGATTCAACCGCCGCGCGAGATCAGACCCCGCATCAACCGCCGGGCTGGTACTCGCCTGCCCCGCCCGCTCCTGGCTCAAGTGAAAGTCATCGTCTGCATAGCCGGCGCCGCCGAGCATTTCGTCGGCACCGCTCGGGTCGACGAAGTACGGATCGGCTTCGAGGTCCGTAACGTCCATAACGTCGTCGGGCACGAACGGGTTGTCGAAGCTGACGTTGCCGGCGCTCAAGAAACCGGTGCGCGAGGTCAGGTTGACCTGAATTCCAGCGGTATCGTTCTCCTGCACGATGTTGTTCAGCACCAGACCGTTCGGCGACGACGCATTCCGCTGACTCGAAAAGAAAATGCCGCGCTGGATATTGCGATAGACGGTATTGCTCAACACTTCCGCACCCGACGATCCCTGAACGGTGCCACTGATGAGGATCCCGGTTCCCCTGTTGTTGTACACGAGATTGTTGAACACGACTGCGTCGCGTGAGTCCGTCACAGAGATCCCGTTGTCGCGGTTGTTGCAGACGATATTGTTGCTGACGACCGCGCTGTGGGATCCGCTCTTCACGTGTATTCCATTCGTTGCGCCGTAGACTACGAACCCGTCGACCGCCATCGCCAGGTGCCCGTTGAATTCGAACCCTGCACTGAAGCCGGTCGCATCGACGACGACGTCCGCCGCAGGATCTCCCACCGCCGTACCGCGTCGGTCTGCCTGGAAACGAACGCGGCCGAATACCGTTGGCAGCCTGATGTCGCCCTCTAGATAGATGCCCGGACCGACAAGAACGGTATCGCCGGCAGCAGCCAGCGAAGCGCCCTTGACGATAGTGCGTACCGCCGCCGCCGGCGACGAGCCGTCCCTGGCGTCGTCACCACTCTGACGTACGTACACAGTGCGGGCGTGCGCCGGCGACACCAACAGTGTCGCCAGCACCCACACCACGGTCCACACGGCCCCCAGGAAAACGCGCCGGGGGAAAGTGGTCATGATGAACCTCGTGACCTGCGGTCGGCGTCTTTTCTATGGCCCGCTCCCCGTAGGACTGCTGCGGGCTGCCAAGCCAACAGGCTGCTAAAAGAGTGTATAGATAAACGGACCGAGTGCACTGGTTTGAGCTGTGACCAGCAAGCCGCCGAACAGCAGCAAGACCACGACCATCGGAATCATCCACCAGAGCTTGCGCTCCCACAGGAAACCCAACAGCTCGCCGGCGATGCCGAAGCGTTGCGAAACATTGCTACCCATCTTCATTGTCCCGTTCCTCCTGACTCTGGAATCAGCAAGCGCTGTCCCACAATGAATTCCTCGAGCGCGGCCGCCGCGACTGCATGGCCCGCCGACGTCCAATGCCCGTCGTGCCGGAAGTGCAACGCCTCCGTGCTCTTCTCTGTTGCCGTTACGAACGCCGGTTCTAGCTCGACACAAGCTATCCGTGCGCTGCTGCACCAGCTCAACAAACGGTGAGCCGGTGCACTGA
>Ga0187892_10009655_pt1 | contig 12594 bp, 9 predicted proteins | sample MA1701073metaG_FD_139345 | JGI IMG/M metagenome (GOLD analysis project Ga0187892, IMG submission 139345) | Bio-ooze microbial communities from a basaltic lava cave in the Kipuka Kanohina Cave System on the Island of Hawaii, USA - MA170107-3 metaG ...
GGCCACGCTCGCCTGCCTGGCCGCTGTTGGAATAGAACTGAAGGCGCTGGGCATCGGTGACACAATCCCAGAGGGGATCAGCAGGGCGCCCGACGCCCGACCCGCGCGCCCCGAGGCCGCGGCGGGCGCCGACAAGGTGTTCTGACCCTGCGCGATGAACACCGCGCGCAGGTGCAGATGAAGGAGACGAGGGACGATGGCGGCCTATATTGGCCGACGGCTCCTGCAGACCCTTGTCGTCATGTTTGGCGTGTCCCTCTTTGCGTTCTTCATCATCTTCCTGGGCGGCGATCCCGTCCAATTCCTCATTCCGATCGAGCACTCGACCCCCGAGCTTATCGACGAAGTGCGCCGGGAGATGGGGTTTGCTGATCCACTCTACGTCCAGTACGGTCGGTTCGTCTACAAAGCCGCACACGGGGATTTTGGGCGATCGTGGCAGATGCGCGAGCCGGCCCTCGGCGTCGTCCTGTCGCGCGTCCCGGCGACCTTCCAGCTCGGCGCCACAGCGCTGGCCCTCGCGGTGCTGGTTGGCGTCCCGTGCGGCATCATCGCCGCCATCCGCAGGGGGTCCATGGCGGACCTGCTGGTGACATGGCTGGCGACGATGGGCCGCGCCGTACCCAACTTTTGGCTTGGCATCATGATGATCCTGGTCTTCGGGGTGATGCTGCAGATCTTGCCGATCTCCGGCCGCGGGTCGGTGTGGCATCTCGTCATGCCCGCGCTCGTGCTCGGCTTGGACGCCGCGGCCACCCAGATGCGCCTCGTGCGGGCCAGCCTCCTGGAGGTGCTGGGGCTGGACTACATTCGCACCGCGCGGGCCAAGGGCGTCGCCGAGCGCGTCGTGATCTGGCGGCACGCGCTGCGCAATGCGCTGATCCCGCCGGTGACAATCCTGGGGCTACAGGTCGCGTTTATCTTCTCGGGAAGCGTCATCGTGGAGCAGGTGTTTGCCTGGCCGGGTCTGGGGCGGCTGATCGTCCAGTCCATCTTTCGGAAGGACATGCCCATCGTGCAGGTCTCCGTGATCCTGCTCGGGATGGTCGTGGCCCTCATGACCCTGGCGGTCGATCTCCTGTACACGGTGATCGACCCGAGGATCACGTATGACTAACGCGGGTGCGGGTCAGGGTGCCGGTGGCGCCGTGGACGATGCCGGTGCCGTGATGTGGACCGCGGGCCGCCGGGCGCAGGCCGCCCATGTCAGCGTGGCGCGCGTCTTCATTGGTCGCCTCCGGCGGAGCAGGGTCGGGACCGTGGGGTTCGCCATGTTCGCGTCGGTGCTCATGGCGGCGGCCCTGGCACCCCTGATTGCGCCGTTCGATCCGCGGGAGATCGTGCTCGAACGGCGATTTCTGCCACCGGCGTTTGCGGGCGGCCTCCAGGCCCACCTCCTCGGCACGGATCAGCTGGGCCGAGACATCTTCAGCCAGATCGTGCACGGTGCGAGGATCTCCATGGCGATCTCGATCTTGTCGGTTGGCGGGTCCTTCACGATCGGGGTCTGCGTCGGCGTGCTGGCGGGATTCTTCGGCCGGTCGGTCGACGCGGTGCTTATGCGCTGGGTGGATATCATGCAGTCGCTGCCTTCGCTCGTGGTCTTGCTGGCACTCATCGCCGTGATCGGACCAAAGCTCAGCACGATCATCATCGTCTTCGCGTTCACCTGGTGGGGCGGGTACGCCCGGATCGTCCGCGGCGAGGTGCTGTCGGTGCGCCGCAAGGAATTCACCGAGGCCGCGCGGGCGATCGGGCTTCACGAGTCGCGCATCATGTTCAGGCATATCCTACCCAACGTGATCTCTTCAGCCATGGCGCTCGCGGCCCTCAGCCTGGGCACCATCATCATCGCCGAATCGGCGCTGAGCTATCTCGGTCTCTCCGCCGATGTGGTCAGCTGGGGTCGGATGCTCGCCGCCGGACGGGAGTTCGTGGTCACGGCGTGGTGGCTGGCGCTCTTCCCGGGTCTGGCCATCGTGTACACGGTGCTGGGCGTCGTCTTCTTCGGTGACTGGCTTCGTGACTTCGTCGACCCTCGCCTGCGAGGACGCTTCTGACGCGGCGAGGCACTCAAAGGGGGGATGGCAGTGTCAACACGGATGCTCAGAGTGTCGCTGCCGCTTGCCGCGGCCGCGTTGATCCTGATACTGGCCGCGCTCCAAGGGGGCGCGGTGGCCCAACAGCCGCTCCGCGTCATTGTCGCACAGGACCGGGATGCCGAGGACTGGGATCCGCCGGTCGGCTGGCAGACGGAGTCGGAGTGGATCGAGATGAACGCGTACGACTGCCTGCTGTTCCGCAACGCCACCCACGCCGACTACGTGGCGGGCTTGGCCACCCGCTGGGAGCGCATCGGCGACCTGACGATGCGCTTTCATCTTCGCCGGAACGTCCGCTTCCATGACGGGAGTCCTTTCACGGCCGACGATGTCAAGTTTCACTATGATCGCATCAAGGCCGGCCCGCGCGAGCGGTACATCGTCCAGCCGCAGTATCTGTTCTTTTCGGAGATTGTGGTTCGCGATCCGTTCACCGTGGACGTGGTGACCGAGACACCAAACACGCTGCTGCTGGATCTCATGTCGCAAACCGGCTGTGGCATCGTGAGCCGCGCGTATTTCCAGCGCACCAGCCGCGACGTGCTCCACCGCGCACCGATGGGGACCGGGCCCTACAGACTCCGCGAGTGGGTGAAGGGTGAGCGCGTCGTCCTCGAAGCCAACCGCGACTACTGGGCGGGCAAGCCGGACGTCGACGAGCTTATCTTCCGGATCATCCCGGAGGCGTCGACCCGCGTCGCGGAGCTGCTCACGAGCGGTGTCGACATCACGTACAAGATGGTGCAGCAGGAGGAAGCACGCATCAAGGCCCGGTCGAACCTGAGCGCGGTGTGGGGCGTCATCGACCGCGGCTATATGCTGTTCCCGCGCATCCAGGTCAATCCGCGCTACCGGGGGACCCCGGAGCTCGACCGCAAGTTTGTCACCGACGATGCGCGTGTTCGTGAGGCCATCGAGCTGGCGATCGATAAGTACAAGCTGCGGGATCTGATCCAGCCCGGTGGGGAGGCCTTCCGGTCACGCCTGTTTGCTCCAACCCCGGAGGCCAACCCGGACCTGTGGGGCCGCAAGGCAAACTTGTACAGCCCGCAGCGGGCCCGCGAGCTGCTGGCCGAGGCCGGGTACAATCCATCGCAGAGACTGGTCATGCATGCGCACGACCAGTTTCCCAGCGGGGACCTGGCACGCGCCATCGCACAGATGCTGCGCCAGGTGGGGCTGAATATCGATCTCAGGGTGCTGGACCTGAACACGTTCAACACCACGATCTACTTCCCGCGGCGGACGCAGGACCTCATCCTGCTGGACCTGGGCGGCAATACCAAGCCGTTCTTCGGCTTGTTCAGCTTCCACACGCAGCAGGCGCTGGGTGCTGCCGGCTATGGCGGCGGCAACGTCCAACTCGATCGGCTCATCGACTGCGCGTTCCAGGATGTGCGGGACAACGACCGCCGGATTCGCTGCTATCACCGTGCGAACCAGGTGATCGCCGACGAGCGGTACGTCATCGGGCTGATCCAGACTCAGCAGCTGTGGGGAATCAGCACGCGGCTGCGGTACACGCCGCGAATCGACAACCACATCTTTGGTGCGGAGTTCAAGCGGGCCCAGTAGGCACGCTCTGACAGCGGCGGCGGTGGGGGTTGCGGCCTCCGCCGCCGTCGTTTCATCGCATCATGCGCCAGCGGTGATCCCACGTCCCGAAGTGTTCCGCTCCGCGCTCGGTGATCAGGATGTTCTCGTTGATCCCCGTGCTCCAGGCCACGCGCGGGCGCACCTGCCGCCGGGGGTGGTAGGAGAACACCATCCCGGCGGTGAGCGGCCAGTCCTGCGTCTGCCCCCACGGCGACGCTGCCGCGTACCACGGGCGCTCGATCGTGTCGAGGCCCTGAGCGTGGAAGTGAAAATGCGTGGGGGGCGGACCGAGATCCCAACCATCCTCGGCGAGCGCGCGGTCGAAGACCCCGGCCATCTGGCCTAGTGACGCGCCCGGGCGCGCGATCTGCCTCACGGCCTCAAAGGCACGGAGTTCGCTGTCGATCAGCCGCCGCTCGAGATCGGTGGGTGCACGGTACGCGCAGTTGACCGTGATCTCGATCCAGTGCCCGCTCTCCCCGCAGATCTCCAGGTGAAACCGCACCATGTCGTCGCACCGGAGCGGCACATCCTGCGGGGGGTCGTGCTGCTCGGGGCCCTCGCTGATAAAGATCAGGATGTCCCGCGCGCCGGCGGCCCAGACCACCCGGGTGGCCTCGGCGGCCACCTCGCGTTGGGACTGACCCGGCGCCACGATCTGCGCGAACCGGGTCATGGCCGCTTCGGCCATGACCCACAACTCGCGTATCTGCCGGATCTCCAGCGGGCTCTTGGTCATCCGTACCCGATCCATCAGATCGTCGGCGGACGAGAACGTCGCCTCCGGGAGCGCGGACTGGAGCTCGGCCAACGCCCCGGCAGGGAGGATCCACCGGAGCCCCGCGATCCCGATCCGCGCGCGCGCCAGCCCGCGCTCGCGGATCGCGTCGGCGATGCCGGGGACGACATAGACATCCCCGCGCACATCCGTGACCCACCCGTGGGCCGCGACGCGGTTCGCGACCGCGTAGCTGCTCAGCGTCATCGCCGGGTCGCCGTTCACTGGGAGCAACAACAGCCCGTCATGCCCCCACAGGTGGAAGTCGGTGAAGTACCGTAGATAGCCGCGGCCGGTCCACCAGTGGCCTTTGCCCGCGATCAGGAGGGCGTCGAGACCGGCACTGGTCGCGGCCGCGCGCGTGCGCCGAACGCGGGCGTCGCGTTCTGCCAGATCCGCCTTCAGCACAGCCGACCTCCCCCGTAGATCGCGCGCGCAGCAGCGGGGCTGACAAAGCCCTCCTCCAGGTCCTGTTGGAGGCGTTCGCGCTCGCGCTCCTCCGGCGCTCCGTACCCACCACCGCCCGGGACGCGGATCACGCAGATGTCCCCCGGCCGGAACTCCAGCGGGGGAAAGCGCTGGATGCGCTCGTCATTGATCCACACCTCGCCGAGCGCTCCGGCTCCTCCCCCGAACAGCCCGGGCGCCGGATAGCGGATCTGGTCCGGCCTGATGGTCAGCGTGATCGGCTCCGCCGCCACGCACTTGAGGATGAACACTTGGCCCGGGCCGCCGCGGCGCCGGCCCGGCCCGCCACTGTCTGGGAGAAGGGCCTTCTTGAGCATCAGCACCGGGCACTGCAACTCCATGATCTCGGTCGGCGTGATCGTGCTGTTGTGCGGGTACGCCACCGGCAGCCAGCCGTCGGCCTCCTGGGTGGCGCCAAGGCCGCCGTGCGGCAGCACGTGAACGGCGAACGTGCCGAACCGCCCATCGCGACCGACAACGTGAAAGGGGAAGATGCCTCCGGCCGCCGCGATGACACGGTCCGGCAGCAGTGGTGCCAGCGCCCCAAAGATCAGCGGCGGGATGTGCTTGCCGATCTTGGCACGGGCGCGTACCGGCGCGGGAAACCGGCAGTTGATGATCGTCCCCGGCGGCGCGTAGACGTGCAGGGGGCGCACCAGGCCCTCGTTGTTGGGGATCCAGGGCGCCAGCATGCACTTGATCGGATACGCGGTCTGCGCGTACGTCATGTTGAACGACGAGTTGATCGCCGCGTTCTTTTGTTCGGGCGAGCTGCCGGTGTAGTCGAAGTGCATGTCGCTGCCGCGGATCTCGACCCGCAGGCGCAGGGTGACGGGCTCGAAGTATCCGTCGCAGGTGATCTCGTACGCACTGACACCGTTGGGCAGGCCGGCGATCATCCGGCGCAGCGCGGCCTCGGACCGGTCCATGATCTCTGCGCCCAGGCCGCCCAGGTCGCGCAGCCCGTAGTCCCCGAGAAACTCCTGGACCCGGCGGATGCCGATTCGGTGCGTACCGACGATGGCGTTGAGATCACCGAGGACCATGTCGGGGACCCGGCTGTTGGCTTCGATGAACTCATGGACGACCGCCACCGGCCGGTCATCGCGGTAGAAGAAGGTGGGCAAGACCCGTGTCCCCTCCTGGAAGAGATCGACGGCCTCCAGATCGCCACGGTGGCCGCCGACGTCTGAGACGTGGGCCGTCGTCCCCAGAAACGCCGCCAACCGCCCCCGGTGAAAGACCGGCGTGATGACCTTGTAGTCCGGCAGATGCCCGCTGCCGATCCACGGGTCGTTGGTGATCAGGGTGTCGCCGGCCCGCAGGGTCGCCGGTGGGAACCGGTTCAACATGTGTTTGGTCGTGATGGGCAGCCGGGTGGAGAAGCCGGGCGGGCTCCACTGCGCCTGCGCTAGGCCGTGACCGTGCTGGTCCATCACGACGCAGCCGAAGTCGTGGCTCTCGCCGACAATCGTCGAGAACGAGGTCCGGATCGTCGCGGCGTCGACCTCATCGACTATGGTGATCAAGCGCTGCCACTGCACCTCCAACGCGACTAAGTCCGTGCGGCGGCGTGGGGGCTTCACGCGTTGGTGCGCTCCCAGATGATCGCATCGGTGTCGGCCAGGTGGGCCACATACCCGCCGGGGTTGATCGGCATGCGGACCCGGCGACTGACGACGATCGCGTTGACCGGCGAGCGGTACTCCTCCAGGACCTCACTAGTCAGTGGATCGACCACCGTCCCGATGACCGTGCCCCTGGCGACCTCGCTCCCAAGCTGCACCCGGGGATTGACCTGATAGAACCCGCCGGTCTTCGACCGGGCCACGATGTAGTTGTTGACCATGATCTGCCGGCTGGGCAGTACGGGCGCGCCGTCGATCATCTTCAAGTGCTTCAGGAGATTGAGCGTGCACTCGACGCTGGCGTCAATCGTCCAGTCGATCGTGTGGCCGCCGCCGGTCTCGACATAGAGCGGCACGATTCCGCGGAGCATCGCCGCGCCCAGGATCATCGAGGGATTCACCGGCCGCTCGCGCCACGAGATGACGGTGGAACCCCACGCGATCGCCAGGCCGCGGATCCTTTCGTTCATGGCGCGCATCTGGTCGAGGCTGAGCCCGGTCGGGGTCGCGGCGACCGCCGTGCCGATGCCGTCCGCGCCTTCGGCCCCCATGGCCATGCTTGGGTTCACGGGAAAGGCGAAGGCGAACGCCACCGGGAGCTCCTCGCTTGACCCGGTCCCGTCGTGGTAGTCGATCAGGTACTCGCAGCGGCTGACGACCTCGCGCCACAGCACATCCGCGATGCGCTCCGTCAGCCAGGCGTTCTCGCTCTTGCCCGGCCAGACGCGGTTCAGGTCGAGATGATCCGCGGGGTTGACGCGCTGGCCCGCGCCCTCGATGCCGCCGCCGATCTCAACCGACATGGGGTTGGCGAGCGGAATACACAGAATGGTCCCCCGCAGGCTCTGCGGATCGACCCGGCCCAGGGCCCGCCGCAGGACCTCGGCGCCCATCGGCTCCCAGCCGTGCAGTGTGCTTTCCAGACATACGGTCGGCCCGCCTTCGATGCCGTGCAAGACCTGAAACGGGACACGCACCTCGGTCTTTGCGGCGAGATACGCCACGTGCAGGAAGCCGAACCGGCGTTCACCGGGCCGCACTGTGACGTCTCCAACCCGGATCGCTTCGCGGGCCATGATCCCTCCTATAATTACAGCGGTAGGGCGTACTTCCGCAGCTTGTCGGGATCGAGATCGACGCCGAACCCCGGTCCCTCGGGCACCCGAAGCAGCAGCCCCTCGGGCTCCAGCATTCGGGTCAGAATCGTGTCGGTCATGTCGGTCGGCGGCGACGGCCACCGGACGCAGGGGATGGCCGCGGCGATGTGGGCCGCGGCGGCGGCGATGACGTCGTAGTAGATGGCCACCGACAGGATGAGGCCCGCCGCGTCGAAGATCGCGGCGATCTTCTGCACGTTCAGGATCCCACCGTGCTTGGTGATCTTGGCAAGCGCGATCGTTGCCGCCCGCCGCTCCACCACCTCAATGGCGTCCTCCGGTGGATAGATGGCTTCATCGGCCATGACCGGCACGGGCATGCGCCGCGCAATCTCCGCCAGGTCGGCGGTGCGGGCCACCGGTTGCTCGATGGCACCCAACCGGCCGGCGCGTTCCATGGCCGTCAGTGCCGGAATGGCCTGCGCCAGCGTGTAGCCGCCGTTGCCATCAGCCTGGATCACCGCACGTGTCCCCACGGCCTCGGCCACCGCCCGATACCGCGGCACATCCTCGGCCGGGTCGATGCCGATCTTCATCTTCAGCACCGGGTACGCCGTCTGCGTCAGTGTGCCGTCCGCGTCGGCGGCCATCTTCGCGGGCGACCCGCGGCGCACGAAGCCCATCAGGTCCACGCCGTCCCGTACCCGGCCTCCCAGGAGCTGGTATACTGGCACCCCCAGCGCCTTGCCCTTGAGGTCCCACAGCGCGAGCTCGACACCCGCGATCGACGACCAGTGCTCCGGCAGCGCCTGACGCATCTTGAGGTTCAGACGCTCGATGTCCAGGGGCGACTCACCGATCACGGCCGGCGCGAGGTGCGCTCGAGTGTTCGCCAGGATCCCTTCCGCCGTTTCGCCGTAGAAGGGCGCGTCGACAGCGGTCTGGCCGATCCCGACCAGTCCTTCATCGGTGTGAACCTCCACGACCACGGTCGTCGCCTCGTCGCGGCTGCCGTAGGATGTGGTCAGCACCGTCTTGCGTGGGATGGCGACCGCGGTCGCCATGACGCCGGTGATCTTCACCGTCGGGACCTCCTCGACGACGCCCGCAACCGTGCCGGTGCGCCGGTCAGCGTGACGACCAGGTTCAGATAGGCATCCACACCGGCCACAGCCCTGGGCCCGATGACGGCCGTCGAGTCCTTCTCTTCGACCACCGCGGGGCCGGCGAGGCGTGCGCCGACGGGCAGGTGCTCGCGGGCGTAGACCGGCACGGTGCGAAAGCCGCCGAGAGTGGCGACGTACACTGATCGCCGGCTTTTTTGCGCTGCGGCCGGCAGCCGGCCTCTCGCCGGGGCCCGCGGGAGATCGACGACGGGGCGCGGACCCGTCGCGCGGAGGCGGCACGTCATGACCTCCAGGTCCAGATGCCGGTGCGCGTGGCCGTAGAGGGCCTCATATCGGGCGAAGAAGTGCGGCCGGAGCGTGCGCTCGAGGTGGACCTTCGCCAGGCGCGGCCAGGGCAGGTCGATCACGATTTCATGGCCCTGCCCACGGTGGCGCAGGTCGGCGCTGCGCTCGAAGCGCATTTTCGACGCGGGGACGCCAGCCTCGCGGAGCCTCGCGCGCCCGAGGGTCTCTAGCTCGGCGAAGGCGACGTCTAGATCGGCCAGCCGGTCGTGGGTCAACCGCGCCACAAAGGTCTGCGCGAAGTCGAACGCGGCCGGCGCGGTGAGCAGCCCCAAGGCCGAGGTCACACCGGCGCCGGCGGGGCAGACATACCCCTTCATCCTGAGCGCGCGCGCGATCGCGTAGGCATGCACCGGCCCTGCGCCGCCAAACGCCAGCAGGGTCAGCCGCCTGGGATCTTCGCCACGCTCCGCCACGTGCACCCGCGTGGCTGAGATCATGTTCTCATTGACAATCTGGTGGATCCCCCACGCCGCCTCAGTCAGGCTGAGGCCCAACGGCTTGGCGATCTGCCCGACGGCACGCTCGGCCGCCGCCCGGTCCAGGCGCATCCGGCCGCCCAGGAAGTAGTCCGGGTTGAGATACCCCAGCAGCAGGTCGGCATCGGTCACGGTTGGCTTTGTGCCGCCCAACCCATAGCAGGCCGGGCCGGGATCAGCTCCGGACGACTCGGGTCCGACCTTGAGCAGACCCATCTCGTCGATCCACGCGATGCTCCCACCGCCCGCACCGATTTCGATCATCTCGATCGACGGCACGCGCACCGGAAGGCCACTGCCCCGCTTGAAGCGATGCACACGCGCGATCTCGAAGGTATGGGCCTGCGCCGGTTGGCCATCCTTCACCAGACACATCTTGGCGGTCGTGCCGCCCATGTCGAAGGCAACCAGGTCGCGGGTGCCGAGACGCTCGCCGTAGAACACGGTCGCCAGGGCACCGGCCGCGGGGCCCGACTCGAGCATGCGGATCGGAAAGCGGGTGGCCGTCTCCGCCGTCGTGATGCCGCCGCTGCTGAGCATCAGATGGAGCCGGCGCCGAAAACCGCCCGCCGCGAGATCGCGCTCCAGGCGCGTGATGTAGCCGGCCGTCAGCGGCTGGACGTAGGCGTTGGCCACCGTCGTGGACATCCGCTCGTACTCGCGTATCTCCGGTGCGACTTCGTGGCTCAGCGAGACGGCGACGTGCGGCAGGGCTTCCGCCAGCCGCGCCCCGGTCCGCTGCTCATGCACCGGGTTCCGGTACGCGTGCAGATAGCAGACCGCGACAGCTTCGACACCACGCTCCCGCAGCGCCGCGATCGAGGCGTCGAGCGCCTCCCCGTCGAGGGGCTGAATGACCTCCCCAAAGCTGTTTAGCCGCTCCGGGACCTCCCAGCGCATGCCACGCTGAACCAGCGGTTGCACCGGTGGGGCATGCAGATCGTAGATGTCGTAGCGCATCTCGCGCTGCGTGTCCAGAACGTCACTGAAACCCTGTGTGGTGAGCAGCGCTGTTCGCGCACCCTTGCGCTCGATCAGGGCGTTGGTGATCAGCGTTGTGGCGTGGATCGCGGTTTCCACATCCGGCCCGGTCCCCGCCACGCGCTCGAGGAGCGTGCGCCACCCGTCCCGCACAGCCACCGACGGATCCGCCGGTGTCGTCAGCGTCTTATACGTCTCGACCCGTCCGCTGGCCGCGTCGACGAGCACAAAGTCGGTGAACGTGCCGCCGATGTCCAACCCGATGCGGTACCGTCCGCGCACGCCCATCTACACCTCGACCCCGTAGATCTCCCACGCGGCGCCCGGTTTGACGAGACCGGCCGCGACGTCCCGACGGACTCGCTCCGGCTCCCGCTCGCGTGGCGGGCCGAAGCCGCCGCCGCCCGGGACATTGATGATGCAGACATCGCCCGGCCGGAACTCCAGCGGCGGAAATCGTTCTACACGCTGCCCATTCAACCAGACCTCGCCACGCGCCCCGGCGTGGCCGTCGCACAAACCCGGCGCTGGGAACTTGACCAAGTCCGGCCGGATGGTGAGTGTCACCGGCTCGGCCGCGGCGCACACCAGCTCGAACTGCTGGCCGGGCCCGCCGCATCGCCGTCCGGCCCCTCCGCTGTCCGGGATCATGGCCTTGCGGCGCATCAGCACAGGACACTGCAGCTCGAAGATCTCGGCCGGCGTCACCGTGCTGTTGTGAGGATACGCCACGGGCAGCCAGCCGTCCGCGTCCCGCATCGCCCCCAGCCCCCCGTGCGGGAGCACGTGCACGTTGAAGGTGCCGAAGCGCGGGTCGTCGCCGGACACGTGAAACGGGAAAATGCCGCCGGCCGCGGCGATCACCTCGCCGGGGAGCAGCGGTGCCAGTGCCCCGAAGATCAGCGGCGGGATGTGCTTCATGGCCTTGGCGCGGGCCTTGACCGGCGCCGGGAACGTGCAATGGACGATCGAGCCCTCTTCAGCCGTCACGTGCAGCGGGCGCACCAGACCGTCGTTGTTGGGGATCCGCGACGCCAGCATGCACTTGATCGGGTAGACCGTCGTGGCATAGGTGAGATTGAACCCCGCGTTGATCGCGGCGTTGCGCTGTTGTGGCGAGGAGCCGGCGAAGTCAAAAAACATGTCGCTGCCGCGGATCTCCACGCGCGCCTTCAACACGAACGTCTCGAAGTAGCCGTCGCCCGTGACCTCGTACTGGCTCACACCGTCGGGCAGGTCGGTGATCGCGGCGCGCAGGGCGGCCTCGGACCGGTCCATGATTTCGTTTGCCAGGGCCCGCAGATCTGCCAGCCCATAGTCGGCCAGGAACTCCTGCACCCGCCGGATCCCCACCGTGTGTGTCCCCACGATCGCGTTCAAGTCCCCGAGGACCAACTCCGGCACCCGGCAGTTCGCGCCGATGAACTCGTGCACGACCTCAACCGGCGCTCCCTCACGGTAGAAGAAGGTCGGCATCAAGCGTGTCCCTTCCTGGAACATGTCTACGGCTTCCAGGTCCCCCCGGTGGCCGCCCACGTCTGAGACATGCGCCACCGTCCCGAGGAACGCCACGAGGCGCCCACGGTGAAAGACAGGGGAGATGAGATTGTAGTCGGGCAAGTGGGTGCTGCCGATCCACGGATCGTTGGTGATCAGCACGTCGCCGGGCCGCAGCATCGCCTTTGGAAACTTTCGGAGCATGTGCCGGGTCGTCAGCGGCATCATGGTACAGAATTGCGGCGGGCTCCACTGTGCCTGCGCCAGGCCACGGCCATCGCCATCCATCATGACGCAGCCAAAGTCGTGGCTCTCGCCGACGATCGTCGAGAACGACGTCCGGATCGTCGCCGTGTCCATCTCGTCGACGATCGTGATCAGTCGTTGCCACTGGATCTCCAACGTGACGGGATCGATGCGGCTTGTGTGGGCCATCTGTCGTCCGCGACTAGTAACTCGGCCGGGCGCGAGGATCGAGGGCCGCGCGCAGTCCGTCGCC
>Ga0187892_10009656_pt1 | contig 12594 bp, 11 predicted proteins | sample MA1701073metaG_FD_139345 | JGI IMG/M metagenome (GOLD analysis project Ga0187892, IMG submission 139345) | Bio-ooze microbial communities from a basaltic lava cave in the Kipuka Kanohina Cave System on the Island of Hawaii, USA - MA170107-3 metaG ...
GGCCGCTATATCCTCACCGGCAGCGAGCAGTTCGAGGTCCTCAACCGGGTGAGCCAGTCCCTGGCGGGTCGCACCGGTATCCTTCGACTGCTGCCGTTCAGCGTGGAGGAGATGGCCGGGCATTTTCCCGTCCGTCCGGCGGAGCGCCTCATCCTGAGCGGCTTCTATCCGCGCATCCATGACCGGAAGCTCGATCCGACCCGCGCGCTCGCGGACTATTTCGCAACCTACGTGCAGCGCGACTTGAGGGCACTGGTAAACGTTGGCGATCTCTCCGCTTTCGAGAAGTTCGTGCGGCTCGCCGCCGGCCGCAGCGGTCAACTCCTCAACCTCTCGGCGCTCGGCGGGGAGGCCGGTGTGTCTCACACCACGGCCCGGAAATGGTTCTCACTGCTGGAGGCGAGCTATATCGCGTTTCAGTTGCCGCCCTACTACTGGAACACTTCGAAGCGGCTGGTCAAGTCTCCAAAACTCTATTTCTACGATGTCGGTCTGGCTGCCTATCTGCTGGGGATCCAGAACGAGTCTCACGTCCTGTCGCACCCCCTGCGCGGCGCTCTGTTCGAGACGCTGGTCGTCGGGGAAGCGCTCAAGTGGTTCTGGCATCGCGCGCGTGGCGCAGGTCTGCACTTCTATCGGGATAGCGAAGGCAACGAGGTCGATCTGCTGCTCGAGCTCGGCGACGGCATCTACCCGATCGAGATCAAGACAGGCGAAACCGTAAGCTCGGAATTCTTCAAGGGTCTGAGGGCGTTTGCCCGACTGTACGATCCGCCGCCGCCCAATGGCGGCGCCCTGATCTATGCCGGGGACGCACTCCAGTCGCGTCACGGCACCGCGGTGCTTCCCTTCGGCGACTTGCCCGGGCTGCTGCACAGGGTCGCCGACCGAGCGCCGGCGGTCCGGGCGGATGCGCGCGAGCACGACAATTGATCGCGGCCCGTCTCACGGCTTCCAAACTTCGCCGCGTTGCTGTCCCATCTGCGCTTCGTGCGCGATCATCATCGCCGGATCCGACGCGTCGCCGTGGTCTCCGACAGCGCCTTCCTCACCGTCGCGCCGAAGATCGCCAGCCACTTCGTGGGCGCGCAGCTGCGCACGTTCGACGCCGCCGAGCGCGCCGCTGCGCTCGCCTGGATCGAAGCCGAGTCCTAGCGTTTACAGATAACGCTCCGCCTTCGCGACCAGATCCTCCTTGGGCGGCAGTTCGCTGCGCGGGCAGCGCACGATCGCGATCGCCCCGCGGAAATCGTCCCCGATGGACAGCTCGGCGAGCGTCAGCTCGTTGACCGGACCCATGACAGCGGCTTCCACCTTGATACCCATGCGGCTCAGGCGCAACGGCGTGTGCATCAGGTTCACGTGCCGCTCGGGATGGGAGAAGACCTCGTCGATGTGCTTGATGTACCCGTCCAGGGTGGCCAGGCTCGCCTTGGCCTCGATGTAGCCGTCCACGGTCTGCTTCAGCTCGCGCTCGACGGCTTTGATCTCGTCGCCGATCGTCGCCGGGTCCTTGACGATGCCCTCCATCCCGTCGCGAGCGAGATTGAGCAGGCGCAGCCGGGCGCCGAGGTAGGCCTTGTCCACCGGCGCGAACGGGCTGAGCGCCTCGCGAATTCCCTCCTCGGACACGTCGTCGGGAAGGTTTCCGACAACGATGCGCATCGATTCGTCCTCCTGCGTTGCGGCGCCTATTTCTTGCTCGCAGGCCGTACCGCGACCGCGACCGCCTCGCTGTAGGTGATGTCGACCAGATCGCCCACTTGCACTTTCTTGAGGTTCGCCGGGTCGCGCGCCTTGATCGTGCGCGACTGCCCCCCGGGCCCGGTGAGGGTGACGGTGCCGGCGGCCGGGTCGATCCCGGTGATGGTGGTCGTCACCGTCACCGACTGGCCCACCGTTCCGCCGGGTTTCTCGCCCGGCTTGGCGGTGGTCACGCCCGCGTCGGCGCTGACGCCGGGTGCGCCCTGGCCCGCTGGCTTCACCTGCCAGGCCACCGCCTCGGTGTAGGAGACAACCAGCTCGTCGCCCACTTTCACCTGATCCAGACTCTTGACCGTCTCCGGCACCTGTACCACCATCTCGTCGCCGTTCTCATCCTTCAAGGTAACCAGCCGTTGCGCCTGATCGACGGCGGTGACCGTGGCGCGCGCCTCGGTGACGTCCTCCACCTTGCCGGCGGGCTTCTGGGGGGCGGCGCAGCCGGCCATCAGCGCGAGCATCGTGACAGCGGCGAAGACCTGCAATCTCATCGTAACCTCCTCCATGTCGGGGTGAGTTTGCCAAGCCGCCTCACGGCGTCGCCTGGCGGAATGTGCTGAACAGCTCAGAACTGGAAGTAGGCGTTCAGCGTGTACATGTCGATGTTGTCCACGCCGTCGGCTTCGACGCGCTCCCATTCCGCACGGACGTTCACCTTCCAGATGCGCAACCCGGCGCCGACTCCGTACAGGGTTCCCGAGCCGTCGTGATCCGTGGTCGTCGCGTTGATGGTTTCCTCGACATCGTACTGGCCGACGCCGAAGCGCGCGAACAGGTCGATCGGGCCGAGGGTGAGGATGCCGAGCGCGGACGCGTCATAACCGGTGGCCTCGTACTTGAAGGTGATTCCGTCGGGCTTGCCGAAATCGCGGTAGGTCAGCTCCCCCGCCAGATCGAGCAGCGGGATCAACCCCCCGAAGCGATAGCCGACGAAGCCCTTCCAGGCCATATCGGACTCGTCGATGTCGCCGATCGCGGGGGCCTCGTCCCTGAATGTGGCCTGTCCCGCACCGCCGCCCACGTAGAACCCGCTGTCGGCCGCCAGGGCCGACGAGGCGGTGAACGCGGCGATGAGCAGCCCGATGCAGGCGGTTGTGGTCTTGATGTCCATGACTGAATCTCCAGTTTACAGCGTTGACAGTATCCCACGCGAACAGCCTGGTTCGCCGAACCGCGCAGGCTTCTTGCGATCTGAGGCCGATGGCGTGGACAACGTCGACATGCACATGCTGACGCCTACATTCGATTCCGAGCGCCTACCCGCCGGCGGCCGTTGGGGAGGATAGGGAGCGACGACGTTGCCACACGTACACCGGAATTCCGAGCAGTAGCAGCATCAGCCCGTACAGGACGGCCGCCGGACCGCACCCGTAGATGATGAACAGCGAGAAGGCGAAGGCCACGAGCTCCACCGCCGTGAGGAGCGGTTCCCCGCTCGGACTGAACTCGGTCAGGTTGGCGGGCTCGACGAAGACCAGCCCCACCTGGCAACGCATTCAGCCGGAAGAAAGCGAGGGCGGCCTCCTCCGGCTTCCCGAACCACTGCACGTACAGATCGCGGAACTCCGTCGAGACGAACAGCCGGCTCAAGGTCCGATCCACCACCAGCCGCAGGCTCTCGTCACCGCGGCGCAGCGCCAGGGCCAGCGGCGTCGGTGAAGCGACGATCCAGCACGATCAAGTCGCGCGCCGACGGGCTGCGCTTCGCGGCGTAAACGATGAAGGTCAGCGCCAGCACGATGGTCGCACCGAGCACCGCGCCCTTCCCGGACGCGAAGATGGCGTACGTGGAGTACAGCATCACCACCACGGCGATCCACGTATTGCGCCGGTATACCGCTTATCCGGTTTCCTCGCCGGAGGGCTCGGCGCCGGGATTTCCCGGAGTATCGAAGCCGACCTGGCGCAGAAGCGCAGCCGCCTGAAAGCTTGGTCTGCCGGATGCTGAAGATGGTTTCGCCGTTCTCGCCGCAACCCGCATCGCCCGGGCAATTGACCGGGATCGTGGAGGGCCGCAACGTGGCGTTCCAGTCCGGGTCGACGCGCTTGAAGTCGTAGATTCCAGGTGATCCGGGCCGGGGTGGAAGAGCTGGTCTCGGCGCTGCTGCAATAGCCGGTCAACGATAGTAGTCCACCCAGCGCACCTCGATCGGGCCGCTGCCGGCGGTGAGCATGGCGGCGGGCAGCGTTACCTCGAACAGCTTCGTGTCGCCGCGCAGCGCGTCGACCGGGGCGGCATCCAGTGTGCACACGCGTTTCGGCGGCTGTCGCTCCGGCCGCTGCAACCCGCACTGCAAGGCGCCGCGCGCGGACTTGGCCGAGAAGCCTTCCAGCTCGGGGAAGCCGTGCAACCGCACCGCGATCGCCTGCGGCCAGCCCTGCGCCGGCGCTCTCAGCACGGCGCCGCCGATGCCGCCGACGCGATACACGTTCAGCACGAAGGTGCCGCCTTCCAGACCGCTCCCCATGCGATCGCGCGTGTCCGCCGGCGCCGCTGTCGGGGTCGCCGTCGCCGTGGTCGCCGCCATCGGCCTCGCTTCGCCTGTGGGCGCGGCCGCCGCCGGGTCCGCTTCGCCGTTCGGTGCGCCTTCGCCCGCGGGGGCGGCCAGCAGCGGATCGGCGAGATCCACCCAGCCGCCGCCCATCGCCTTGTACACGTTGATGACCTCAGCATAGCGATCGGACAGCGCGCGCACCGCGTTCAGCTCGGCCCCGAACAGCTCGTTCTCGGCGTAGAGCACTTCCAGATAGCCGGTCGCACCGGCGTCGAAGCGCAGGCGCGACAGCCGGGCGTATTCACGCAACGCATCGGTCCGCCGCGCGAGCGCTGCGTACTGCTCGCTCGTCTTCTGCGCGCCCACCAGGGCGTCGTTGGTCTCGCGGAACGCGTTCAGCACCGCCTGCCGGTAGAAGGCCAGCGCCTCGAGCTGCGCCGCCTCCGCCGTGCGCACCTGGCCCTCGATCCGGCCGAAGGTGAAGATCGGCCCGAACAGCCCCGCGGCCACGTAGCCGGTGGCGGCGTCGCCGGAAACGAAGTCGTCGAGCGAGGTGCTGGCCAGCCCCAGCACTCCGGTGAGCGACAGCGTCGGGTAGTACAGCGATTTCGCCACCCCGATCTCCGCGTTCGCAGCGCGCAGCGACTCCTCGGCCTGCAACAGATCGGGCCGCCGCTCCAGCAGCGTGGCGGGCAGCCCGGCCGGAATGCGCGGCTCGGCCAGTTCCGCGATGCTCTTGCCGCGCGGGATCGCGCCGGGATTGCGGCCCAGCAGGATGGAGACCAGGTTCTCCTGCACCGCGATCTGCCGCTCGAGCGCCGGGATCGTCGCCAGCGCCTGCTCGTACTGCGAGCGGATCTGCGCCAGCTCGACGTCCGACACCACGCCGCCCTTGAAGCGCAGCTCGAACAGCTTCAAAGTCTGGCCGTAGTTGACGGCGGTGCGCCGCGAGATCTCCAGCTGCTCGTCCAGGGCCCGCAAGCCGGCGTAGGCGGAAGTCACGCTGGTCACCACCGACAGGATGACGCCGCGCCGGCCCTGCTCGCTGGCGTACACGCGCGCCTGCGCCGCCTCGCTCTGGCGGCGCACGCGCCCGAACAGGTCGATCTGCCACGAGGCGCCGAGCGCGGCGGTGTACAGGCTGTAGTCGCGATCCGAGCCCGCCGGCAACGCCGGCTGCCCGACCTCGCTCAAGCGGTTGCGGCTCGCCTCGGCGCTGTAGTCGAACTGCGGATAGAACTGCGAGCGGGTGGTGCGCAGCGCCCCGAGGAACTGATCGACGCGCGCTGCCGCGATGCGCACGTCCAGGTTTTCGCGCACGGCGATATCCACCAGCTCGTCCAGCGCCGGATCGCCGAACGCCTGCCACCAGCGCGTGTTGGCCACCTCCGCGGCCTGCTCGTATTCCACGCGCCAGGTTTGCGGGGTTTCGATCTCCGGCCGCGTGTAGTTGGGACCGACGGTGCAGGCTGCGGCGGTGAACGCCGCCGCCAGGGCGCACGCGACGACGGGCGCGCGCCGCTCCCTGCGGGGGCGAGAGGAAAGCCCCCTCTCGCCTTGCGGGAGAGGGCCGGTGCGGGGGGAAAGCCCCCTCTCCCCTTGTGGGAGAGGGCTGGGGTGAGGGGTAGGCGAGAGACCCCCGTCCACTAGCTAGTCGCCGTCCCGCTTGCCGTGCGGCGCCGCGCTCAACGCTGCGCCGTGCACACCGCCGGCGGGTTCGTTGTTGCGGGCGAACCGCTCGCTCATCGACTCGAGCAGCCAGAAGAACAGCGGCACGAAGAAGATCGCGATCAGCGTCGAAGCGAGCATGCCGCCGATCACGCCGGTGCCGATGGCGCGCAGGCTGTTTGCACCAGGACCGGTGGCGATGGCGAGCGGCACACAGCCCAGGATGAAAGCGAACGAGGTCATCACGATCGCGCGCAGCCGCAGGCCCGCCGCCTCGATCGCCGCCTCGCGCGGGGCCATGCCCTGGTGCACGCGTTCGATGGCGAACTCGCAGATCAGGATCGCGTTCTTCGCCGCCAGGCCGACCAGCGTCACCAGGCCGACCTGGAAGTACACGTCGTTCTGCAGGCCCAGGAGCCAGGTGAGGACCAGCGCGCCGAGCACCGCGAACGGCACGGTCAGCACCACCGCGATCGGCAAGGTCCACTTCTCGAACTGCGCGGCGAGCAGCAGGAACACCACGATCAGGCCGAAGACGAAGGCCGACGACGAGGTGCTGCCCGACTCCTTCTCCTGCAGCGCCTGTCCGGCCCAGGAAAACCCGAAATCGCCGGGCAGGGTCTCTCGCGCGGTCTCCTCCATCGCGCGGATCGCCTGGCCCGAGCTGTACCCCGGCGCCTGGCTGCCGGTGATCTTCACCGCCGGAAAGCCGTTGAAGCGCGTCACCACCTTGGGCGAGGCGACGTAGCGCGTGGTGATCAGGGTGGACAGCGGCACGTTGGCGCCGCTGCTCGAGCGCACGTACACCTTGCGGAAATCCTCGGGCTTGGCGCGGTAATCGGCCTCCGCCTGCAGCACCACGAACCACACCCGGCTGAACTGCGAGAACTGGCCGGCCACCTGCGAGCCGAACAGCGCCTGCATTGTCTGGAACACGTCGCCCACGTGCACGCCCAGCACTTCGGCTTTGGCGCGATCGAGATCCACGAACAGCTGTTGGCTGGATGCCCGGAACGTGGTGTTCACGCCCTGCAGTTCGGGCCGCTGCCGCGCCTTGGCGATGAACGCCCTCACCGCCTCGTCGGTGGCGCGCGGATCGCCCGAGCCGCGGTTCTGGATATAGAACTCGAAGCCGCCGGTGCTGCCCAGGCCGGGAATCGACGGTGGGTTGAGCGCGAACGCCACGCCGTCCTTGAGCCCGAAGAACTGGACGTTCAGGCGCTTGAGGGTGTCGAACGACAGCAGCGTGGGATCCTTGCGCTCTTCGAACGGCTTCAACAGCCCGAACATGATCGCCGCACTGTTGTTCTGCTGTCCGTCGATGAAGCTGTAGCCGTTGACTGTGCCCACGTCCTGCACCGCCGGGTCCTGGAGCACGATCTGCTCGAGCTGCGCGGTGAACCTGCCGGTGACGCCCAGGCTCGCCGCATCCTGCACCTGCGCCACCACGAAAAAGTAGCCCTGGTCCTCGTCCGGCACGAAGCTCGCCGGCAGGATGCGGAACATCAGCAGGATGCCGGCGATCACCGCGCCGAACACGGCCAGCGCGATCGGCCACGCCTGGATGGTGCGCGCCACCCCGCCGACAAAAGCGCGCTGCAGGCGCTCGAAGCCTGCCTCGAACGCGCGGAACAGGCGGTTCTTCTCGCCGTGATGCGCCCTGATGATGATCGCGGCGAGCGCGGGCGAGAGCGTGAGCGCCATGACGCCCGAGATCACCATGGAGATCGCGATGGTGATGGCGAACTGCTTGTACAGCGTGCCGGTGACCCCGCCCAGGAAGGCCACCGGCAGGAACACCGCCAGCAGCACCAGCACGATCGAGATCAGCGCGCTGGCGATCTCGGTCATCGCGCGCTTGGCGGCCTCCAGCGGCGACAGGCGGTGCTTGGTGATGTTCGCCTCGACGTTCTCCACCACCACGATGGCGTCGTCCACCACCAGGCCGATCGCCAGGATCATGCCGAACATGGTCAGCATGTTGATCGAGAAGCCGAGCAGGTGCATGCCGGCGAAGGTGCCGATGATCGACACCGGCACCGCCAGGATCGGAATGACGGTGGCACGCAGCGACTGCAGGAACACGAACACCACCAGCACCACCAGCACCACCGCCTCGAAGAAGGTGTGCACCACCTTGTCGATCGAGTACAGGGTGAACCGGCTGGTGTCGAGCACGATCTTGTAGTCGAGGCCGGTGGGGAATTTGGCCTTCAGCTCCTCCATCCGCGCGCGCACCGCCCGGGCGGTGTCGACCGCGTTCGCGCCGGGCTGCTGATACACGGCGATGGTGGTCGCGGTCTTGCCGTTCATGCGGCTGGACATGGAGTAGTCGCGCTTGGCCAGCTCCACCCGTCCGATGTCGCGGATGCGCACCATCGCCGCGCCCGCCTTGGCCGCACGGACGATGATGTTCTCGAACTCCTCCGGCTTGGTGAGCAGCCCCTGCGCGGTGACCACGAACTGCTGCTCCACGCCCGGCGGCGCCGGCTGGGCGCCGAGCTGGCCGATGCCGAAGGTCTGGTTCTGGCTCTCGATCGCCGCCGCGACCTCGTCCACGCCGATGCCGAGCTGGGCCATGCGGTCGGGGCGCAGCCACACGCGCATGGCGATGTCCGGCAGGCCCATCACCGAGGCGCGGTTCGCGCCCGGCACGCGCTTCAGCTCTTCCAGAACGTACAGATTGGCGTAGTTGTCGATGTAGGTGGCGCTGTAGCGCTCGTCCGGAGAATAGATCGACAGCACCATCATGATGCTGGACGACTTCTTGTCCACCACCAGGCCCTGCTGCGACACCACCTGCGGCAGCTGCGGCATCGCCTGGCTCAGCTTGTTCTGCACGTTCACCTGGTTGATGTCGGGATCGCTGCCGGGCTTGAACACGACCACGATCTGCGCGTTGCCGCTGGAAGAGCTGGTGGAGTAGAAGTACAGCAGGTTGTCCACGCCGTTGAGCTGCGTTTCGATCGGCGCCGCCACGTTGTTGGCGATGACCTCTGCAGTGGCACCCGGGTAGCGTGCGTCGATGGTGACCTGGGGCGGCGCCATGTCGGGGTACTGCTCGATCGGCGACACCGAAAGCGAAACAAGGCCCGCCAGCACGATCAGAATCGAGATGACCGCCGACAGGATCGGCCGGTCGATGAAGAAGTGCGTGAACATCGGCCGTGATGCGCGCTTATTTCGGATCCGCGTCGGTTTTCGGCCCGGGCTCGGCCGCAGCGGTCGCGGGCTGCGCACCGGGCACGCTTCCCTGCGCGATCTGGACCGGTTGCCCGGGCACCACCTTGAGCGCGCCGTCGACGATCACGCGGTCCCCCGCCTTCAGGCCGGCCCCGATCACGATGTCCTTGTCGCCGTAGTAGTCGCCCACCAGCACCGGCCGCACTTCCGCGACGCCCGCTTGATTGACCACATAGACCAGGTGGCCCTTCGGCCCCTGCTGCACGGCGAGCTGCGGCACCAGGATCGCGTCCGGGCGCATGGCGCCCTTGACGTTGGCGGTGACGAACATGCCGGGACGCAGGCTGCGCTTCGGATTGGGGATCACCGCCCGCACCAGGAAGGAGCCGGTGTCCTGGCTGAAGGAGGGATCGGCGAAGTTGATCCTGCCCGGGTGTGGATACACCTGGCCGTCCCCCAGCGCGATCTCCACCGTGTAATCGTCGTTCGGCGGACGCGTCACCTGACCCGCTGCGATCAGCTGCTGATAGCCGGCGATCTGGTTCTGCGAGATGCTGAAGTTCACCCAGATCGGGTCGATCGCCGCCACGTACGTGAGCTGCGCGCTCTCGGACATGGCGTTGATGAAAGCGCCCTGGCGCTGCAGCGCGCGGCTGGCGAGCCCCGTCACCGGCGAGCGGATGGTGGTGTAGCCCAGGTTGAGGTCGGCTTCCTTGAGCTTGGCCTGGGCGGCGTATACCGCGGCGTTCGCCGAGTCGAATTCACCCTGTGCCCGGTCCAGATCGGCGCGCGACAGCGCGTTCTGCTCGGCGAGCGGCTTCACGCGATCGAGGTTGGCGCGCGCCGTGGAAAACCGTGCCTCCTGGGCCTGCAACTCGCCGCGTGCGGCCTGGAGCTGCGCCTCGAACGGCTTGGGATCGAGCTGGAACAGCACCTGCCCGGCCTTGACCAGGTCGCCTTCGCGGTAGGCGATGCGGTCGAGGAAACCGGACACGCGTGCCACGATCTCGACTTGCTGCGAGCTTTCGGTCTGGGCGACGAAGGTGGAGACATAGGGAACGGCCTGCGGCGCCACCGTGATCACGCCGACCTGAGGCGGCGGGCGCGGCGGCGCTTGCTGCTCGGACTTGCCGCAGCCGGCCAGCAGCGCGGCGGCAAGCAACACGATGGGCGCTGTGCCTGCAGCCGGCCCATGGAACGCTTCCCTCACGGCAGGTCTCCGATCTTGTCGCTCTGCGGGACCAGGCCCCGGGCGCCATGTCCGCAGGCAGCCGCACGCAGCGTCACAAGACAGCGCTGTGCGCGGGCCCGCCATTCTACGCCACCCCGGCTGCCCGGCTCCCGCGGGGTCGGTGATAGACTGGCGACGATGACGCCGGCCGGCAAAGAGCCCGCAGAACTGGCGCGCAGTTCCGGGGAGCGCCCGGTGAGCGTTGCGCCCGTGCTGCTCGCGGTCAACGGCACGTTGATGCGCGGGCTCAAGCTCAATCCCAACATGGCGGCCGCCGGGGCGACATTCGTCCGGGAGACGACCACCGAGCCGGCCTATCGGCTGTGGAGCGTCCACGACGATCATCCGGCGATGATCCGCGTCAACGATGGAACGGGCGTGCGGGTGGCCGTCGAGGTGTGGTCGGTGCCGGCCGCGGGACTGGGCTCGATCCTGCTCGCCGAACCGCCCGGCCTTTCGATCGGCAAGGTGCGATTGGACGACGGCAGCATCGTGCTCGGCGTGCTCGGCGAGCCGGCGCTGGTCGAAGGACAGCGGGAGATCACCGCCTACGGCGGCTGGCGCGCCTACGTGGCCGCACAGGGGATCGCATCATGACGTCGGCGTGCGGGGTGCGCCGGCATCGATTCTCTGCGTGGAGCGGCCCGAGTATTTCGCACGCGCGCTGGAGCGCGGGCCCGACGACATCAAGGTCGTGGTCCAGTTCGCGGACGTCTGAAGCGGATGGAGCGCGATCGTCGCCGCGGCGGTGTATCCTGACCGCTTTCCAGGCAGACCAGTAGTACGAAGCGAGCGTCGCGGGCCAGAAGTTCCGCTTCAAACCGGCCCGATGATCCGAGCGAGCGCAGCGGCCGATGCCGCCGGCCGAGGTCAGGCGCAGGCGACCGCGTAGACGTCCTGGACCGCGACGGGCAGCCGGGACTCCCGCCAGCGCCCGCCGCCGTCGCGCGTGCTGAACACCTGCCCGCAGCGCGAGATGCAGCAGATGCCGGCCGGCTCGCGCGCGTGCAGCCCCACCGCCATCATCGTCGCCTGCGCCTTGATACCGCGGTCGACGCGCGTCCAGGTCATTCCCAGATCGTCGCTCCGGTAGAGCGCGCCGTCCTCGCTGCGCGAGGCCGGGGACAGGCAGGCGAACAGCACGCGTGGATCGTGCGGAGAGACGCGGATGTCGCGCGCGTAGGTGAACGGCGCAAAACGGCCGACCTCCAGATCGCTCCACGAGGCGCCCCGGTCGTCGCTTCGAAACACGCCCATGCGCACCGCCAGGAACACCGTGCCGGGCCGGGCCGCGCTCACGCACAGAGCGTGCGCGTCGAGCATGCCTTCCGCATCGTTGTCGCTCTGGATCCTGCTGCGCAGATCGGGCCGCCGCCCGGAAAACGCGGCAAGCTCCGCCGCACAATCCTCCCATGTCTCGCCGGCGTCGAGACTGCGCATCACGCCGCCGACCTCCAGCGCCGCGTACACGTGCTCGGGATGCGCAGGATCGACGGCGAGCCGCATCACGCGGCAGGCGAACGACATCTTGACGCGCTCCGGCGCCGCGATCCGATTCCAGCGCCAGGTGTCGCCGCCGTCGTCGCTGCAGAGCACGCCGAGCGGCGAGGTGCCGGCGTAGAGCACGCGCGGGTTTGCGGGATGCACGAGCACCGACCAGACCTGCAGATCGCGCGGGACGCCGAGCCGCTGCCAGGCGGCGCCGGCGTCCTCGCTCCGGTACACCCCGTCGTCGGCGCCGAGATAGACGACTTCCGGCTGCTGCGGGGGCACCGCGATCGCCTGCACCTGGATCGCGTCGGGCAGGCCGCGCGCGAGCCTGTCCCAGCCGCCGCCGTCCGCCGTCTGCCGGAACACGCCGCCGAGCGTGCCTCCGGTCCAGCGCGCGGCACCGACGTAGATGTTCATCGCTCGTCTCTCGGTCCGGGGTTTCGAACGCCGCAGTACGGCATTGTCCCATACCTTTGCCATGGCCGAACGGTCCGCGTTGCCGTGCGACGACAGCAAGCGCGCGCCGCCGCTGCAACGAATCGCTCTTGCCCCGGTCATATCGCAATGGAGACGCGTCGCATGCCTGCCGTCAGCCCCGTGCCGCCGGCCCCGCAGCTGCCCGTGACCGGAGCGCTCCTGGCGGCGGGATTGGCGCTCGCAGCCTGTCAGCAACCGCCCCCCGATCCGCAGGCGGCCCTGGTCGCGAAGGGCAGGCAGATCTTCCTGAACGAGACCTTCGGCGGCAACGGCAGGACCTGTGCCACA
>Ga0187892_10009657_pt1 | contig 12594 bp, 10 predicted proteins | sample MA1701073metaG_FD_139345 | JGI IMG/M metagenome (GOLD analysis project Ga0187892, IMG submission 139345) | Bio-ooze microbial communities from a basaltic lava cave in the Kipuka Kanohina Cave System on the Island of Hawaii, USA - MA170107-3 metaG ...
AGGTGGACGACGCCGATTACGCCCGCAACGCGGGAAACCGCTGTTACCTCTGCAAGCGGGAGCTTTTCGACCGGATGGTGGAATTCGCCCGGCGCGAGGGGTTGGGCGCCTTGGCCTACGGGGAACTGCTTGACGACGTCGGGGCCGACCGGCCGGGCCGGACCGCGGCGCGGGAGTTCGGCGTGCGCTGGCCGCTCCTGGAGGCCGGTTTCACGAAGGAGGACGTCCGCCGCTACGCGCGCGAGGCAGGCCTCCCGAACGCGGAGCGGCCGGCCTCCGCCTGCCTCTCCTCCCGGATCCCCTACGGGACGGCCGTCACGCCGGAGGCCCTCGCGAGCGTCGGGAGCCTCGAGGCCGCGCTCAAACGGCTCGGCTACGAAGTCGTCCGCGTCCGCCACCACCACGACGTCGCCCGGATCGAGGTCGGTCCCGGGGAGATCGCGCGCGCCGTCCACGCCGACCGCGAGGCGATCCTCGCCGCCGCGCGCGACGCCGGGTACGCCCGCGCCGCGATCGACCTGCGCGGCTACCGCCGCGGCGCGATGAACGAGGTTCTCGCGCCGGCGGCCGGCGCGGGAACGGCGGCGCTGCCGGCGGGAGTGGACCGCGAGGCCCGAGGCCCGCTCGTCCTCCTCCGCGCGGACGAGAGCGCCCTCGACGCGCTCCTGCGGGATCGCGATCACCTCGGGGAGGGAGGGACTTTCGTGGCGCTCGACCTCGACACGGCAGCACGAGGCTAGCCGGGCTAGGTCCCCCCGGAGCGACCCACATGGGTCGCTCTCCTCTCCGCCGGGCGGGAACCCTTCCGCGATCGCGCCCGCTTCCTCCCGAGGACCTGCTCCCCCCCGACGAGCGTGACGGTCCCCGCCGCGTCGAACTCGAAGGAGAGCGGTCTCACGCCGAGGGGCGGGCCGTTCGTGAGGAACTTCCCTTCCCCGTACGGCACGATCTCGAAGGTGAAGCGTCCCCCGACGGTCAAGAAGATCTGTTCCCCCTGCCGCCGAACGGAGATCTCGGGCTCGCCCGGAGCCGGCGGCTCGTACCGTCCGACGAGCGACTCGAGCCGCGCGGGGTCCACCCGGTACGCGCGAACCGCCGCGAGCCTCTCGCGCTGCGCCTTCGGGTCGAACCCGGCTCGGGCGTTGATCCGGTCCTCGAGGCCGGGATCCGGCTCGAGCCCGAGCAGCCGCTCGAGGAGGAGGAGCCGCGCCGCGCGGAGGAAGGGCTGCGCGTGGTCCGCGTTCGTGAGGAGTGCCACGCCGAAGCCCGCGGAGGGGACGAGCGTTACGCCGGCGGTGAACCCGTCGAGCGTCCCCTCGTGCTCGACGAGACGCAGCCCCCGGTACTCCTCGGTGTACCACCCGAGGGCGTACCCCATGTCCGAGACGAGCATCTCCCGGCTCCGCTCCCTCCCCCGAGGAGTCACGGCGACGGAGGTCTGGGGTCGGTGCATCTCCTCGAACCGAGCCTCCGAGAGGATGCGACGTCCTCCGAGGATCCCGGTCCCGGCTTGGAATTGCAGGTAACGGCCCATGTCGGACGCGCTCGCGTGGAGGGTCCCCGAGGGACCCCAAGGGTCGAGGTGGCTCTCGAACTCGATCGGGACCATCCCTTCGCGGGCGTCGAGGCGGTGGGGCGACGCGAAGTCGGGCGAACGGCGCAGCGCATCGTGGCCGACGCCCGCGGTCCCGAGTTCGAGCGGCTCGAAGACTTCCGCGCGCACGAGGTCCTCCCAGCCGCGGCCGAGAGTCCGCTCGACGGCGTACGCCGCGAGGAGGAAGTTCTGGTTGCAGTAGGCCCAGGACGATCCCGGGGTGGACTCGAGCGGGACCTCGGCGAGCCGCCGCACGATCGCCTCCCGTGTCGCGAGCGGCCACTCCGGGAGCGCGGGGAGTCCGCTCGTGTGGGAGAGGAGGTGGCGCAGCGCGAGGCGTTCGGCGAACGGTCTCGGGGAGAGATCCAGGTCCTCCAGGTCGCGCAGGACGGGACGATCGAGATCCAGCTTCCCCGCCTCGACGAGGCGCAGGATCGCGAGGGACGTGAACGACTTGCTGACGGAGCCGAGCGGGAACCGCGTCCCCGCGGTCACGGCGTCGCCCGTGCGCGCGTTCCGGACCCCGAGACCCGTCGCGCAGAGCACCTCCCCGTTGCGGACCACCGCGACGGCGACGCCGGGGACGTCGTGGTCGACCTGGAGGCGGCGGACGGTCGCCTCGACGAAGGCGGCGTCCTGGGCGGGGGAGCCGGCGAGGAGCGCGCCGAGGGCGAGAGGGAATGAGGTTTGGGGTCCCATGGGTCACCGGCTCGGCGTCGCGGCGCCCAGCCGCCCGAACCGCCGCTCCCGCGAGTGGAAGTCCCGCACCGCCGCCGCGAGGGCGGCGCCGTCGAAGTCGGGCCACATCGTCGCCGTGAAGAAGAGCTCCGCGTAGGCGTTCTCCCAGAGGAGGAAGTCGCTGAGCCGTCGCTCCCCGCCGGTCCGGACGAGGAGGTCGACGTCGGGGGCAGGCTCCGGGCTGTGGTCGACGGCGGCGAGCCGGCGCGCGAAGGCCGGCCGCGAGACCTCCTCCGGGCCGGCGAGGAGGATCGCGGCGCGCAGGATCGAGTCGCGCGCGGAGTAGTCGATCGCGAGGCGGACGAGGAGCCGCTCCCCTCCTTCCGTTCCGGCCTGGGCGGCGGCGATCGCCTGGACCAGGTTCGCGGAGAGCCGGTCCCGCCGGCCGACGACGCGGAGCCGGACCCCCTCGGCGGCGCAGCGGGGCGTCTCCGCGCGGAGCAACTCCGCGAAGAGCGCGTGGAGGGCCGCGACCTCCTCCGGCGGGCGCCCCCAGTTGTCCGCGGAGAAGGCGTAGACGGTGAGCGTCGCGATCCCGAGGGAGGGGGCCGCCTCGACGACGCGGCGGAAGGCGTCGACCCCCGCGCGGTGTCCCTCGAGCCGCGGCCGGCCGCGGCGCTGCGCCCAGCGGCCGTTCCCGTCGGGGATCAGGGCGACGTGGAGGGGGGCGCCGGATGGCGAAGTACTTTGAATCATGAAGTTAACTCCGAAAAAAACACGCCTACCGCCCGCGCACCCCCCGGATCCACTCCTCCATCTCGGCGACGTAGCGCTCGAAGGCGCGCCGGCCGGCCGCCGTGAGGCGGAACGCCGTACGGGGGACGCGCCCGGCGAAGCCTTTCGAGCACGCGACGTACCCCGCCTCCTCGAGCTTCCGCGCGTGGACGGAGAGGTTTCCGTCCGTCGCACGCAGCGACTCCTTGAGCTCGTTGAAGGTGAGCGACTCCCGCGCCGCGAGCGCCGCGAGGATGCCGAGCCGGATCCGCTCGTGGACGATGCGATCGACGTCGGGGGGGGTCCGGCGGGAGGGAGACGCCCTGCGCCGGCCCGTCCCGCGCGGGGCGGCGGCGCTCCTAGCCGCCATGCCGCCTCGCGATGCGGATCCCGAAGAGCACGTGGAGCCCTCCGAATCCGGCTGCCATGAGGAGGTTCGCCCCCCCCGATGGGACGAAGAGCGCGACCGTCCCGAGGGAGGCGAAGGCGGCGCCCATCCCGCGGAAGACCGGGAGCGAGAAGACGCTCCCGGCGACGAGCCCGAGGCCGTAGAGCAGGAGCCAGGTTCCCGGGAGCAGCGCGGTGGCGCCCGCGCGCAGCATCGCGATCGTCAGGGCCGCTCCGGCGGCCATCGGAGGAACGAGCGCGAGGAGGAACCGCCCCCCCGCGCCGGAGAGGAGGGAGACCCCTTCGCGCCGGGCCTTCGCTCCCGTCGCCACGAGACCGATCGCCGCCGCGACGGCGGCCTCCGCGAGCCAGACCGCGATCCAGCCGCCGGGCGTCCCCTGCCGGGCGGCGAGGAGGGAGGCGAAGGTCGCCGTCGTCCCGATCGCGACCGCGCCCCACCCGGGCACCGCGGTGAAGGAGGCGGCGCGCTCCATCGTCTCGCGGATGAACCGCAGGTTCTCGAGCGCGTGGACCTGGACCCGGGGAGGGCGGGGGGCCTCGGGGAGGCCGGTCGGGAGGGGATCGGCGGCGGCGGGCATGAGACAGAATCTACCCGCCGGCGCAGGATGATCAAGTGCTTTTCAATACAAAGCGCTAGGCCACCCAGGGCGACTCGAGCCTCGACCCGTTCGACGGCTAGCGCTGGAAGATCGGGAGCATCCCGAGCGGCACCTCGAGCACGAGGCAGTTCATCGCCGTCGTGTAGGGGGTGCCGAAGGGAGAGGTCGGGTCCCGCCAGGAGCCGTCCGCGGACTGGGCCGCGAGGAGCCGGGCGGACTCCCGCTCGAACCACCGCTCGAAGACGGCGGGATCGCGCTGCTGGTGGAGAGCCTGCGCCAGGTAGAAGCGCTCGTAGTAGGGAAACGCGTCCGCGTCCGTCCGATACGGCAGGCTGCGCGCCTCGACCTGGCGAAGGAGGTACTCGGCCCCCCGCTTCGTCTCCTCTCCGTCGTAGTCCCCGAGCGCCTGGAGCGTCGCCACCGCCGCGGCGGTGAGGGCGACGGAGGAGCGCTCGCTCCCGATCTGGTACCGGAAGGAGCCGTCCTCCTTCTGGAGGAGTCGGAGGTACGCGAGGGCCCGGTCGATGACGCTCCGCGGGACGGCGATCCCCGCGTTCCGCGCGGCCCGCAGCGCCTGGACGACGCAGACCGTCACGGATCCCTCGTGCTCGAGCGTGGGGCGCGGCTCGTAGTACCAGCCGCCCTGGGACCCCTGGGCCCGCTCGATCCGCCTCACCCCGGCGACGAGGGCCTTCTCGATGCGGCGCTCCCCGTCGCGCCCGAGGCGCGTCCCGAACATCCCGTACGCCTCGGCGAGCGCGAGCGTCGCGTAGCCGTGCCCGTGCATCCGGGAGAGGTTGTCGCCGTCCGTTCGGATGAACCCGCCGAACTCCTCTCCCGAGAGCTCGCTCTTGCGGACGAGGTACTCGATCGCTCGCTCGGCCGCCCGCGCGTGCGACCCGCGCGCCTCGGCCGTCCCCTCCCCGAGGAAGGCGAGGGCCGCGAGCGCCGTCACGCCGACGGGGGCGTACTCCTTGGCGTCCTCGCGGGGGATCGCCCCGTCCTCCGTGCGAAGCACGAGGTCGGCGAGGTAGTCGAGCCCGCGCCGGAGCGCGGGGACCGTCCGCGCCTCCGTCGAGTGGGCCGGGGCGATCCGCGCCTCCCCCTGCGACCGGTCGTCCTCCCGCGGCCCGACCGGCGCCGCGAGCAGGACGAGCAGGGGGAGGAGGGCGCTCACCGATTCGTGCGCTGGACTCGCCGGAAGTACTCCTCGATCCATCGCCGGTAGCGGACGGGGAGGTCGTCCGTGTCCGGATTGAACAGGAGCTCCTGCTCGACGGGCGGAAGGTGTCCCCACCCGCCGGCCGAGTTCTCGTGGCTCGCCCGCTCGGGGTCGGGGCGGTCGCGCCGGTCGCGCCCCACGCGCTGGTTCGGCGGCACCGCCGACTCGGGTCCGTCGTCGGGCCGGCGGGGCGGAACGCTCCCCGGCTCCTCGGGACCCTGCTCTCGCCGGCGCTCGCGCGGTGTTCCCTGCGACTCCTCGGACTCGCTCGGTTGCGACGACGAACCGCCGCCGCCTCCGCAGCCGGGTCAGGTCGGCGCCTTGCGCAGGACCTCGTCGATCCCCTCGACGACGGCCCTCTGCTTCGTGCGGGTCTCCTCGAGCAGGCGCCGCATCCCCTCGACGGCGTTCGCCGCCCGCTCCGCGGCCTCCCCCTCCTGGCCCGACTCGAGGAGGAGGCGGTCGATCGTGCGCAGGTCCTCGCGGATCTGGTGGAAGAGGCGCGTCAGGTCCTCCTCGATCGGCGGCTCGTCCTGCGAGCGGACCTCCGGCGACACGAAGAGACCGAGGGCGAAGGACAAGGGGAGGAGAGCGAAAGTCTTCACGGTTCGCTCCTTTCGTCCGAGAGGGAGGGGAGGCGGAGAGCGACGCTCATCGGCCCTCTCCCTCCGGTTTCGTTTCGGGCGCGTCGGGATCGTGTCCCAGACGTCTCATGAACTCTTCGAACAGCTCCGTGATCCGATGGTGCCGGTGCCCGAGGCGCAGCAGCTCCTCCGTCGCGAAGGGGTCCACCTCCTCGAAGAGATCGAGCCGCTCGGCGAACCCCTCCGTGCGGGCGAGGATCGCTTCCTCGAGCATCTTCAGCATCCGCAGCTCGGCGAGATCGTTCACGAGGGGCGGGCGGCGCGAGCCGGGGTTGCTGAAGTTCTGGCCTCCCTGGCCCTGCCCCTGTTGCCGCCGGCGGATCTCGTCCCGCAGCGCCTGGCGGAGCTGCTCGATCCGCTGGGCGACGTCCTCCTGGAGGCCCTGGACCCTCTCGTCCGTCGGAGCGTCCCTCGAGGACAGCAGCTCGACGATCCGCCGCAGATCCTCCTCGTTCGAGCGGAGGAGGAAGGCGAAGACCGTCGTCCCCTCCTTCTCGATCGCCTCCGCGATCCGGGCGCTGTCCACGGCGATCGACTCCTCGTCGCGGCTCACGCGACGGAGCGCGAGGCGCATCGCCCGGGTGAGGCCCTGCGCCTCGCGGCGCTCCCGGTCGACCTCGACCGTCCGCGCCCGCGCCTCCGCGTGGATCTCCGCCATGCGGGTGAGCTCGTCTCCGATCTTGAAGAGGAGCTCCTCCTCCCGCAGCCGGAGGTATCGCTCCTGCTCCCGCTCGATCTCCTCCCGGGCCTGATCGAGGTAGCGCTCGACGTCCTCCTCGAGGGGCTCCGCCTCCCCGACGTCCCCTCGATCGAGCGCCTCCCCGGCGTCGCCCGCGGCCTCGGAGGCGCGGTCCAGCCCCCCCGTGTTCGGCGGGTTCGCCCGTTCCTGGATCCGTCGCTCGAGCTCGAGGATCTTCTTCCGGATCTCCTCCTGTCGCCGGGCGAGCTCTTGCGACTCCTCGAGGGCCTCGTCCTGGAGCCGGCGCCCCGCGCCGAGGGCCTCGAGCGCCCGGTCGAGAGCCTGGCGGGCGGCGCTGCGGCTCGCCGACGCCTGCGGGCGATCGCCCTGGCGCGTCGCGCCCGAGGCCTCGCGCATCCTCGAGCCCGCCTCCCTCGTCGAGGAGGAGGCCCCCGAGGACTGCGAGGGGGAGAGGCCTCCCTCGCTCCCGCGCCGATCGAGATCCGAGGCGAGCCTCTCCGCCTCCTCCGCGAGGGACTCCTGCTCCGCCGCGATCTCCTCCTCCTTCGGCCGGACGAGGCGGCGCTCGTCCTCGAGCGCCTTCTCGATCTCCTCGCGAGCGCGGCGCAACCGCTCCAGCGCCTCCGACGCCGGGCGCTCCGCAGCGACAGGGTCGCCCTCGGAGAGGTCCTGGGCCGCCTCGCGGAGCGAGCCCGCGGCGGACTCCGCGCTGCGGCCCGCCTCCTGCGCACCCGATGCGGAGGAGAGCGATTCGAGCGACTCCGCGACCTGCGCCGCCCGATCGGCGAGGTCCACTTCCTCGCGCGCCGTCCTCTCCCGGGCGCCGGCGGACGCCCTCCCCGCGCGCTCGAGCGCACGGGTCGCCTCGCGCGCGGCCTCCGCGGCGGCCGAGAGGTCGCCTCGCCCGTCGAGGGCCTCCGCGGCCCTGCGCGCGGCGGCGGCGGCGTCCTCGGAGGCCTTCCGACCGCTTTCCGTCGAGGGCTTCGCCCCCTCCGCCTCCGAGCGGAATCCCTGCGTCGCCGCGCCCGCCCGGTCGAAGGCCTCCTTCGCGCGCTCTCCGGCGCTCCGCGCCTCGTCCCCGAGCTGCCCCTGCGCGTGTGGGTCCCCGACGGCGAGGGCCTCGAGGGCCTTCGCGGCCCGCTCGAGCGGCGCCGAGCGGGTGGGCTCGCCCTCCCGTCGCGCCTCCTCGGCGAGCTCGCCGCCCGCGCGGGCGAGGTCCTCCGGAGAAATGTCGCCCGATTGACCGCGACGGGAGAGATCCTCCGCACGATCCTGGAACCTCCGCATCGCCTCCGCCTCTCGCGCGAGGGCGCGGGCACGCTCGAGCGCCTCGGCGAGCACTTTCGCGCGAGCGAGGAGCGTGGAGGCGACCGGGTCCTCCGCTCCCTCCCCCGATTCCGCCGCGGTGCGGATGGAGTCGAGGACGGCGCCCTGCGACGCGACGAGCCGGTCGAGCTCGTCGGCCGCCTGCTGGAGGGAGCGAAGGGACCGCTCCGTCTCCTCGGCCTGGCGCGCCAGCTCGGCCTGCCGAGCGCGCAACCCCTCGATCGCCTCCCGCGCCTCCCGCTCGGCCTCGGACGCGCCTCGGCGGGAGAGCTCCTGCGTCTCCCCGCGGAGCTCCTGCTCCTGCTTCGTCAGGCCCTCCAGCGTCTCGAGCCATTCCCGGTAGGCCTCGAGCTCCTTCTCGAGACGCTCGAGGTCCTGCCGGTCGAGGAGGATGGAGAGGAGCTGCTCGAGGTCGGACGCGATCCGCTCCTGGACCTCGAGGACGCTCCCGGGCGTACCGCCGCGGAGATCTCCCGCCGCCTTGGCCATCGCGCGGTCGAGGGAGTGCCCGCTCGTGTCGATGAGGTCGAGCCTCGCGAGCCCGCGGCGGAGCAGGTCCGCCGCGTGGGTCCGACCCTCCGCGTCGAGGCGGCCGGCGAGGAGGGTCATCTTCTGGCGCAGCGTGTCCAGGCGGCGCCGGAGCATCTCCTGCTCCTCGGCGAGGGTCTGGATCTGGGTGTCGGACTGGGCCGGCGCCGGCGCGGCGAGCGCGGCGGCCGCGAAGAGGAGGAGGAGGACACGCGGTCGGATTCGGCTCATCGGGTCACCTCGGCCGTCTCATTTGCCCCGCAGGGAGTCCTTCGTCCGGGCGTTCAACATCTTCTGGCGCTCCAGGATCTCTCGCGTCATGCCGACCACCGCCTGGTAATTATCCCACTCCGCCAGCAATACGAGGAGTCGGTCGATGGCCCCGACGATCGCGTCCTGGGACGTTCGGGCCGTGGCGAGGCGCTCGCGGACCCCCCCGGAGTCCGCGGCCGTCGCCGCCCGCTCGAGGGCCTCCGCCGCCGCGGGGGAGAGGAGGTCGGAGATCTCGTGCGCGATCTCGAGCATGTCGAGGACCTTCCCGATGAACTCGAGCGCGCCCATCTCTCCCGCGTGACGTCGCTCGAGGAGCGCCCCGGCCCGCTCGCTCGCCGTGGGCGCGACGCCATCCCCGCTCCGGCCTGCCGTCGCTCCCCGGCCGTTCGCCGGCCCTTCCCAGAGGGAGGCGTCCGCTCGCTCGAGCGCCTCGATCGCCGCTTCCGACGCGCGGTCGAGGCGGTTGTAGGCCCCCGTCTCGAAGACGGCGAGGAAGTCGGACTCGATCCGCCGCGCCTGCCCCGTCACCCGACCCTGGCCGACGGAAGCGCTGACGAAGGAGTAGGCCTCCCGCCCGACCTGGTCGTCGCCCTCGACGGCGCCGACGAGGTCCCGCAGCCGCTCGATCTGATCGCGCTGGAGCCGGCCGAGCCCCTCGACGTCCTCCTTCACCCTGGTCAGGGAGTCGTTCAGCTTGCGCAGGATCTCGACGCGGGGGAGGACGACGACGCGGAGCGGGATCGACTCGGCCCGATTCGGCTCGGGGCGGACGTCCGTCGCCTCCACGACGAGGCCGATGACGTCCCCCTCCTGCGGGGCGCGCAGCTCCCCCTCGGGCCCCTCCGCGGGCGCCACCGCGAGGGAGGCGATCTCGATCCGCCGCCAGAGCATCCGCTCGAGAGGAGGGGCGGAAGCCGCATCCCCGGTCCCGTCCACGAGGGAGAGATCGGCCGAAGGGCCGTCCGTACCGAACTTCCATCGCAGGCGGACGTCCTGGACCCCGTAGTCGTCCTTCACCCGAACCCGGAGCGGGAGGGCCCCTCCGGGCGTCGCGTCGAGGTCCGATCGCCCGGGGAGGAGGAGGCGAATCTCGGGGCGCCGGTCCGGAATCGCGACGACGGGGAAGGAGGCGGGGGAGGGGGTGGTGAACCCCTCGCCGTCCCGCAGGACGACGAGGTATCGGTCCGTCTCCAGGACGGAGAAGGAGGCGAGGAGGGAGGCCCCCTCCTCGGGCTGGACCGCCGCCTCCTCGAGCTCGATCGTCTGTCCCGTGCGCTGGAACCGGAGGGTCCCCGCGACGGTCCCCTTCGTCCCCGTGACCCGGACGGTGGCTTCCGTCCCGGAGAGGGCCTCGATCGATCCCCCATCCCGGTACTGGGGCTCGAGCCCGGTGTAGGCCGGGAATCGCAGGTCCACCGAGACCGCGGCGATCTCGGGAGGCTCGCGGGGAGCAACGAGGACGAGCGGATCCTCGTCGCGGTCGTCCCCTCCCGTGACGTGGAACACGGTGGGCTGGATGACGGATCGGAAGGTGTAGACGAACTCGCTCGGACCGGTCCGCGTCGCGGGTCGGGTCCGCGAGCCGTGGACGTGGACCCGGACCTCGGGCGGGACGACCCCTTCGGCGAGGATGCGGACGGGGAGATCGGTTCCCCGCGGCACCCCGACCCGGATCGTCCCCGGCGCGAGGTCGATGCGGATCGATCCGCTCCGCTCGGGCAGGCGGACCTCGAGCGTCGTGCGCCGCGGCCAGTCCACGTCGACGCCGAGGAGGCGCAGGGTGAAGACGTGCGCCGCCTCCGGATCCCGCCCGAGGAGGAACGCGACGCTCCCCGCCAGGACGAGAGCGGCTCCCGAAACGGCGAGCGGGCGCCGCGGCCGGAGCACCTGTCGAACGGGGAGGTGCGCGACCGCCGCGCGGGCCTCCTCCCGGAGCCTCGCGAGGAGGGTGGGGGAGTCGGCGGTGGGGTCGCTGCGCTGCGTGAGCTGGATGGCGCTGACGAACCGCTCGCGCAGCTCCGGGAAGACCCTCTCGACCAGGAGCGCCGTGCGGTCGTCGGGGAGGCTCCTCGCCAGGGGGAGCGCGAGGCAGCGGACGGCGACGGCGACCACGGCCCCGATCGAGAGGACGAGGTGGAAGAGGCGGATCGGGATCGGCAGGTCGAGCGTCCGGTCGAGGACGTAGCAGAAGGCGAGGGCCGCCGCCGCCGTCGCCACGACGAGCGCGGCGCCGCGGAGCGCGAGCAACGCGCGGAGCCCCCCTCGCAACCGCGCGAGGGCTCGGTCGAGGACGGGATCCGGCGAGTGCGGCTTCAACGCTGGAAGATCGGGAGGTACCGGTAGGGGATCTGGAGGACGAGCGTCGCGACCGCCGTCGCGAAGTTCGCTCCGGGGCCGTACGCGTTCTGCCACGCCCCCGTCGGGAGCTGGAGGCCCAGCAGTTGATCTCGGACGCGGGAGAAGTACCGCGCCCACCACTCGCCGCCCGCGATGAACATGGCCTGGACGGCGTAGTAGTGGCCGTACCAGTAGAAGTAATGCCCCCCGCGCTGCTGCCCCCAGTGGAGGGAGAATCGGTCGCGCTCCCGATCGAGGTACTTGAGCCCCTCCTCGACGTCGTCGTCGTGGTAGACGCCGGCGTGGAAGAGCGTGACGAGCCCCGCCGCCGTCAGGGGCCACGACGAGCGGCTGTTCATCTGGGGCTGGTAGCGGAAGGAGCCGCGGGCGTCGAGGTCGAACCCTCCCCGGATCGGGCCGTCGCGCACGGCGCTGCGGCGCACGTAGGCGACCGCCCGGTCGATCGTCCCCTTCGGGACGCGGATCCCGATGTTGCGCGCCGAGCGGAGCGCCATGACCTGGCAGACCGTGATCGAGAGGTCGGAGTCGGGCGCGAAGGGCTCGTAGCGCCAGCCCCCCTCCGCGTTCTGGCTCTGCACGATGAGGTCGATCGCCCGCTGGAGCTTGGCGCGGACGTCCTCGCGCGAGGTCATCCCGTAGATCTCGGAGAGGGCGAGCGTCGCGAAGGCGTGGTCGTACATCCGGGAGTCGTTCGCCCGGATGTATCCCGACTCCTGCGCGCAGGAGAGGATCCAGTCGAGTCCCCGGCTGACCGTGTCGCCGTACCGCCCGCGCCCCGGCAGGTGTCCTCCCGCCATGAACGACATGAGGGCGAGCGAGCTCGCCCCGAGGTGGGGGGCGTTCGGCACGACCACCTCGTAGAGGACGTTGAGCTTGTAGCCCACGTCCCCGAGCCACGACCCGTCCGGCTGCTGCTCGGCCGCGAGGAAGGCGAGCCCCCGCTCGACGGAGCGGACCAGATCCTGCGTGATCTCCGTGGGCCCGGAGCCGTCGTCGGATCCGGGGACGGAGGGGAGCCCGGCGGGGAGGAGAGTGGGGAGGACGCAGAGGAGGAGGGCCTTCATCATCTTGCTCCGAAGAGGTCGAACCGCGAGCCCGTCCGCACGAGGAGACGCTCGCCGTACGCCCGTAGTTCCGCGGAACCCGTCGATCGGTCGCGGGCGGGGTCGAGCGGGATGTGATTCCCGGGCGCCCCGTCCTCCTTCGAGAGGAACCAGATCGTGGGGCTGCCATCGATCCCCTCCTCGAGCAGCGCCACGACGTCCCGTCCGACGAATGCCGGAGGCTCCACCCCGCGCCCGAGGCCGAACGGCAGCCGCGTCGTCCCGCGACGCCAGATCACCTGCCCCGTCGCGAGGTCGTGGAGCGCGAGGCGGATCTGTCCGCCCGACTCCGGGACGACCAGCAGAGCATGGCTCGCCTCGCCCGGCGCCCCCCGCGGCGAGGGGATGCCCGCCAGGACGGAGTTCGTCGGGAGGGTGAAGAGGGGG
>Ga0187892_10009658_pt1 | contig 12594 bp, 22 predicted proteins | sample MA1701073metaG_FD_139345 | JGI IMG/M metagenome (GOLD analysis project Ga0187892, IMG submission 139345) | Bio-ooze microbial communities from a basaltic lava cave in the Kipuka Kanohina Cave System on the Island of Hawaii, USA - MA170107-3 metaG ...
CTGTTTCGTCAGGAGAACCAAACCTAACCGTTAGCCAAATATAATCTCCTATTTTTGGGTTGTACTTTTTCAACATACTAGTCCTTTAAGTTTAGCATAAATAACTTCTTCTAAAGTAGCTTCCCTACAGAAGTTCGTGAAGTCAGTTACGCTTGAGTACTGTAAAACTCCCTTGATTTCATTGTTTTCTACTGTGTACAATTTAAGATCTTTGTCAGTTACCTTAAATATACAACCGTTAAATGGATTTTCTTCTTTAGTAACTACTAAATAATCACCTTTACTTAGGTCTCTCATAAGGCAATTCCTTAACGCTTGTTACATATAAATGGCATGTTAAGCTGGTACAGTACACTCCTATTCCTCCATTAGGGTAAGTTATAATGCGTATGTTTCCGCCCTCGCAAAAGGGGCACAAACCGCTTGGAAGGTATTTAGCTCTAATAGTGTTTGACATAAATGACTCTATGTGCCTTTATTTGCGTCAGGTGCCCGTGTAAGGCGTTTTTCGGCCTTACTCCTGGTCGCTACACTTTTAGCCCTTAAGATCGGTTCTAGGGCCGTTTTAGGCTTAAATTCATGCATTCTAACAAATTTAGAATAAGTTAAGTCTACTTTTCTGCACTCATGCTTTAATAAGCACCCACAATTAGGACAAGCCGTGTCTTTTTGTTTCTTTTTCATAGTTTCCCCATAAGCTTAAAGTATGTTAGCTCAGATTTCGACAGCTTTACTATAGAATATTCTGTTACTATAACTTCAAGATAGTACGGGTAAAGTTGCTCTGCAACCCACTCTGTAGGTCCGTTCCACCAAAGTCCTAATATACGGTAAACCACGTTGCCGTATAGACTTTTAACATAATCCCCACTTTTAAAATTCATAAATTGCCTGTACTATCTAATACTATTAATAGCATGCCAATTCCAACTATTAAATTAGCTATCAAAGCGATCACCAGCGGCTGCCAGCTAGCCAACTTCTTATTTTTAGCCATTTATCTTCTCCTAGCACGCTTATTACAGCTTTTCTAAGCTTAAGGTATTCACTTCTACTGAGCGTGTGCTGACTTCTGTTACAACGGCTGCAGCAAAGGCTAACGTTAGCTAAACAATGTCTGCCGCCCGTGGCTAGCGCCACATTATGACAAAATGAAGTATTGCGTGGTTGTAGTTTCATGCCACACTGCAAAGGACAAGTAGTGCCTATTTTCTTGTTCCACAGAGTAGTAAACTGCTCTTTTAATTTAGTAACCTCTGCCACGGAGGGCTTAAGGCCTAGTCGCTTAAACCCAGACGACACAGCCATAGAGACTCTACGGTCTCTGTATCTTTCTTGTTTAGTTTTCACAGCACTTAGACGCGTCGGTTAATGACGAATATAATACCCTACACTTACGGCACTGGTAAATGGGTTTTATAGTAGCGTAACAGCAATCCAGTGCCTGTGACTGAGTCTTGTGTAGCACCCTACAAGAAGGACACTGGAATAACTCTTCAGCGTTCACTTTCTAGCTCCCTTTGAAGTAAGGCCAACGCGCGCCAAGCTACCTTAGCTGTGTGTCTCATTCCGTCAGTATCAAGCTTTCCACGGTCTATCAGGTGTCGGACCAAGGCGTCAGCCTCATCAGTTGACTTACTCTTGTCCCAATGAAGGGCCTTATCCGGGTGGTGCTGGTCGTTTCCTGCCTTAGACACCTTAGCGATCTCTAACAAGGCTTCGGGGAAATAATCGAGCACGCCAGTGACTATTGGTTGATTTTTCCGCTCTATGGCGGCGCCTTTAACTTTAGCTGTCATCCTAGTCCTTTCTAAGTTTACCAATAAGCTTGAATTCTACTATTTCTTCGTTAGTCATTAGCCTGTCACTACCACATAAATAAAGCGAGTAAACGTTTATGCGCCTCTCTAAAAAACATTTTACTTTATAGCAATTTCCAGCTGCGGTAGAGTCTTTTACAACTATACCAGGCACATAACCATTCAACATTATATAATCGCCTACTTTAAACATTGCCCTTCTTTGCTGAAGGCAGTTTAGTACTAATAGCTTTTTTGACTTCCTGAAGAAATCTGCCGTATTTTTTAAAGGTAGTTTCACTGATTTGAAAGCGATACGAGCATTCTTGGCACCTTACATGTCTCTTAGTAGTGTAGCCCGCAGGAGATACTTCAAATCTGCCATTGTCTTCGTTAATATGCTCGTGTCCGCACAAGGGGCAACTCCATTTGTGTTTACCCTCATAAACTCCCTTATGAGTTTTTGTAGGGGAGTGCAACTTGAGAATATGAAATAATTCCTCGCAACCAACTACGTCACCTTTACAGTATTTCTTCATTTCCATAAGGGCTTTTTTATCCTTCTGTTGAACTCGCTCCCACAAGTCTTTGTCAGCCTCAAGTTTCTGTTGATTAGTCCCAAGGTACTTAAGTAAGTCACCTAGTTTGTGGCTAGGCATTGTGAATTTCCTAGAGTCAGTTAAGGTATCTCGTGCTTTAAAGAGTCTAGTAACGTCTATCTTAGAAGTTAGTGCTTCTCCGCGAACCCAAGGAATATCAAAGCGGGCTACGTTATGCCCAACAACTTCTGTAGCTTTGTTAAAGTCCTTGGCAAACTTGTCTAACATTTTAAGGTCAGTATAGTCAGCGTATTTTGTTGTTTTGTCATCTTCCCATTTCCAGCCTATTCCTAGTATCTGTCCGAACTGAATTAGATTATCGTAGCCTATCTTAAACCCATCCAGCGGTCGGTTTACGTTACCAAATATTTTAATATTACTAACGTGTGGGCTAGTTTCTATGTCAAAGAAGAGTCTCTTGAATTCACCTATAGGGTTAGGTACTTCGTCATATTTCATTCTTGTTGTGCCGTCGTTGTTCTTAAGACGTAATTCCTTGGGAGTAACCCACTTTAAGTTTCCTCTAGCCCAACCTTTACGGTCATCTATGGTTGTTAAGGCATACGCAGACTTACCAGAAGAATAGCGCCCTTCTGGCCTTCGCCCAACATCTTTCATAGCTTCATCTATGCTATAAGACTCGTCAAACCCATAACCAGAGTTAGTTCTATTTTTCCTAGCCCAGATGGCGTGCTTACTCTTAAATACACTATATTCTTGATCCATCTTTTCTCCAGACGTAACTCCTATTGAATGACCATGACTAACATGCGTCTCTATCAGTCTGTCGATATTTAAACATCCGCAAGAATTAGAGCGCCCTTTAGCTAAACTGTTAGAAACTACATTGGTTATGTTACCGCAGGCGCAAAAACACTCCCACATAATATGCCTATCTTTACTATTACCTACAGGTCTTAGAGCAGTAAGCCTACCAAATTTTTGCCCTGTTAAGTCTTTCCTTTTCATGGCCATTATTTAGTCTCCCTGTAACTACTAGTTCGGTCATGGTGCGTTAGACCGGTGACTCTCTTAAGTTCAACCAAAGCGTATTGTACCGCATCAGCTAGGCCCGTGTCAAGTGGGAGTTTTTGCTTAGCCGCCATTTGAAGACGGTAAATCTTAAGTAGGTTAGCTGCGGCGTCTGTTAAAATTGTCGCTACACCCAGCGGCAAACTTATTCTTTGTTCTTCCATCGATAAAGTCTCTCTTCTCGGTCATTTAGGGTAACTTCAAGTGTTTTATCATACATTATAAATTCGACTAATAAATTACTTAGTCTTTGTTGTGTAATACTTTTGCTTCGCGCGGAACAATGCAATTGATTGAAGGTTATTGGCTTTATTTTTGTTCGCCTCTTTAATACCTTTTCTAAGTAGGCTAATTGACGTTTCTTTGACCACCGGTATCGTTTTGGATGCTTGAAACTTCCCATACACTAATTTAATCCTTCCAGTGTTTAATAGTGTAGCTAAGCTGTCTCCCACAGAATCAGTTAGCTCTTCATAACTGTCAAATTTAGTAGAAAACTTGTGCTGCACGCTCAGAATAATATCTTCCTTAGTAGCTGGCGCGGAAAGCAACGAAAGTATATACTTAGTTATGTATGGCAACTCCAAACTACTCCAAGAACCTGTATAAGGGGCAAAAGTTGGGATCGGGTTTGTTGGTAGTTCGGCTGAGATTACCCCTAAACCTTCGTAGCTAAACATTTTTCAAGTCTCCTACATTAAAGGTGCTCATTAATGAACTACCTTAGCGTCTAGTAAATCAGTTGGCTTATCTTCTTGCTGAACTATAAGCATTTTAAGGTCAACTAAATCTTTTATAGACTTTATTAGTTGACTAAACAACTTGTTGACAGGCTCAAGAGGCGCCTCTTCGATATCAAAGTTACGAAGGTTGCCTACTAAGCTATTGAAGTCTGCGCTAGTCTTAAGCAACAGTTGATCCAACAATTCACCTACACTATTTTTAGTTGTTATCTGTTCCATTTTGTTGTTCCGCCTCTTCTGCCCGCGAAAACCAGCGCGTGGCTGTGTCTAAAACTAACGGTATTTGGTACTCACCTAGCCCTGCTTTATTCTTTCCGCAGGTTACCGTAACAAACCTGAAATTAACTGGGTCGGCGTCTAAGTTAAAAACGGACGACGCACCTGAGGGCAGGGAAGATGCCCCACGACCACGATAGGCTTGAATTACTCCGTCAGCCTCGGACTTCATCTTCCCTAAGTGGTGTGACAGCACCACTACAGCGTTGCAGTCTTTAGCTAAGCGTATAAGAGCCTTAACATTACTAGATGCTTCTGCGTTGTCGTTTTCGTTAAATAGCTTAAAACTAGACGCATAGGTGTCTACAATTATTACATCGGCACCAAACTCTTTTATACCATCTCTAAAAAAATTGAAGTGATCTGGATTCTTAAGGTTTAGTTCTTCTTCGCCATAAGTAGGTTGGTGTATAACGCCGATGTTACCATAATCAGATTTGCCGTTTAGCATCTTTTTAATATCGCCCATAGGATCGACAAACTCAAAGTTGCCAAGCATAACTCTCTTTTTAATCCAATACTCGTGGTTTAGCCCTTCAAACTCCTCGCCCCTTGCTAATTTTATGGCTAAATTTCTAAGCAAACTACTCTTACCAATATTGGTGGCGCTCTGTATTAAAGCAATGTCCCCTCTAGCTGTGTGAAGGACTATCTCCGGTGGTGGCGGTATGTACGGATCTGTGACCTTCCTAATTTTCAGTCTTGGAATGACTGGCACAGCGGACTCGACTAGTTCTTTAAGCTTGTCTTTTCCGTATTTTATTAGTACGTCGTTGGCGTCTTTACAGCCTTCGGCCCACTCTACAACAAAACACTTGGCCTTACCTAAACGCTCTATAAGCGCATTCTTTAGTTGCTGTCCTGGTCCATCATTGTCTACGGCTATTACAAACTTGGTTATATTCTCAGGCAGGGCCGAGAGACACGATAGGTGATTATCTAAATTCTTAGCTCCCTCAGAAGGGGCACCGTTGGGAACTGATACTACTGAATTGAAGCCTGCTTCTACCATAGATAGAGCATCGCAATTTCCAGTTACGTAAATACAATTATTTTGTCTTACTAGGAACATTCCTGAAGGAACTTTGACGCAATAAACTGTCCCGTTAAAGGGTATCTCGTTGTGCGAAAAGCTTTGGTGGCTAGAGTACGATTTAGAATGAAGTATTGATACTTTGAACCACTTTCCAAATTGGTTCCCCCGTCCAATAATAGTGGAGACTCGCCCTGTCGTATGCGATAGTGCCTGAACCCAATCCGCGTTTTCTTTATACTTGGACGAATACTCGTGCTGATTCCTATTTGGGACACTGTTACCGTCCCAATGAACTAATTCAGATAATATAAACTCCCTCTGTCTCTTCGAGAGGGACAACAACCACTCAACAGGGAAAATACGTCCTGGACACCACTCAGGAAGTTTAAAACAAAAATGCGAGTACCCAGGATTAGACTCAAGCTTCTCGGTTCCAGTATTTACTATACCTAAAGTATTTAATAATCTTTTAAACCTTATTATTTTACGGGTTTTTTTAAAAGCCGCTACACAGTTTATACCCTTAGATGTTTTTTCTCTCATGCTTACATCCGCGCTAACCGCTACACAAAACGCTAGCTGGTCGTCCGACAACGGAATACCAGGACCGTCTAACATACCAACCCTTGGAATATTATGCCACCGCAGTGGGAAATTCTGCGCCTCGTGCTTATAAACCCTTTTATCCTTGTCCATAGCAACCATTTTGTGTTGTGGTGTAGATATGGTTGCAAACCCTCTGGCGTTTTTATACTGGATAAGGTTTCCGTCAAACTTGCTTCTAACCCAGTGGGTTGGTTTAACAACACTTAATGTGTGGTCTGGGTTAAACTGTACCATATCGCCGCCATTGTAGTCTTGTAGTGGCAGCCACCCTAACGGCGTTAGGACTTCCGAGTCCCCTGGTAGGCATTCTCCCTCGACAACCGTAACACAATCTGGATTAATGGAATCCAGTCTATACGGAATTAGCTCTGCTCCCCTTACTAGTTTGAACGATTTCTCATTCAAAGAACGATACTTAGTATTTATTAGCTCGCCATTTCTGTAGTAAGGAAATGCCACAGCAGGAACTTCTTTATCTAACCCAGGCATCCATGTACGAACGGAATATACTTTGTTATTTCTAAGAATTTTCTCAGAGATTCCCCTGCTCTTGGCCCACAATATAGCAGCCTCAGACAGTGTTTCTTCTTCTGGCTCAGGTTTAGTATAAAATCTTTCAGATCTGTCCGCTACTAGGCCATTCCCTACGACTAATTTGTGCCCACAATGATGGCAAAATCCTACTGCGCCAGACTCATTAAACGTAATACTCAAACAAGTTTCGGTGCTTTTCCTACGGTCCTCTGAACACTCTGGGCATGTAGTTTTAAAAGTACCTCTTTGCCCAAGACGGTTAAATGCCGAAAGAGAATACTTATCTAATACAATCCCCGCATTTTTAAGATGGTCAAGTATCATACTAAAACAGTATAGCAAACTTTAAGGGGCTTGTCAAGACCCTATTTTGGGGGCATTATGCCTATTAATTTTTGGTAAATTATCTCTTCCTCAGATAACAATGTTACCTCAGGGATAGGGTAAAACGCATTACAATAGCTACGGCTACCATCTTCGTAGATGTAGCTAAACGTATACAAGTCAACACATCGACAAATAAGTCTTGTTCTGCCCCGTGATGAATTAGGTACATCCAACCAGAATAGTTCCCCAGGGGCTAAATAACGTCTGTGAATTTTCACGGCAATAAATCCTTTAATTTATAATAAATACAATCTTCGTAGGATAATAGGTAAACTATATCATAAGAACCATAACAGGTACTTTTAAACCCACTATATTCCACACAGTAAACAAAAGAACTGGCACTAGTCTTACGCCCTATTAACTTTCTGTTATGATCCAACTTTCTGTTATTATCCAAAAATACAAAAAAGTAGTCTTCTAACTTTAACGTATCCCAGCTTACTTTACACTGGCTCATAAACACACTAGGCTTTCTTGCTTTCCTTCAATCTTCTATCTATTTCCGCCAAGCGAGCAGCAGCCCACGCTATTTCAGCTTTACGACTAGGTTTGCGTTTATGTTTAGTTAACTCAAGTCTATTGTCCTCAAATCTCTTTGATAGTTGTCTGTGTAAGTCCTTAGAAGTTTCATACTTACCATTTGTTATAGCCATTTGAGATAGTTTAATGGTGGCGGCACTAGGGTTTAACTTTTTGCCATTCTTACGACCAAACTCACACTTATAATGACAACCTCTACAGACTGAATACAAGTGCTTTATGGTTTCGCCCTTAAGTGTACTTTCTTTATAAGAACTATGGTGTACAAGAGTTGCTCTTTCACCGCATGAAAAACAGTAAGGGTTATCATTAAGTACACTGGATTTAATACCCTTCCACAAGTCACTTTTAAGGTACTCAAAGTAAGAATTAAACCCTAGTTTAAGTAATGTTTTCTTTCTATTGTAAAAAACTACTTCCATTATTTTCTGTTGTTTTTTAGTATTCAACATACAAACCCCCCTACTTCAGCAGCATGTGTTGCTGCTGACATACGCTTTTATTAGGTAACTTATAGTTCTTATTTTGAAAGAAATAGTATTGCTGGTTGACTTAAGCGGCTGTTACTAGTTAATTTTTATCTGATTCGTATCTGCAACAGGGACTAGCTATCTCTGTTAGGGTTTTTAGCAGAATATCGTAAAGCGGGTTAAGCCCAACCCCCCACTGTCTTTGGGGACTTTAAACATTTCTTTCAAAGAACTAATACCTGACAGTTCCCCTTGTTCGGCAGTTACTTACTACGTCTTTAGTCCTGCCCCCAACTCCCTAGTACTGCTAAGGTATGTATTGTAACCTACCAAGTAACAGCCAATACTTCTACCTTAACTAGGTAACGTTTATTGTGGGAATATAATATCATAATAAAATATCTTTGTCAAGTACCTATTTTTAGGGTATTGACAAGGGACTATTAAGTGTGGTATATTCTGTTTCATGAAATGGTATAAACAAAATAATAAATGTTCAGGTAACAAGTGGATGTTGATTGGTTCGAGTTTAGCAAGAGTTTACGTGCCTGGTCAGTTTAAGCCCGGCACTGAAGTAGAACTGTCTAACCGAACTTATATAGTTAATTATCATGGTGGTCTTGTCCGGAAAGACAACTTCTCAGGGAAACTTTATGAACAAAGTACATTTTAGCAGTAAAAGTGACTCTTGGTCTACACCACAAGACCTATTTGATAATTTAAACTTGCAGTATAACTTTACCCTTGACCCTTGTGCTTCTGATGATAACGCTAAGTGTTCTAAATACTACACTAAAGAGCAAGATGGTCTAGCACAGTCATGGGCTAATGAAGTTGTTTTTATGAATCCACCATACGGCAAAGGACTAAAAGATTGGATTCAGAAAGCTTATGTCTCGGCACGAGACGATAATGCTACTGTTGTGTGCCTTATACCTGCTAGAACAGACACAAGTTACTGGCACACCTTTGTATGGAACGATGCGCGCGACACTTGGAAGAAAGGCGTGCGTGGTAAGTTTCTCAAGGGGCGACTTAAGTTTGGCGGAGCCAAGAATTCTGCGCCGTTTCCTTCTGCAATTGTTGTATTTAAGGCAGGGTTAAAATAGCCACTTGACATGATGTACTTAATTTGCTACAATGCGTTTTGTGGAGAAGAAACCTAAAAAAGTATGCGTCGAGTGTAACCACCAAGAGCACGACGCTGGTGAGTGTGAATCGTGTAACTGCCGAGAATCGGAAGTAATTTACCCAAAGAGCGACATTAAAGAACTATTTAGAAAACGGAAAGGTCAGGATTAATGAAAGTATATAACTTGTATAATGGTGCCGTTGAGCTGGAGTTTGACGAAGACCGCCATAAGTATTTCGTCAATGGCGAAGAGGTTGATGGAGTTACTACTGTTCTTAAAGTTATAAATAAAGCAGCCCTTGTGCCGTGGGCGGCTAAAATGAGTGCCGAGTTTGTTGAGGCACAGCTTAAAGCAGGCGCAATACTTGACGAACTTCAAATTAAACAATTAGTAGCTGGTGTTAAAACAGCTTATAAAACAGGCACTGCCAGGGCAGCAGACATTGGTACGTTAGGTCATGAGTGGGCTGAATCGTATTTACTTGGCGGTAAGCCGTCTATGCCTATTAATCCTCAGCTTGCAAATATAGCTCAAGCTGTGACAAAGTTTGTGACTGAGCATGATATTCAAGTTCTTACCACTGAACGTCCGTTGTATTCAATGAAGCATAAGGTAGCAGGCACTACTGACATAATTGCTAATTTTGAAGGTGAATTAGCTATAATGGACTGGAAAACTGGCAGTGGTATTTACCCTGAAGTGTTTGCCCAGCTTGGCGGCTATTCTATGGCGTACTCCGAAGAAACTGGACAGCAGGTTAAAAGCCATGTAGCAGTTAATGTCAGAAAAGACGGTAATTTATACGTAGGAATTTCTAAAAACGTGAAACGTAACGAGTCGGCTTTCAAAGCAGCGTTAAGCTTAGACAAGTACGTTAAGGAATTAACCGCAGAAAATAAAAAGATAGTGAGGAAAATTAAATGATTGAACAGTTTGATAGGGCAATTTCTGAGTTACTAGACAAAGTATCTATAAATACTGGTAATCTAGATGAAACTCTTAGCTTAAGCTTGGCCATAAAGAATTTGGTTCAAGCTAAAGACGCCTTCCTGGAAGGGTACTTTGAGGAACCACAACAGCAACTCGCTAGTTTTGCAGCAGAAAGGGACTAAAACATGGCTAATAACATAGCGGAATCACCGCTGTCAATTAACTTCCGTTTGTATGACTCAAACGGCATTCAAACACAATTTACAATTCGTAGCCCTAGCAACGAAGTTCCAGAAATGGCGGCAGCAGTAGCTAACCGCGATGCGCTTATCGACTCGCTTCTGGAAAATGGTTGGACAGTCGATTATATTAACAAAGGCGCGCCTGTTGTTACTAGTCGGGCCAAGGCTAGTTCGTTCGAGGAGTCTTCAGGCGATCATGCTTGTTCGCACGGCCAACGAACGCTTCGCACTGGTAAGAATAAGAAGGGCGGGACATGGCAAGGTTACTTCTGCGCCGCGCGCCAGTGTGATGTAGAGTGGGTTAATGATAAATAACTCGTTGGGGGGCTTCGGCCCCCCCATCCACTATGAAAGTAGCTAGAATAATAAACTCAGGAAAGTCAAAGAAGTTTAGGTACAACGATTTAGTAGTGTGCGTCGACGACATACCAGATAAACCACCTTGTGCCTTTGACAATGAAATTAACACGACTTACGTTGACTACCCAAAGTATAGTGTTTCAATATTCGCTCAGTCTGAATTAAGAAAAGCTACTAAACAAGATATAATTTTAGCTAAACTGCTTGGTGTTAAAATACCCGAGGAATTAGAGCCGTGGTAGCTGAGGAACTAGAATGATGAAGTACCCAAGAGTGAAGGCGGGAGCTAGATTTGGAAGACTTTTAACTGTATCAATAGTCAGTAGTAAACCTAGACGTTGGTTTTGTAAGTGTGAGTGTGGTGGCATAGCTATAACTAAAAGCTGTGATTTAAATAGCGGCCATACTAAATCGTGTGGCTGTCTAATTAAAGAAAAGATGGCCCTAGTAGGTAAGAACAACTTTAAGCATGGACACACCTTGATGGGTAAGCCGCGCAGCGGAGAACATAATAGTTGGCGGATGATGAAAAGCCGTTGCAGCAACCCAAAGGACGTAAATTATAAGTATTACGGTGGCAGGGGAATTAAGGTTTGTAAAAGATGGGATGATTCATTTGAATATTTCTTGAGTGACATGGGAAATAGGCCAAAATTCAAAACTTTAGACAGGATAAATGTAAATGGAAACTACGAACCAGCAAACTGCAGATGGGCAACTAGCGAAGAACAGGCCAGAAATAAAAGAAATTTACGTAGCCGTTGACGTTGAAACCCAAAGTTTTGATAAAAAATCTGGAATTACTCCAGAAAATGCTAAAATAGAGGGTATTTCAATAGCCTATGATAATCAAGTTGCTGAGTATGTTACTGACCCGGCCAGGTGGAACATGTTAATACCAGAAACGGCAACTGTTATTTTCCATAAGGCTGCTTTTGATTTACCAAAGTTGGCACAAGCTGGAGTTAAGGTTCCAAATAAGTGGGAGGATACAAAGATATCTGCCTTCCTTCTAAATGAAAATAGACTTACTTCTTTAAAGCCTCTGGCTAAACAACTATTAGGAGTATCGGCTGTAGATTACAAAGATGTTAACCGCGGCGACCCGGCGGAATTTGCTAAGTATGCGCGCAACGACGCCTTGTGGACGTACAGGTTATGGACGGAGTTGTTTAAAGACCAACTTGAGTATGAGAATCTAATGGAGTTGTATGAGTTAGAAAAGAAGTTTCTGGTAGAGTGTATGTCAATGCAGAAGGTTGGTATGCACGTTGATACTGCTAAGTTAGGTGAGTTAGCTACTTTTATAGAGGCAGAACTAGAACGGTCACGTAATGAGGTGTTAAGTGAGATACTCTTGGCAAAGCTTGATGGATTAAGTTTTAGTGTCGAAGATATTAACCTTAATTCTTCTAAGCAAGTGGCAGAGTTGCTATATAAAAAGCTTAAGTTGCCAGTAACTAAAAAAACAAAGAAAGGTGCTTTAGCAGTAGATAAAGAAGCGCTGGCTAACATAGACCATCCAATAGCGTATAAGCTAACTGAATACAAAGCTATTCAAAAGCTGGCTTCCTCATATACCTACAAATTAATTGACAAGGTAGATGAAGATGGGCGTATTCGTCCGAATTGGAATAGTATTGGACCAGTCACGGGCCGCGTTTCGGCAAACACTCCGAATTTAATGCAGATACCAGTACACTCTGAACTAGGCAAGAAAATACGCGAGTGTTTCACAGCACCTGAAGGCAAGAAGCTAGTAATAGCTGATTTTTCACAGGTCGAATTGAGAATATTAGCACACTTTAGCTTAGACCCTGCTCTTAAAGAGGCATTCTTGTCTGATCAAGATTTGCACGAACGCACAGCTTGTGCTATGCTAGGCAAGACTGAAGTTTCTAAAG
>Ga0187892_10009659_pt1 | contig 12593 bp, 11 predicted proteins | sample MA1701073metaG_FD_139345 | JGI IMG/M metagenome (GOLD analysis project Ga0187892, IMG submission 139345) | Bio-ooze microbial communities from a basaltic lava cave in the Kipuka Kanohina Cave System on the Island of Hawaii, USA - MA170107-3 metaG ...
CCTCGCAGAGATTCGCTAGCCGTGCGCCCGAGTGATTCGTCGCACCGGCAAATCGATCTGCCCGCGCTCGATGTTCCGCTTCGCGCGCCGGCTTCGCCGGCGCAACCTGTCTCTGGGGGGAGGTTCGGAAGGGGGGCAAAGCCCCCCTCCGAGGAATGACCGAGCCGCACGAGGCCGTCAGCGACTGCCTCCAGGGACTCGCCCAGACACTCCGCCATCACCGTGAGCTGGGCTTTCGCGAGATGACGCTCTCGCGGGTGCCGTTCCCGGACCCCGCCGACGCACTCGGAGCGCAGGAGCGAGCCCTGCAGGGCTGCCGCCTGTGCAAGCTGTGCCGCAGCCGCTCCACGGTGGTATTCGGATCGGGCCATCCGCGGGCGAAGCTCATGGTCATCGGCGAGGGTCCGGGCGAGGAAGAAGACCGTCAGGGCAAGCCGTTCGTCGGCCGGGCCGGCCAGCTGCTGACCAAGATGCTGGCCTCCGTGGGCTTCGACCGGGAGCACGACTGCTACATCACCAACGTCGTCAAGTGCCGTCCGGAGCGGAACCGCAATCCGGAGCCGGACGAGGTGGCGGCGTGCAACCCGTTCCTGATGGCGCAGATCGACACCCTGCAGCCCCAGGTGATCCTCGCCCTCGGCAACTTCGCCGCCCAGACACTGCTGGGCACCAAGGAAGGCATCACCAGGCTGCGCGGGCGCACGTATCCGTACCGCTCGGGCGTGCTCGTGCCGACCTTCCACCCGGCATTCCTGCTGCGCAATCCCGGCCCGGAGTACAAGCGCATGGCCTGGGAGGATCTCAAGCTCGCCCGCCGCGAGCACGACCGGCTGACGGCGGCGACCACCCCTCACCCTGGCCCTCTCCCCTGAGGCCCCTGAGGGGAGAGGGAACATCGGCATCGTTCCCTCGCCCCCGACGGGGGAAGAGGGTCAGCGTGACGTGGGCATGAGGTCTCGCGCGTGATCTGCGACGTCGTGTTCGACCTGCCACTTCGCCGCGCCTTCTCGTACGCCGTCCGGCCCGGATTGAAGCTCGCGCGTGGCCAGCGGGTCAGGGCGGCGCTTCAGGGGCGCGCACGAGTCGGCATCGTGGTGGCGCTGCGCGAAGGCGACGAGCATGGGCTCAAGCCGGTCGACGGCGCGGTCGAGCCGGTCCCGATTCTCTCCGCCGCCACGCTCGAGCTCTGCCGCTGGGCCGCGGCCGAAAGCCTGTCCTCCTGGGGCTCGACCATGCTCTCGCTGCTGCCGCCGCCGCCCCGCGCCCGCGCGGCTGAGCCCGTGGCACCGGCGCCGGAGCCGCAGCCGGCGTCGCCGACCGCACCCGAGCTCTGGACCGGCGCCTCACGCGAGGCCCGTCTGATCGAGGAGCTCGAGTCGAGCCAGGACGCCACGCTCCTCATCGCCCCCGACCGCGACACGGCCGGGCGCTGGGCCGAACGGCTGGACGCCGCGCGGCTCGACAGTGGCGCGTCGGCGTCGGCCCGGCGCGCGGCGTGGTTCGCGGCCTCGCGCGGACGCGCGCGGATCGTGGCGGGCACGCGCTCGGCGCTGCTGGTGCCGCTGCCGCCCCCGGCGAAGCTCGTGCTGCTGGACGAGCACGATCCAGCCCACAAGCCACCGGGCCCGCCGCGCCTCCACTCGCGCGATCTGCTGCTCCGGCGAGCGGCGCTCGAAGGCAACCGGCTGCTCCTGCTCTCCGCGACGCCGTCGGCCGAGACGTGGTGGCGCGCGCAGAGCGGGCACGTGGCGCGGCGCGACGGCGGCGCCGCCGCCTGGCCGGCGGTGGTCAGCGCCGACACGCGCGGCATCCTCCGTCACCATCCGGTCACCCCGGTGCTCGGCCGCGCCATCGCGGATGCCGCGCGCGCCGGTCGCCGCACCGTGCTGATCGTGATGCGCGCGGCCTCCGCGCTCGCGTGCGATGACTGCGGCGTGCTCCTGCGCTGCCCGGACTGCGCGGTGCCGCTGGCCCGCGCGCCGGGTGCGCTACGCTGCCGGTTGTGCGGGCGCAGCGAGCCGCTGCCGACACGCTGTCCCGGGTGTGGCGGCCATCACCTGTCGCTGTTCGGCTGGGACGCCGAGCGGGTGGAAGCCGCCGTGCACCGGCGCTTTCCGCGCCTGACCATCTCGCGCAAGGACCGCGGCGCCCAGGTGCTGATCGGGCCCGCGACGGTGCTGAAGGGGCGGGCATCCGGCAGCCTGGGTTGCGTCGGCGTCATCGCGCTCGATGCCCTGCTGCGCGTGCCCGACTTCCGCGCGAGCGAGCGCGCGCTCGAGCTGCTCTGGGCGGCGGCCGAGGCGGTGGGCGCCGCCGGGCGCGTCGTCGTGCAGACATTGCATCCCGAGCACGAGGCGATCCGGGCCGCGCGCGATCAGGATCTGGCCGGCTTCTTCGAGCACGAGCTCAAGCTGCGCCTGGAGCTCGGCTATCCGCCGTTCCGCCGGCTCTGCCTGGTGTCCGCGCGCAGCCGAAGCGCGCCGGAGGCGCAGGCGCTCCTCGAGGAGTGCGGCGCTGCGCTGCGTGGCATCCCCGGCCTGATCGTCTACCCACCGGCGCCGCTCAGTGGCGCGGGCACTCACGCCGGGCGCTGGCGCTTCCTGATCAAAGGGCCGGAGGAGCTGCCGCGTCTGATCAGCCAGCCGCTGGGCCCGTTCGTCGAGCGCAGACGGCGGCTCGGCGGTATGGTAGAAGTAGAGATGGACCCCCTCGAATGAGGATGACCCCATGGCGATGTTGAGCGTGAAGCGATATGGCGACCCGGTCCTCCGGCGAGCGGCGGAGCCGCTGGCCGAGATCACGCCCGAGATCAAGCAGCTCATCGCCGACATGACCGATACCATGTGGCGCGAGGTGGGCGTCGGCCTCGCGGCCCCGCAGGTCGGTGTCTCGCTCCGCATCTTCATCATGGAGGATGGCACCGGCGGGGCCCGCGCGCTCATCAACCCGGTGATCACCGAGCGCGGCGGGAGCGTGCGCGAGGAGGAAGGTTGCCTGTCGATCCCGGGCGTGTTCGCCGTCGTCGATCGCAACACCTGGGTGCGCGTCACGGCGCTCGACGCCGAGGGTCACCCGCTGGCGCTCGAGGCGCGCGGCCTGGAGGCCAAGATCATCCAGCACGAGATGGATCATCTCGACGGGGTGCTCTTCATCGACCGGCTGCCGCCCGTGACCCGCGATCGCATCAAGAAAAAGATCCGGAAGGAAGGCCTGAGGCTCGAGGCGCCCCGCCACGCTTTCGCGCTCTGACCCCCGGCCGGGGTGGAGCCGCGCCGGCCTCCGACCGGCGATGAGGCGAGTAGCTGGATGAAAATCCTGTTCTATGGCACGCCGGAGTTCGCGCTCCCGACGCTCGAGGCGCTGCGGGACCGGCATCAGATCGTCGGCGTGATCACGCAGCCGGACAAGCCGGCCGGACGCGGGCGCCGCCTCACGGCGCCTCCGGTCAAGCGGCGCGCCGAAGCGGCCGGTATCCCCGTGCTCCAGCCGCGGCGGCTTCGCGATCCGGAGTGGCCCGCGCGTCTGGCCGCGTTCGGCGCCGAGGTCGCGGTCGTGGTGGCCTTCGGCCAGATCCTGCCGCAGCCGGTGCTGGACGTGCCGACGCGCGGCTCGATCAACCTTCACGCCTCGCTCCTGCCACGGTATCGCGGCGCGGCGCCGATCGCGTGGGCGATCATCAGAGGCGAGCCCGAGACCGGTATCACCACGTTCCGGATGGATGCCGGGATGGACACGGGCGAGATGCTCGTGCAGGAGGCGACGTCGATCCGGCCCGACGAGACCGCGGGAGAGCTGGCAAGACGGCTGGCGGCGTTGGGGGCACAGGTCATCGTGCGCACGCTGGACGAGCTCGACGCGCTGACCCCGATCCCGCAGGAGCACGGCGCGGCCACCCTCGCCCCGCGGCTCAAGAAGGAGGACGGCTGGCTCCGTCTGACCGAGCCGGCGCGGGCACTCGCGAACCGGATCCACGGCTGCAATCCGTGGCCGGGCGCGGCACTGGCTTCCCCCGCCGGGCGGCTCCTGATCTGGCGCGCGACGGTCGTGCCGCACCGCACGACGATGCCGGCGGGCACGCTGGTCGCGGCCGGGCCGGGCGCCACCTGCATCGCCACCGGCGAAGGGCTCCTGCTGCCCGTGGAGGTGCAGCCGGAGAACCGCAAGGCGATGTCGTGGGAAGAGTTCCTCAGGGGCGCCAGGCTCGAGATCGGGGCGCGACTGGTCGGACTCGACAGCGCCTCATGAAATCGGCGCCGCGCGTGGGTCCGCTCTCGCACGCCCGCTACGAGGCGCTGCACGTCCTCGTGCGCGTGGAGCAGCAGGGTGCCTTCGCCGACATCGCCCTCGAGCACGCGCTCGACAAGGCGCGGCTGGATCCCCGCGACATGGGGCTCTGCACCGAGATCGTCTACGGCACGCTGCGCTGGCGCCGTTATCTGGACTGGCGCCTCGTGGCGCACCTCGACCGGCCGTTGGCGAAGCTCGACCCGTGGGTGCGCGCGCTGCTCCGGCTCAGCGCCTACCAGCTCCTGTTCCTGGATCGCGTGCCGCACTGGGCGGCGGTGGACGAAGCCGTGAGCCTGGCGCGGCTCAAGGCGCGGAAGCCCGGCCCGGCCGAGTTCGTCAACGCCGTGCTGCGCGCGCTCACCCGCGCGCCGACACCACCGCCGTCACCGGCTGACCCCGTGCAGGCGCTCGCCATCCGCTTCGCGTATCCCGACTGGATCGCCGCGCGCTGGATCGATCGCTATGGCCTGGCCGAGGCCGAAGCGCTGATGAGCGCGATGAACGAGCGTCCGCCCGTCAGCATCCGCGCCAACACGCTCCGGACCTCACGCGAGCTGCTGGCGCGGCGCGTCCGCGACGAGGAGCTGGCCGAGACGCGGCCGACCGCTCTGAGCCCGGACGGGCTCATCGTGGAGCGCGGCACCGTCGGCGCGTGGGCGGCCTTCGCCGACGGCTGGTGCACGATCCAGGACGAGGCGTCGATGCTGATCCCGCGTCTGCTGGACCCGCAGCCGGATGAGCTCGTGGCCGACACCTGCGCGGCGCCGGGCACCAAGGCCACCCAGATCGCGGAGCTCATGCGCGACCGCGGCCGCGTGATCGCCATGGATCCGCAGGCGGCGCGCCTGAAGCTGGTCGGCCGCGCCGCCGCGCGACTCGGCATCGGCATCATCGAGGCTCATGCCGGCGGTGTCGCCACTCTCGCCCCGCGCTGGGCCGGGCGTTGCGACCGCGCGCTGGTCGACGCGCCGTGCTCCAATCTCGGCGTGCTCCGGCGCAATCCCGACGTGAAATGGCGGCGAGGCGCGGACGACCTCGCGCGGATGCCGGCCAAGCAGCGCGAGATTCTCGGCGCGGCCGCCTCGCTCGTGAAGGCCGGCGGACGGCTCGTCTACGCCACCTGCTCGCTCGAGCCCGAGGAAACCGAGCAGGTGGTGCACGCCTTCCTCGCGGCGCACCCGGACTGGGCGGTGGACACGCCGCTCGACTTCCCGGTGCCCCCCGATGAAGCCGGCTTCGTGCGCTGCGTTCCGCACCGCCACCGCACCGACGGCTTCTCGGCCATCCGGCTGATCCGATCACCTCGCGCGTGAGGTGGTGGGCTCGGCGACCTGGGCGCCGGATCTGTGCCGGGCGCGCAGGTATGTGAGCTCGGCCCCGAACAGCACGATCAGCGACGCATAGTAGACCCAGACCGTCAGCACGACCAGTGAGCCGGCGGCGCCGTAGGCGGACCCGATTCCCGCCCGCCCGAGGTAGATCCCGATGAGGTACTTGCCGAACGTGAAGAGCGCGGAGGTCGTCATCGCCCCGAACCACACGTCGCGCCAGGCGACGTCCGTATCCGGCAGGACCTTGAAGATCATCGCGAACAGAACCGTGATAACCACGATCGAGACCAGCGTGTTGACAGCCTGAGCCAGGCCCGGCGTGTTGCCCCCGGTCGTGCCCGCCGCCTCGCCGACCGCCGTCAGGCCGGCATTGACGAACAGCGAGACCAGCAGCAGGAACCCGATGCCGAGGATCATGGCCAGTGACAGCAGCCGCTCCTTCACGAAGCTCCAGACGATGCTCTGCTGGGCGTTTCCCTCGACCTGCCAGATGCGGTTCAGCGAGCTCTGCAGCTGCACGAACACCGTGGTGGCGCCGACGAGAAGAACCACGATCCCGATCAGTACGGAGCGCGTGCCCCGGACCGGATTGTTCGCGTGTCGCAGCACGGTCTGGACCACCTGGGCGCCGTCGTCTCCGACGAGCTCGCGCATCTCGGCCAGGAGCTTGCGCTCCACGGCCGCGCGCTCGAACACGAGACCGGTCACGGCCACGGTCACCAGCACCAGCGGCGCGACGGACAGGAGCGTGTAGTACGACAGCGCCGCGGCGAGCTCCAGCGGGCGATGGACCCAGTACGCCTGCGCGATCTCCTTGAGCGTGGACACGCGGAACCAGCCGGCGCCGGGCGCGGCGTTCACGAGCGTCAGGCGGACCCGGGCGCGATCAGCCGCTCGAGGTCGCCGAGCTGGGCCCGCGTGCCGAGCGCCAGGAGCTGATCGCCCGGCGCGAGCACGACGTCGCCCGGAGCCTTTACCAGGGGAGCGCCTTCCCGCAGGATGGCGAGGATCGTGGCTCCGCTCACCCGGCGGACGTCGAGCTTGTCGAGCGTCAGCCCGACGACCGGGCTGTCCGGAGCCACCACGAGGTCCTCGATGTTCAGGGTGTCGGGCCCGCTCCGGAGCGCGGTCTCGAAAAACTCGACGGCCGCCGGCTTCAGGATGAGATGAGCCAGCCGATGGCCGCCGATCGCGTACGGACTGATCGCCCGGTTGGCCCCGGCCCGCGTGAGCTTGGTGATGCTCGACTCGTCCATGGCCCGGGAGACGATGTACAGGCCGGGGTTCAACACCCGGGCGGACAGCACGATGTACATGTTGGTGGCGTCGTTTCCCGTGGTCGCGATGAGGCCACCGGCGCGCCGCACGCCGGCCCGTTCGAGGATCGCATCGTCGGTGGCATCTCCCTGCAGCAGCAGGTAGCCCCGCTCCTCGCCGTGGCGCGCGGCCGCCTGGCCGGGATCGATCACCACGAACTCGGTACGCGCCTGGGCCAGCTCCTGGGCCGCCTGCCGGCCCACCCGTCCGAGGCCCGCCAGGATCACGTGGCCGGAGAGCCGATCGATACGCCGCTCCATTTTGCGCCTCCCTGCGGAATCGGCGAGCCGCGCGGCAACGAGGTATTCCATCACCACGCCGAACGTGAAGAAGAGGCTGCCGATGCCGGTGAGCGCGAGCAGCATGGTGAAGATGCGGCCCGCGGTACTGAGCGGCTTGACCTCGCCGTACCCGATGGTCGTGATGGTCGTCACCGTCATGAACACCGCGTCGATCCAGGTCCCGCCGATGTCGCGCCACAGCCAGGCATAGCCGATGGTGCCGACGACCATCACGGCGGCGACCAGCGAGAGCGGAAGCAGGAGCCGGATCCGCAGCGATCGACCATCCCCGCTGCTCCGCTCCATCTCCGGACGCTCACGCCGGCGCGACGACTGCCGCTTCATGTGAGTCGAGCCTGGATCGCTACGCTAGCACAGCCGCGCGCAGTGTGGCAGGGTTGAGCTGGATGGACTCACCGGTCGCGCTGCGTGCCCCCTCCGAGCGGCTCGTCTTCCTCGTCGTGGTGGCCTCCGCGCTCATCTATCTGGCCTTCGCCTGGTCGCACGACAGCCTCACGGCATGGGTGGGAGCGCATCCCGCCGGCTCGCGGGTGCTGTTTCTCGAGTTTCCGCCCTGGCCATGGATCGCGCTCGTGCTGTTCGCACTGGCGCCGGGCGAGCTCTGGGTGGAGCGGACGGATCGCCGGGGTCAGACGCGATACATGGCCTGGATGATGGCGCTCGGCGCCCTGTTGCTCGCGGGCTCACTCGGCGACGACCGGTGGATGGCGACGCCCAACCACTTCACGTTCAAGCGCGACTTCGTGCTGAACAACCACTGGACGCCGCAGGCGGTGACCGCCATCGGGATCATCGGGCTGATCTTCTGCCTCCTGGCGCTCTTCTACTGGCTGGCGGAGGTGCGGGGCTACCGGATGACCTGGCTGGTCACGTTCGGGCAGACGGCGCTGGTCCTCTACTTCGTCCACCAGCTGATCGTGCTGGCCCTGGTGAACCAGGCGCTGCATCTTCGGTTCAACAACTGGTGGACCTACGGCGTCGCGAACCTCGTCCTCATGATCCTGCTGCTGGGGCTCGGCCGAGCGTGGCTGGAGCTCAAGCGGCTCTACCGAGCGCGGCTGCCCGCGCTGGGTCTGTTCCGCCGCGTGTGAGCCGTCCTGGCGCCTGGTGGGACGGCACCAAGAAGGCTCTCGTCACCTCCGACCCCGACGTGCAGGCGGCTCCCGGCTACCCTCGTGCCCCGCTGACGTGGGCCACCCTGGACGGAAAGTCAGGTGCGCGACGGAGGACTCCGTTGCTTCCAGACCGAGATGTCTCCGTCACCAACGGTTCCAGGGAAGGACCGGACCACCACCCACTCCCGGCCGAGTCGTTCATAGAGTTCGGGATAGCTCAGACGGAGCGCCCGGGGAAACGTCGTGACCAGCAGGCTCCGTCTGCCCGGATTCGCGGAGAGAACGCCGTCCAATGCCGCGACGGAGCGAACGTAGAAGTAGCGCTCGCCCTCACGGAGGCCGCGGCGTCCGCCGTAAAAGCGAAAGCCGTGCTCCGCGAGATGAATCACGATAACGATCTCGTCCGGGCGACGGGTATGCTCGATGAATTCCAGCGACCCGGGGTAATCCTGCTTGGGGATCACATAGTAGGACCTGAGTTGGAGCAGAGAGCCAACGGCGAAGAGCAGGACCACCGCTGCGGCAAGGCGCAGGGCGAACCCAGGCGGCCGTGCGAACGCCCGGGCGACGTAGCCGGCTACGGTATAGATGCCCTGGACGAGGATCAGCAAGACGAGCGGCAGCGCGAGCAAGAAGAAGCGCGGGGAAAACACCAGCTGCCGCACGGCGAAGAACAGAGCCTGGAGCACTGCGGGCAGCGCGAGGGCGAGCACAAGCGCCCAGTTGCGGGTGAGGGACCCGGCGAGCCCGAGCCCGACCACCGGGAGGGCGATGAGCGCCAGCAACGGTGCCCACGGGCCGAGTCCGAGCGACAGGCTCCGCGCCACCTCCGCGACGAGCTCCGGGGAGAACAGCGTGTACCCCGCGGCCGGGTCTCCGGCGTAGACAGTCTTCATATACGCGTACATCTGGGGCATGGCCGCGGCATAGAGCTGGAAGACCAGGATCCCCGTGACGCCGAACACGGCCGCGAGCCGCCGGCAAAGGGAAAGCCAGGGCCCTCCACGACGCCACACCAGCATTACTGCAACGACGCCGACCAGCACGTGTCCCGCCACGACGAAGGCGCTGATCAGATGCGACGCGAAGTCGAGGACCATCGTGACGACGTACCAGATCCACCGCGCGCGTCGGTCCGTGCGGAGTCCGTTCACGTAGAATCCCGTCGCCAGCAGGGAAAAGAGCAAGTAGGCGCTGTAGCCGCGGGCGTTCTGGGAAAAGAAGACATGGTGATACGACGTCGCCAGGAGGGCCGCGACAGCCAGGCTGGCGCGCCGCGAGAGCATGAGCCGGCTGACCCAGTACAGCGCCGGCACCGTCGCGACCCCGAAGATCATGGCCGGCAGCCGGACGACCCATTCTCGCTCCCCCAAGAACCGGGTGGCGAGCTTTACCAGCAGCGTGTTGAGCAGATGGTTGTTGGAGCTGGAGTAACTCATCAGCACCTGGACCGCCGATGCCTCGCGGTAGTTCTCGATGGGCGTGATCTCGTCCAGCCAGAGGCCCGAGCCCAGATTCACCAGGCGGAGCGCGAGCGCGACCAGCGTGATCGCCAGGAGGACGCGGTGGGTCGCCCGTGGCGTGAGATCGTCCGGAGGAACCGCTGGGATCGGCGGTCGCGCGGAGGAGGCGAGCGGCGTGAATCGCCATCGTCGGATCGCTGGTACCACGAAGGCCAACCCCCCGATGAGCAACGCGATCCGGAGCAGTGTGAAGCCATTGATGGGGACAGGCGCCAGGGGCTCCCGCGAGAGCAGCGGCGCGTACGTGCCGGGTGGCAGCAGGACCGCCGTCGCGACGAGCGCCAAGCCCAGGAGCGCCCAGGGGCTACGCCACCAGCGCTCCGGCGAGGGCAGATCCTTGCGCGCGATGTTGGCCACGACGCACCAGACGAACTTCGGCCACTCCTTCCAGATATTGATGTGGCTCTCGCCGAATCGCCGCGGGTACTCATGGGCTGGCGCGTTGGCGACTCGGTAGCGGTGGCGCAGCATCTTCATCACCATCTCCTGCTCGATGGTGTGGGTGTCCTCGGTGAGCCGCACGGCCAGCGCGGCGTCGCGCCGGACGGCCCGGAACCCGTTGAGCGTGTCCGTCAGCGCAGTGTGCCACCGCTTGTTGATGGCGATGTTCATGAGGACATTGCCGATGGTGCGGATCAGCTGCGCGAAACTCAGCGAGAGCTCCTCGCTGCCGCCCGTGAAGCGGCTGCCGACGCAGAGCTCCGCTTCACGCCGGACCAGAGGCATGACCAGCTTCGGGATATCAGCCGGGTCATGAGAGCCGTCGGCATCGATGAACACGAGGATATCAGCGTTCACGAGCGCCAGGCTGCGCCGGATGGCGGAGCCCTTCCCGCGACCGGGATCCGCGTAGACGATGGCGCCGGCAGCCCTGGCGATGGCAGCGGTCTGGTCCGTCGAGTGGCCGTCCATGACCACCACCTCGGAGACGAGGCGCGCGGCGCCCTCGACGACCTCGCGGATGGTGGCCTGCTCGTTTCTCGCCAGGATCACGGCAGCCACTCGCTGGCCACCGTATTCGGGATGCGTCCGCTCCACCGACTCTCCTTCTGAGGTCAAGGCGCTCGCCCTGCCAGATATAATGTGCGGCGCGATGACATTCTATCGGGTTATGCCGCGGTGCCCCGACCGGCGCCTGACCCGGCGCGGACGGTGCTGCGGGCGCGCCCGTCGGGCGTTCGCCCCGCCACCGGCAGGTTTCCCCGGGTGGCGCAATGCGTAAGAGCAAGTCCCGTGCCCACAAGGCCGAGGCAGCGCCGGGGGCCGAGGCGCCGAAGATCTTCTCCGAGACTTACTACGCTCGCCTGCACTCCGTCGAGCGTTCGCATTGGTACACCGCCGGGATGCGCGCGGTCGCTCGCGCGTTGCTCGATGCCCACGGCTTCTCGCCCACCGGACGTATTCTGGACGCCGGCTGCGGAACCGGCGGCACCCTGGAGTGGCTTCGCGCCCAGTTCCCGCAGGCCCAGGTGATAGGGCTCGACCTCGCCTCTGACGCCCTCGGCTACGTGAAGCGGTCCGGGGCTTTCTGTGTTCTGCAGGCCTCAGTGGCTCAACTCCCGTTCCGCTCCAGTACCTTCGACCTCGTGCTCTCCTTCGACGTGCTGCAGCACGTCCCGGAAGAGACCGGCGAGGCCGCCACGACCCTCTCGGAGGCCGCGCGCGTGCTGCGCCCCGGGGGTGCCCTTCTGATCCGAGCCGCGGCGAGGCGATGGGGTGACACCCCTGGAGCGCGCTGGCCCGACGGCTATCACCGGTACCGAGTCCACGAACTGAGCGAGGAGGTGCGGGCGGTCGGGTTGAGCGTGCTTCGCGCCACTCCGGCGAACTGCCTGGGGTCGCTGCTGGACGACGCGCGCCAATGGCTGCGACCATCGCGGTCCGGTCACGGGACCGATCCGGGCCTCGCCATCCGGCCCACTCGGCATCCCCGGTTCGCCGTCATACAGCGCCTCGTCATGCGCTGCGAGGCGCTCTATGTCCGCCGTCTTCGCGCGCGACTGCCGTGGGGACACGCCCTGCTGGTGCTGGCGACCAAGGAGCGGGTGGCTCGGCCCGGAACCGTCTGACAAGAGAGCCGCCCTTGCCTCGAGAACCATCTGCTCGCTGCCCCGACTGAACCTGCAGATGGTTTTGGGGCTACGTGTGCTTGTCACGTCCGTCGTCCGCCATACCGACCAGCAACAGGCCAGCGGCCTTGTTCGGGTCATTGACTATGAAACCAAGAGGATCCTGATGAAGTCAGCTGTGCCGGAGAGCGTCCACCGTGCCAAGGACCCAAACCCTCGCGGGGGCCTTCGTGGCGCGCGGGGCGTGACTACTGACGGAGCTCGGCTGGTCATCGCGAACACCGAACGGCTGTTGGTCTTCGACCAGTACTGGAAACTCGTCGGCGACATCACGCATCCCTTGATGGGCGGCGTCCATGACATCCTGGCTGAAGTGGATGGCATTTGGATCACCTGCACCAATGCCGACCTCCTGCTGAAACTGGATCGGACCGGCAAGATGGTAGCTGACTGGGAGTGGCGGGTTGACAGAAGTCTTGTCGCCGGCTTTGGATTCCGGGGTCTGCCAAAGGTGGATCGAACTCCTGATTATTGACTACTGCATAAATAATGCAACGATCATGACAAAAAAAGAGGGCAGGTCCGAGTGCGTGATGCAGCCGCGGAGCTTGCGCTGGGACCGGCGGATCCTGTGGAGCGAGCGGAGGAG
>Ga0187892_10009660_pt1 | contig 12591 bp, 4 predicted proteins | sample MA1701073metaG_FD_139345 | JGI IMG/M metagenome (GOLD analysis project Ga0187892, IMG submission 139345) | Bio-ooze microbial communities from a basaltic lava cave in the Kipuka Kanohina Cave System on the Island of Hawaii, USA - MA170107-3 metaG ...
CGGACTGGCAGAGGACCTCGCCGGGCTCACTCGGCGGAGGTGGTGCGGGCTCGCTGAAGCGACGCGATAGCCGCCGAGAGATTGGCGGGGTCTGCCGGCTTTACGAGATGCATGTCGAAGCCGGCCTCGAGCGTCTTCCGGCGGTCCTCCGACTGGCCGTATCCGCTGAGCGCCATCAGGGCCACGTCCTTGTGGGATCCACCTCGGAGACGGCGAGCGACCTCGTATCCGTCCAGTCCCGGTAGCCCCAGGTCGACAATGACGATCTCGGGACTCGTGGCCTCGACCATCTCTATGCCGCTCGGCCCGTCACTCGCCGCGTAGACCTCGTGTCCGGCGAGTGTGAGGAGCATCTGGAGCGCCTGCCTAGCGTCTTCATTGTCCTCCACGATGAGGATCCGACTCCGGCTCGGTCCGGTCGCGCGAGGACTCGACTGCGGTTCACGCTGAGGCGCGGGCAGGCCGCGTGGGAGACGCACGATGAACCGACTGCCTCGTCCTTCTCCCTCGCTCGTTGCCTCAACCTGTCCGCCATGGAGCTCGACCAGCTGGCGAACCAGGGTCAATCCGATCCCGAGGCCTCCGGTGGGACGGTCCGGCGACCGTTCCTCCTGGAAGAAGAGGTCGAACACATGGGCCTGCACCTCCGGCGACATGCCTACGCCGGTGTCCGCGATCTCGACGATGCCGTCGTCCCCGCGCGGATGCACGCGAATCGTGATGGTTCCGCCCTTCGGCGTGTACTTCACGGCATTGCCGATCAGATTGCCCAGGATCTGCTCGACCCGCGCCGCGTCGGCGTCGACCCACGTATCCTCACTCTGCACGTCGATCATGTAGCCGTCCGTGCCACCGGCCACCTCCAACGTTTTCAAACAGCGTTCAGCGCTCTCAGCCAGATTTACGCTCGAGCGAGTTAGCCCGATCTTCCCGGTCATGATCCGCGTGGTATCCAGCAGGTCGTCAACGAGCTGGGTGAGATGCTCGAGCTGGCGCTTGATGACGCCACGCGCCCGGTCGGCCAGATCACCCCCAACGAGGTCCAGGACACCCACCGCCGAGTTGATCGCCCCGAGAGGATTTCGCAATTCGTGCGCGAGCATGGCAACGAATTGCTCCTTGCGCATATCGCGCTCTTGAATCTCCCTATACAGGAGGCAGTTATCGAGAGCCACCGCGGCTCGTCCCGAGAATTCCTCGATCAATACGATGCCCGCGGGATCATACTTCTTTCGCGGCCCCTCGACTCCTACCGCGAAGGTACCCACCATCGTCCCTCGCGCGAGCAGAGGGCACGTCACGCCCCGGACCTCGCCCCCCCTATCGCGGATCTCCGGGCCGACTACGCGTCCATCCGGCGATCGACTCGCCCGCGTCATGGCCTCCGACAGCAGACCTTCCAGATCTGGGCGAGCGCCAATCCCATCACGATGTCGCCTATGCACCTCCTCGTGTCCGGCTACCCGCAGGCGCAAGACCGCGACATCACCGAGGTTCGGCACGGCCAGCCCGAGAATCGCATTGGCGGTCGTCTCCAGATCCAGCGACTGGGCCATGTTCTTCCCGGCGTCGGCGAGGAAGGCCGCTCGTCGGCTCGCCGCTTCCGCGCCCGCTCGCCCGGCCTGCTCCTCCGCCAGCGCCACCCGCTCCTCCGCTTGACGCTTCAGCTGCTGGGTCATGCGGAACAGCTCCACGAACACTTTGACCTTGGGCCGCAAGATCTCGGGCACCACCGGGGTCAGGATGTAGTCGACCGCGCCCAGCGAATAGCCCCGAAGGACATGCGTGTCGTCACTGCCCGCGGTCATGAAAATGATCGGGACGTGCTGCAGTCGCGGCCGCTGCCGGATGAGGGCGGCCGCCTCGAACCCGTCCATGTCGGGCATGTTCACGTCCAGCAGGATCACTGCGAAGTCCCGCTCCAGTAGCTGTCGGAGCGCGTCGGCCCCGGACCCGACGCACACCACGTTCTCGCCGAGGTCGGCGAGAAGGGCTTCAATCGCCAGCAGCTTGGCCGGGCGATCGTCGACCACCAGGATGTTGACGCGGACCGGCTCCGGAACCGGCAGCGGCGGCATGTGGAGCTACCGGAAGAGCCAGTCGCGCAGTTTTGCGACTAACTCCTCGGGATCCACCGGCTTCGCGATGTAGTCGGATGCGCCCGCTTCGATGCACTTCTCGCGGTCACCTTTCATGGCCTTGGCGGTGACCGCGATGATCGGTAAGTTCTTGAACGAGGGATTCTCCCGAATCGCCCGGGTAGTCTCGAAGCCGTCCATCTCGGGCATCATGACGTCCATGAGCACGGCTCCGATGTCCGGATCCTTCTCCAGCAAGTGCACCGCATCCCGGCCCGTCTCCGCGCGGAAGATGACCATCTCCTGTCGCTCGAGGAGGCTGGTCAGCGCGAAGATATTCCTGATATCGTCATCGACGATCAGAACTTTCCGGCCGGCCAGGACCCGGGTGCCCTGGTGTAGAGTCTCGAGAATCTGCTGCTGGCGTTGAGACATCCGGGCCACCGGTAGATGGAGGCGAAGCGTGACCTGGTCGACCAGCCGCTCCGGGGACCCAATCGGGATCACCGCCACGTCGCTCCCCCACCCTCGCAGCATGCGCTGGGCCTGCTCGCTCCACTCGGGAGGTCCGTACACGATGAGCGGAGTCTCGCGACCGTGCTCGAGGCGCGCGCCACCGAACAGCTCCTGCAGGCTCTCGTCGTCGGGAGCAGCGGCCAGAACGAGACAATCGACCCGATCCGCGCCCAGTTGGGCGCTCGCCGCGGACAGGTTGGGGACCGCGAGAATTCTCACGTCGTCCGACTCCAGGAGGGCGGACAGCTCCTGACGACTCGCACTCTCCGGGTGCACGATGACCAGCGCTCTCCGGGGCTGCTCGACGCATTCTCGCAGCCTCTCGATGGCCGCCAGCAGATCGTCCCGAGTCCGGACCGGCTTCGGCAGGATCCAAGCGGCTCCGAGAGCGCGACTGCGCGCGAGGTCCTCCCCGGTCGAGATGACCTCCACCGGGATGTGCCGCGTCTCCAGATCGTTCTTGAGACGCTCCAGCACCCTTACCCCATCGAGATCGGGCAGGGAGATGTCGAGGGTGATCGCCGACGGCCGATACTGGCGAGTCAGCGCGAGCGCGGTCGCGCCGTAGGCCGTCACCAGGGTCTTGAAACCGGCCTCTCGGGCGACGTCGACCAGGAGTCGCGCGAAGGCCACGTCGTTCTCGACGATCAGGATCGTTCGATCGTCCGGCTGTAGCACGTCGCGATCGTCGCCGAGCTCGTTCAGGAGCACGCGGGGCGCCCCTTCCTCGGCGGCCTGAACCGCCGCCGGCCATCTCGACGGGTGAGACTCTCTGGAGGGCACGGGGCGAGACACGCTCGGAAGCGTGTACGCCTGCGGAAGATACAACGTGAAGGTACTGCCTCGTCCCGAGGCGCTCGCCAGATGGAGCTCGCCGCCGAGCAGACCGGCGATCTCCCGGCTGATCGCCAGACCGAGGCCGGTGCCTCCGTACTTGCGGCTCGTGCTGCCATCCGCCTGTTGAAATGCCTCGAAGATGATCTGCCGCTTGTCGGCGGGAATCCCGATTCCGGTATCCGATACCGCGAAGGCGACAATCGAACTGGCGTTCCGGAGATTGTCATTGTCCGGGTACATGTCCGAGGGGGCCGGCGCGATCGTGAGTGAGACGCGGCCCTGCCTCGTGAACTTGAACGCGTTGGCCAGAAGATTCTTGATCACCTGCTGCAGGCGCTTGGCATCGGTGAACATGGCGGTGGGGACGCCGGGATCCACGCGGACGACGAACTCGAGGCTCTTCGACTCGGCCACGTGGCGGAAGGAGCGCTCGACGTAGCTGTGCAGATCGGCCAGGCGTAGCTCGCGCACGTCGACCGCTACCGTGCCCGATTCGATCTTGGAGAGATCCAGGATGTCGTTGATCAGCATCAGGAGATCCGTACCCGAGGAGTGGATCGTCTTGGCGAACTCGGTCTGCTTCGACGTGAGGTTTCCATCCGAGTTCTTCGAGAGCTGGTCGGAGAGTATGAGGAGACTGTTCAAGGGCGTGCGGAGCTCGTGTGACATGTTCGCGAGGAACTCCGACTTGTACTTCGAGGTGAGGGCCAGCTGCTCGGCCTTCTCCTCGAGCGCCTTGCGAGCCTGCTCCACCTCTTGGTTCTTGCGCTCGACTTCGACGTTCTGGTGAGCGAGCAGGCGCGCCTTCTCCTGGAGTTCCTGGTTGGTGTTCTGGAGCTCCTCCTGGCGACTCTGGAGCTCCACCGCGAGGGACTGGGACTGGGTGAGCAGGGCCTCGGTCCGCATGTTGGCCTCGATCGTGTTGATGACGATGCCGATGCTTTCGGTCAGCTGGTCGAGCAGCGCATGGTCGCTCGCGGTGAAGTGTTCGAACGACGCCAGCTCGAGGACCGCCCGGACCTGGCCTTCGAAGAGAATGGGCAAGACGATGATGTTCACCGGTACGGAATGCCCGAGCCCCGACGAGATTCTGATGTATTCGGGCGGTACGTTGGTCAGCATGATCTTCTGGCGCTCGACTGCGCATTGTCCCACCAGGCCCTCGCCGAGGCAGAACTCGTCCGCCACCGTGCCCGGCCGCTCGTGGGCATAGCTGGCCAGGAGAGCCAGCTTCTCCGGCTCCTCGCCGGCCTTGAGGATGTAGAAGACCCCGTGCTGTGCCTTCACCACCGGCGCCAGCTCGGACAGGATCAAGCGGGCCACCGTCAGCAGGTCCTTTTGCCCCTGTAGCATCCGGCTGAAGTTGGCCAGGTTCGTCTTCAGCCAGTCCTGCTCGCTGTTCTTCAGGGTCGTGTCCTTCAGGTTGCGGATCATTGTGTTGATGTTGTCCTTGAGGACGGCTACCTCCCCTTGCGCTTCGACCTTGATCGACTGAGTCAGGTCTCCTTTGGTTACCGCGGTAGCCACCTCGGCGATGGCGCGCACCTGCGTGGTGAGATTGGCGGCGAGCTGGTTCACATTGTCGGTGAGGTCCTTCCACGTACCGGCGGCGCCGGGGACCCGGGCCTGCCCGCCCAGCTCGCCGTCGACGCCCACCTCTCGGGCCACGGTGGTGACCTGGTCTGCGAAGGTCGCCAGGGTCTCGATCATGCTGTTGATCGTGTTCGCAAGCTCGGCGATCTCCCCCTTGGCCTCGAGGGTGAGTTTCAGCCGGAGGTCCCCGTTGGCCACCGCGGTCACGACCTTGGCGATGCCGCGGACCTGGCCCGTGAGGTTCGCGGCCATGAAGTTGACGTTCTCGGTGAGGCCGCGCCAGGTTCCGGACACGCCCTGCACCTGGGCCTGACCGCCCAGCTTGCCTTCCGTACCCACTTCGCGCGCGACGCGCGTCACCTCGGCCGCGAAGGAGCTCAGCTGGTCGACCATGGTGTTCACGGTATTCTTCAGCTCGAGAATCTCCCCCTTCACCTCGACCGTGATCTTCTTGGAGAGGTCGCCCGCGGCCACCGCCTTGGTGACGTCCGCGATATTGCGCACCTGGCTGGTCAGGTTGCTCGCCATGAAGTTCACGCTGTCGGTGAGGTCCTTCCACGTCCCCGCGACTCCTCGCACCTGGGCCTGGCCGCCCAGCCGGCCTTCGGTGCCGACTTCACGCGCCACCCGGGTCACCTCCGCGCCGAAAGAGCGAAGCTGGTCGACCATCGTGTTGATCGTGTTCTTGAGCTCGAGGATCTCGCCTCGGACGTCCACCGTGATCTTGCGCGACAGGTCGCCGTTCGCGACCGCGGTCGTGACGTCTGCGATATTCCTGACCTGATCGGTCAGATTGCCGGCCATGAAGTTGACGCTGTCGGTCAGGTCCTTCCAGGTGCCGGCGACGTCTCGCACGTCGGCCTGGCCGCCCAGCCTGCCATCGGTGCCGACCTCGCGCGCGACCCGGGTCACCTCCGCCGCGAACGAGCTGAGCTGAGCCACCATCGTGTTCACGGTGTTCTTGAGCTCGAGGATCTCGCCCTTTACGTCCACTGTGATCTGCTTCGAGAGGTCGCCGCGCGCGACCGCGGTGGTGACCTCGGCGATGTTGCGCACCTGGTTCGTCAGGTTGCTCGCCATGAAGTTCACGCTGTCGGTCAAGTCCTTCCAGGTGCCGGCGACGTCTCGCACGTCGGCCTGGCCGCCCAGCTTGCCCTCGGTGCCCACCTCGCGCGCGACCCGGGTCACCTCCGACGCAAACGAGCTGAGCTGGTCCACCATCGTGTTCACGGTGTTCTTGAGCTCGAGGATCTCGCCCTTGACCTCCACCGCGACCTTCTTCGAAAGATCACCGCGCGCCACCGCTTTCGTGACGTCGGCGATGTTGCGCACCTGGCTGGTCAGGTTACTCGCCATGAAGGTCACGCTGTCGGTGAGGTCCTTCCAGGTCCCGGCCACATCGCGGACATCCGCCTGGCCCCCGAGCTTGCCGTCGGTGCCGACCTCACGCGCGACGCGGGTCACCTCCGCCGCGAAGGAGCTGAGCTGATCGACCATCGTGTTGACGATGTTCTTCAACTCGAGGATCTCGCCCTTCACCTCGACGGTGATCTTCTTGGAGAGGTCGCCCGCCGCCACCGCCTTGGTGACGTCGGCGATGTTGCGCACCTGGCTGGTCAGGTTACTCGCCATGAAGTTCACGCTGTCGGTGAGGTCCTTCCAGGTCCCGGCCACGTCGCGGACATCCGCCTGGCCCCCGAGCTTGCCGTCGGTGCCGACCTCGCGTGCGACACGGGTCACCTCCGCCGCGAAGGAGCGGAGCTGATCGACCATGGTGTTGACGGTGTTCTTGAGCTCGAGGATCTCGCCCTTGACGTCCACGGTGATCTTCTTGGAGAGGTCGCCCGCCGCCACCGCCTTGGTGACGTCGGCGATGTTGCGCACCTGGCTGGTCAGGTTGCTCGCCATGAAGTTCACGCTGTCGGTGAGGTCCTTCCACGTGCCGGACACGCCCTCGACCTTGGCCTGCCCGCCGAGCCGCCCTTCCGTACCCACCTCCCGGGCCACCCGGGTGACCTCCGACCCGAATGAGCGGAGCTGATCCACCATGGTGTTGATGGTGTTCTTCAGTTCGAAGAACTCACCCTTCACGTCCACGCTGATCTTCTTCGACAGATCGCCGTTGGCCACCGCGGTCGTCACGTCCGCGATATTCCGCACTTGACCCGTCAGATTGCCGGCCATCGAGTTGACGCTGTCGGTCAGCTCCTTCCAGGTCCCCGCGACCCGCTTGACCTTGGCCTGCCCACCGAGCTTTCCTTCCGTACCTACTTCACGGACGACCCGCGTGACTTCGGAGGCGAACGAGCCGAGCTGGTCCACCATGCTGTTCACGATCATCGCGGTGCGGCGGAACTCCCCCTCTACGCGTCCGCCCTCGCGCTCGAGGACCATGGACTGGGATAGATCGCCCTTGGCCACCGCGCCGATGACTCGCGCCATCTCCTGCGTCGGCGACACGAGATCATCGATGAGCGAGTTGACCGCCGACACGCACTCGACCCATCCCCCCGTCATTCCCGACGGCGTGGCTCTTTGCGTGATCTTCCCCTGCTTGCCGACGATGCGGTTCAGGCGGTCGAGCTCCGAGGCCAAGTGCTCGTTCATCTCCACGACCTCGTTGAACGTATCGGCGATCTTGCCGGCCAAGCCCAGCCACTTCACCGGGAGCCTGGCTGAGAAATCACCCTTCCGGAGCGCCCTCAGGGCCGTAAGCAGCGTGGTGGTGTCGATGTCGTCGATCGGCGTGGTTGAACGGCCGCCCATTTCTTACGCTCCTCTAGGATCCGGATTGGACAGGACAGATCTCACGTGGGGAGTTCCGAATGTCGGGGTGTTGAGCCAGGGGGGTGAAGGGCGAACCATAGCGGGTCCCCGTCACGGTCCGCTGTGCTTGACCTCTCTCGGTCGAAGGACTCGCCGCGAGAACACAAGGCGCGCCCATGGGAGCATCGCGCGTGCCAACTCGGCTAGAATATTACCGTCATATGCAGTCACGACATGCGGGCGGCGAACTGTCGACCTTGCCCGAGATGCGGGGAAAGTTTTCCGGGAAGGTAATACTTACTCGGTAACCGATTCCGACGCCGGGGGACGGAGCGCCCGCTAGCGCAGCCGGCGGACGAGCGGGTCGAGGTTGCGCGGATCGGGGGTGAGGGCGCCGACCGCGCGGGCGTGGAAGGTGTCCACCACCGCGTCGTTGAACGGGGTGGCGATGCCCGCCTTCCGACCCTCCGCGGCCACGAAGCCGTTCAGGTAGTCGATCTCGGTACGCCGGCCGTTCATCACGTCCTGTAGCATGGAGGGCCGCCCGCCGCTGCGGCTCCCGGCGTCCGCGGCGATGTCCCGGCCGAGGGCCTCGATCGCGATCGTGTCATCGGCCTCCGCGAAGCGCTTGGCCGCGATGCCCAGGATGGGCTCGATGTGGTGGCCGAGAGCAGAGCCGACGCGCACCACCTCGACGCCCAAGTGGGCGGCCAGGCGCCGGGAGACGGGCTCCGAGCGCACCTCGGCGGTGCCGAGGCCGCTCAGACCGGCGAGCGGGTTCAGCATGCAGTTGAGCGCGAGCTTCGACCACCGCTCGCCCCAGAGATTCGTGGTGACCGCGGCCGGCGCCACCGCGCTCATCAGCTCGGCCAGCCGTCGGGCCCGCGGCGTGTCGCGGCCGTCGTGCTCGCCGATCTTGAAGGCGGCGTTGCCGCGGTCGGTGCGGATGGCGTGGGCGGGCTCGTACATGCCGGCGCTGATGAGGATGACGCAGCCGAGGGTACGCTCGCGCCCCGCCACCGCAGCCACGCGGTGATCGTTGATGCCGTTCTGGAAGTCGACGATCACGCCCTCCGGCCGCCGCAGGTGATCCACCGCGAGCTGGGTCGCCCACTCGGTGTCGTAGGACTTCACCGCGACGAACACCGCCTCGAACGGCTCGTGCACCAGCGCCAGCTCGTGCAGGTGGAGCGCCGCGACGGAAACCACGTGCTCACCGCAGCTGCCGGAGAGGCGCAGCCCCGAGCTCTTGATCTGCTCCACGTGCGCGGGCCACTGGTCCACCAGCGTGACGTCGTGGCCGGCCTTGGCGAGCAAGCCACCCACCACGCAGCCGATCGCTCCGGCCCCGATGATGCCGATCCGCGTCTTCTCAATGACCATGTGATCTCCCGGTTGTTCGGCCGCCTCGCGAAGCCGACGGCGCAACAGCGGGTAGGCTACAGGAGTCCCGCGGGGCCCCGCAAGGGTAGATCAGCGGCGCCGGCGCCGCATGATCCAGCGCTCGCGCGCGATCCAACCCACCACCGCGAGCACCCCGGCCACCACCGCGACGATCAGCCAAACGAGATCGCGCATGACGCTTCCCTTACCGAGTCAAAGTTACCGAGGCCTTCGGATTCGGGCTCCAGGCCCGCAATGAAACCAATCATTTCCGGCGCAAAGGCGTACGGGCATACGCATTGCTCCACCTTGCTGCCCGGGCCCGTGCCGGGAGCGTATGATACGGCCCACTTCAGGTGCCTGAGCCTCGTCCGACGAAGACGTCGAAGCTGAAGCCTTACGCCGCAGCCGTCTTGGCGGTGGCCGTCGCGATGGCCTGCACGCTACTGGCCCTGCCGCTGGCCGAACGCGCCCAGCTCTTCCTCCTGCTCGCCGCCGTGGTCCTGAGCGCCTGGTATGGCGGGCTCGGTCCCGGCCTCTTCGCGACCGCCCTCTCGGTGGCCGGGCAGGCGACCCTCTTCGACCGGCCCTACGCCGACGACCTGCTCCGGGCGGGGCTCTTCACCGCGGTCGCGACGTCGATCAGCGTGCTGGCTGCGGCGCGCCGGCGTGCCGAGGAGCGGATGCGCGTTCAGCGGGAGGAGCTCGCGGTCACGCTCACCGAGCGGCGGGCCGTCGAGCGCGACCAGGCGCGGCGCCTCGCGCGCGAGCAGGCGGCCCGGCGAGACGCCGCGGCGCTGTCGGCGGTGGGTCGGGCCCTCGTGCAGTCGCTCGACGCCGAAGGCGTCGGCCGGCACATCGCCGAAGGCATCCGCGCGCTGCTGGGCGGCACCGTCTCCGTGCTGTGGGAGCTGGACGCCACGTCCACGCGGCTGGTCGCGGTCGCCGCCGCCGGCTCGGGCGGCCTCTTCACGCCGGGGACCCGGATCTCGGGCGACGAGGCACTGGCCGGCCTCGCGCTCCGCGAAGGACGGCCGGTCTCGACCCCCGATATCCTCAACGACCCTCGCATCACCCTGAATCCGGAGACTCGGAGCAGGATCGAGCAGGCCGGCCACCGGTCCGTCCTCGCGGTGCCCCTGACCATTGCCGGACGCGTGACCGGCGTGCTCGCGGTCGGTGACGTGACCGGCCGCGCCTTCGACGCGGAGGAGGTCCAGCGGCTGCAGGACTTCGGCAACCAGGCCGCGATCGCGCTCGAGAACGCGCGGCTGTTCGCGCTGGAGACGGCGCGCCGCGAACAGCTGGAAGCCCTCGCCACTGTGCAGCGCGATCTGAGCGCCGAGCTGGACCTGGACCGGCTCCTCATCTTGATCGTCGAGCGCGCGGGTCGCCTGTTCGATGGCTTCGGCTTCGCCTACCTGGTGGACGAGGACAGTCAAGCGCTCGGCAGCCGCGTGTGGGGCCGGGCCGAGCCGGAGGCGGAAGCGCCGTTCCCCGCCGAGGGTGGGCTGGTGGCGAGCTGCGCGAGCGCGCGCCAGGGGCTGCTCGCCAATGACTACCCGCGGTCGCCGTACGCGCTGCCCGCGGTGGTCGGCCTCGGGGTCCGCCACGCGATGGCCCAGCCCCTCGTGAGCCGCGACCGCCTGCTCGGCGTGCTCGTGGTGAGCCGGCGCGACGAGGCACCACCGTTCCTCCCGGAGAACTTCACGGCCTTCGAACAGCTCGCGGTTCAGGCCGCGGTCGCGGTCGACAACGCGGCCCTCTTCGTCGAGGCCGCTCTCCGCCGGCGCGAAGCGGAGGTGCTCGCCGAGCTCGCCCGGTCCATCAACTCGGCGCAGGACGTCTCCACCGTCCTCCAGCGCGTGGTCGACGGCGCCAAGGAGCTGTGCGGCTGTGATCTCACGAGTGTCGCCCTGCGCGAGACGGAGAGCGGCAACATCGTCATCCGCAATCGGGCGGGCGAGTACCGCGCACCCCAGGCGCGCGTGGTCATCGAGCCGGGCAAGGGCGCGGGCGGGCTCGTGCTCGAATCCGGTCGATCGTTCCGCAGCGACAACCTGGGGCAGGATTCGCGGATCACGCGAGACTACGCCCACCTGATCGAGGCGGAAGGCCTGGTCGCCACGCTGGTCGTGCCGATCCTGGTGGAAGGGCACGTGGAAGGGCTGCTCTACGTGCACCGGCGCGCGCCGCGGCCCTTCACCGCCCGCACCGAGACCGTCCTGCGCCTGCTCGCCGAGTACGCGTCGATCGCGATCCACAACATGCGGATGCTCGCCCACGAGCACCAGATGCGCGCGGAGGCCGAAGGCGCGAGCCGGATGAAGGACGAGTTCCTCGCCACCCTCTCGCACGAGCTGCGCAGCCCGCTCCAGCCGCTGCTCAACTGGGCCTACCTGCTGCGGTCGCCCAGCCTCGATCCGGCCAGCGCCGAGCGCGCGCTGGACGCGATCGAGCGTAGCACCAGGACGCTCGGCCAGCTCATCGAGGATCTGCTCGACGTTTCCCGCATCGTCACCGGCAAGCTTCGCCTGCAGCCGCGGCCGGTCCGGCTCCCCGGCGTGATCCGTGCCGCGATGGAGGCGGTCGAGGCGGCCGCGCTCGCGAAGTCGGTGACCCTGGAGGCGCAGATCGAGTCCGACTTGCCTCCGGTGCTGGGCGATCCGGACCGCCTCCAGCAGGTGCTCTGGAACCTGCTCTCCAACGGCATCAAGTTCACGCCGCGGGGGGGCCAGGTGAGGGTTTCCCTCACCGGGCGGAGCTCGGAGGTCCTGATCACGGCGGCCGACACGGGAGTCGGCATCAAGCGCGAGTTCCTGCCGCACGTCTTCGAGCGCTTTCGCCAGGCCGAGAGCAGCACGAACCGGACCCACGGCGGTCTCGGGCTCGGGCTCGCCATCGTGCGCCATCTGATCGAGCTGCACGGGGGTGCCGTCTCCGTTCACAGCGAGGGCGAGGGCCGGGGCGCGACCTTCACGGTCCGGCTGCCGGTGGCGGAGGGGACCCACGCGCCCGCCGCGCGTGCGCCCGCCGCAACCACGAGCGGCGCGCAGCTGGGCCGGAGCCTGTCCGGGCTCCGTATCCTGCTGGTGGACGACGAGGTCGACGCGCGAGAGGTGATGCGCTTCATGCTGGAGCGCGGCGGCGCGCGCGTGCGCACCGCGGATTCGGCCGCGCAGGCCCTGGACGCCATCCGCGAGGAGCACCCGGACCTGCTCATCAGCGACATCGGGATGCCGGTCGAGGACGGCTACGTGATGGTCCGCCGGCTGCGGGCGATGGAGGAAGGCCTCGGTCGCCGACTCCCCGCCATCGCCCTGACCGCGTACGCGAGCGAGGACGACATGCGGCGGGCGCAGGCCGCCGGCTTCGACGCCCACCTCTCCAAGCCCGTGGATCCGGCGCGGTTGGTCGA
>Ga0187892_10009661_pt1 | contig 12591 bp, 10 predicted proteins | sample MA1701073metaG_FD_139345 | JGI IMG/M metagenome (GOLD analysis project Ga0187892, IMG submission 139345) | Bio-ooze microbial communities from a basaltic lava cave in the Kipuka Kanohina Cave System on the Island of Hawaii, USA - MA170107-3 metaG ...
ACCAAGGAGATTGGGCAGGGCTTTGGCCGCCCGAGGGCAGCCGCGCGTGTCCACCGCGCATGGTCATCGCGACCACCGGTACAGCAGGAAAGGGAAAGGAGGCTCCGCGGACCGATCGAGACGGCCCTGCGGAGTACAACAGGATAAGAGCTTTTTCTAGGCCCGTCACTCTGCACCCTTTGCCGTAACAGCCGTTATCTCGCTGTTTACGGCCTCCAGGGGCCGGGTCGCGTCCCGTCTCTGTTGACGCCTCCGCGCCACAGAGACGGGCCGGGCCCGCGAGCACCATTGACAGCGAGACCGCCGCACGGCGAGACCCCCAGCCAAGCCCATCAGGCAAGGACCGAGCCCCGCCCTGGAAGCACGTAACCGTCCGGCCATCACAGGTCGGTTGACCACCAGATGCGGCCGCTTTGGAGCCTGTCCGGGGCACTTTACAGAACTGGGACAACGTAAAGCCCGGGCCTCCGCCGACCCCAAACGGGCGCGGGAATCGCAGAAGCCGGAGGCCGCCGCGGACCGATCTCTTTACACATGCCCCAGGAATCGTCAAGCGCGCTCGCCCTTGTGCCGCGCTCCATCTCGCGCGTCGCACGGGCCGAGCTCCCGAAGTACCTGACGCGGGATGAGGTGCAGCAACTTCTCGCGGCGTGCGCGCGACCCCGGGATCGCATCCTCCTGCGCGTCCTCTGGGAGACGGGCCTCCGCGTGTCCGAGCTCGGGTCGCTGACGCCGGAGTCGATCGACTTCACGAGCGAGACGCTCCGCGTGGTCACCCTCAAGCGCCGCGGCCACATGCGCGCGGTGCCACTCCGGCCCGCCCTCATGGGCGAGTTGGCACGCCACATCGCGGCGGTCGGGATCCGGTCGGAGTGCCGTCTCTTCCCGATCACCCGGCAGCGCGTCCACCAGATCGTGCGGTGCGCCGCGCGAAAGGCCGGGCTGCCGGAGGATCGGGCGCACCCGCACACGATGCGCCATTCCTTTGCGATCGCGTGCGTCCTCGCGCGTGTGCCGGTGCTCGTGCTCGCGGAGTGGCTGGGACACCGGTCGCTGGAGTCGACGCTCGTCTACACGAAGGTCCTCTGCGCGGACTCGCGGCGCTACCTCGGCGACGTCGACTTCGGGTAGGCGATCAGGACGTGTTCGGCGGCGGCTTCCACCGATCCGGCAGAAGCTCATCGAGCCGTCGGGCCGGAAAACCCGAGATCCGCGACAAGAGGTCCGTGAGGTACGAGAGCGGTTCGACCTGGTTGCGCTTCGCCGACTCGATCACGCTGTAGAGGATCGCCGCGCGCCGCCCGCCGTCGTCGGAACCCGCAAAAAGCCAGTTCTTACGGCCGATGGCGACGTTGCGGTTGGCGCGCTCCGCGATGTTGTTGTCGATGTCGAGATCCCCGTCCTCCAGATAGCGCGTGAGCCTCTTCCACTGGTTGCGGGCGTACGTGAACGCCTCGCCCATCGCGCTCTGCGGAAGGACGGACAGTTCCTCACGGTCCATCCACTTCCGGAGTTCCTCGATCGTCTTCTTCGACTGTTCCTGGCGGAGCTTGAGGCGTTCCGCGGCGGGCAGGTCCCGGGCGGCCTCTTCCACCTTGTAGAGCGCGCGGATGTAGCCCAAGGCGATCGCCGCGCGCGCCGGATCGCCCTTCTGGGCATCGAAGAAGTAACGTCGCGCGTGGGCCCAGCAGCCCACCACAATCGCGCGAACCTTGTTGTACCCCGGATACGCGTCGCACTGGAGGAACCCGAGGAAGTTCTTGAGGAACTCGATCGGATACGTCTCCGCGTGGGTGGGGCTGTACTCGAAGACGATGTACGGATGCTGGTCGTCGCCCAGGTATCCCCAGAGACGCGCCTCCCGCGTGTGCTCGCGCGCACCGTCCAGGACAGGAACGGGGACATCGTCCGTATGGATCTTCTTCGAAAGGAGCACGCGCTGCTTCATCAGGAGGACCAGCGGATCCAAGAGATCCGCCGCCGCCGCGATCCAGTCGCACTGGGTGGAGCGGGCGATGTGGACCCCTTGCCGCGCAAAGATCTCCTGCTGGCGGTAGAACGGCAGGTGGTCGTCGAATTTGGACACGCAGACATGCGCCAGGAGGCCCGGCCCCGGCAGTCCCTTCTCGATGGGTCCTCCCGGCGGCGGCGCGATGACGATGCCGCACTCCTCGCATTCGTCCGGACAGGTGTACTTCGGGCGGATGTTCTTGAGCACTTTGAGTTGCGACGGCGTGTACTCCAGTTGCTCGCTGGTCTCCTCGCCGATCCGGACGAGCTTCTTCTTGCAGCGCGTGCAGCGCTTTCGGTCTTCCGGTACGTCATGCACGACCGGGACGCGCTTGAGGTGGTCGGGCAGCTTCTGGCGACCGTGGCCATCGTTCTCAACGGCCTTCGCCGCATCGAAGTGCTGCGGGTCGCGGCCGCCGGATCGCAGTGGCGTCCCGGGCGGAGGTAGTTGCGCCGGAAACGTCTGCCCCGCGAACGGCATGAGCATCTGCTCCGACACGAGGCGCTCGGAGCGGGGGCCGAAGTGCATCCGCTTGAGCTGCTCCATCTCGTGCTTCATTTTCTCGATCTGCGTACGCTGCTGGTCGAGGAGCGCGCTCTGCTCGGCGATGATCTGCTTGAGGAGGGCGGGATCGTCGGGAAGATTGGTCGCGTCGCGCGTCGTCCCCTCGCTCATCTATTAGCTTTAAAACGATCGGCAAGAAAACATGCCGGAAAATCGACGCGACGGGCGAATATTTTCGAGTTTCTACATCGCGACCGCGGAACCGCCGCGGCGGCGCGCCGGACCGATTCCGTCGAGCAGCAGCCTGAGTTGCGCGGCCTCAAGCTCCAGGCTCGCCGCGCCCTCCGCCGGCAGCCGGATGCGCGCCGTCTCGAGGCGCTTGTACCAGATCACGTAGCCCGTGCGATCCCAAAAGAGGATCTTCACGCGGTGCCCCACCTTGTTGAAGAAGACGAAGAGGTGTCCCGAACGCGGATCTTGCTTGATGACCTCGTGCGCCAGCAGCGCCAATCCGTCGATCGACTTCCTCAGATCGGTGGGCTGCCGCGCCACGAAGATCTTCACGTCCGACGGCAGCATCAGCACGGTTGGCCCTCCAATGCGGCGATCACGCGGCGCAGCATGGCGGGGTCGAAGTCGGGCTGCACGCGCACGACTTGGCCGCCTCGCGTGACGACTTCCAGCGCCGGCGCGCCTGAGCGTGGGGCGGCCTGGATCACTCGCACCGGAACGAACGCGGAGTGTTCCACAGGTTTCGGTTGTCGCGCCTGGCGTGCGGGGCGACGTGCCTTTCTCCGCCGAGTCAGTTCCCGCACCCACCAGCTCAGCGCGCTTTCGTTGATCCCCTCGCGGCGGCTGAAGATCGACCGGGTGAGCCCGCTCTGCTCCAGCCGCGCCAGAACCCGGCGCCAGTGTTCCTCCCGCTGCGCACAGGCAGAAGGTGTCCGGTCGCCCGCACGCGGATACACCACCTTGTCCGCCATCGCGATCCTCCTTCTTCGCTCTGGCGGGATTCTGCCCGTTCAGGCTACGCGGCGGAAGATGTCGTTGGCCGGACGGTTACGGAAGCACCCGGGGATCAGCCTTTCGGCGGTTGGGGGTGGTGTGTGCTGGGGGGCTCTGGTTGGGGGTGGGGAATGAACGGGCAGTCTGCCTGTCCCGCAGGCGCGGGACGGGCGGGCCGTCCGGTGGGTCCCCGGGCCTTTAGAACCGGCCCGGGGGCGAAATGTGTCGTTATTTTGAGTTGGTGACGGCCGGTTTCCGGATCGAATCTTGGAGGGCAGTTCTAAAATCGCGAACGAGGGCGTACCATTCGCTAGACTGGGCGCTCAGAGCGACGGAGGGATTAGCCCCGCCCTCCGGCCGGACCGGTCGCTCGTAGAGCGAGAGCTGAATCTCCCCCTGGCCCTTCGCGTCCGGCTCGTGGAAGACGACCCGCTCGACGAACATCGGGAGCAGGTTTTTCATCTCCTCGGGGATCGCCTTGTCCACGACCTCCGCGAAGGTCTTGAGGCTCGTCACCATGACCACGGCGTCCATCGACTCCCGCTCGACGAGACTCTGCTCCTGCTTGATCTCCGCCAGTTGACGCTCCAGGGCCTTCCGCTGGCTCTCCAGCTTGCGCAACTCGTCTCCCACGATGTCGAGGCCGGCCGCGCCCTGCTGCGCCAGCACATCGACCAGCTTGCGCGCCTTCTCCGTCACTTCCCGGAGCGCGACCTCCGTCCGGCGGCGGTTCTCGGAAAGCTCGCGGAGGGAATCGTTGGAGTGGACGTTCGCGTCCCGGACGATCCGCTCGACCTCGGTGGCGTTTAGTGCGATCTCGCGGACCTGCTCCAGGATCGCCTTCTCGAGGGCTTCGGCGGGGGCGTAGCGCATCGTGCAAACGGTCCCGACCGAGTGGTTGTTCTTGGTGCACTGGTAGTAGAAGTTCATCCGCTTGCTCCCCGAGCACGCCTTCGGCGTCATGTGGGAGCCGCACTGGCCGCAGAAGACGAGGCTTTGGAGGACGTAGACGTGCTCCCGGGGCGCCCGCGGGTTCTTCCGCTTGGGCGCGTGGGTCGTCAGGTGCTCGTTCACCTGGTTGAAGAGCTGCTCCGAGATGATCGGCTCGTGCTTCCCCGGGAAGACCTTGCCCGCGTGCTTGATCTTCCCGATGTAGACCGGGTTCCGGAGCATGTTGAGGATGACGCTGACGTAAACGGGCTGGCCCCCCATCTTCCGGCCCCTCCGGCTCGTGTAGACCGGCGTCTTGATGCCCTGCTTGGCCAGGTACTTGGCCAGTTCGCAGGCGCTCCCGAGGTCGATGTATTTCTTGAAGACGAGTTCGACGAACCCGCGCTCATCGGGATGGGGGAAGAGGACGCCCTTCTCCTTGGGGTCGAGGCGGTAGCCCGGCGGACGGCCGCCCGTCCAGTAGCCCTGCTCGGCGTGCCAGAGCATCTTGTTCCGGACCCGCTCGGCCGTCATCTCCCGCTCAAGCTGAGCGAAGGTGAGGATCATGTTCACCATCGCCTTCCCCATGGGCGTCGTCGTGTCGAACTGGTCGCGGACGGAGATGAGCTGGACGTTGAACTCCTGGAAGAGCCCCCAGAGGTCGTAGAAGTCCTTGACCGAGCGCGTCAGGCGGTCGATTTTGGTCACGACCACGGCGTCGACCTGGCCGCGGCGGATCGAGGCCATCAGCTTCTTGAGCTCCGGCCGGTCGATGTCCTTGCCGGACTTGCCTTCTTCCCGGAGAACCTCGGTCACGTCGAACTTCGTCTCCGGGGTTTGCCGGAACTTGAGGTACTGGCGAATCTCGTCGGCCTGGGCGTCGAGCGACCCGTGCTCGAGATCCGCCTGCTTCTGCGTCGAGACCCGGACGTACCCGGTGCATCGGACGGTCCTGGCTTCCTTCATCTGGTCTCCTTCACGCAGCCTTCCGCTGCGCTTTGTCCGGCATCCGGAGGACGCCGGCGTTCTCCCGCTTGCAGATGGCGCTCCACACTTCGGCCAGTCGCTTCATCATGCACTCGTATCGCTCAGAAGTCGAAAGGGAGGCGTACGGGTTCTCACGGTTGATCGGAAGCTTTCCGAGGCGTACGACCGCCACGCGGTACGACGAGAGGCCTCGCCGACGAGGGCGACGAGCCGGCGGCGGACAGTCTTTGACAGGGGCCGGTGCCGATACGGAATGAGCTTCGTGGGGCGGCCTTTCTTGGGTGGACGCCCCGAGGGACTCGGGGCATCGGTCTCGACCGCTGCTGACTGCTTGAACCGCGGTCTCCCGCGAAGGTTCGAGGGAATCCGCACTGCGCGCGCCAGAAATCTTCGTGTTACCCAAGCCAGCTCTCCTTTCTGCTTGCAGCGCTCGTCTTGCGCTGCGTCGGACCTCCTTTTCGGGAACGTACGTAGCCCCCGCACCCCGCACAAGCGGGGCCAGGTCGGCGTTTGTTGTCCCTATCATCTTGAGTGGTTTCGCGAGCAAAACGTGCAGTCCAAAATGCCGATGGCCCTGAGCCGCTTGCCGAGGGCGGCCAGCCCATTCCGGAGAGTCGATCGGGAGGTCGCCTCGTTCTCGAGTCCCAGCGTGGCGACGATCTCCTTGTGCGTGAAGTCGCGGGACCAGAGCGTGAGGACGGCCCGCTGCCTGGGCGCGAGCTTCGCGACTTCCGCTTGAATGACCGCCTGCAAATCCGCTTCGGCCGCCAGCGTTGCGGGCGACTTGACGTGACTGGGAACCTCTTCGACGATCCGCCTCTGCTCGTCCTCGGAGAGCTCGCTCATGAGGACGGTCTTCTTCTCCTGCTGGGCGCTCTTGTGCTGGTTGACCGCCGCTTTGGAAAGGAATCGGCGCCAGTTTCCGACCCTGGGCACCCCCTTGCTCAGGAGCCGGACAGCGACGGTGTGGACGGCCTCGCGGCCGTCGTCCTCGTCCCGAAGCTGGAACCGTGCCGAGACTGTGTGAACGAGGGGTCCGTACGCCCGCTCGATCTCCCAGACGATTCGTTTCCGCTTCTCTCGTCGCCGCTTGGTTTTCATCATCATGTCTCTATTCCTGAAGGCACCGAGACCGGGCAAATCGGATGAGGATTGGCCGAAAATAGTTGCGATTCTCTTTCGCGCCCCAGCCCGGTTGACGGACGTTCATCGTTCCCTCCTCCCTTAAAGGCACTTGAACCTGCCCAACCGGATGGGCGCAGCCGGAAGAAAGCCGAAAAAAAGTCCAGACGCTTGGAAGTGATTGTGCGGCAGGGATGTGCGAGGCTTACTGATTGACGCCTGTTGCAAGTGTCGCCGCGTCACAGGTGGACACGTAGGTCATACACGCGTGCTCCAATGCGTCAACGCGGCGCAGGGGCCGCAGACGTACCCCCTTTTCGAGCCGAGCCCGCCCCGGCGGGACTGACGCGGGGGCGGGGAGGCGAGCCTTTCGCCCTTGCGGCAATGTACCTCCCCCCTTCCTTTCGCGGCCCCCTTTCCCTTGGCCGCGCCGGAGGCAGCGGCAATGACCTCAATGACGGCCGCCCTTGCCCCTTCGCGACCTTGCTCCCCTTGGGGCAGGTCTCATTCCGTCCTGGACAGTAGTTCATCGGGTAATCGACACGGTCACGGCAATGTCCGAGCCGCTCGAAGACTTCGGCGCGCGAGCTTCCCGGCACAAAACCCCAGCCTCTTGTAAAGCGCCCCTGACGGTCCCCCAATAGGCTCGACGTATTGGCGGCCGGTGAACCGCGCGCTATGGAGTACGTTCATACCGGCATGCTGACCCTAACGATTTTGCTCTCGGTCTCGCTCCAAGAGGTTGATCGACTCGTCCAAGACTTGAGCGACGAGCGTATCGATGTGCGGGACTTGGCAGAGCGGAGTCTGGTGAAGGCGGGCGCGAGGGCCGTGGCTCACCTCGCCCCGCTGCTGTCCTGCGACGATGTGGAAGTGCAGTCGCGCGCAGAGTCGGTCGTGCGTAGCGTGGGGCTGACCGCGGTGCCTCTGCTTGAACGACATGGCGCGCGCGACTGGGCCAATCGCCTGGTCCGCGATAAAGCCTGGTCGCATCTCAAGCGCGACTGCTGCCGGGTCGAGCTGCGGGAGGCCCCGAAGTGGCCGGCGACCGCCGAGCTTGAGGCGGTCACCAACGGCCATCTCTATGGCACCGTCAGTGCCTATCGGTTCCACCGGGGCGAGCGGGGGGTGAAAGTGCTGGTGGTCGAGCGGGATCGCGAACTCCGCATTCGTCACGGCACTCTGGATGCCGACGTGTACGGAGCTTGGCTGCGCGTCCTTGCGGCAGTGCATGCGGCGCGCGTGACAAGCGAACCAGAAATGGAACAGCGCCCGTCGGACAGGGTCCGGTTCGCAACGGTGCGGCTGCGCGATAGCGAACGTGTGCTGATGGAGCAGTCGTACTCGGGTGCCTTCGATGGAGAGCGAGTTGCCCAATGGGGCATTACCGACTCGGCGGCGGGTGTCGTCTGGTCCATGGTGCGCGATCTCCCTCTCACCCCAATGGTGCCGACCCCGGAGGATCTGGAGTGGATTAGGCGCATCCTTGATCGTGCGCGTTAGTCTGTTTCCGTTGGAAATTCGGGGGGTACTTATAGGCACCGGGCGGTATGGAAACGCCACCTCCTTCGCGCCTCGGCCGAAACACCTTTGACGGCGACAACAACCTTGACCGTCTTGGACGCCGAGGCCAGGCGCTGACGATCCGCACGATTACCAGCGCGAGATCCAGATGTCCGTATAATCCTTGAGAATCTCGATGAGTCCCACACCTCTCCTCGTACTTCTTCTTGTCCTGTTAGCGCAGGACAATACGCGAAGTCTGGGCTTGCTTACACAGGAAGCCAAGGAGAGGAGGACGGATCCGTATGGCGACCCTCTGCCTGAGGGGGCGCTCGCCCGGATGGGCACAACGCGGCTGCGTCACTATCAGTTGCAGGCCATCAGCTTCTTTCCCAACGGGGATAAGATCGCGTCTGCCGGAACGGACGGCCTCATCCGAATCTGGAAAGTCCCGGACGGAACTTCGATCGCGATCCTCCAGGGCCACGAAGGTACCGTTGCGTCGCTTTCCGTATCGGCCAGGGGTAACGTCATGGCCTCGGGAGGACAAGATGGAACGGTTCGCATGTGGGACCTCCAGGGTCTGAAGGAGCTGCAGCGTCTGAAATGCGGTGAGCCAGTCCTGTCGGTATCTGTTTCCGATGACGGCAAGATCTTGGCAGCAGGATTCGAAGGGGGCACGCTCCGGCTGTGGGAATCCTCGAGCGGGAAGGAGATCCGCTCCCTGAAGCATGGGGCCGAACACATCATCCGCGCTCTAGACTTGTCTCCTGATGGGAGTTTCATAGCCTCGGGTAGTTCCGTGCTGCCTGACCATCAAGCCTCAATCATGATGTGGGAAACCTCCACGGGAAGACTTCATTTCAGTCGCCAGTTGGACTCGAAGTCCGTAAGGTGCCTCAGGTTTTCGCCCGACGGAAAGCTCCTGGGCTGGGCCGCGGCGGGCGTCCGGTTCCTGGAGATCTCCACCGGTGCGGTATCGGAGAGCCAGGGTGGGAATGACGCCTTCAGCTTCGGGGCTGACGCCAGTACCGTTGCCTATGACGACAAGGGCGTGCGGATCGTGCGGAAAGGGGAGACGGTAACGTGTGGATTCTCCCACGCAGCTGTCACGACCTTGGAGCTTTCTCCCGACGACTCAATGCTGGCAGTCGTCGGGAACATGTGCGTGATTCATTTGTTCGACGGCAAGACTGGAAAGGAGCTGACCAAGGAGTATCCCTCGACATGGACGAAGCGGCTCTACTTCTCTCCGAATAGCTCGCTGCTGGCGGCTGGGTCGAGGCAGTCCACACGCGATAGCCAGACCAGGGTGTGGGACACCGCATCCGGAAAGTTGCGCCACTTCATACCTGCCCTTGTCCGGGGATTTTCGGCAGATGCCGAAACCCTGCTTTTGGAAAGTGGGGATTTTGGCTTGAGGACAGGCGAGGTCCACAGTGACCCGAAACTGGAGTGGGAACTCCCCTGGCGCTGGGCGTTTTCGCCAGATCGCAAATACCTCGCCAAAGTCGTTCGGAACGAAACAGTTGGGGATGATGTAGACGCGAGTCTCTGCGAGGCCGGCACCGGAAGGGAAGTTTTCAGAGTCCAGGCTGACAACCGTAGACTCCTGGGCCTGGGGTTCACCCCGAATGCAAGGCTGCTCATGACGGCGGGCTTCGGGGCTACAAAGCTTGCTGTCTGGGACGTGCCATCAGGGCGTGCCCTGGGGCATATCGACGTCGGGCGAACGGTGCATGGGTTTCCAGACGATTCAGTCTTTTCACCAGACAGCAGGATGCTCGCGCGTGGAACTGATGGGGGGGTCGGAATCTGGGAACTGGCGACCGGGCGACAGGTCGTTCATGTGCCAAAGCATGGAAATACATTGCTCCAATCGCTGTCGTTTTCTTTCGATGCCTCGATAGTCGCGTCCGGCTTCGATGATGGGCGCGTAGAGCTTACTCCAGTTGATGATCCCGCCGGTACCCGCATTCTTCGGGGCCATCTCAATTCTGTCGGGGGCCTCGCGTTCTCCTCGGACGGAAAACTCCTGGCCACCGGGTCCCATGACACGACGGTGCTTGTGTGGAGCGTCCCGGCAGACTTGCGCTTGCGCGCACGGGCGAAGAAAGAAGTCACAGCCCAGGAAGTCGATGAGTTGTGGAACAGGCTCGGCGAAGCGGATAGTAAAGGCTTCGGAGCGCAGTGGCAACTCGCAGCCAGCGACGTAACGGTTAAGAGTATTCGGGCCAGGCTGGAGCCTCCCCGCATAGATGCGGCGCGAGTCCGACAACTTCTTGCGGATCTCGATCATGAAGATCCCAAGCGCCGCGATGATGCTACTCGCACATTGATGCAGCTGGAGCTGGCCGCCGAACCGGCGATCCGAGAGGCCCTCGAGAAGGGCCCATCGCCCGAGGCCAAAGCAAGACTTGAGAGCATTCTCCTCCCCCTTGACCGGATCGTAGGAATCCCCTGCGGAGAAGCGCTTCGGCGCCACCGCGCCGTCGCGATCCTTGAATCTGCTGCCAGCGTGGAGGCTGAAGAGGGGCTGAGCGTGCTGGCCCGACGGTCTCCTTCACTCAGGGAGCGCCGCGAAGCCAATGAAGCGCTCGTGCGGTCAAGAATGCGAGTGAGGTAGGCAACCCTGACGTCAGCGATCTTCGCGGAACACGCTCAGAGAATTGAGGAGACACTTCGCAAGCCCGCAAGGGCACAAGATGCGTTTACGTCAAGAATGTCAGGATACCCCATGAAGCCGAAACGCCATGGCTAGAGCTACCGACGACCATCCGGCATCCGGTTTTGCTCTATCAGTCGCTCTTGTTCTTTTGATCCTGCCAGCGGTGTTTGCCGTCGCCCTTCTGCGCGTGGACGACTGTCTCGGGTGCTATGGAAACGGCATTCTGTACTCGGGACATGATCGGCGGCTCGGCAGGACATGTGACTTCTGCGATGGGAAATGGGAAGAGGAAAGTGACACTGCTGACAACATGGAGCGGGGGCAACATCGAGAGATACTGAGGTGATTTGCATCCGTTCGACTGCCGCCATGGGTTTTCGAGCCGCTATCCTAATTCTCGCGCTGGCGCCCACCGTGGGGTCGCAAGAGAGCTCCACGTCCATTGAGGGTCTCATCCAAGAGCTTCGTGCGGAGGCACCGGAGGCGCGGGCCCGAGCGCTCGAAAGGCTCCTCGCTCGCTGGAGGGAATGGGACGATGCCGCCCTGGCCGTGATTGACCATGCCGCGAGCGACCGCGACTTGGACGTGGCGTCGGTTGCGCGCGAAGCGGGACGGAAGATCCGAATCCGGCGACACATCGGCCAAACCGCACTCGAGGGCATCAAGGGCATCGAACACGCCCTTGCCGGGAAGGACGAGGACGCGTGGCTCGGAATGCTGAAGGAGGCAGCCACGTTATGGAAAGCTCAAGCGGCGCGCGAGGAGGATCTTCTTGCGCTGGCACGCTGCGCTGCCGCGGTTCCTTGGTCGAAGTGCATCGACGAGCTCTTCAACCTTATCTCGGAGGAGCACGTTCCGCCATTCCGGGTCCTGATCCCGCCGCTCCTCAAGAGCCAGAAGGCGGAGGTCCGCGCCGAGGCCGCAATGAAGATCGCTGAGATCGGGTCCAGACGCTACTTCTCCGATATGCTCCCACTTCTTAAGGATGAGAACCCACGGGTGCGAACCAACGCAGTCGGTGCGTTCCGCTGTATGAACACGCGCGAGCGGGGAGCGGAGATTGTGCCCCTCCTCAAGGAACGTGATCCGGGCGTCCGTGCGGCCGCCCTTGGGGCGCTCGGCTACGTGGGCGAGCCGGAGCATGCGGACGAGGTCGCGCCCTTCCTCGAGGATCCGGACCAGGGGGTGCGCTACTCCGCGATCGGGGCGCTGGGGGCGCTCCGGGCAAGGAAGCATGCCGGCCTTGTCGCCGACAAACTCAAAGATCCAGACCGTGCCGCGCGAGCCATCGCGTGCGAGGCCCTCGGACGCATGGGCGCCCAAGAGAAGGCCGTCGAGGTCGCATCGCTCCTTCAGGATCCGGATTCCTATGTTAGGAGGACGGCAGCCACGACGCTCGCAGAACTCGGGGCGACGGAGCGCGCGGTTGCCATCCTGCCCCTCCTGAAGGATGCGGATGACGGCGTGCGCTACTACGCGGTCGAGGCCTTGGGGAGGATAAGGGCGCGTGAGTCGGCGAAGGAACTTGTCCCCCTCTTAGCGGATGGGGAGACGATGCAGAGCCAGGTGCTCGAGGCGCTGGGGAGGCTCGGGGCTCGGGATTGGGCGGCCGAGGTCGTTCCCTTTCTGGCGAACAAGAAGGAAGGCCTCCGCTACAGGGCGGCCCGTGCCCTTGGAGAAATGGACGCGCTCGATCAGGCCGGGCGGCTCGTACCGCTCCTTCGGGACCCGCACGCGCTGGTCCGCAGATGTGCGGTGGAGAGCCTTTGCCGGATGGGAACGCCCCTGGGATTTGACGACTTGGTCCCCTTGGTCAAGGACGACGACTGGACCGTGCGGCACGCGGCGGCGGATGCGCTGG
>Ga0187892_10009662_pt1 | contig 12590 bp, 12 predicted proteins | sample MA1701073metaG_FD_139345 | JGI IMG/M metagenome (GOLD analysis project Ga0187892, IMG submission 139345) | Bio-ooze microbial communities from a basaltic lava cave in the Kipuka Kanohina Cave System on the Island of Hawaii, USA - MA170107-3 metaG ...
GGCGAGGACGACCCGGCCTGCCGCAGCTGCGGGGGGATCCTGAAGTCGGCCACGATCTCGTTCGGCCAGAACCTGGTCGCGCGCGACCTGCAGCGCGCGGAGCGGGCGGCGCGCGGCTGCGACCTGTTGCTCGCGGTCGGGAGCACGCTCGCGGTGTACCCGATCGCGGGCGTCGTGCCGGTCGCCAAGCGCGCCGGCGCGCGGGTCGTGATCGTGAACGCGCAGCCGACCGAGATGGACGAGCTCGCCGACGCCGTGATCCGCGGCCAGATCGGCGAGATCCTGCCGGTGCTGATCGGCGCCGCGAGCTAGCTTCCCCCCGACGTGATCGCCCTCGAAGTCAGTCCCGCCGCGGTCAAGCCGCCGTACGGCGGCGTGGGCGGGACGATCCGCGCGCTGGTGCTCGAGCTGCTCGCGCAGGACCCCGCCATGCCCTACGCGCTCTGCTACCGCTTCGGGCGCTTCAGGCGCGGCAACCTGTTCCGGCCCGACGCGCGCAACGCGCGCGTGCGCGTGCTGATCGACCCGCTGAACGCGCTGCTCGTGCCGGGCGCGCGGCTCTTGCACTCGATGGGCGTGTACATGCCGCGCACGCCGCGCGTGCCGAAGCTGGTCACCATCCACGACCTGAACGCGGTGCGGAACGTCGCCTGGGTCAAGGCGTCGTGGCACGAGAAGCGCAGCGCGAAGATCGCGCAGGCGATCGCGCGCTCCGACCACGTGATGACCTACAGCTCGTTCACGGCGGAGGAGATCCGCGAGGACTACGGTCTCGCGCCCGAGCGCGTGCACCCGGTGCTGCTCGGCGTCGACACCGCGCGCTTCGCGCCGCCCTCCGCCGACGCGGTGCGCAGCCTGCGCGCGAAGCACGGCGACTACGTGATCTCGATCGGCCTGCTCACCGCGCGCAAGAACTTCGTCCGGCTGATCGAGGCCATGGAGCGGCTGCCGGAGCTGCGCCTGATCCTGGTCGGCCGCGGCAGCGACGGCGAGGCCGAGGTCGAGGCCGCGCTCGACCGCACCGGCATGCGCGCGCGCACGCTGCGCATGACCGGCCTGCCCGAGCCCGAGCTCGTGGCGCTGATCGGCGCCGCGCGCGCCTGCGCCGTGCCGAGTCTGTACGAGGGCTTCGGGCTGACCACGCTCGAGGCGATGGCGTGCGGAACCCCGGTCGTGTGCTCGAACGCCGCCTCCCTGCCCGAGGCGGCCGGCGACGCGGCGCTCCTGGTCGACGCGCGCTCGAGCGAGGCGCTCGAGGCGGGCCTGCGCCGCGCGGTGTACGACTCGGCGCTGGCCGACGACCTGCGCGCGCGCGGGCTCGCCCGCGCGCGCGCGATGTCGTGGGCCGCCTCGGCCCGCCGGCTGCGCGCGGTCTACCGGACGATCGCCGGCGTCTAGCGCTAGACCCGCACGCCGATCCGGTTGCCCGACGCGTAGCGCGCGAGCCCGCGCTGGAACACGAACAGCGCGAGCCCGATCCAGAACAGCGCCGCGCCCAGCGCCGCCGCACCGAGCGCGAGGCTCGGCGCGCGCACGAGCTCGGCCGGCACGAAGCCGACGAAGCCCGCGGGCAGCACGGTGTAGAGCAGGAATGAGATTCCGCCCGAGAACAGCGGCCGCGGATACAGGCTGAAGGTCAGCGTGAACTCCGAGATCTGGCGCGCGAGCGCGTCCATGCCGTCGATCCAGAACGCGAGGCTCTGCACCAGGATGCCGTTGGCGGTGAAGACGGAGGCGCTCGCCAGCACCGCGACCCCCGTGGCGGGGAGCTTCGCCGGCTCGAGCGCTCCCGACACCAGCAGCATGCCGAGGCCGGTCGCGAGGTCCCCCCAGCCCGAAGCCACCGTGCGCGAGCCGACCAGGTGCAGGAGCACGGGCTTGGGCTGCACGAGGCACGAATCGAGCTCGCCGTCGCGGATGCCGCGCGCGAGCTCGCGCCAGCCCCCGGCCAGCACCATCGAGCCGCCGAAGCCGGTCGCGACCACACCGAACAGCGTCAGCAGATCGCCGATCCGCCAGCCGCCGATCTGCGGAAAGCGCTCGAACAGGAGCCACCAGGTGGCGAAGAACGCCAGGTTGTTCAGCACCATGAAGCCCGCCTGTAGCCAGAAGGCGCCGCGCAGCGCGAGGCTCGAGCGCAGGTTCATGAGCGCGAGCCCGCGCAGGAAGTGAAGCGTGCCGCGAATTGGCGCCGCCACGACTAGCCTCCCGCCAGCGCGATGCGCGTGCGCGCGCGGCGCGCGAGCCAGACGAGCAGCAGGGCGGCCAGCGTGCCCCAGACCACGAGCTCCGCGAGCGTCTCGAGCGCCGCGCCCGGCGCGAAGCCGAACGCCATCCGGCCGGGCCCCCAGAGCATGGCGGGGAACGGCGAGAAACGCGCCGCGGCGCGCAGCCAGTCGGGGTACAGCTCGAGCGGCAACATCAACCCGCCCAGCACGAAGGCGAGCTTCTGCCAGATCCAGTAGATCGGGCTCGTGTCGACGATCCAGAACGCGGACACGCCGATCGCCGCCGTCGACAGCACCGCCAGCGTGCTCGCGAGCAGGCCGAGCGGCAGCGCCAGCCACAGGCCGCGCGGATCCGCGGGCCAGCCGCCGGCGATCCACCACGCGACCAGCGCCGCGGTCGGTCCGAGCACGCACATGCGCAGCGCCGTCTCGCCCAGCGCATCGGCGAGCTGCGCGCCCACGTACGAGACGGGCCGCACCATCTGGCTCGCCACGTCGCCCGAGCGCACGTCGCCCTCGATCGAGAGATACAGCGGTGGCACCGACAGCAGACACCATTCGGTGACGGCGAGGTAGAAGATCAGCTCGTCGCGGCCGGCCGCGCCGACCCGGCCGCCCGGCCCCAGCACGGTCGCCCAGACGCGGCCGAAGATGAACAGGATCACCGCCAGGAACAGCGCGCGGCCCGCGACCGCCGCGCGCTCGGAGAGCGCGCGGCGCGCCCCGAGCCACGCGATCGCCGCGTACTTGCCCGCCTCGCGCGCGAAGCGCTCGGTGCTCATGGCCGCGGCCCCGCGCTCAGCGCGCTGGCGTAGATCGCGCTCACGACCTCCTCCATCGGCGGATCCTCGACCGACAGGTCGAGCACGCGCGCGCCCGCCACGATCGCGGCCACCACCCGGTCGACGCCCACCACGCCGAGGTCGAGCTCGAAGTCGCTGCGGTGGCTCGCGCTCGGCAGGCGGCGCACGCCGGGCAGGTCGAGCGTGAGCTCGGCTTCCTCGGTCACGACCGAGATCCGCTTGCGCGCGATGAAGCCCTTGCGCAGGCCGTCCAGCGAGCGGTCGAGCAGGAGCCGCCCGTGGTGGATCACGAGCACGCGCTCGCACACGCCGGCCATGTCGCCCGTGTCGTGGCTGGTGAGCAGGATCGTGCAGCCGTCGCGCCGGCCGCGCTCGCGCAGCAGGTCGCGGATGGTCGCCTTCGCGACCACGTCCAGGCCGATCGTGGGCTCGTCGAGGAACAGGATCTCGGGCCGGTGCAGGAGGCTCGCCACCAGCTCGCAGCGCATGCGCTCGCCCAGGGAGAGCTGGCGCACCGGCTTCTCGACCACGTCGGCGATCGCGAAGCTCGCCACCAGCTCGTCGCGCCGCTGCCGGTACTCAGCCGGCTCGAGCTCGTAGATCCGCGCCAGCAGGTCGAACGTGTCGGCGGCGGGCAGGTGGCTCCAGAGCTGCGAGCGCTGCCCGAACACCACGCCGATGCGGTACGCGAGCCGCCGGCGTTCGCGCCCCGGCTCGAGGCCGAGCACGCGCACCTGACCCGCGCTCGGCTGCAGGATCCCCGACAGGATCTTGAGCGTGGTCGACTTGCCGGCGCCGTTCGGGCCCAGGAAGGCGACCCGCTCGCCGGGCGCGATCGCGAACGAGAGATCGTCGACCGCGACGATCTCTCGCGCGCGCTTGCGGATCAGTCCGCGCAGCGAGCCGCGCAGCCCCGGCTCGCGCTCGGGAACGCGGAACGTCTTGCGCACGTTGTGGAGAGCGATGGCGGACGACATGACGGACCCCCAAACAGGTTTGCGGCCCCCAAAACGCCGAACGCCCTTCCGGACCGGTCCGGAAGGGCGTTCGAGGTGGAAACGGCGTCCCTTCCGGCTACACGCGAATCTCCGCGCAGACCACGAGCGCGAGCTTCGCGAGCTCGTGGGTCGGCATCGTGCAGCGCTCGGACCGGAAGGACATGTGCGGGCAGGCTCGCGCGCCCGAGCATCGCTTGTCAAGCGCTCGCCGCCCTTGCTATCGAGTCCCCTTCCATGGCCGACAGCGCGGAACACGAGACCGCTTGGTACCGGAGTCCGCGCGGCGGCGCGCTGTGCGCGGGCGTGCTGCTGCTCGGACTCTCGCTCGTGCTGTTCGTGAACCTGGGCGCGGAGCCGGTCACGCGGCTCTCCGAGAAGCGCGTCATGACGGTGGTCGCGGCGATGGTGCGCAGCGGCGACTGGATGGTGCCGCGCGTGCAGGGCACGCCCCGGCTGCAGAAGCCGCCGCTCCTCTACTGGGTCGGGGCCGCCAACGCGAAGCTGCTCGACGATCCGGGCCCGCTGCCCGTGCGGCTGCCGTCGGCGCTCGCGGCGCTGGCTCTGGTCGGTGTTGTGCTCGCCTGGGGGACGTCGCTCGGCGGGATCGCGCGCGGCCTCGCGGCGGCGGCCGCCCTGGCGGCGATGTACCAGCTGATCGTCTCCGGCCGGCGCGGCGACGCGGAGATGCTGCTCGCCCTGTTCTGCACCGCGTCGCTGTTCGCGTTCGACCGCCTGCACGCGACGCGCAGCCGCGCGCTGCTGCCGGTGTTCGGCCTGCTCGCGGGCCTCGCGCTGCTCGCCAAGACGACCGCCGTGTTCCCGGTCGTCGCCCTGCCGATCCTGGTGTACCTGGCCGTGCAGCGCGAGCTGCGCCTGCTGCGCGATCCCGGAATGCTGGCGGCGTGCGCGCTGGCGCTCGCGATCGGCGTGGCCTGGTACGTGGTGATCGCCCTGACCGTCGAGGGCGCGCTCGCCACCTTCTGGGACGAGCTGATTCATCCGCTGAGCTGGGCGTTCGACGACTCGCCGTCCATCCGGCACGCGCGACCGTTCTGGTTCTACCTGGGCGCGCTGCCGCTGCGCGCCGCGCCGGCGAGCGTGCTGCTGCCCGTCGTGATCTGGCGGCTCTACACCACGCGCGTCTATCGCGACGCGCCGCGCATGCGCTTCGCCGCGATCTGCTTCCTCGCGACCTTCGCGGCGTTCTCGCTGCTGCGCCAGAAGCAGGTGCACTACGTGCTGGTGATGCTGCCGAGCCTCGCGCTGCTGTGCGCGGAGTCGGTCGTCGCGCTCGCTCCCCGCGCGCGCGCATGGCTCGCACGGCTGGTCGGAGCGCCGCTCGCCCTGGCCGGGCTCGCGGCGACTGCCCTGCTGGCGCTGTACTTCCACTGGGTCGAAGCCCGCTCCGTTTCGCTGGTCGCCGCGGCGTCGCTCGCGATCGGCGGCCTGTTCGCCTGGGCGCTGATCGCCGCGCTGCGCGGCCGCGCACCATGGGTCGCGCTCGCCTGGCTGCCCGCCTTCCTGCTCGTGCTGACCCTGCACCGCGCGGTCGCGATCGTGCGCGTGGAGCTGCTCGAGAGCGGCGGGGTCGGCGGCATGACGCTCGACGAGCGCGAGCGGCTCTACCGCCTGGCGCGCGAGCAGCCCTGGTTCATCGACCTGTTCCAGCAGGCGCGTGGGAAGGGCGGCGACGGCTGAGCGCCGGCCTTCGCTAGCGGCGGCCGGTCTCCAGCCGGAGCGCGCGGCGGACGAGCCAGCGCACGCCGAGCACGTCGACGACCCCGCGCCGCAGGCGCGCGAGGTTCGTGTACTTCGAGCGGCCGGACCGGCGCGCGCGGTGATTCACGTCGAGCTCGCACACGGCGAGGCCCTGGCTCGCGAACAGCACGGGCAGGAAGCGGTGCATGCCGTCGAAGCGCGGCAGCGCGAGGTACGCCGCCGCGGGGAACAGCCGGAGCGCGCAGCCGGTGTCGGAGGCCCGGTCGCGCAGCACGGCGCGCAGCACGGCCCAGGCGATCCGGCCCGCGACGCGGCGCATGAACGGGTCCCGTCGCGCCCGGCGCCGGCCGATCACCACGTCGCAGCGCGAGGCCTGCTCGAGCAGCCGCGGCAGGTCGGCGGGATCGTTCTGCAGGTCGCCGTCGAGCGTCGCCACGAGCGGGAAGCGCGCCTCGCGGATGCCCGCGAGCAGCGCCGCGGACTGGCCCGAGTTGCGCGCCAGCGCCACCAGGCGCACGTTCGCCCGGCGCTCGCACTCCTCGAGCACCCGCTTGCGGGTCTCGTCGCGGCTGCCGTCGTCGACCAGGATCAGCTCGAAGTCGAGCGGGCTCGCCGCGAGCACGCCGCACAGCTCCTCCACCAGCGGTGCGACGTTCGCCTCCTCGTCGAAGAGCGGCACGACCACCGACACGCGGTTCGGAGCCGAGGTCACGCGAGCTCCCTCCGGCGCAGCGCGAGGTTGCGCGCGTAGACCACCAAGCCAGCCGCCTGGCCCAGCACGAACACCGGATCGTGTCGGTGCAGCGCGTAGGCGAGCAGGAGCGCCGAGCCCAGCAGCGAGAGGTGCCAGAACACCTCCGGGATCACGCTGCGGCCCGCGCGCTCGGACTGGATCCACTGCACGATGAAGCGCGCCGAGAACACCGCCTGGCCCGCCAGGCCGACCAGCAGCCAGGGGTTGCGCAGGGCTTCCGATAGCTCGTCGCTCACGGGGATCTCCTTGCCGAAGGCGTCGGGGTCACGCGATTCGCACCCAGCCGAGCCAGAACGCGAGCGCCATGACCGCGGACAACGCGATGCGATACCAGCCGAACGCCGCCAGGCCGTGCCGGTTCAGGAACGCCACCAGCCAGCGCACCGCCAACGCCGCCGACACCGTCGCCACCGCCACGCCGAGCAGCACCGAGCCGGCGCCCAGCGTCTCGATCAGGTTCGGCGTGCCGTCGCGCGCGGACGCGGCGAGGTTCTTCGCCAGCTTGTAGACACAGGCGCCGCCCAGCGTCGGCACGCCGACCAGGAACGAGAACTCGGCCGCGTCGCGCGGACGCAGGCCCACGAGTGTTCCGCCGGCGATCGTCATCATCGAGCGCGACGTCCCGGGCCACATGGCCACGCACTGCAGCAACCCTACCGCCAGCGCGCGCCGCCAGTCGAGCGCGTCGAGCTCGAGCGGCGCGCGCGCCTCCGCCTCCGGCCGCGCGCGGCCGAGCCAGATCATCCACGCGCCGCCCGCGAACAACGCGGCGACCACCGGCAGCGGACGGAACAGGTGCTGCTCCAGCCAGTCGTCGACGAGCGGCCCGAGCAGGGCCGCGGGCAGGAACGCGATTGCGATGTTCGCGAGCAGCCGCCGGCCCGCCGCGTCGCGGCCGAGCGCGCCGCGCGCGAGCTGCGCCACGCGCGCGGAGTACAGGCCGAGCACCGCCAGGATCGCGCCGCCCTGGATCACGATCGCGAACGCGTCGAGCGCCGGCTTCGCATCCGGCTGGTCGAGCCCGATCAGCGACTGCGCCAGGATCAGGTGGCCGGTCGAGCTGACGGGCAGGTACTCGGTGATTCCCTCGACCAGACCGAGCACGACGGCCTGCCACTTCTCGAGCATGCGCACTCCGGGGAGGGAGGTGGCGGCAGGTTACCGAAGCACCGGTGTCCGGGCACTAGGAGTCCGACCCAAGACTCGAGATGCGAGACGGGCGAGCGAGGGCCGCCCCGAGTGAGCCCTGCAAGCGACGCGAAGCGTTGCGCGCAGCGAGCCCCAGGCGAGCGTAGTCAATCAGTCCAGCCGCTTGCGGAAGCGCAGGATCGCGATCGAGATCGCGAGCGTGAAGAACAGCGCGAGCGGCCACACGTCGCGCGACAGCTCGCCGAGCGTCGCGCCGCGCAGGACGATGCCGCGCACGATGCGCAGGAAGTGCGTGAGCGGGAAGACCTCGGCCAGCCAGCGCGCGGGCCAGGGCATGCCGTCGAACGGGAACATGAAGCCCGACAGGAGGACCTGCGGCAGGAAGGTGACGAACGCCATCTGGAAGGCCTGGAACTGCGTCTGCGCGAGCGTCGAGATCAGGAGGCCCAGCGTGAGCGCGGCGGCGACGAACACCCCGGTGCCCGCGTACAGCCCGAGCAGGTTGCCCTGGATCGGCACACCGAACACGAACCGGCCGAGCAGCAGGATCAGCGTGACCTGCGCGTAGCCGATCAGCACGTAGGGGGCGATCTTCCCGACCATGAGCTCCGGCGTCTGCACCGGCGTCGTGATCAAGAGCTCGAGGTTGCCGCGCTCGCGCTCGCGCACGATCGCGACCGCGGTGAACAGCACGAGCGTGAGCGTGAGGATCACCCCGCACAGCCCCGGCACGATGTGCACCGGCGAGCGGCGCTCCGGGTTGTGGTAGGCGCGCAGCTCGAACACCGGGGCGCGCGCGGCGGGGCGCGCGCCGGCCGCGTTGCGATCGCCGGCCGCGAGCGAGGTCAGCCCGCGCGCGGCGGCGAGCACGATCGGATCCCCGCCGTCGACCAGCAGCTGCGCGCGCGTGCGCGTCCCGTCGAGCGCGCGGCGCTCGAAGTCGGCCGGGATCACGATCCCGACCGAGATCCGGCCCTCGACCAGCTGCCGCTCGAGCGCCTCGACCGACCGGGCGCTGTACACCACGTCGATCACCTGCGTGGCCTGCGCGTCCTGCACCAGGAGGCGCGCGGCTTGCGTGCCGGAGAGATCGGCCACGCCCGCGCGCAGGTGGCGCACGTCCTGGTTGATCGCGTAGCCGAACAGGATCGTCATCATCAGCGGCACGCCCGCGACCATGCCGCCCGTCAAGCGGTCCCGGCTCAGATGGCGGAACTCCTTGCGCGCGATCGCCGCGATGCGCGAGAAGGAGCGCGCAAGGGCGTTCATGCGCGCACGTCCGGCGCGCCGGCCGGGTCCGCGGGCTGCTTGCGCGTGGCGGCGACGAACACGTCCTCGAGGCTCGCGCGCGCGAGCGCGACCTGCGCGTCGACGCGCGCGGATTCGAGCGCGTGCGCCAGCCGCCCGGCCGGCTCCGCCACGCTGCGGTCGACCAGCGCGTGCAGGCGCTGGCCGAGCTGCGCAACGCTCTGCACCTCGGCGAGGCGCGCCAGCACGTCGCGCGCCGCACGCAAGTCCCTGCCCTCGATCTCGACCACGCTGGCGTTGATGTCGCGCATCAGGCGCTCGGGCGCGCCGTCCGCGACGATCCGGCCGCGGTCGAGGATCGCGAGCCCGTGGCAGCGCTCCGCCTCGTCCATGTAGTGCGTCGAGACCAGGATCGTCGTGCCGCGCTCGACCAGCCGGAACAGGCTCTCCCAGAAATCGCGCCGGCTCTGCGGATCCACCGCGCTGGTGGGCTCGTCCAGGAACAGGAGCTCGGGCTCGTGCAGCGTCGCGGCGGCCAGCGCGAGCCGCTGCTTCTGTCCGCCCGAGAGCGTGCCCGCGCGCTGCTCGGCGCGCGCCTCCAGCGCGAACTCGTCGAGGAGCTCGGCGATGCGCGCGCGCCGCTGCGCGGCGCCGAGCGAGTAGATCTCGCCCAGGAACTCCAGGTTCTCGCGTACCGACAGGTCCTCGTAGAGCGAGAAGGCTTGAGTCATGTAGCCGAGCTTGCGGCGCAGCTTCTCGGCGTCGCGCGGCATGTGCAAGCCGAGCACCTCCGCCTCGCCCTCGGACGGCACGAGCAGGCCGCACAGCATGCGGATCGTGGTCGACTTGCCCGACCCGTTCGGGCCGAGGAAGCCGTAGATCGCCGCGCGCGGCACCGCGAGGTCGACGTGGTCGACCGCGACCAGCTCGCCGAAGCGGCGCGTCAGGCCGCGCGTGCGGATCGCGATCGCGTCGTCGCTCATCGCGGCGCCTGCGCCGGCACCGACCCGGCGTGCGCGTCGAGCTCGAAGCGCACCTCGACCGGCACGCCGGTGGGCAGCGGCCGGTCCGGCACACCCTCGATCTCGACCTCGGCCAGGTACGAGAGCCGCCCGCGGTCGTACTGGGTGAGTGCGTAGTAGGGCGTGAACGCCGCCTCGTGCGCGAGCGTGCGCACCCGGCCCTGCAGCTCGCCCTCGAGCCCGGCGATCGACACGCGCGCGCGGCTGCCGTTGCCGATCCGCGCGCGCACCGTCTCGGGCACGTAGACGCGCGCGTAGGCCGGATCCGACGCGAGCAGGATCGCGACCACCGCGCCCGACGGCGGGCGCTCGCCGATCTCGAACGGCAGCGCGTCGACCACGCCCGCGCGCGGCGCGCGCACCGCGAGGCGGGTGCGGCGGATCTCGATCTCGGCCACCTGCGCTTCGGCGGCGGCGAGCGCACCGCGCGCCTGGTCGAGCTCCTCGGAGGTCGAGCCGCGCTCGAGCTCCTCGAGCGTGGCGCGCTGCGCGTCGCGCCGCGCGATCGCCTCGTCCCTGCGCGCGCGCAGCTCGTCGCTGCGCGCCTGCGACTCGAACGCGCGCTGCTCGAGCGCGCGCGCGCGCTCGAAGTCGGCCTGCGCGTTGCGCACGGCGCTCTCCGCGCCGGCGAGGCGCGCACGCGCCTCGCGGATGCGCTCGCCGCGCGGCCCGCGCTCGGCCTCCGCGAGCCGCGCCGCGGCCTCGGCGCGCGTCGCTTCCGCGCGCGCTCTCTGCGCGGCGAGCAGCGCGTCGTCCTGCTGCACGAGCAGCTGGCCCGGGGCCACGGTCTCGCCCTCGCGCACCGCGATCGCGACGATCGGCTCGTTCGCCTCGGCGACCAGCTCGATCCGGTCGCGCTCCAGCGTGCCCACCGCCGGGATGTCCGCGGGATCCGATCCGCAGGCCGCGAGCGCGATCGCCAGCCCGAACGCGGCGAACCCGCGCGGCTTCACGTCGGCTCCGGGCGCGCGCGCGTGCCCTCGAAGAACAGCCGCGTGGTGTGGGCGGTCAGGCGCTCGCGAAAGTCATCGTCCAGCTCGTAGCCGAGCGCCTTGCCCGCGAGCGGATGGACGAGGAAGGGGAAGATGCTCATGCCGAGCAGCGACAGCACCGCGAGCCGCGGGTCGAGGTCGGAGCGCAGGTCGCCGCTCGCGACCTCGGCCGCGATCAGGCCGGGAATGATCGCGGCCGCGCGGCTCACGAAGCGCTCGACGAAGCGCGCGCGCGCCGCGGAGTCGCCGGTCACGATCTCGCGCAGCAGCAGCGCCGGGACCCAGGGCTGGCTCGCGATCGTCGCGATGTACATGCGGACCAGGGAAGCGATCGGCGCGGTGCCGTCCGCTGGCTGGGCCGCGAGCTCGCGCACGCGCCCGAGCAGCTCCTCGAACACCGAGCCGAGCATCGCCTCGTACAGGCCGAGCTTGTCGCCGAAGTAGTACGAGATCATGCCGGGGGTGACGCCGGCCTCGCGCGAGATCTCGCGGATGCCGACCTCGCCGAAGCCGCGCCGCGCGAACAGCTCGCGCGCGGCTCCGACCAGCCGCCGGCGCACGTCCTCGGCGGATTCGCCGCCCGGCGGGCGGCCGACCCGGCGCGGCTTGGCCGGTCCCTGACTTCTCTTGCCCCGCTCGCTCCGGCTCCGATCCAGTGCCATGGCCGGAAATTATTCGATCGTTCGATTAAATGCAATCCCGAAGGCGGTTCGGATAGGGGCGGAGCCGGACGGGCCGGCCCGTTCGCTCGCCGCGCTAGCTCCGCGCCTTCGAGACCAGGCTGGTGGTCGAGCGGCCCTCGAGCAGCTCGACCAGCTCGACGCGTCCGCCCCATTTCTCGACCGCGTCCCAGCCGACCACGCCGCGCTTGGTCTTGTAGTCCGCGCCCTTGGTCAGCACGTCCGGGCGCAGCGCCTTGATCAGCGCGAGCGGCGTCTCCTCTTCGAACAGCACGACCGCGTCGACGCACTCCAACGACGCCAGGATCTGCGCACGGTCGTGCTCGCTCTGCAGCGGGCGGCCCGCCCCCTTCAGGCGCCGCACCGACGCGTCCGTGTTCACGCCCACGATCAGCGCCTCGCCGAGCGCGCGCGAGCGCTCCAGGTAGCGCACGTGGCCGAGGTGGAGGATGTCGAAGCACCCGTTCGTGAACACCACGCGGCGTCCCTGCGCGCGCAGGCGCGCGGCGAGCTCGGCGGCTTGCGCGCGCGTCGCGACCTTCTCGTGCGAGCGCGCGCTCTTCGCGCCGAGCTCGGCCAGGATCTCCTGACCCGAGACCGTCGCCGCGCCGAACTTCCCCACCTTCACGCCCGCGGCGAGGTTCGCGAGCCAGGCCGCCTCGCCGATCTCGGCGCCGGCGGCGAGCGCGAGCGCGACGGTCGCGGCCACCACGTCGCCCGCGCCGGTCACGTCCATCAGCTCGCGCGGCCGCGACGGGATCTCGCGCGCGCTGCCCGCGCCGCCGCGCGAGCGGGTCGCCAGCAGCATGCCGGCCGCGCCGCGCGTGACCAGCGCGTGCTCGACGTCGAGCTCGGCGGTCATGCGCCGGGCGGCGGCCGCGACCTCGTTCACGTCGCCGAGCCGCGCGCCCGCGAACTCCGCCGCCTCGCGCAGGTTCGGCTTGAGCACGGTCGCGCCGCGGTACGCGTCCCAGGGCAGGCCCTTGGGATCGACCAC
>Ga0187892_10009663_pt1 | contig 12590 bp, 9 predicted proteins | sample MA1701073metaG_FD_139345 | JGI IMG/M metagenome (GOLD analysis project Ga0187892, IMG submission 139345) | Bio-ooze microbial communities from a basaltic lava cave in the Kipuka Kanohina Cave System on the Island of Hawaii, USA - MA170107-3 metaG ...
GCGAGGAGATCGCTCTGTTGGGAGCTGACGTCGGTGTCGGTCTCGAGCCACAGGCGTTGCGCGAGTGGAGCGCCGCACCGCCGCAATTACATGTTCCGTGGTTGCGGATCGCGGCGCCAGCATGTGCCCTCGCTGCGACGCTGACCGGGCTCGCCTGGGCGTCGGAGAGACTCGGGCCCGGGCCGTTCCTCATTTCCATGCTTGCCGTGCTTGCCCTCGGTGCCGCGTTTCACCGCCGAGTCGAGGCCGTGATCAAAGGCGTCGAAAGACCGGCGCGCGACCTCGCGCTGCTGTCGCAACTGTTGGCCCGCTTGGAACGCGAGCGGTTCGAGTGCGAACCGCTCCGAAGTTTGCGTGCTGCCCTCGACGTCGACGGCGAGCCTCCGTCGGCGCAGATCGCCGCGCTCAATCGCCGCGTTGAGCTGCTCGACGCACGTCGGAACCAGCTGTTCGCGCCGATCGCGATCCTTCTGCTCTGGGGAACGCAGTGCGCCCTGGCGATCGAAGCTTGGCGCGCACGTCACGGTCACGCCGTGAGAAACTGGCTCGAGGCGGTTGCCGAGTTCGAAGCCCTGTCTTCGTTTGCAGCCCACGCCTTCGAGCATCCTGCCGACCCATTCGCCGAGATCGTCGATGAAACAACTTGCTTCGAGGGGATCGGCATCGGCCATCCGCTGCTGCCTGAAGCGAGTTGCGTTCGTAACGACGTGAGTCTCGGCATTGATCAACGCGTGCTCATCGTCAGCGGCTCGAACATGTCGGGGAAGAGCACATTGCTGCGCAGCGTCGGCACGAACACCGCCCTGGCGCTTGCGGGAGCACCGGTACGAGCGACGCGCGTGCGACTTTCACCGCTGGCCCTGGGCGCGTCGTTGAGGATCATCGACTCGCTGCAAACCGGCACATCGCACTTCTATGCCGAGATCAAACGCCTGCGGCAGCTGGTCGACATCGCCGCCGGCAAGCCGCCGCTGCTCTTCCTGCTCGATGAGATCCTGCACGGCACAAACTCACACGACCGCCGCATTGGCGCCGAAGCCGTCGTGCGCGACCTCGTCCGCAGCGGCGCCATCGGCCTGGTAACGACGCACGATCTCGCTCTGTCGCAGATCGCCGACAGCGCCGAGCTGCAGGCAACCAACGTCCACTTCGAGGATCACCTCGAGGACGGCAGGATGACTTTCGACTACAAGATGCGGCCGGGGGTCGTTACGAAAGGCAACGCGCTGGCGCTGATGCGATCGGTGGGCTTGGAAGTGTAGCCGGTAACCGGTAGCCAGTAGCCGGTTCGTGGAAGTGTAGCCGGTAACCGGTTACCGGTTACCGGATACCGGCTACCGGTTACCGGTTACCGATTATCGTCGACCGGTTACTTCTTTTTTTCGAACTCAAGCGCCGCCGAGTTCATGCAATACCGCAGCCCGGTCGGCCGTGGGCCGTCGGGGAAGACGTGCCCGAGATGCGAATCGCAGGCGGAGCACAGCACCTCGGTGCGGCGCATGAGCAGCGACTTGTCTTCCTCGGTGCGCACGGCGTCATTGTCCATCGGCTGATAGAAGCTCGGCCAGCCCGTGCCCGAGTCGTACTTGGCTTGCGAGTCGAACAGCGGCTCGCCACACGCAGCGCACTTGTAGACACCCTCGTCATGGTTGTCCCAGTACTTGCCGGTGAAGGCGCGCTCGGTGCCTTTCTCGCGGCAGACGTAGTACTGCTCGTCATCGAGCTGTTGGCGCCACTCGTCTTCCGATTTCACGATTTTCTTCGTCATCTCCAACTCCTTTAGCCCCGCACCATTCGTCCCTGTTCCAGCCGCAGCCCCGCCACGTCGATCTGCCCGCCCATGAGATACGTCAGCGGCTCGCTCGGTTCCATGACGTGCGGTTTCCCGACAAGATGAAACCGCCGATGCACGCCGATTACACGGGTTTCATACTAGATACGGCTCCTACCGCCAAAATAGCCGCAATCGACGCCGCAAGCTCAAACGCCGAACGCGGCGCTGAGCCTTCGGCCTTGTTGTTGATGACCACATATGCCGGCCGTTTGGCCCTGGCGGCGGCCACACACTGCGTTGCGATCTGTCCGCGACTTGTCGGATCGGCATCGACGAGGCGATCGAACGGAGCATAGGCTTCGCGTGCACGGTCATAACGCATCCCGCGTCCGAGCATCCAGCGAACTACCGTCGCCGGAGACTCACTACCGACACGCCGCACCTGGTTTTCGATGCTGGGCATGGTCGGATGGACATTGAAGCAATGGCATGCCGCAGTGGAAGCGAGCAGGTCGCGGTATGCCGGCGTCAGCAGACGTTGGTCGCGCAGCTCGATTGCATACAAAGGCCCGCGCGGTAGGGCGTCGAGGAAGCGATGCAGCCGATCGGCGAAAGCCGATCCGCCGGCTGCGCCGATATCCTGCGGCGAAAACTGAAACAACAACGGGCCGCACTTGTCGCCCAGACCCTCGACGAATGGGGCGATCACCTGTTCGGTCGCGTAGACGGGATCGAGGAACAGCTCGTTTGCACGACCCGCTGCTGCGCCATAGCGTTCGTGATCGGGGAAGCGGGCCAACGTGCAAGCTTCATGAGCTTTCATCAGAAAGCGGAAGTCGTCGGGCACTGACGCCGCATACGCGGCCAACTCGGCCGCAGGCACGGCGGCGTAGAAGCTTCGATCGATACCAACGGTGCGCAGCAACGGATGCCGCGCGTAGGCTTGCAGACCGCCGCGCGCCAGTCGCTGCCGCGAGGTCGATTCGCCGTACACCAAGCCGAGCCAGCCTGGAAAAGACCAGGAGGATGTGCCCAGACGGATCGAGGACGGCAGCTCGCCGGCTATGGCCTTGAGCTCATCGGATACCGCTGCGGGGGCGACTTCCTTCCGGGCACGTTGCCCCGCGAGAGTCGACTGGTCGCGCAATACGAAGAAATCGAGCTGACCCGAATCACCGCGCCGAGTTGCCATCGTGCGATCGTAGACCGCGTTGGTGTCCGTTTCGAGAGGCAACGGACCACAGCCAACCACGACGGTCGTCCCTACGACGATCAGGCCCTGGTGGATGGACTACCCTTGAGGCCCAAGCGCGCACGGCCTAGACTGCGCGGCTTGCAATACTTCGGTCTCGACTTCGGCACGACGAACACCTCGCTCGCCTGGGTGCGCGAGGGCGGCGGTGTGACGTTGTGTGCGCTCGACCCGCCGGCGCCCAAGGCGGAAGTGCTGCGCAGCTTGCTCTACTACTCGCTCGACGAACGCGGTTTCGTCGTCGGCCAGCGCGCCATCGATGAATACCTCGCCGAGGACATGCAAGGCACTCTCATCCAATCCATCAAGACCTTCCTTGCCGACGACTCATTTGAAGAAACCTTCGTTCATGATCGCTTCTACCGCCTGGAGGATCTGATCAGCATCGTCTTTCGTCACGTCCACGGAGTGATTCGCGAGCTCACATCCGATGAAGAGTCGATTGTCGTCATCGGCCGGCCCGCGGTGTTCGTCGACCGGCCAGAGAAGGAGGCCACCGCCCAGGAGCGCATGCGCAAGGCGGCCCAACTCTCGCGCTTCTTCAATGTCCGCTTTCTGTATGAACCGATTGCCGCGGGACTGGCGTACGAGTCGGGTCTGGACCGACCTGAGATAGCGCTGATCGCCGACCTCGGTGGCGGCACCACCGATTTCACCGCCATGCGTCTCGGCACACGCGCGCGCGGCGACCGGCGGCAGGACATTCTGGTCAGCGGCGGTGTGTACATCGGTGGCGACACCTTCGATGCGCGCATCATGATGGCGAAGATCGCGCCGTACTTCGGTGCCGGCTCGACCTTCCGGTCGATGGAAGGCCGCGATCAGCCCTTCCCCCAGATGTTGTTGGCGCGTTTGAGCCGTTGGCATCACGTCGCCTTCCTGCGCGCGCCGAAGACGCAGGAGCAATTGCGCCGCATCCACTGGACATCGAACGCGCGCCACAAGGTCGAAGCGTTTCAGGATCTGGTCGACGGCAACTATTCCTTCTTCCTCTATCGCGAGATCGAGCGTGCCAAGAGCGAGCTGTCGACCGCCGATCATGCCAAGGTGCGGTTTCAGGCCGGACGCGTCGACATCGACGCACTCATCGAACGCAACGAGTTCGAGGAGCTGATCGCCACGGATCTGGCGGCAATCGAGCAACGCATGAACGACATCCTGAGCGCGGCGGCGCTCAGCGCCGATGCGATCGACTCCGTCTTTCTCACCGGCGGTTCGGCACAGATCCCCGCCGTGCGGCAACTCTTCGCAAGGACTTTCGGCGCAGAGAAGCTGCGGGCGGGAGACTATCTCACCAGCGTCGCCTATGGCCTGGGACTAAGTGCCGCCGGCGGGTGGGAGGGTAGCCGGTAGCCGGTAACCGGTAGCCGGTTCAAGAAAGACAGACCCACCAGCGAGCCGGATACCGGTTACCGGGTACCGGCTACCATCCTATCCCGCCGGGCACCCATTCAGCCCGTTATTCACGGCCTGAACGATCTCCTCGACAGTCACCATCCGATCGTTGTTGGGGTCGGCTTGCGGACAGGTCGCAAGGAAACTGGTCCCCAACGCGATGCTGACGGAGCGGACGATTTCCTCGACGGTGACGTGGCCGTCGCGGTTGCAGTCACATACGCACGCCGGTCGCGGCATGGTCGGCGTCGGTGGAGGCGGCGTGTTGGTCGGCGGCGGAGTCTGAGTCGGAGTCTGTGTCGGCGTCGAAGTCCGCGTCGGCGTCGCTGTCGGGGTCGAGGTCGGCGTGAGCGTCGGCGTCCACTTGGGGATACAGAGGCATTCGCCACCGGCGCCGTCGACGCAAACCTCGAAGCCCGGGACGCAATATCCCTGGCAGGCAGGCGCTCCCGGTACGAAGCCACAAGGGTTGGTACCCGAAATACACGAGCAGGATTCACCCATGTCGATGCACGCCTGACCTTCGGGGCAGGCGCCGTCGCACTCGGGTGCGCTCACCGCACCGCAATCTTGTGCTGACAGCCGCAGCGGCGAGAGAAGGAGAAGCACGGCCGTCGCCGCGATCATGATTGGCAGGTGCAGACTACGCATGGTGAGCTCTCATACCGCTTAGTCCATCATTGGTCGATTCGAATTTCCAGACGAAACCTTCCTGGTCGTTCGGCGCCGGAACGCGCCAGAAGGCGTTCCCAACGCCAGCGCCCTGTAGTAGCGTTTGCCCATGACCATGGAGCTGAAGCAAGTCGCCAAGGATGTCTACGCTTGCCTGCAAGAAGAGCGCGGACTGGGGACGAGCAATTCAGGGTTGATCAACCGCGGCGGCGGGCTGGTTGTCGATACCTTCTGGGATCTGCCGCACACGCGCGCGATGATCGAACACTACGCCACCGTCTGGAAGAGACCGGCGCAACGAATCGCGAATACCCATCACAATGGCGACCATTGCTGGGGGAACCAGCTTTTCGACGGCGCGGAGATCATCGGTCACCGCCTGTGCGCCGCAGCTTTTGGCAAAGAGAACCCGGGGATCATGCAGCATCTGCGCAACACCAATGACCACGGAGATTCCGCTCTCGCCGACTTCGCCAAAGCCTTGCGCGACTGGGACTTCGCAGGCATCGAGCTGACGCCGCCGACGACATTGATTGACGATCGCCTCGATCTGGATCTCGACGGCGTTCACGCCGAGATCCTCTATGTCGGTCCGGCACACACCGCCGGCGATGTCATCGTGCACCTCCCCGAGCAGCGCATCGTCTTCACCGGTGACATCCTGTTTCGCCTCTGTACGCCGATCGGCTGGGAAGGAACCTACGAGCGCTGGTGCGCGGCACTCGATCGTATTGTCGCGCTCGGACCGGACGTCATCGTCCCGGGCCACGGACCGCTCTGCGGCGTCGAAGGGCCGAAGGAAATGAAGGCTTACCTCGCGTACGTCCGCTCCGAATCCAAGCGCTTCAACGATGCCGGCACGACGGCGCTCGAAGCCGCCAAGCGGATCGATCTCGGACCGTATGCCGGGTGGACCGAACCAGAGCGAATCCTCTTCAATGTAGAGCGCGCCTACCGCGAGTTGCGCGGCGAGCCCTGGGACACGCCGGTCAACCTGGCGGTGCTGTTCCGCGATGTGCGGGAAGTGCGCGCCAGCAGGGCCGCGAGGCGGTAGTCGCAGCCGGCGATCGGTGATCGGTGGTACAAGTGCAAATCCATGCGTACACGGAACACCGAGCACCGATTACCGTTCACGGTGTCAATGCTCGTGCCCGCCGAGCTTGCCAAGTGCGAGCTGAGCGACGCGGCGCACGCGTTCATCTGGATGGTCGGCTGCCAGGCTGATCAACGCCATCCGCCCCTCTGCACCACAGTGGTCGAGGCCCAACACGGCGCCGATCGCTTCTTCCTGCGAACCGTCGCGCGCGAGTGCTGTCAGCTGCGGCACGGCCGCGGCGCCGAGCTCACCGACGGCTTCGACCGCCGCCAGACGCGCCGTAGCGTTGCCGTCGCCGAGCGCTGGAACCACGTCGGCAAAGCCGGCGAGCCCGCGACTCCGGATCAGCGCGGCGGCCGCGGCACCCCGTACCTCGGGGGAAGGATCGCTTTTGATCAGGCCAACGAGCCTTTCCTGATCGTCTCCAACCGCGAAACGGGCGCCCAGTACTCGTAACGCCGCGTCTTCGCTGGCGAGGAGCTCGGCAGCGCGCGACGCCGGCAGGCCACCGTCGATCGCAGCGACCGCCACCAACGCTGTCGCCTGCAAGCTCGAGCTGCGTCGAGCCAATCCGTCGAGCTGTGGACGCAACGCTTTCAGCTTCTTCGCACCGATCAGCTCGACGATCGCCTTTCGCAGCGCCGGCGGTCGGCTTGCGTCATTCATGGCGCCGGCAAGCGGGCGCAGTGACGCTTCCGGCGAGCTGCTCAACGCCGCGATCAGCGGCAGACGTTGCACAGCGGACGTGGCAACACCCGGAGAAGCGGAGGCGACGATTTGCGCGAGAGCTTCGATACCCGGTGCCTCTTCGCGTTGGTCCACCGAAAGACGCAGATAGTGTTCGAGCAGATCTAGTGTGGGCGAATCCGGGTTGTGCATGTAGGCATCGCCAGCCGCCGCCACAGCCAACACGCTGGCATCGCCGCGGGCGCCGGGAAAACGCTGGTCCCAGAGCGATGCGGTCGGCAACGGCGTCAACGCGACGAGGATCATGTCGCCCTCCTCGAAGCGCGGCTTGCGACTGGCAGCGAGCTCTTCCCAGGCGATGCGCAGCTCAGACGACGGCGAGGTCGCGAGGAGGCTGCGGACGACGCTCAGCTGCGCGGCGTAGCCGTGGGTGTCGAGCTTGTCGGGGCTGTCAATGTGCCCAACAACGACCGCGAACGCGGTCTCGGCAACCGGAAGAATTTTCTCACCGCCGCGCGGTGGTCCAGGTGCCGTAGCCTCCTGACAGGAGATGGCCGCGAAGAGGCACAAAACGCACAAAAGGTATCTCATTCGACGCATGCCTTCGTTCTGCGCCTTTTTGTGCCTCTTCGCGGCCAACAGTCTCAATCAGGGTGCCAGAGGCGCCTGGAATCCTTCCTCGCCGTCGACGTCGGCGTAGAGTGCGTTGGTCATCGCCAGCGCCAGTACTCCGTTTTCACCTAGATTGCCGTCGAGCAGGTTGGCGAGCGTTGTATTGCCGCTGCGCCTTAGGTCGGACGCCATGACCGGAAACATCGGCGCCGACACTCCGTCGGTACCCTTAGCCAGAACGACAAACCAGGTGTCCTCAGTGAGCCCCGGGAAGGGGACGGTAACTTCGGTTTCCAGCCGCTGCGCACCGGGAATGCCCGGGAACACGTTGACCGTGTCGACGTCGAAATCGACGCCGGCCCGCAGCACGACGGTCGGCACCGCGCTGAACAGCGACGGCACACCGTCGTCCATCGCAGCGATCGTCGTCTCGGCGTTGGCGTAGATCTCGATCGTGTCGTACGGCGCCCAGATCGGCGACTGAATCGAGATCTCGAGGTCCACCGAGCGATTGCTCGATGCGACTGTCGTCGATCCTTCGCGGCTGAAATCGGCGACGTCGTTCGACCCGTCGGCAGCGAGCAGGCGAGTCTGCAGGTACGGTCCCTGGCCGCCGACCGCGCGCCCGGCGCTGACGGCGCGCGCCATCAACTTCGGGTCGATGTCTTCAGGATCATCGGAGGGTGACGGTGTCCACGTTCTTGCCCCCGCGGTTCGCAGGTTGAGCAACTCATGTGTGTCGGTGTCGGCGATCGCGGTCGTCAACAGACCCTGATTGAGGAGGTTGAACCAGATACCGATACGCAAATCGGTGAACTCATGCTGCTGTCCGCGTGTTGTGCCGTTCCAAACCTCGAGCGCCGCGAACGGATGGAAATAGTTCGGCACACTGGGATCGAGTCGGTACTCCACCGCCGTCGCCTCATTGAGGAAGGATTGCGGCGGTACCATCGATGTGTCGATGCGCAACGGTCGAAAGTGACTGTCGATGTGATTGACCTGCACGACCGTGTCGTCCGTGCTCGTTTTCTGGCTTCTGGCGAGACCGTCGATTTCCGCCGGGGTCAGGCCGTACGCCCCGTACTCGACGAAGTCGCGCCCTGCAGGAGCCGCGCCGCCCCAATCGGTGGATCCGCCCGAAGGACGGTCGAGATCGATGGTAAAGGGATAGCCATTCCAGTGGCCGTAATCCCAAGAAGTGATTTCCTCACCGATGGTGGCATGCACGAACTCGGTGAAACCGAGCTCGCCGATGCGCGGATTGAGGTCGGTGTGCGCGTGGTGATCGGTCATGATGATGTTGTCTACACCCTCGCCGGCGTACTGGCGGATACGATCGCTGTCGCTGACGCGCGAGTCGGCGCTGGCGATACCGTGAACGTGATAGTCGGATGAGATGAAGCCGCCAGTGTCGACGACGCGGGCGATCTGCGCATTTACGATGACCGTCTGACCACCGGTGACGTTGAGCGGCTGCGAGTAGGCGGAGTACTCCGTGCCGCGCGAGACGAACAGTTGGAACGAGCCCGGCTCGATATCAAGCTCTACCGTTCCATCCGAATTCGTATAGGCGAGCCAAACGAACCCGAAAGGCACCGCGTCGGAAACAATGTCGTTGAACAAGCCGGTGCGCGTCGACCCGACGATAGTCGAAAGCGTCAAGATCGGCTCCGGGCTTGGATCGAAACCGATGACACCGATGCGTGCCGGTACGGCGTCGCCATTCTCGTCGACAACGTTGACGCGCAAACGCCCGGCGGCAGGCAAGTCGATGCTCTGCTCGGTGACCTGCCCTTCTGCGATCGTCACCCGATGCAGCGGCGGCGTCGTACCGCCACCTTCGTACAAGAAGCCGCGCTTGGCGGCGGCGACGCTGTAGTCACCGATCGGCAAGGTACCTTCGAAGCACCCGGTGGAGTCGGTGACGAAGTGTGAGGCGACGATCTCGATGGTCGCACCTTTGCCGACGCTGACGCGAGCGTTCGGCGCCGGTTGGCCGGCAGCGGTAACGCAGCCGCGCAACGTGCCGACAGTTCGCCCCTTCACTTCGTTTTCGATGTCGATGCCGTTGCCGGCACTGCCATCGCCGACACCGAAGAAGCGACTGAAAGACTGACTGCCGTTGGCGGCAACGATGAAATTCGACGGCGCACCGAGGGCGATGATGTTGATGACGGACTGCGCATGCAGGATCGACGATACACCCGATGTCGAGAAGAATGTCGACAGCCCTCCACCAGGAGGGGGAAAGGTAATGTACGAGTAGTCGACTCCCGTCGCTTCGCCGTAGCCGATGTAGCTGAGTATGCCGAGGCGGTTGACGAGGATTCCACCGAGCCCGGCACCGGCACTGGTGAATTGCTCGAGCTCGCCGCAGCCGTTGAGGTAATCGCCGACGTAGAGTCCCAGATCCCGATCCTCGTTGTTGAAGACGGTCGTCGTCATCTGAATGTACGGCTTGCCCGGTGCCAGAATGTAGTCGGTGCAGCCTTCCACATCGTTGTCGACGTCATTGGCCGACGCCGGGAACGGGAATCCCGCGCCACCGACCACGGTCGATGGGTTGACGAAGTCGAGGATGTCATCCGGCCCACACGTTCTGAGAATCGCTGCGAGCCCGTCCTGACCATCATTGACGATCTCGACGGTCTGGGCATTGATCACCGTCTCGATGTTGATCGCCGGTTGGACCTCGAGAAAGTTATCCAACCCCGGGTGGTCCACGAGCTCGAGATCGATCAAGTTGCCGCCGAAAGCGCCGACGCTGTAGAGGTCGCGCTGCTTGACGTCCTGGATGATGAAACGGGCGGTGTCGTTGGCGAGTAAGTAATCGCCGATCCTTCCGTGCGCCAGCGGTCCGCTGATCAGGTCGGCGCTATCTTCGATCTGCCGGGCGCGGGCCTTCGGCGGCAGGTAGTCGAATTCGCGAACTACGACGATTTCGCCTCCACCGATCGCAGCTCCCCGCACCTCGATCGTGTTGCGGTCGCGCAGCGGCGGTCCGGCCACGACCACACTGCCAAACTCGGTACCGGTGCCACCGAAGGCCAGCGGCGTGCCGTTGAGGCTTGCACCGAGGGTCCCAGGGTCGATGAGGTTCGGATCGATCGTGAAGGTCACATTGAACTCGAAGGTGGTGACCGGGGAGGAGCCATGTGGAAAAACGATCGTGATACCCCCGGCGTTGCCGCCACCGCCATCATCTGAGCCACAGCCTGCCGCCGTCAGGACGCAAAGGACCGCTACCGCCAAAGATCCGCCGGTGTACCGCATCAGACACTCCCGCTGAATTTTCAACGAATTGTCATACGCTGGTCACGGGGGGAGGCGCAATCAGGTAATCAGTAACCGGTAACCGATAATCGGTAACCCGTAGCCGGTAGCCGGTAGCCGGTTGTCGTGTTGTCATTGACGATCGACGGCGATGACCGCCGTCGGACAACTGGCTACCGGTTACCGGATACCGGCTACCGGTTACCAATGTCCGCTCCATTGTCTCCCGCACCCGGCTAGCTTAGTGTGCCGCGAAATGCCGCCGTCCCGGTCGCGTTCCACTGCCCTCGAGGCTACCGAGCTCTCTCCTTACCTCGTTCTTCTCTTCGTTCTGCTGTCGACGGCAACGCTGTTCGACGGTTTCGATGCGGCGATGATGACCCTGGCGGCACCCGAGGTGCGCGCCACTCTGGACATCGATCTCAAACAATGGGGCTACCTCTTCGGCTTCTGTCGCCTGGGGATGATCGCTTCCTTTTTCTTCCTGCTGTACGCCGACTCGATCGGACGCCGCAGGCTGCTGATGATCACCGTCGTCGGCTTCACCATCTCCACCGGTCTGACGGCATTGGTCCAGGACAAGTATCAGTTCGCCGCCTGCCAGTTTTTCGCTCGACTCTTTCTGACCGCCGAGTATGCCCTTGCGGTCATCGTCGTCGGCGAGGAGTTTCCGGCGCGTTTGCGCGGCCGCGCCATCGCTTTCCTCACCAGCCTGGCGACGCTCGGCGTGGTCGTCATCGCCAAAGCGCAGCCTTATGTACTGTTGGAAGCAGGCGCACCGGGGAACTGGCTGCACGACCTCGGACAAGCGGGAGTGGAGTGGATGCATGCGGCCGCCGGCTTGCGATCGGACGGGCAGGATTGGCGGGCGCTCTACTTCCTCGGTCTGCCGCCCCTTCTTTTGATGTTGGCGTTGCGCTTAGGTATGCGTGAGACACGGCGCTTCGAAGCGGTGCGGTCGCGGGCATCGAAGACGCCTTCCGTTGGATGGCGCCAGCATATGCAACACGCACGCATTCCCTGGCAGCAGCCGTACCGGCGGCGCACACTCATTGTCGTCGTCCTATGGAACTGCGTCCACCTGGTGACCGCCCCGGCCGTCGCCTTCTGGGTCATCTACGCGCGCGAGCAGCTCGGCTTTTCGTCGCATCGGATCGGCGACATTCTTTTCTGGGGATATCTTGCCGGCGCCAGCGGTCACGTCGTCGCCGGCTGGGCCATCGACCGCATCGGTCGCAAGTGGACGTGCGCCGGCTTCTACATCCTCGCGAGCTTCGCCATCGTCGGCTTGTTCCAGACGCAGACGATGGTCGGTCAGTACTTCTGGCACATCACCACGGTCTTCTGCTTTCTCGCCGCCGGCACGGCGACGCATGTGTACGCTTCAGAGCTCTTCCCGACGGAAATCAGGGCTACCGGATACGGTTGGACGACGAATCTTTTCGGACGCATCACCGAGGTGGCGACCCCGCTGCTGGTCGGCGCCTTCGTAATGACGCTGGGAATCTCATGGTCGGTGACTCTGGTCGCGTTCGGTCCGATCGTCGGCGCGCTGATCGTCTTGCGCTATGCGCCGGAGACCATGGGACTTACACTGGAGGAAATCGAGGTGGAGCTTTCGAAGGGGTAGCCGGTAACCGGTACCCGGTAACCGGTTTGAGAGACGGGCTGGCAAGCGGCTACCGGGTACCGGCTATCGGTTACCATTCCTAGCCGCGCATCTTTTGTCGGCTGATGGCCTTGGGTGACGTGTTGCGTTCCTGCATGCGCCGCAGCGCCACCCGCACGGCGCTGGGTTCGAGGCCGAGAGCCTCACATACGGTCACGAA
>Ga0187892_10009664_pt1 | contig 12590 bp, 11 predicted proteins | sample MA1701073metaG_FD_139345 | JGI IMG/M metagenome (GOLD analysis project Ga0187892, IMG submission 139345) | Bio-ooze microbial communities from a basaltic lava cave in the Kipuka Kanohina Cave System on the Island of Hawaii, USA - MA170107-3 metaG ...
GAGCCGGAGGCTCTGCAGCGGATGCTCTACACCCTGGGTGACTTGATCAGGACGGCGCCGCAGGGTAGCTACGTCATCAAAGCTGGTCCCGTACAGGGTGTTTTTGTCGGCAATCCCAACGCCTACTTGTTCGGCGGGTCCGGGGTTCCGCGGGGCAGCACCAGCGGCTTTTCCTGGGACATCGACGGGGCCGACGTCGACGAGCCCGAAACCCAAACCCATGCGGTGGTTTCCGTCACCGACACCATTGGCTGCGGCAACTGGAACGTGTCGGATTGCAGTCTCGGGGTGGGATACGCCCACGCCGGGCCCGAAGGCCAACCCTTTGCCTTCACCGAGATTCCCGATCCCGAAGGTCTGGGCGTGGTCGACGTGACGGTGTGTGAAATCGACCCGCAGCAAGTGCCAAGCCCGTGGCTGTTGGACAGCGTGGTATTCCGGGCCAAGAAATGCGCCGTTCTGGGCCCTTGGACCGTTACCGAAACCGGCCATATCCCCAATGACTTTGCCATCCGAGATTACTTCGCGGCCAACGACTTGACCTTCTCCGGGACTCAGGACAGCCGCTTCCAAGTGGGGGCTCCGATCGGCGAGGGGGCGGTCAACAGGAGTTGGCGCGAACCGCAAGAAGGGTAGGCGGTGTATTAGTGGTGGCCGTCGAAGAGATTTTGAAAAGCGGCGAAGTCGGTGAGGTCGACGGCGTGATCGGAATTGAAATCCGCCCAGCGGCACCCCGGCCCGGCGTCGTTGCCCGGCCCGCCGTTGATCCCGATGCGATCGTTGGTGAGACACTCGTGGAAGAAATAGAAGTCGAAAAGATCAAGCCTGCCACTGATGTCGAAGTCGCCCGAGGCGTCTCGCGGGACTATTCCGACGCGCACATAATCCCAGCGGGTATAAGAGTCGAACCCCTGACGTCGCGTGCCCCAGATGAGAAACGAGTCTTTAGTCGGATATGGAGCTCGCCCAATTCCGGAATCTCCGAGGATGCCGTCGATGTACCAGACGTACCGGTCCTCGACGCACTTCGGCGGCCCGCAAACCTCGACGCGATAGGTATGCGGGAGTCCCAGTTCGATATCGACGGAAAGGATCGGGAAGAAGTTGCCCCGCCATACCTGGACCTTGGATTCGGTAAACGTGAAGTGGTAAATCGCGGAAGTCCTGCCCGCGGCGGACAGAACGGCAGGCGTCCCGAAAGTATCCAGAATCGACGCGGGCGCGTCGCTTTCCGCACGCCACTCGACGAAGAATGCAGCGACGCCCGCGAAGTCGACAACAGGTCTTCGGTAGGAATCGATCTCATTGGTCTCATCCACGAAGTGAATGAAGTAGCCGTCCGCAAGGGACCGAGAGATTTCGGTATACACGACACGCTCCCAACCGGCGTCCTCCGGGAGGATATCCCCCTCGAATGTGACGACCTGACCTTGAGCGATGGATCCATCGAGCAAGACCATAACAAAGAGGGAAACTACGAACCTTCCGGGGTTCACAATCATGCGGCAATGCGGCTTCGTGCGCACACCGTAATTCTAATGGAATGCGCGCTGAAAGCAATGTAAGTTCTGGAAAAAAAAAAGGAGAAACAAAATGAGAACGCACAAGGGTACTTTTACACTGATTGTCGCAATCGGATTGGCGAGCGCTTCGGCCGTCCCGCCGACGATCCACGTGACCTGGAGCGACCCCATCCCGCCCGAGGAAGGACAAGACTACGTTGTGAGCACGAACCCGCCTGCGAGTGAGGACTATCCAAACATCGAGCTGCGAACCGGAATCGGGCTGGTGTGGCGGATCTGGTCGACGGATCCGGACAATCCCGACGGGCACGGCGACATCGGGGAGATATCTTCCCCGCATGACGGCACTTTCCTGGTGGCGATCCGCAGCGCGGCCGAGCCCTGCGGCTTCTGCGACCCCTGCGCCCCCTCCTGCTTCGGGGCGCGGAACGTCAAGGCCATTCGCCTCGTTCCACCGACTCTCCTCGACGTTACCGCCCTTACGGGAGCGCGGATCACCGGGGACTTGACGGACGAGCTGATCGTTCAGCAAGGTCTGTTCGGCAGCGGTGTCAGCGACGTCGATCTGGTCATTGGAGGCGACGCCACCGCGAACATGGCGCTACCCAAGGTGAGTCGCCTGACCATTTCCGGCGAGGCATCCGGAACCATTATGGTCACCGAGCTCGGAGGATTGTTCAGCCTAGGGTTCATCGAGATCGGTGATCTCACCGACACCGGCAGCGTCAGCATCGGCACCGTGAGGGCGGCTGGCAGCGGCGTCGCTGTAGGCGCGCCCATGGCCGGGACTGTTACTGTGTCAGAGCTCGGCAGCGGGCCATTCATTTTTTAATATGCTCGGCGGCATAGGCCCAACGGGTGATTTGACCCTCGGGAACTCCATCGGCGAATCCACCACCCTCAACATTGACCTCCAAAACCTCGCCGGAACGGTTCGATTCCTCGACGGGGCGGGCTCCCAATCTTATTTGGTGGTTCATGATGATGTTGACGCTACGGGGAGCATCATCGCCGACGCCGACGAGGACGGCGCGGGTGATATCCAAGGGGGCATCTCGATCGGAGAGCTGCACGGGGTTATCTCGGGCGTCAATCTGTTGGGCCTCATCTTCATTGGAAGCGGAACCTCGACGGGCGCCATTGAATTGAAAGGCGACGTTGCCCTCGGAAGCTTTGTCACGATTTTGGGCGATTATGCCGGCAATATTCATGCCGACTCGGATGGCAACGGTGACGGCGCCATCACGGGCGACGTGACGATCGACGGCCTGTTCTCGGGGGGCGACATTTGCGGTACTAATCTTTCGCCCGGTGGACCTTTGCCAAACAACATTGAGATCCCCAACTTCGGCTGCGGCGCCACCGTGTGCCAAGTTCAAATATGCCCGCTTTCGGTTCCCGCCGTGGCGGAGGGAAGTCGGTACTTGACGACCACCGGAACTTGGAACGCCTGCTCCCTGGCTCTTCGCGTCGTGGAGGAGACAACGGTCGGCGCGCCCTGTCCGATCAACTACGTCCAAGCGGACGGCACCCTTGGCGATACGCCCGTGTATAAAACCCCCGTCCAATGGCGAAGCGTGCACATCCACGGCCCACGGATCGTTCCCAGCACCACGTACCTCGTTCACGGAGAGTCCTGTGGCGGGGGCGTCTTCGGTGACCCCACCGTGGTAACCACCCCGCTTTGGGGCGACACCAATAACGACGGCTCTACGGACCTCAGCGACATCTTGTGCATTCTCGACCTCTTCGCGGGTTATCCCGGCGACGCCGTTTGCAACTTGTACAGCGGAGACCTGGCGCCCTGCGAGACCGATCAGACCGTGGACGTGGGCGACATTTTGGCCATTCTGAATGGATTTGCGGGTGAAACGTTGAGTTGCGGTTCGTGCTCGTCGGGCTCCGGTATGGCCCCGGAAGGCGGCGGGGGGTCGATGGGCGGCGGCATGGCCGGCGGCGAAGGCGGCGAAGGCCCGTTGGGCGGGCCGGAGGGCGGTGGCGGGCCGATGGGCGGCGGGTCAGCTTACGTGCTTTCGCTGGTGCCCGAGTCCAACACCGTGCCACGCGGCGGCACCGTGGACGTCCGTGCCTTTCTCACCGCGACTAATCCTATTGACCTGCGAGGTTACCAAGACGCGGTGGTTATCACCGGCGGCACGAGCGGGACGGTGACCGTGGACACCCTGGAGATCGAAGAGCAGCGCAGCGACTTCGTGTTCTTCGACTTGTCGCCGGTGACCGCCGTCGACCTCAACGGCGGCCGCGCGGCCGCGGCCCTCTTCAGCGGCGGGGTCAACGTCGGGCTCGAGACGAAGTACGCGGCCACCTTCACCCTGCGGGCCTCCAGCAACGCCCGCGGCGTCTTCGTGGTCAACGTGCGCGCGGACACCCAGCTTCGCGATTCCGCCAACCAGCCTTTGCCCTGGACCAGCGCCGGCCCGGTGGAAATCATTGCCGTCGCCCCCTAGCTCGGCGAGCTGGTGACAATGCTGCCATGCCCAAGCCTGCCGACCGCAGGCTTGGGCCTGCCGCTTGGTCGGTCGACTCTCCCGGGATATATTGACCGCCTAGAAAGTCGGTCCCACAAACTGGAAAGTCGATCCCACAATAAGAGAAAGTCGGTTCAGCACCGGAAAGTTGGTCTTTTTCCAGCACTAACAGGGCGCTCTCTCTTTCGACGCCGAAAAGAGAGCGCCCCTGACGTTATGGTTCTTGGAGGATGGCCACCGGTTGGAGAATCGGCATCCCTCACTTGAAAAGGCGGTGGATCAAAAAAGCCGCGCCGTGCCATAAAACGGAGCGAGGAAGACGGTGGATGAAAAAAAAACGGTACTTGCGATACAAACCCATCTCGAGGTGTTGATGTAACGCGGTGGGCTTTGCGAAATCGCTTCTTCTGAGGAAGATACCGATGGTGGCGCAAGGGCAACGGCCGGACTAGGGGTCTTCATGGGGCACAAGCTTCAAAGTCAAGATCGGTTAACGGAAGCAAGCGCGCAATGGGAACAAGGCGTTCTAGCCGAGTCCCTTGCCCGGCAACCGGAGCGCCGAGAGGCCTTTGAGACGGCCTCCGGCAGTAAAGTCGACCATCTCTACCTGCCGAAACAGGACGCTGAATCCTACCTCGAATCCCTCGGCTTTCCGGGCCAATACCCCTTCACCCGCGGCGTCCAGCCGACCATGTATCGCGGGCGGCTCTGGACGGTTCGCCAATATGCCGGCTTTGGTGACGCCGAAGAGTCCAACCGCCGCTACAAGTACCTGCTCGAGCAGGGCAACACCGGCCTGTCCGTCGCCTTCGACCTGCCCACGCAGATCGGCTACGACTCCGACCACCCCCTGGCCTTGGGCGAAGTCGGTCGGGTCGGCGTGGCCGTCGATACGCTGGCGGACTTGGAAACGCTCTTTGACGGCATTCCCTTGGACAAGGCCTCCACTTCCATGACCATCAACGCGACGGCGCCGATTCTGTTGGCGATGTACCTAGCCGTCGGCGAAAAGCAGGGAATAAGCCCGGACAAACTCACGGGCACGGTTCAGAACGACATTCTCAAGGAGTACATCGCCCGCGGCACGTACCGGTTTCCGCCCCGGCCGTCGTTGCGCCTGGTGAGCAACGTCTTCTCGTTCTGCCGCGAGCACATGCCTCGATTCAACACCATCTCCATCAGCGGCTACCATATTCGCGAGGCCGGTTCGACCGCCGCCCAGGAAATCGGGTTTACCCTGGCCAATGCGATTTGCTACATCGAGGCCGGCCTAAGCGCCGGAATGAACGTCGATGCGTTCGCGCCGCGGCTGGCCTATTTTTTCGCCGCCCACACGGATCTGCTGGAGGAGGTGGCCAAGTTCCGCGCCGCGCGGCGATTGTACGCCCGCGTCATGCGCGAGCGGTTTCACGCGGCCAACCCGCAATCCTGCATGCTCCGCTTCCACACCCAGACCGGCGGCGTGACCTTGACCGCCCAGCGGCCGGAAAACAACGTCGTCCGCGTGACCTTGCAGGCTCTGGCCGCTGTCCTGGGCGGGACGCAATCCTTGCACACCAATTCCAAAGACGAGGCCCTCGCCTTGCCCACGGAAGAAGCAGTGACCGTGGCCGTACACACGCAGCAGGTCATCGCTCACGAGTCCGGGGTCGCGAATACGGTCGATCCATTGGGTGGCAGCTTTTTCGTCGAGTCGGTCACCGATCGACTGGAGGCCGAGGCCGCCGGCTACATCCAGCAGATTGACCGCATGGGTGGAGTCGTCCCGGCCATAGAAAACGGATGGATTCAACGCCAGATCGAGCACGCCGCCTACGAATACCAGCAATCCATCGAGCGCGGGGAGCGGCTGATCGTCGGCGTCAACGCGTTCGCCAGTGAAGAGCCGCCGGCGATCAAGACCTTTCGGATGCCCGAGGATTCGGTTCAGCGGCAACTCGGGCGGCTTATTGAAGTTCGTAACCGGCGCGACACGCGTCGCGTTCAAAATGCTCTCGCGGACTTGGAAAGTGCGGCTCGCGGAGACGGCAATTTAATGCCCCCGATCGTCGCGGCCGTAAAGGCCTACGCGAGTGTGGGTGAGATTTGTGAACGGCTCGCCCGAGCCTTCGGTGAATATGCTTAGTACGGCAGCACAAGAATCGAGTACCGAATTGCGACGCGAGGCCGTTGGCACCCGAGAGTCCGCGCGGACTGAAGTCCGCGGCTCGCTGGAGGGAATTCGTTGATCGAAGCCAAGGGGATTCATCACATTGGCATCGCCGTCCATTCCATTGAAGAACAGCGGCCATTTTATGAAACGGTGCTAGGGGCGCGGTTCGAAGGAGCCGAGGACGTTTTGGAACAACAGGTTCGCGTCGCCTTCTTTGTGCTCGGGCCGCCGGGAGGCGAAGTTCGCCTGGAGTTGCTGGAGCCGGCCTCCCCGGACTCGCCGATTGCAAAGCACCTGGCCAAGCGCGGGCCGGGCCTCCACCACGTTGCCTATGCTGTGACGGGTCTTCAACAGCGACTGGATTGGCTCAAATCCAATGGCTTCGCGCTAATCGACGAGCGTCCGCGGCGCGGCGCGCATGGCCAATGGATTTCATTCTTACATCCCAGGGGAACCCACTCAGTGCTAACAGAGCTCTGCGAGCCGCGGGACGAATAAAAGGGGTGAGTCAGGGGTGCCGGCGACGAACCCAGGTGACCAGCCCCAAGCCTAATGCGCCCAATAGCGCCGCATTGGGTACCGGGGCCACGGCTGCGGCGACGGAGACGTTATCGAACCAAAGTGTGCCGCGGGCAGAGGTCGCGCCGACTCCGTAAAAGCGGAACTCAACCGGACCGGATAGCTCCCCACCTATGCTGGTAAGGTCCCACACCGCGTGGTTCGTCGTGGTCTGATGATCCAGAAAACTGAAGGACTCATGCGTCAGGAAGCCGTCAAAGCTCATATGGACGACTCCGGTGCTGGGACCAAAGGCGTCGCGCCCAAAGTCAAACGACAACGACTCTAGAGACATCTCCGCCCCGGCGTTCGGAGTCAGCGAAAAGCTAGCGTAGCCGATCCCGGGGATGGTTGTTCTTGTATTCCAGCTGTCGCTATTAAAGATGTTGTTTCCCGGCTCAAAGGTAATCGTGGTACGCTGGAAGGGTGAAAAAGTGGCCATCGCCGGTTGCAGATCGACTTCATTGAATTGCCCGGGGCCTGTCGGCGATCCCGTGAATTGGTAGATCCCGATCATGTCGCCATGGGCGGCGATCGTTGCGAAAGAAACAACCGCCACCGCTGCAAACAGCCGTACGCCCCGTCGTTGAGTTTGCTTCGATAAACTCATGGTTTCTATCCTCGCGCCTTTTTTCTACCTTATTAGGAACAGGCAATATACCTCTCACGCGGAGCTTGTCAAGAGAAAACTTCAAAAATGTCTACGCGCGAGTACGTCTGTATTTACTGTTAAAAAGAGATAATCACTTTAACCTAGACTTTTCACCAGGATCCCGCCATGCCTTCGGCGGGGGCGTCCACGATTCGAACGGAGCGAATATAGAGGAGACGCAACGGCCTGCCGGCATCGTCAATCGGCGTCGCCATCACCTTATCGAGGGTGCTCATGGATTCATCGCCAACGAGCTGCCCAAAAACCGTGTAGCGACCGTCCCAATCGCGTTGCTCGGTGTAGCAAATGAAAAACTGGCAACTGGCCGAGTTGGGATCATCTTCCAGAAGGGCCATCGACACTGTGCCTTTTTGATGGCGGCGACCATTGGGTTCTGCCGCGATCCGCTTTCCGTCCAGACGGATTCCGGTTCCATCGCCTCGCGAACAGCCGCCCTGAATCATGTATCCCGGCGCAATCCGATGAAACGTCTTGCCGTTATAAAAGCCGCTTTTGGCTAGCTCCAAGAAATTCGCTACGTGGCCGGGCGCATCGTCGTAGAAGAGCTTCATGGTAATGACCCCCTCGTCGGTGACGATCTCGGCCTGTTTTAGAGGGGCGATATTCACAACCATGGTCTCGCTATTGACCGCTCCGCCGTACGGCTGCCAAGTGATTCGGTATTGGCCGGCCCCGCGCAGAATCGGGAAAAACTCGCGAAGATCGAGCTGCGTTCCCACGGCGCTATAAGGGGCGAGCAACAGAATCGGACAACGCGGCGGAGTACGATAGCCCACCGGCTCTTCGATTCGCCTGCCCGACTCCGTGGAGACAATAATGCTTGGGGCGGAGCCGCCGCTGAAAATGTGGGCCAGGGGTAGGCCCATCTCCGGCGGTGGGATTTCCGGCTCCGTGCCCGGAACCGTCAGGGTGACCGATTCATGGGTCGTATTCTCGACGGCAAAGCGAATCCACACCGGCTGACCGATGGGCACCTGAGGTGAAACGGGTCGGAGCACCGCTTTCAGACCCGGCATAGCCGAAGCCGGTGGAGCAGGGCCAAGACCCAGACTTAGGCCAAAAACGATCGGGCTAAGCCTCGAGAACGTCGACTGTTTCGTACTTGCCATCCTTCCAAAACCGTTTCTCAAGACTAACCGTGATCGCCGGCGCTTCGTTTCGATCCGCAACGAACTCGAAACTCGCTCTCAAGGACTGCCCGCAGCTTCTACCCGCCGCTCACGACACCAGTTGCGACGGGCCGGAGTGCCAATATATCGGCCTTGGGGACCAAATCACATATGAGGGCCTAACTGATTGTCTCGCTTTTGCTGTCAGTATGGATGCGCAACTTAAACCTTAGCTCGATCACGCGTCGAAAGCTAGAGGGCTGTGCCTCAACCTAAGTTTTCCTACCCCGAACCAGCGCGAGCAGCGTTGTAGAGATACCGGATCCGTATTGGGGCTTCGCCGGCCGGGGCGTTCAACAAGCGGGACCGGCCGGCACTGAGCGAACATAAAACTGCTTGGCCTGGGAGGCACCGGCGGCCTCCACGGAAGATCCCTTATGGATTCGGCTTCAAAGAGATGGCTCATCATCGGGCCGGCTGTTGGGTTACGGCTGTCGCGGATAACTTATACCTTAACCTTAGATTCGTCCGTAGACCGCTAACTTTAGATGGCGCTTGTCGAAGGACCGCCGAAGAGTTCGATACGCGGCGGCACGGGCATTGCCGAAAAACTACGCTCTCCATTTCTCGCCGTCAAGAAAATCATCCTGACACTTTTCTTCTCTGACACCTTTTCTTCTCCCGGCTCGGTTGCTCGTCGCTACGTCGGGGCTCGGGTTGTTTCATTATCTACCGGGCGGCTTGAGGTTACGCGAACTTCGCTCGGTCGTCGTCGAGGCCGGCGACGCAGTGCTCTTCACACGAGGGATCGTGCACACCTTCACGGCGCCGCTCGGCGGCCTGACGTTGCTTTCGTATCACGCGCCGTTCTTCGAATTCGACGACGCGCGACAGTATAAGGTCACAGATTCACGCGGGCGCGCAGATCGAATCCTCGCCGAGATCGTTAGCGGTGGTCGCTCGGGACGTCTATGAAGTCCTCGGGGGGGCCTCGATTTGGAGCGCGGTTTCTTTACGTGGAGTGCTCCCTGAACAGGGTATCGAAAACCCGAGCCGGTGGATCCAATCGCTTGTCGGCGTGCCGTATCGCATGGATTGACCGGCGCAGCGGCATGCCTTCGATGTTTAGTATGGCCACTCGGCGGCGGCGCACATCCTCCCGGATGCCATGAATCGACATGTAGGACAGGCCCACTCCGAACGCAACCAGTTCGCGGATGCCTTCCGGGCAGGATAGCTCGATGGTGTTTTGAGGATCGGAATCTTGCCTCTCTCGCCAAGCGTCAAAAAGGGCGCGGGTTGCGGAGCCGTGTGGCCTCACCAGCCAGGTTTCATTCGCAAGCGATCGGAACTCGATTCGTTTGCGCCGCGCCGCAGGATGTTGTCGCGCAGCAAAACAGACGATCTGGTCTTCTGCGATTGGTTCGCATATGACCATCTCGATATCAACGGCGCTACCGACGAATCCAATGTCGATCTCGTTGGTCTGAACCTTTCGCACAATCTGGTCGGACGGTCCTATGCAGTACGCCAAATCGACCATCGGGAATCTGCGCCGAAAGTCGCCGAGCACTCGTGGCAACATATAGAGCCCGGGAGTCGTCCCGGCTCCAATCCGCAAGCGACCGACACCTGGTTCGGCGTGTGCACGAACGGCTTCGAGGAGGCGATCCAAGTCGCCTAGAAGTGTTTCGGATTCGCGCGCCAGCGTTTCTCCGGCAGCGGTGAGGTGTACGGCCTTGCCCATCCGCTCGAAGAGCTGAACACCGAGCTCTCGCTCCAGCAGTTGGATTTGGCGGGATACGGCCGGTTGCGAAACAGAGAGCTCCGTCGCCGCGCGCGTGAAGTTGCGGTGACGGTTCACGGAAAGGAAGACTCGCAGCAATTCTGGCGTCATGACTAGAGTGCATCATAACCATTTGCACAATGCATTTCCATTATCGGTCGCACAGCTCTATAGTTTTTGAGCGTTGCCGCAGCCCCGCGGTCAGGGGTTCGGCATCGGTCACGGATCGGAGTGCGATCATGGTCAAGCAGCAAGGTAACGACGGATGCCGCAAGCGGATTGTCTGCGTCGGCTTGCTGATTTTTGGAATCAATGGAACTTCTGCGGCGTACGCCGAGCTCACTCCAGGCGTGCAGCTACCAGATTTGTCGCTGCCGGGCGTGGATGGTGCTAACGTCGAACTGCTCCGTGAAGGTGATGCGCTTGTACTCAGACGCGTTGGAGTGAACACGAAGCCCGCAGCAACTGTCATCCATTTACTTCAACCTGACTGCCTCCAGTGCCGCGCGCAACTCAATGAACTGCAGACTCTGAGCGATCGCTTTTCCTCGCGCGGCGTGGTCGTCCTAGGAATCGCTCACCGTGGCGAAATGGCGGATCTTCAAAAGCTGGGGAAGGACTTGTCCATCACTTTCCCGCTTGTTGATGGTACCGGCTCCGAGATCGCGAAACAGTTCGCCGCTGGCGACACGCTGGGAATCGTCGACCGTACGGGTGTGGTGAGGTTTGCGCACATTGGTTTCAGCAAAGGCGATGAAGCGCTTTGGGGCGCCGCGCTTGAGGAGCTTCTGGCGGGCAAACCGGTGACGAAGGCGACGGTCGACCGCGAACGGCTTGCAGTCGGTGATCGGTTCCCCGCCGTTGAGCTGCCGTCAATCCAGAGCAGTAAGCCGATGGGACTTGTCGGCGAGGACGGTCGGCTTACGTTCCGTAATGAAGCCGGCAAGGAAACTCAGCCGAAAGGTGCGGTCGGCTTTTTCTCACGATACTGAGCGTTCTCCCGTGAGGAGATGGTTCATCTCCAGAAGTTTCACGAGCGCTACGCCGACAAGGGCCTGCAGGTCTTCGTGGTCTCGATACATCCAAGCGTTGAGGAAGCGCGCAAGCTCACGAAGGAACTCAAGGTCACCTATCCAGTGTTCAACGGGCACGAATCCACCTTGGGCAAGCTTTATGCCTTTGGGTGACCGGCTTTCATCATCGACGCCGGTGGCGTCATTCGCTACACGCAGGTTGGATTCGAAAAGGGCGACGAGAAGAAATACGAGAAGGTCATCAAGGAAATCCTCGATCTCTAGCGGGGCTTGGTTTGGCTTGGCCTCATCAAGGAGATAACGATGAATCGATGCGGGATAGTTGTGAGCCTTTGCCTTGTCGGATTCTACTTCGTGACCCAGGCAAGCTCACAGGATATGTCGGGAATGGAGAAGGATTCCGAAGGCGGCATGTTCAATGTGTACGCGCCGGCCGATGTGAAATGGAAGAAAGGTCCAGAGTCACTGCCGGCGGGAGCCGAGATCGCGGTTTTGGAAGGCGACCCCTCCAAACCGGGGCCGTTCGTGTTTCGAGTAAGAGTGCCCGATGGCTTTACGATTCCGCCGCACACGCATCCCAAGGCCGAGCGCGTCACGGTCATCGCGGGCACGTTTCATATTGCCATGGGCGAAAAGGTGGACAAGTCCAAGGGTAAGGACATGCCTGCCGGTTCGTTCGGCTACTGGCCCGCGGGTATGAATCATTTCGCATGGGTCACGGGCGATACGATCGTGCAATTTCACGGGCAAGGTCCCTGGGTGATCAACTATCTCGATCCGGCTGATGATCCCCGAAATGCCAAGAAGCCGTAGATTGCGTTGTGGCGGCGGGCGGATGATCTCTGAATCGAAGTACGTTTGGAAGTGCATTGCGAGGCCGATTGCGATGGCGATGGCCTTGCCGAGGTCTGCGTACGGCAGGGGAGGTTTTTGCCCGTTAAGCGGAAACGAGTCAATTTCGGAATTGCCACGGCTGTCGCGGATAACTTATACCTTAACCGTAGATTCGTCCGTAGACCGCCAACTTTAGATGGCGCTTGTCGAAGGACCGCCGAAGAGTTCGATACGCGGCGGCACGGGCATTGCCGAAACGCGGCGCAGGCGGACAGCGCGGCGATGAGGGGCAAGGCGATGAAGGAGTGATGGAGTCGCATGGTTCGGCGTCCGGTCAATTATTGACATTCGCAAAAGTAATGTAACTGCCGACTATTCAAACGTGAATGGCAGCTTGGAAGACAGTATGAAGGAGCGGAGCTTCTTTGGGGA
>Ga0187892_10009666_pt1 | contig 12587 bp, 9 predicted proteins | sample MA1701073metaG_FD_139345 | JGI IMG/M metagenome (GOLD analysis project Ga0187892, IMG submission 139345) | Bio-ooze microbial communities from a basaltic lava cave in the Kipuka Kanohina Cave System on the Island of Hawaii, USA - MA170107-3 metaG ...
AAACGATTGCGCGGACACGGGCACGGCATCGCCGCGATACGGATGAATGACGACATACGGCAGTCGCTGCGCGCGCAGCCACTGTTCGAAGTAACCCGGTGGAACGTCTGATGCGTGCTGGAAGATGCCGATGGGGCGATGGTGCGGATGGCTCATCTGTCGCCCCGGCGCAGGCCGGGGTCCAATTTCGGGAACGACTCTATTAGTTTAGGGAAGCTCTGAAAAACTACTGCGCGGCCAGATCTTGCGCCGGCGCTGCTCGCTGTACTACTCGTACAGGTCCGCTGCTCGGCGCAACCTCGGGCCGCTCGCTACGTTTTTCAGAGCTTCCTTAGGTCCCGGCCTTCGCCGGGACGACGCATCAACGCTGACTCTGCCGAGTTTCAAGCGGCGGAACGAATTCGCCGCGCTCCTTTCAAACGCCGGCAAGCCGGGACAGGTGCTGGTGAAACTCGACATCGGCGGCACACCGCTGATCGCACGCATTACGGAGCGTTCGCGCAAACATCTGAAGATCGAGCCGGGCCGGCGCCTGTGGGCGCAGGTCAAGAGCGTGGCGCTGCTGCGTTGATTCGAACCAGAATCGAAGAGATGTCCTCGTTGCTCAATCCGGAAACGCGAAGGGCCTCTTCGGTGTCGGCTCTTGAGAGATCTCCCAGGGCGTAGGAGGTCAGCACATCGCGGACGCGCTGCGAGCCGTGCAGAGGGGCGACCGCCTCCTGTGCCTGCTTGATCTCCTCGCGCCGCTGTTTGAAATACGCCGTGCGTGCCGCTTCATCGTTGGCCAGCGCTTCGACGCGCCCGGTGAACGCCGGATCGACGTTCTGGCTGGTGAGCGGCAGCACCACGACCCTGACCTGGTCGAAGCGGCCGTCTACATCGAGGGACAAAGGCACGATCCCCAGCGCGGAGGTCGCTTCCACGTGCTGGCCGTGAGAGCGGTAGAGCACAGCGGCCATGTGCACCGCATCCTCATCGCGGAACAGCAGTGAATCCTTCCCGAGCTCGCGGAAACGATCGAGGGCGTACTTAGAGGACGTCGCCACGTTGCCATCCGTCGCAATATCGCCGGCCGGAGTGGCGTCGCGCACCAACCGCTTCAGGCGCACGCTGCGATCAAACATCGCTCCGGTTTCCCGTGTGGAGACGGCAAAGACGTGGACTTGGGGGTATCGCGCCGTCAATTCCAGGCCTCCGGCGACGAGGCCGCCTGAACCCGCAGGGAAAAAAGCCACCCCCTGTCCGTCTTCAAGCTTCGCCAGATCGATGCCATATTCGGATAACAACTGGTCCGGGATCTCCACCGCCATGGCGGCATAGCCGCCCACCTCGTACCGGCCGCCATGGCGAACCTCTAAGACGTCATTGGGGGACGCCGCCGCGAGCTCGTCGGCATAGTTTTCGGCGTGCATGAAGCTACCAACCCGAGACCCTTCGATCTCGGTGATGACCTCAGATCCCAGCTCTCTGATGATATCCAGCTTGTGTGACTTGGCTCCGGCATCTGCGATCACCTTCACCTTCAGGACCTCGCCCAGCCACGGATAAGAGGCCTTGGCCCTGTCGATGACCGCCTTCACCCACTCGACAACGGCTCGACCTTGATTGCCGGTTGAGGCGACGACGACCCACTTCGGAGAAAGCTTCCCCTGCGCATGCTGCTCCGCCCACTGCCCGATGCTGCCCTCCACCCAGTCATAGATCTCAGTCGCCACCCGCGCCTTGAAGGAGCCTGCGACGTTCTGAGTCTCATCCTTGAGAAAGAACTTGATCGGCTGCTCCCTGCCCACGAGGTTCTGAACCGCCCTATCCAATTCGTTGTTGTGCAGGAGCGGGGTGGGTGCTGGAATCAGGTACTCCCGCTGGATCGCTCCCACAAGTTCGATGAACTCCCGCGTTAACCCAGCCTCACGCCTCGCCCTCACAACTTGGGCGAAGTACGCAGGATCCGCGCTTAGGAAGGACGGGGCATCGGTAGTCCCTGGCAGAGGACTCGGCTCTGCAAGTTCCGTCGGTGGCGCATGCGTTGCAGTTGGGAGAGCCGCACCCTGAACGACCTGCGATTTACCGGTGACCTGGGATAAGTCCGGCTCGCCAAACTCAATGATGCTTCTGCGCGCCGCCGTGAGCAGTCCGTCGATATGGGCATTTTGAAGCCCGTAGAGGTCCTCTCGAAGCGATCCGACTGCAAAACGCTCCTTGGGGCGATGGAAGAGCGCGCTAGGAGCGGACAGGAAGAAGTGCCCATCTTGGTCGATCATTCCCTTGAAGTTTCCGATCACGATGCCTTGCTGATCGAGCTTCGCGCGGATACTCAGCAGATCCTCGATGGTGTTTTGGTTCAGCAGTGGTGAGGTGCCATAGGTGCCGAGTTTCGCGTCTATTAGCAGGTCCCCCGACCCAAGCGGGTAGCGCTCGCTATAGATCACCGCGGGATAGGAGCGCTTTATGAGACGGCCTTCCTTTGTCACCAGCACCGGCCCGCGGGTGTGAACAGTGGGCAGGCCACTTCCTTCAAGCTCACGGAGATCCCTATTCCGAGTCTGCAAATGATTGAGCATGGGCACGCCGGAAAATTCGGGGAGCGAATAGTCCAGGACGAGAATCCTTGGGTCGTGCTCGGGGTATATTGGCCTGTTCGCGCTCAGGCCGATCGCCTCGTTTTGCCCGTACTCGTAAACATCCTTGTTCTTGCCCCGGCCAAGGAACGCTCCGATCATGTGGGTGTTGATCCTTGGGATGTCGAGGCCACCAATAGTCACTGTGTCGATCCGGTCGTCCACGTTGAAGTCCGGGGGGATCGAGGGGCGCTCGCCGAGGAAGCGGGGACCGCGGCCGAAGTGACTGAAGATGCTCCCGACCCCGAAGATGCTCCCGATCCCGAGCGATGGGTTCACGGACCCGCCCGCGAGGGCGCTCCACTCTTTGGAGCCGGCGGTGCCGAGGAAGTAGGCGATGTTGCTGCGTACGTTCGCGAGCGTCTCGGTCTTGTTATTCCAGACGTAGCTCGCGGTACGGCTCAGGTCGTCCCCAACGTTGCTTCTGAATTCCGAATCGAGGACCAGGCCGGCGGTGGCGATCTGACCCTTGCGGAAGGCGTCCAGAAAGGCGGTGCCGTCGATGAAGCCGCCCGCAGCACCCCGGCCGCCGGTGAGCTGGTTGACGGTGTCGTAAACGCTGCCCATCTCGGCGATGCCCTGTTGGGTGCTCGTTGTCGGCATGGAAGCGTCCTCCTCCCCGGCGATACGCAGTACACCATTTCCCTCCCCATTCAAGCTGTGGTTTGCAATACTAGGTATAGCGCCCTCATCGGTTCCTGGGTCCCCTTCGTAGGAGTCCCTCGCAAAATTGAAGCCGGGGTTCTGCGCTTGCATAACCTTCTCGTCGACAAGCTGGTCCAAGGCGTCGGGGTCGCGGGCAAGCTGCTTGCGAGTTTCTTCCGTCATGGCTGCGAGGTACTTCGCTTTGAGGGCCTCAGCTTGTTCGTACAACTTCTGCCCACCCGCGCTGATCGAGGCATCCCAGCGATCGAACAGCAACTGCTTGGCGTCCTCGAACGACGAGCCGAGGCGAACCGCCGTCTCGCCGTTCCGACCAGGCAAGGGCGCGTTGGCCGCAACTGCGCCGCCAGCTGACCTGGCTTCTGCGGACAGCGGCGCCGCAAGCCGCTTCACATAGGCCAGCAGCTCGCGCGACTCTTTGTTTGTATCCAGCCCTTCGCGCACCAACTCCGACTCCTCCACCTGCTGCAAAAATCCGTCCACCATCTGTGTCATTTCCACGGGCGTCGCCGACCGCAGCTCTGAGTGCGTCCGCACCCTCGCCACATCCACCTCCTTCTCATCGCGAGCGGTGCCAAAAAACGTGGCCAGATACGTACCTCTGTCCGTCGCCGATACCGCAGCCCTTATGTTGGGCTCGCCGGTCCGTGTGTCGTCCGCAGTGACGGGTACGCCGTTCGTCTCGACACTAAGGGGGCTACGAACAGACAAGGCCGGGGCCAGAACTATCGTAGTCATGCCCGCCTCACGACCGCACGCGTCAGCGTGCCGGCAACGTAGGGTGCCTGGATCGGGTTTCCCGGATCGGGTGTGCTGGCCAATGAACCCATGAAAACCCATGAACGTGTGGTCGCCACTCACCGAGAGAACTCGATGAGACGTTCACGCCGGTTACGCCACTGGCAGACGACAGGATTTCCTCGTGTGATACCGCGCGCCGCGTCCGACGCAGCCGCGATTGTGGATTCATAGAGCTTTGGTACAACTCGGTCACAACCCTGTCAACTCGGGAAAACCCGAGGTTTCGGTCGGCGATGTAGAGGTCGCCGATTCGGGTCCCGCCCGCCGCAACGTGACGCTGACCCTTTTACTCCGCAGTAAAAAACCCCTTCATCTTGTCGACGAAGCTCTTCGAGCGCGGCGAACGCTTTGCTCCGCCCTCGGCCAGTGAAGCGTCGAACTCGCGCAGCAATTTTTTCTACTTGTCGGTCAGAGGATAGGAAAATCAAACGGAGGATAGGAAAATCAAACGCTCGTTTCCCCGCACCAAGAGGCGGAGGACCGGTGATCGTGGCAAGCGTTGGCGCATGGTAGGGGCCGAGGCAAGCGGATCGCCGTTGAACGATCGCACTGACCCATTGGCAGAGTCGTCGGGCAGCCGAGAAGGACCGGTCGCTGCGCGCGGGTCGGTCGTGGGCGCGTACTGCCGCCTGCGCCCGGGGCAGCGAGCGGTTCGATGACACAGCGGTGGTCCAAGTCAGGGCCGCCTGCAGCAGCCGTTGCGAGCGTGCCGGTGCCCGCGGCGGTGGCCGAGCGGCCAGGCCCAGATGGGTGAGGATGCGCTCGATCACCGGTGGCTCGACGATGGTGGCGATGATCTTGAGCGCGCCGCCGCAGTGCGGGCAGTGTTCGAGGTCGAGCGCGAAGACACGCTTGAGCAGCCGGGCCCCACTGAGGCGCGCGGCCCGTCCATGCGCGCACCCCGGCGCGGGCGAGGTGCACGCTGAAGCGGCCTCGGCCTCATGGTCCGGCCCTGCCGGAATCACCAGCGCGCGCAGCTTGGCATTGGGCGCGAGCACCCCATGGAATCGGATCAAGTGCAAACGCGGGCGCGGCACCAGCGCGGCCCGCCGCTGCATGAACTGCAGCGGCGACAGGACAAGGTGGGTGATGCCGTCGCGCCAGGCGGTCTTGAGCTTCAGCACCACTTGGCCGGCGCGGTTGCAGCGCACGCGCTCGTTGGCCAGTGCCGGGCGCGTGATGTACCGACATAGTTGTTCGCGCGCCTGCCGCTCGTCGGAGCCGCAACGCACTGCGGCGTGCAGGCTGAAGCCCTGGGCGCTGGCGCACAGCGGTGGGTTGAGCCGCGCCGCTTGCGGCAGGGCGGCCTTGCAGGCTGGCCACCTTCTGGCCGGCGCCGGGGCTCCATGCGGTGCGGTACGTGCAGGCGGCCGCTTGCAGCCCGGTCAGAGCGCGGGCATCGTCGCCGTCACCATCCCGCTCGGCAAGATAGGTGACGCCCTGCTCTTCGGCGAGCACGCCACGGTGCACGAGCAGCTTCAGGATGCGGCCGATGATCTTGTGCAAGACCCCCTGCAGATCCTCATCGGTCGGTGCGCACGCCTCGACGAACACCGGGTGAGCGTCGGTGCGCCGATACACGCCGTCGAGCACCAGGCAGTGCAGGTAGATGTTCAGATTGGCGGCCGAACCGAAACGCTGGATCAGCGTGACCGCACCGCTGTCGGCTTGTTGGCCCGGCTTCAGCCCCACCTGCCCGAGCAGGAAGCCGCTGAGCACCCGGTGCACGACCTGCAGGACCGGGGTCAGCAGTTGCGGCTGCGCCGCCAGCAGTACGCGCAGCGGGATCGGCAACGACAGCACCCACTGGCGCGCCGGTACCCGCGGGATGACGTGCTCGACCAAGTGGGCCGCCGTATGCGCCATGCGCCGCGCCCCGCACGAGGGACAGAAGCCGCGCCGCTTGCAGACGACGCGTCGGCCGATGTGCGCCACATCGTGCTCGACTTCGGCAACACCGCATTCCCGGTGCTCGAAGGGCAATCGCTCGGCATCGTTCCGCCCGGTGTCGATGCGGAACGGCAAGCCCCACTATGTCCGGCTGTATTCGGTGGCCAGTCCGCGCGACGGCGAGCGGCCGCGTTACAACAACGTCGCGCTGACGATTAAGCGCGTGACCGAGAACCACGAGGGCAAAACGGTCGCGGCGTCCGGTTCGAACTACATGTGCGATCTGAAGGTCGGCGACAAGGCACAGGTGGTCGGCCCCTACGGCACGAGTTTTCTGATGCCGAACCATCCGGGTTCGTCGCTGTTGATGGTCTGCACCGGCACGGGCTCGGCGCCGATGCGCGCGATGACCGAACGCCGCCGTCGTCGCATCGGCGAAAAGGAAGGCGGCGAGCTGATGCTGTTTTTCGGCGCGCGCCGGCCCGAGGAGCTGCCTTATTTCGGTCCGCTGATGAAACTGCCGAAGGAGTTCATCGACATCAATCTCGCGTTCTCGCGCGTGCCGGGTGAGCCGAAGCGTTATGTGCAGGATCTGATCCGCGCGCGCGGCGACAAGGTTGCGCGCCTGCTCGCCGACGAGAACTGCTTCGTCTACGTGTGCGGATTGAAAGGCATGGAAGACGGTGTGCTGGAAGCGTTTGCGGACGTGTCCCACGCGCACGGGCTGCCGGCGTGGGATGAGCTGAAGGCGCAACTTGTCGCGCAGAGCCGACTGCATATCGAGACGTATTGAGAAACGTGATCTGTGATCCGCAATCCGCAAATCAAGAGGCTCCGATGACACCCTTTCCGGTCGACACCGACGACTTCACCCGTCGAAATCGGCGATGACGGCATCGCCGAAATCGTGTTCGGGCCCGCCGGCAGGATGCCGACGACGAGCGCGGGTGGCCACCGCGAACTCGCGTGCAGCCGGTCCCCAGCTCTGGAAGTATTAAAAACGAGACAAGGAGCGTGAGTAAAAGAGACGCATGTTTATTTGCTTTCAAGAGAGGGTGGTGTACAGCGTTCACCACCCCGTCCTCTACTCCGGGCACCGACAACATCGCCGTTACTGGCTACCCGCATTGTAGAGTGCTTGGACTTCAGAAGCAGCAAGGACTCGGTTGTAAACCCTAACATCGTCGAGAAGGCCAGTAAAAGGAATATTCGCGCCAATAGGCCGTGCACCTATTTGCAGAGCAGCATTGTTAAGGATGCTCGCTGAAAGAGTGCCGTTGATTGAAGTAGTCTTAGCAACTCCGTTAATGTATAATTTTACTCCACTTCCTGTGCTGCTGCCGTCGTAAGTAAAACAGGCGTGGCACGTTGTTCCCTGCACAAAGATGTCTGGAGCAGTTATCTGTAGGTAGTTCGAAGGATAACTGTTGATGAGCCATAAAGTGAGACTATCGGTTGCACCGCGCCGACCGAAATTGTCAAGCCCTGTGAGCTCCCAACCGGTGAACGTGCCTCCATTCTGAATCTTGCTGATGATGGAGGCTTGACCTTTGCCACTATTCAGACTGTCCTGCCTGATCCAGGCGCAGCCGCTAAAGGCGTTGGTTCGCTCAAAGTCGAAGTTGGTTTCGTTCGCCACACTGACGTACTGGTTCGTCCCGTTGAAGTCGAGTCCGTTGCCGATCTTCCCCGGTGCCCAGACGGGATCGTTCACCAGCGTGCCCGTATTTCCATTCCCCGATGAGTCGCTGGCCGTGGTGCCGGAGGTTTCATCAAATTTCCAGTGGGCTATGGGACTGGTAGGAGACGGCCCTCCGAACTCATACGCTCCCGCATCCGGTGCCGTGCCGGAGTACGTCTGATAATGGATAGACGCACCAGAGCTCCAAGAGATAGAACGATCGATAGTGAGGATCTTGGTGGCGTAGTTTACGGTTTTAATGTTGACAGTCTCGGAGCCGATCGTGATTTGATCCCCGTCCACTAATCCCTTTCCGTCAGAGAAATAGAGCGCATCAGCCACGGGCACGCTCGTGCCGGAGCCTGCGGAGGTCGTCGTAGTGAGCGCGACGCCTCTATCAATACAGCCGGAACCCGTGTTGAGATGAAAATCGCGTCCCGCTTCGTTGACAAAGCTAGGAGTCGAAGAGTCGTTGCCGTAGAAGACCGTTGGGTAATTGGCCTGGTAATACTCGATTGACTGTACGCCGTTCAAACTCTCGGCTCTGAAATTCGACTGGTTGCTGAAACAGCTGCCGGCAACGCGGTAATTCGCGTTGAAATAGCTGGCGCCGTAGTTCGCAGTGGGATACAAAGTTATATCCATCTGATAGGTGTTCGCAGTATTTTTGGTAAAGATATTATTCTTGAAGTGGTTGTTGGTGAGATTCGTCGTTGTATTTCCCGCATTCCAGAGGTTAATTCCTCCAGGATCATTCACGGTGGACGAGGTGCCATTGTGGACGAATGTATTGTGGTAGACGCGATTTCCGTATACATACGGTTCACCATCATAGCCGTTTGCACCGACGGGCCATGGCCCCATCCGGAGACCCGCGGTCCTGTTATCTACAAAAACATTTCTGCGAAAAATATTGTAGGGTGCGATAGGCTGTAGGGCTTCTCCTCCGTCCTGCGTAACCTGGGATCCGTTGGAGTCAAAGAGATTTCCTTCAATGACGTTGTACTGGGAGACAAACTCTTGCCGAGTTGGGTCCCAGGATGGTTTGATAATCCAGCCGAAAGCCATTCCCCTCCACCACGCGTTTTTGAAGTAGTTATTGCGCACCACATTGTAAGAAGTTTCGAATGAAAGCCCTGCATGACCCGCATTGTAGAAGTTATTGCTTTCTATGAGGTTACGGTCGGAGTCGCTCGTGATACGGACAGCATCTCCCCACGATCCGGACTTCATGCCATTGGTTCTTCCCCAGTCCTGAAAAGTGTTCGCGAAGATCCAGTTGTTGGACGAACCATTCAGAAGAGAAAGACCGCTGTACTGGCTTGTGCTTGCCCCTTTGAATACAATGTCTCTTATCGTATTGTGGTCAGAGTTATCGAGGTACCCCCAATCAGCCGTGGGGAGCTGGAACGTCATCGGACCCTTGATGACGATGTACTGTTTTCCTGTGAGAACAATGAATCGGTCCGTGTTGGAAAAGGTCACTGTTGCACCGCTTTGTGCGGCATAGGTGATGCGATTGCTTGCCGTACCGGAATTGACAGGAGAGATCCTCTGGGTCGTTCCCGAATACGTCCCGGTCATAAGATATACCGTATCTCCAGCTACAAGAACTCCATTCGCTTTATTGAGTGTTTTCCAGGGAGCTCCGGTAGATGTTCCCGCGTTTGTATCGAAACCGCTTAATGGGTTGAGGTAATAGGTGGCAGCAGAGACGAGGGATGGGAGGCTGATAAAAGAGATAGCCGTGATGAGAACGACGCGAAGAATGTGCCCGGGGAAGCCTGAGGATGAGTCCGTTTTCGGTAACATAAAAAACTCCATTTTAAATGCATTCCTTATTACCTACTGTACTAACCTCACCATAATCGAAATATGATTATGCCGCTCACCCGGTGAAAAAGCGTAACGCATCGGAGCTAGTCAGCTTGGCCGTCGCGGACGAGGCGTTGTTGCAACGTGTGGGCGCGGTGTCGGTGACAACTGCCAGGTTGAAGGGCCGACCGCCGCGCTCGTTCTCTACGGCGGCGCGGTTTCTACCGCGCGTTCGATCGCCCTGTCATCTCCCTGATCGCTTCACGTCGCCATTCGCGCGAGCCGGGGCTGCGCAACAAGCATTACTGGGCAGAGTGCGAGGGGCTCTGCCCCCCGCGCCCCCCGCAAAGCAGATAAGAAAAATCCGAAAGACAACATCTCTGTTCGCGCTTCGCCGCCAAATATCCGCGGTTTCTGACCGCCATTCACAGTTGCATACGAATGTAAATGTCTTTGGCAGGAGCGGCTCCGTTGGCGCTTGCGTCCCGCTTGGCATGCTGCCCGAGGGTTTGACCGGATACGTCGTGGCCGGGTTAATGCGGCCTCCCCTCAGCCCGTAGATAAAACCGAAACGACCGGTGATCAGACCCGGATTGATCCAATCACTGTTGTTGCGATCCACCACGCCGCTGTAAGAGAAGTTTTGCGGATAGACCCCGCTTGGCTTCTATAATATCCACATTGATACTACTCTTGATGTGATCGGCGAGGAGAACGGACATGGCTGCTAAAAAGGGGCGCAGGACAATACCGGCGAACGTGAAACAGAACGCTATCGCCAAAGTTAGGGCTGGCGAGCGGCGAGCCGATGTGGCAAAGGAACTTGGCGTTAGTCTGCCTACAATACACAACTGGATGGCTGCGGCAGGCGGTACGGGAAAGAGGCGTGCTGGTCCCGTCAAGGGTGGTAGGAACGACGAACTGGAACTTCTCCGTCTCGAGAACGAGTATCTCAAGAAAAAGATTACTTATCTGGAGACAAGATCAAAGTAGAGACGTAAGGCAATTGCATCAGCGGCGCCCTCGGAGGAGGGGTGGCGGGAACATTCACCCGCCAGACATGGAATTCGGAACATCACGAAATGTCGTCCTTGCGGCCAATGCGGGCAACGTGAAGCGCAAATACTCGTTCGCTATGTCGTCGCGCGTCTTGACTCCGATGAGCGTGGGGCGGCGGTCAGTGCCTGGAGCGCCGACCAAAGCGTCACCGCATATGTGTGTGCCTCCGCCTTTCGTCTCTCGTCGGAACGACCATCAATCACGATCGCGGAACTTCACCGTCTCACCATGAGCGTCGTCCCGCATACCCAGCTTCGTTCGCGCAGCACTAAGTCCGTTATCGCCTGATCGAGCGGTTCGTTGGCCAGCAGAAACGTTCCCCAGTGCATGCCGATCGATAGCACCGCGCGCACATCGCGGTGGATCATCACCGCCTCTTCCGGGTTGACGTGCTGCGCGCGCAGGGGATAGGAAATTCAAACGCCCCTTCCTGCCCAGCCGCAAGGCCGCAGAGGGTCGAAGTGTCCGGTCCCGCCGCACGGCACCGTGCCGCGGGACCGCCGTGTTCAGGGGCGGCAGGCCGAGTCTGTCGCCCGAGCTCTGCGACCCGAGGTGATCGCACTAGTACCAAGGTTTCCGGCCGCCGGAAAGATATAGTTGTAATGACACCGTTCTGGACACAGCGGTCTCGATCGCCCCGAAGCCGCCGACTCCATTAATCAGAAAGATGTTATTGCTAGTGCGGCCAGTGCCAAGACGACAGCCCTGCCAACAGGCGATAGCACTAGACGTGGCTGTTCCTGTATTGTTGTAGAACGTATTTCCAACGATCATTGCGTCTATCGGAATCTCATTGATAGCGCCAAAGTTATAGTCCGGCGAGGTGGCATCACGGTTGCGAATCGCGGCGAGGATAGGAAAATCAAACGCCCGTTTCCCCGCACCAAGAGGCGGAGGACCGGTGATCGTGGCAAGCGTTGGTGCATGGTAGGGGCCGAAGGCCAGCGGATCGCCGTTGAACGATCGCACTGACCCATTGGCAGAGTCGTCGGGCAGCCGAGAAGGACCGGTCGCTGCGCGCGGGTCGGTCGTGGGCGCGTCCTGCCGCCTGCGCCCGGGGCAGCGAGCGGTTCGATGACACAGCGCCACCCCGCAATCGCCAACGCGATTCTGCTGATGTGGGGCTACCCGGAAATGAACGCGTACTTCGATCGGCTGTGGCTCGCCGATGGCACGCAAACTCCTATCGATCCCGAAGCGATGTCCGAGCTGATGCTGTTGTCCCGGGTTCACCAGGTCCTGGTGCCGCAGCGTCCGGCGCGTTCGCTCGCATCGATCTACGGCGCCGCACCCAAGTCGTCGAAGCGCGATGTGTGGGACGACGTGCCGAGAAGGCGCTAGGTTTTCAATCCTCGCGCCCAGCGCGAATAGATCCTTCCCGCCAATTCGTTCATCCTCGCGCAGCGCGCGGTGGCGTTTTCCATCATTGCTTCCGCGTTCTTAACGCCGGGACCGCCGGTTACGCGCCGCTCTTCTTCGATTTCAGGCGCCGCGTCCGGATCGTCCAGCCACGCGCGAATGATCGCCGGCGTCATCTCGCAGTGAAACTGCATGCCGATGTGCGCGCAGTCGCCGCAATCGATGATGTAAGCCTGCTTTTCGCAAAAATCGCTCGCGAGAAAGTTGCGCGCGCCCGTAGGCAGTTCAAACGCGTCGCCGTGCCACTGGAACATTTCGATCGACAATGGCGCATCGTTGCCAAGCCACTCGCGCCCAAGCGTCACATCGACAATGTTGACTGCGCCCCAGCCGATTTCCTTGACCGTGTTCCTCACGACGCGCGCACCCAGGGACTTGGCGAGCAGCTGGCCACCGAGACAGTGGCCGATCACAGGAACGTGCGCGGCGTCGGCCGCACGGATCAGTTGCAGTTCGGCATCGATCCACGGCAGCCGATCGTTGGCGCTCATCGGCCCGCCCATGAAGCAAAGCCCGGAAAACGATTGCGCGGACACGGGCACGGCATCGCCGCGATACGGATGAATGACGACATACGGCAGTCGCTGCGCGCGCAGCCACTGTTCGAAGTAACCCGGTGGAACGTCTGATGCGTGCTGGAA
>Ga0187892_10009668_pt1 | contig 12585 bp, 7 predicted proteins | sample MA1701073metaG_FD_139345 | JGI IMG/M metagenome (GOLD analysis project Ga0187892, IMG submission 139345) | Bio-ooze microbial communities from a basaltic lava cave in the Kipuka Kanohina Cave System on the Island of Hawaii, USA - MA170107-3 metaG ...
CAAGGAGAACGGCGGCAAGGCCGACTCGCTCAACGCCGGCATCAACGCCAGCCGCTGGCCGCTCGTGATCGCGGTGGACGCCGACACGCTGATCGAGCCGGGTGCGATGCTGCGGCTGACGCGGCCCTTCCTGCTCGGCCAGCGCGTCGCGGCCGTGGGGGGAACCGTGCGCGTTGCCAACGGCTCGGTGATCGGCGACGGCCGAGTGCTCGAGCCGCGCGTGGCGCCGCGATTTCTGCCCGGGGTGCAGGTCGTCGAGTACCTCCGCGCGTTCCTGTACGGGCGCCTGGGCTGGAACCGGCTCGGCGGCAACCTGATCATTTCGGGAGCGTTCGGCTTGTTCCGCAAGGAATACCTGCTCGCGATCGGCGGCTACAAAACGAGCAGCATCGTCGAGGACTTCGACCTGGTGGTTCGCCTGCATCGCTCGCTCCGCGACCATAAGGTCGGGTACGCCGTTCCCTTCGTCCCCGACCCGGTGGCGTGGACCGAAGTGCCGGAGTCGCTCGCCGTGCTCGGCCGGCAGCGGGAGCGCTGGCATCGCGGGCTGATCCTCACGATGTGGAGCCACCGCGCCATGTTGTTCCGCCCGCGCTACGGCCGCATCGGCTTCATCGCGGTTCCGTTCTACATCTTCGGAGAGATGCTGGCGCCGGTCGTCGAGCTGACCGGATACATCGTGACGACGATCGGATTGCTGCAGGGTTTTCTCAGCCTGTCGTTCGCGCTGTTGTTCCTCCTGGTCGCCTGGGGCTACGGGATGCTGCTGTCGATCTGGGGTATCGTGCTCGAGGAGGTGGGCTTCCGGCGCTACCGGCGCTGGAGCGACCTGGGACGGCTGCTCCTGGTCGCCACCTTCGAGAACTTCGGCTATCGGCAGCTGTCGGTGTGGTTCCGGCTGCGCGCCTTCTGGTCGGCGATCCGCTACCGCCACGTCTGGGGCCGCATGACCCGCACCGGATTCGCGCCCGCGGGGACCGGAGCCCGGTCATGATGACCCTCGTCCTGACGCTCCAGGTGCTGTCGTGCCCGTCCAGGGCCGGCGTGGTCGCGGACAGCGCCTGGCAATCCTACCGCGCCAATCGCCTCGCCGACGCGGCGCAACGCTTTGCGATCGCCGATTCCCTGTGCCCGGGGTTGCCCGAGGTCCAGATCGGACTCGGATTCGTGGCGTTGCGCCGCGACGCGATCGATCAGGCCGAACGGCGCTTCACGTCTGCGTTGCGCGTCGACTCGGTGAACGCCGACGGTTGGTACGGTCTCGGCCTGGCGCAGTCGCGCCGCGGCCGGATCGATGCCGCCATCGCCGCGTTCCGCCGCACGCTCGCCTTGTCCCCGGGCTACGCCGACGCCCAGCAGCAGCTCACCGCCCTGGGGGACGCCGGGGCGCCGTTGCCCCCGAAGCGGCGTCCCGACAAGGCGCGGATGCCGGCGCGCACGCGCGGCGAGCGATTCGAGGTCCTGGTGGACGGCCAATGGCGGCCGTTCTTCGTCAAAGGGATCAACCTTGGCGCCGCGCGCCCGGGCAAGTTCCCCTCGGAATTTCCCACCGACGACTCGACCTACGACGCCTGGATCGGCTTGATGGCGGCGGCCCACGCCAACGTGGTGCGGCTCTATACGATCCTGCCGCCGGCCTTCTACCGCGCCCTGAAGCGCTGGAACGACGCCCATCCCGATCGCGCGCTGTGGCTGGTGCACGGGGTCTGGGCCGAAGCCCCCCCGGACGACAACTACGACGACGCGCGATGGAAGACGGGTTTCCAGGACGAACTGCGCCGGGTCGTGGATCTGGTGCACGGCCATGCCGTGATCCCGGGTCGACCCGGGCACGCCTTCGGCCGGTACACGGTGGACGTTTCCGATCACGTCCTGGCCTACATCATCGGACGCGAATGGGAGCCGTTCACGATCCACACGTACAACACGATGCGGCCCGGCGTGTCGTCGTACCGCGGCCGCTTTCTGACGCTTCCCCGCGGCACGCCGGCGGACGCCTGGATGGCCGAGCAGTGCGACTACCTGATGCAGTACGAGTGGGACACGTTCCACGCGCAGCGGCCGGTCGCATATACGAACTGGCCGACCCTCGACCCGCTGCACCACCCCACGGAGCCGACGATCGAGGAAGAGACCGCGCTCCGCGAGCGGCTCGGCCTGCCGCCGCTGGGAGGGATCCGGGAGTACAACAACGACGATCAATCGCTCGACGCGATGCTGGTCCGCCCCACGCGCGCCAACCAGGCCGGATACTTCGCATCCTACCACGCGTATCCCTACTATCCGGATTTCATGATTTACGATTCGAGCTACGGCACGGCGCGCTCGTCGGCGGGGCCCTCGCACTACTTCGGCTATCTCCGCGACCTCAAGCGGCACCATGCCGGCCGCCCGCTGCTGATCGCCGAGTACGGCGTGCCGTCCTCGCGCGGGCTCGCCCACCTGCAGCCGGAAGGGCTGCACCACGGGGGCCACGACGAGCGCGCCCAGGCCGCGATCAACGTCCGGCTCACGCGCGAAATCCGGGAGGCCGGCACGGCCGGCGGTATTCTGTTCGCATGGATCGACGAATGGTTCAAGCACAATTGGGTCGTCGTCGACTTCGAGCTCCCCGCCGAGCGCAACCGGCTTTGGCTCAGCACGATGGACGCCGAGCAGCAGTACGGCCTGCTGGGCCAGTACGCGGGACCGGAGCGCACCCCGCCGGAGCTGGGCGGCGACCCGGTGCGCTGGCTCGCGCTGCCGATCATCCAGGGAACCGACTCGCTGCGATTGCGCGTCGGTTCGGACGAAGCCTATCTCTACGTGGCGCTGCAGGTCGGCGCGGACGCCCTGCTCCCCGATTCGACGCGCTACCTCGTGGGCATCGACACCTACCGGCGCGACCGGGGCGAGTTTCGCCTGCCGGGCGTGCTCGGCTTGGGCATCGGGATCGAGTTCTATCTCGCGCTCGGCGATTCCACTGATGGCCGGCTGTTCGTGACCCGGAGCTACAACCCCTACATCGGGCCGCGGCCCGGCATGGGCCCCACCAGCCTCGACGCGTTCTACAATATTCTCTGCACGGTGGAATCCAGCAGCGACGCCGGGCAGTTCGACTCTCTCTTCGTGACGACGAACCGGTTCCGCGTCACGCGCAGCAGAACGATGATTCACGCGCGGGGCGTCGATCGCGGGCGGCTCCGCTACGGCCGCCAGTCGGAGACGTCGCTCGCCGATTGGTATATCGATCGGCAAGCGGGGGTGATCGAGATTCGTGTGCCCTGGGCGATGCTCAACGTTACCGATCCCTCCTCGCGCACCGTATTGACCGCCGTCCGTGACCGCGGCACGGCACTCTCCGCCCCGATCGTGGTGCTCACCGCCCCGACCGACGGGTTCCGCTTCGTCGTGGCAGGCCTGCGGCGCGGCAGCGACCGGATCATCGCCTACCTCCCGGGAGAGCGCACCTACGCCTGGCCCACCTGGGAAGAACCGACCTGGCACGAGCGCCTGAAACCCGCCTACTTCGCCATCCGCGATCTCTGGGCAGCGTGGTGAACCGTCTCCTGGGACTCGCGGCGGCTCTGATGGTCGCGACCGGGGCGCTGGCCGCCCAGCTGCCCGAAGCGGAGGACGCCTTCGGTCGCGGCGAATACCGCCTGGCACGCGCCTTGTACGATTCGGTGCTGAGGTTCGACTCGCTCAATCCACGGGCCTTATACCGGCTGGCGGTGCTCGACAGCTGGGACGGCTACCTGAAGCGATCGCTGGCGCGGTTCCTCAAGCTGCGCGGCGTCGAGCAGTCGCTCGACATCGCCGTCGCGCACGCCAGAGTGCTGTCCTGGGACGGACAGACGCGCTGGTCGGAGGCGTTGTACGACTCCGTCCTGGCCGTCGATGCCACGCGCGCCGACGCGCTGGCGGGCCGGGCGCGCGCCGTCGCCTGGATGGGAGACCTGGATCGCGCGGAGCGGTTGTGGCGAGACGCGCTCGAGCGGCACCCCGACGATGCGGAGATCCTGATCGGCCTGGCGCAGACGCTGTATTGGGAAGGACGGCCCGGCCTCGCCGAGGGCTACATCGCCCGGGCGCTCGCCCTGGCGCCCGCGGATCCGACGGCGCGCAATCTGTTCGACCAGGTGCGCGCCGAGCGGCGTCCGGCACTCTCGGTTTCATCCGACGGCTCGAGCGATATCGAGAACAACCGGTTCGTGGCGGTGGCGGTGACGTTCAGCGCATCCCCGGCCCCGGCGCTGCGCGGGTCGCTGCGGGGAAGCTGGCGCCGCAATGACCTCGGCGCCCTGGTGGGCACGAGCAGCGGTCTCGAAGCGTGGCTCGTCCGGTCGTTCCCGAGCGGCACGACGGTGCGGGCCGGGGCCGGAGCCCGCTCCCTCGAGGCCGACAGCGGCGCGCGAACCTTCGCCACCCTGCAGGGGGGGATCGGGTTGCGCCCGACGAAGTTCAGCTCGGTCAGTATCGCGTACGCGCGCTACCCGTTCGACGAGACCGCGCTGCTGGTGCGGCGCGGGTTCGTCTGGAACGAGCTCGACGTATCGGCCGACATCGCGCCGCGGGCCGGCCTGGACATCTTTATCGTGGGCAACGGGTCCTGGCTGTCGGACGGCAATCGCCGGTTGATCGGGGCCACGGCCGTCATGGTCGGCGTGGCGAACGGGGTGCGTCTCGGCGCGTATACCCGGGTGATGGGGTATCGCGAAGCGAATCCCGGCCGCGGCTACTTCGCGCCCGATCGGTTCATCGTCGCCGAAGGACGCGCCGCCTACGCCTGGCGGCGGCAACCCTGGGCCGCGCGCGTGAGCGGAGGCCTGGGCGCGCAGCAGGTCGGCTCGAGCGGGCCGACCCAGGTCGAATGGCACGGGGACCTCACCGTGTCGCGCAGCTGGCGGGCCCTCAACGAGCTGGCGCTCGTGGCCGTGTACACCAACAGCGCCGCGGCGCGCACCGGAGCGGACGTGACACCCACGTACCGGTATTGGTCGATCGGATTGCGATTGCGGAGGGGCTTGTAGACGCTACGGCCGTCCGGCCGCCTTTTCAGCATCGCGCAACACTCTGAGCGCGTTCAGCCCGACCACCTTCCGCACGTCATCGGACTTCCACCCGCGCCGCAGCAGCTCGGCGATCAGGTCGGGAAACTTCGCGACGTTCTCGAGTCCCTGCGGCACGCTCGAGATGCCGTCGAAGTCGGAGCCCAGCCCGACGTGATCGATCCCGGCGACGTCGCGGATGTGCTCGATGTGATCGGCCACCTGCGGCAGCGTGGCGCGCGGCGCCGCGCGCTGCCAGACCTTGGTCGAGTCGGCCAGCCGGGCCGAATCGAGTCCCGCGGCCCGTAACGCCGCCGCGCGCGCCCGAATGCTGTCTTCGTAGGTCCGCACCGCCTCGGCGATGAAGCCGGGGTTGAAGTTCACCATCACCACGCCCCCGTTGGTCCCGACCAGCCTCAGGATCGAATCGGGAACGTTGCGTACGTGATTCGACAGCGCCCGCGCCGAAGAATGGGAATAGAACACCGGGGCCCGGGAGACCCGCAGCGCGTCCATCATCGTCGCATCGGACACGTGGGAAAGATCCACCAGCATCCCCAGCCGGTTCATCTCGAGCACGACCTGCTCGCCGAACGCGGTCAGGCCGCCGTGTCTGGCCGAGTCGGTCGCCGCATCGGCCCACTCGAGGGTCTCCCAGTGGGTGAGCGTCATGTAGCGGACGCCGAGCGCGTAGAACATGCGGAGCGCGCCGAGGGAGCTTTCGATCGCGTGGCCCCCTTCGATGCCGATCAGGCAGGACACCCTGCCGGCCTTGAAGTTGCGCTCGATGTCGGCGGCGGTATACGCCATCGCCAGGTCACGCCGGTACACGGCGCACAGACGGCGCACCACGTCGATCTGCTCCAGCGCGTACACCGCCGGGTGCTGGCCTCCGTGCAACGTGCTGACCGGGACGTACGCGGCCCAGAACTGCGCCCCCACCATGCCGGCGCGCAGCTTGGGAATGTCGGTCATGAGGCCCAGCTGCGTGGCGCCGAAGTCGACCGAATCCACGCCGCCGCGCCCGCGGATGGCATCCGGAATGTCGTTGTGCCCGTCCACCAGCGGGACCGACTTCAGGAGGCGCAGCGCCTGCGCCCGGTAGTCGGGGGCGGCACCGGCCGGCGCCTGGGCAGCGACTTCAGGCAGGAGCACCGTGATGCAGAGGAGGACCAGACGGAAGAGTCCGCGCATTGCCGTTCCGCTTCGGAGTGGAAGTCGAGAAAGCTGGCCGCGGACACCGCGCCAATCAAGGCCGCTGCCGCGCCTCGAGATCGGCGACGCGACGCGCCACGGCGTCGCGGTTCCGATCGCCCCGGCTGGCCCGGGCCAGAAACGCCCGGTAGCTCTCGAGGGCCCGGTCAAGCTGTTGCCGGTTCTCGGCGATGCGTCCGAGGATGTAATAGGGTCGCGCGTAGTAGGGCTCCAGCTCCACCGCCGTGCGCAGGTGCACCACGGCGTCGTCGAAGCGCTGGCCCTGGGCGAGCAGCACGCCATACGTCACGCGAATGGTCGCCACGTCCGGGGCGACTTCCACGGCCAGCTGCATTTCCTGGAGCGCCTGCGCGGTGTCGCCCACGGCGAGGGCAACCAGGCCGAGTCGCGCGTGTGCCGGATAGTAGCTCAACTGCTCCACCAGAGCGCGGCCGTATGCCTCGCGAGCGGCGGCCACGTCACCCCGGCGCTCATGCACCACGCCGGACGCATGCTCGAAGAACTCCCTCGATTCGTACACCCGCACCAGGCGGTCGGCATCGCGGCGCTGCAGCTCGCCGACGGCGGCCTGGAGGTGAGCGAGCGCGCTGTCATAGGTCGTCATGGAATAGAACAGGCGCGCGAGGTCCACATGCAGGTCCACGCGCCCGCGGCGCTCCCCCAACGCGGCCCGATACAGCCGCAGCGCTTCCGGCAATTTGCCCTGGCTCTCCGCGATGCGCGCGCGGAGCCGCGGACTCACTTCGACCGACCGGAGCGCCTGATCGAGATAGAATTCGAGCTCGAGGCGTTCGCTCCCTTCGAGCGGGCGCCCAGGGGCCTGGTCCACGCGCTCGACGATGTACCGCAATAAGAGCAGCTTCTCGAAATCCCGCTGGAAAAACGGATCGATGCGCTGCGCGCGAAGCAGCAGCGAATCGAGGTGCTGTGCCTCCCTGGACTCGACGGCTTCCCGATCGCCATCGAGGTAGCGCACGAGCAGCATCGGCTTCGCCATCAACCCGGCGACGCGCCGCGCATACAGCGCCGTCGCCCAGCTCGGCTCGAGCCGGGTCGCCCAGTAGAACGCGGCCGCGGCCGTCTCAGGGGCGCGCTCGAGCTGGGCGACCCCCAAGTCGTAGTAGGCTGTCGCGTCGTTGGTGTCGGCCCCTGACTGGAGCCGGGGGCGCTCCACCTCTGGACGCTGAGCCTGGAGGGCTTGCGCCGGCCCGGGCGCGAGCACGGCCGCGAAGACTGCGAGGATCATCCGGTTCGCAGCGGAATGCACGATGCCTGGCCGCGGAAGGGATAGGCCAAACTAGCGCACCGCTCGACGCACGGATAGGAGGAAGGAGGGTCGGCAGATTAGCTTGGACGCATGGTGCTCGCGCCGAAGTCGAGGATCGCGCTGCGGCTCAATGCGGAACCGTGCGACGTCGCCTTCGCGCCGCATAAGACCCTCCTCGAGGTGCTGCGCGAGGACCTGAACCTCACCGGCACCAAGCACGGCTGCGAGCTGGGCGAGTGCGGCACCTGCACCGTGCTGCTCGACGGCCGCCCCGTCCTGTCCTGTCTGGTACTGGGACTTGCCTGCGACGGCCATGCCGTCGATACGATCGAAGGACTGGCGGGGGCGGGCCTCCACCCGCTGCAAACGGCCTTCGCGGACCTGGGGGCCGCGCAATGCGGGTATTGCACCCCCGCCTTTCTCCTGGCCGCCCACGCCCTGCTGGCCGCGAACCCGAAACCCTCGCGCGACGACATCAAGCAGGCATTGTCCGGCAACCTGTGCCGCTGCACCGGTTACATCAAGATCTACGAGGCCGTGGAGCTGGCGGCGGCGCGCCTGCGCGGGGAGCGCGCCGAGCCGGCGCCGGAGACGCTGTATGGGCGGCGCTGACCACCCGGCCGCCCTCCGCGTCATCGGCAAGGCGCTGCGCAAGGTCGACGCCGTCGCGAAGGTCACCGGCGCCACCAAGTTCGCCGACGACCTGGCGCTGCCACGCATGCTCTACGCGAAACTCCTGCGCAGCACACAGCCGCACGCGCGGATTCTCGGCGTTGATGCGTCGAAGGCGCAACAACTCGAGGGTGTCCGGGCCGTCCTTACAGGGAAAGACTTCCCGATTCCGTTTGGCATCCTTCCGGTCAGCCAGGACGAGCACGCGTTGTGTCCCGATACGGTGCGGTTCATCGGGGATCCGGTAGCCGCAGTGGCGGCGACCACCGAGGAAATCGCGACCGCCGCGCTCGACCTGATCGACGTGCGCTATGAGCCGCTCCGGCCCATCGCCTCGGCCGCGGACGCCGTCGCCCACCCCGAGCCGCGCATCCACGAGTACGGGGACTCGGGCAATCTTCACAAGCTGATCCATCTCGAGTTCGGCGACGTGGATGAAGGCTTCGCGGCCGCGGACCTGGTGCGCGAGGATCTCTTCTTCTTTGAGGGCAACACGCACCTGCCGATGGAACAGCACGCGGCGCTGGCGGAGTGGTCGGCCGACGGCAAGGTGACCGTGTGGAGCTCGACCCAGACCCCCCATTACGTGCACCGGGCGCTGGCCAAGGTGCTCGAGCTGCCGGCGGCGCGCATTCGGGTGATCGCGACGCCCAACGGCGGCGGCTTCGGGGGCAAGAGCGATCCGTTCAGCCACGAGATTGTGGTGGCCAGGCTGGCGATGATCACGGGCCGGCCCGTGAAGATCACGCTCACACGCGAGGAAGTGTTTTACTGTCATCGCGGCCGCCATCCCACGCTGATGTGGGTGAAGACCGGCGTGACCCGGGATGGCGCGATCACGGGAATGCATTTCCGTTCGCTGCTCGATGGGGGCGGGTACGGCAGCTACGGCGTGGCGAGCACCTACTACACGGGCGCGCTGCAGACCGTCACCTACAAGGTGCCGCGCTACAAGTTCCAGGGCGCGCGTGCGTTCACCAACAAGCCGCCGTGCGGGCCCAAGCGCGGTCACGGCACGCCACAGCCGCGCTACGCGCTCGAGGTGCATCTCGACAAGCTCGCCGAGCAATTGAACATGGATCCCGCCGAGCTGCGGCTCAATCACCTGCAGCCGCCCAATTCCCTCACGGCGAACTATCTGCGTGTCGGCTCGATGGGACTCGGGGACTGCATCCGCAAAGTAGTCGACGGCTCAGGGTGGAAACGAAAGTTTCGCCAGTTGCCGCACGGCCAGGGCGTCGGGTTCGCCTGCTCGTCCTACCTCTCGGGTGCGGGGCTGCCGATCTACTGGAATCACATGCCGCATTCGGGCGTGCAGCTGAAGCTCGACCGCTCGGGCGGCGTCACCGTGTTCTGCGGCTCGACGGAAATCGGCCAGGGCTCGGACTCGATCCTTGCTTCGATTGTGGCCGAGGTGCTGGGGGTCGATCCGTTCGAGATCCGGGTGGTGACGGCCGACACCGACCTCACGCCCGTCGATCTCGGCAGCTATTCCTCACGCGTAACGCTGATGAGCGGCAATGCCGCGCTCCAGGCGGCCGAGCGCGCCCGGGAGATCATCGTGCCGCACGTCGCCAAGCGGCTCGAGGTTCCGGGTGATCGGGTGGTGTTCGCCGACGGGCGCGTGTTCGACGCGCAGGATCCCGGTCGCGGCATGAGCTTCGCCGAAGCCGTGCAGGCGGCCGAGAGCGTCGTGGGGACGGTCGGCACCACGGGCTCGTACACGCCGCCCCAGAGCGCGGGCCGCTATCGCGGCGCCGGCGTGGGTCCCTCGCCCGCCTATTCCTATAGTGCGTGCGTGGCTGCGGTCGACGTCGATCCCGATACGGGGATCGTGCGGGTGCCGACGATCTGGATCGCGCACGACGTCGGTCGCTGCATCAACGCGGCGAGCGCCATCGGACAGATCGAGGGCTCGGTGTACATGGGGTTGGGCGAGACCTTGATGGAGGAGATGGCGTACCGGGAGAACCGCCACGTCGTGCACAAGATCCCGAGCCTGCTCGAGTACAAGAGCCCCACGACGCTCGAGATGTGCGACGTGATCACCTACATCATCGAAGACCCGGATCCCAACGGCCCCTACGGCGCCAAGGAAGTCGGTCAGGGTCCCCTGCTCCCCGTGATGCCGGCGGTCGCGAACGCGGTCTACGACGCGGTCGGCGTCCGGGTCGACGAGATCCCGATCACACCGGAAAAGGTGTTGAAAGCGTTGAAAAAGAAGGGACGCGGGGATGGAGGGGAAGGGGGTCGGATAGGACCGACTTCGTTCCCCGACATTCCCTGGCCCGAGGCCACCCGGGTTCCGCCGCCCTGGGAGGGCGGCGACGGCAAGGCGATCGATCAAGCGGCCACGCTGGCTGGGGGGGTCAGAGAAGAGCGACAGCACTGACCTGTGTGGTTCCCGGCTGACCAAGCGTCTCTCCTCCACACTCCTCGAGGAGAGGCCATGCCAACCCCAATCGTCCGTCAACTGCTCCTGGTCGCCACCCTGATTGCGACCCCCCGGCTCGCGCCACCCGATACCGGCCGCATCGCCGGCCACGTGCGCGACGCCGCCGGTACCCCACTCGCCAACGTTCAAGTACTGGTAGTCGGCACTCGGCTCGGCGCCGCGACCAATGCCGCGGGCTCCTACATCATCACCAAGGTCCCGGTCGGCACGTACCTGCTGCGCACCCAGCTCATCGGTTACAACCCGGGGACGGTCCATGGCGTGAAGGTGACGGCCGGCCAGACCACGACCGTCGACGTCGCGCTCACAGCCGCGCCGCTCCAGGTCTCAGGAGTAACAGTCGCCCCGATGGATTCGCGCGCCGCTCCCGCCACTTTTGGCGCGGCTGCTCAATCGGGCGTGGTGCGCGGCTTCGCCGCCCGTGGACTGCGGCGTGACGAAGCGTGGCGCCGCCAGCGCGAGCCCTGGAATACCGAAGAGTACGGCCACACCGAAGAGAATCCGTTCGTCGCGGTCAGTGCTCATCCGCTGTCGACGTTTTCGATCGACGTGGACCGCGCCTCCTATGGCAACGTGCGCCGCTTCCTCCTCGGTGGGTCGGCACCACCCAAGGACGCGGTCCGGATCGAAGAGCTCGTGAACTACTTCCCCTACGACTACGCCGGCCCCGAGGGCGACGACCCGGTCGCGATCCACACCGAGCTCGCGCCGGCTCCCTGGAAACCCGCGCACCAGCTGTTGCGGATCGGGCTGCAAGCCCGGCGCATCGACCTGCGCGGATTGCCGCCCTCGAACTTTGTGTTCCTGATCGACGTCTCGGGCTCGATGCAGGACGTGAACAAGCTGCCGCTCGTGAAGGCGTCACTCGCCTTGCTCGTCAACTCCCTTCGCGCCACCGACCGGGTGGCGATCGTCGTCTACGCCGGCTCGGCGGGTCTCGTCCTGGCTTCGACGCCAGGAAGCGAGAAGCAGACGATTCTCGCGGCGATCGATCGTCTGGAAGCGGGCGGCAGCACCGCCGGGGGCGCCGGCATCAAGCGCGCCTACGACGAGGCGGTGGCGAACTTCGTCCGTGGCGGCACGAACCGCGTCATTCTCGCGACCGACGGCGATTTCAACGTCGGCGTCTCGAGCGATGGCGAGCTGGTGCGCCTCATCGAGGATCGCCGCAAGACGGGCGTATTTCTCACCGTGCTCGGCTTCGGGATGGGCAACCTGAAGGACTCGAAGATGGAGCAGCTCGCCGACCGGGGAAACGGCAACTACGCCTACATCGACAACCTGCTGGAAGCGAGGAAGACCCTGTTGTCCGAGCTGGGCGGCACGCTCTACACCGTGGCCAAGGACGTGAAGATCCAGATCGAGTTCAATCCGGCGCGGGTACGGGCGTACCGCCTGATCGGATACGAGAATCGTTTGCTGGCCGCCGAGGACTTCGCCGACGATGCCAGGGACGCGGGCGAGATGGGGTCGGGACATTCGGTGACGGCGTTGTACGAGATCGTGCCGGTCGGCGTGCAGACCGACGTCACGATCCGGTTGCCGGACTCCCTGCGCTATCAGACGGTGTCCCCGCCGCGCGGCGCGGGGAGCCCGGAGTTGGGAATCGTGAAGGTGCGCTACAAACAGCCCGATGGTGATCGCAGCCGGTTGCTCACGCATCCCGTGACGACGACGGTGACGCGGAATCCGTCGGCGGATTTCCGGTTTCAGTCGGCGGTCGCGGAGCTCGGGTTGCTGTTGAAGGGCTCGGCCCATCGCGGCACCGCCAGCTTTGAGGACGTGATCACGAGGGCCCGGGCCACGATCGGTGAGGATCCGGACGGCTATCGCACCGAATTTGTGCGCATGGCGCAGGCGGCGCAGAGCCTCGGCCTGGCCCGCTCGGAGGCACCGCGTTAAGGTAGGGCAGTGCTGCGTTTACCCAGCTTCACGTATCGGCAACC
>Ga0187892_10009669_pt1 | contig 12585 bp, 12 predicted proteins | sample MA1701073metaG_FD_139345 | JGI IMG/M metagenome (GOLD analysis project Ga0187892, IMG submission 139345) | Bio-ooze microbial communities from a basaltic lava cave in the Kipuka Kanohina Cave System on the Island of Hawaii, USA - MA170107-3 metaG ...
ATCTCATCCACAAGGGCCTCCTGTATGCGCCCGAGCACGGCCTGATCGCTTACACCGTGCCAGGTATGGCTGCCTTCATCGCACGTCAAATTGACTGAGAGCGTCCGGGACATTTGCTTCTCCGACCGTGACCCCAGCTGGAGCGGCGAGGCCGGCGCCGCCCTCCCGCCCGTCGCTCGCTTGCCGCTGCGCCGCTCGTCCCCGCACCGAAACCTGCTAGTCGAGAGGGTTTGGTAGGGTGGGCTTGTGACAACAACTGCTTCCGCAGGGGGCCGGGTCGACCGCGCTGCCTTCGAGGTCGACAGGTACGCAACGCGCTTCCTCGGCGCTATCGACGCCCAACCGGCCGTCGCCGATCGACTGTTCGCCGTGTTGAACGATCCTGCCAACGAACGGCGACTCGGTGACGCGGCGGCCGACGGTCGCCCGGCGGTGTCGGGCATTGCTCGGCTGTTGTCATCCGACCCAGTCATCGGCGGCGCACTTCAGAATCGGGCCGATCACCGACTTCGCCAACTAATCGGCGTTGCCGTCCGCCTGAAGATGGAACGTCTCGGGTGGACAACCACCGGTCGGAAGGCCACGGTCGGCAGCCAACACATCGGTAAGGCTGAGGTCTACGCACGTAGCCACGACGACGACTTCAGGGCGCGGGCGCTTGCGGCGCTCGATCGGATCAGCGAGATCGGCGACGAGTCCGAACGAGCCGAGACAGTCGGCGCGCTGGTCGACGCCCTCGCCGCGAGCCGCGCCGCCGAGGGCCGTCCCTTCTAAGCACGGCCATGTGGATCGTGCTGGATGCAGGTCCGCTGGGGCTACTTGCCAACCCCACCGGCCGCGGCCCCGCGAAGGCCGTTCAATCGTGGGCACGAGCCAAGATCGCCGACGGACATCACCTCGTCGTCGCCGAGATCTCCGACTACGAAGTGCGCCGCGAGCTCGTTCGTGCCGACCGCACCGCCGCGATAGAGCGCCTCGACGCGCTCTGCACCGGGTTCGGCTATGCGCCGATCACCACCAGTGTCATGCGAGATGCCGCTCAGCTCTGGGCCAGCGCCCGCAACCGAGGTCAGCCTACCGCGCATCACCATACCCTCGACGGCGACGTGATCCTTGCCGCCCAGGCCCGCGCCCTTCCCCTTGGGCCCGACGAATCCGTAGTCGTAGCGACCACCAACACCGGCCACTTGGGCCTGTACGTCACGGCAGAAGTCTGGGGTGACCTTTAGCCGCGTCAGTCGCGCGGCCCCGTTGACGCCAGGCACCGGCACTCGCACTCCTGGCGAGAAGCGCCAGACGCACGCCGGCACACCAGCGAGGGGGAAGGCCGCCACCGCCCTCCCCCACGCTCGCTCGCCGCTCGGCGTCGAGATGGAGTGTCCGGCCACCCATGAGCCCTTGTCTCCAACGCCCTGCGGGGACCGTCGACATCGGGGCGGAGGGCCGGTCTGGCCTGACCGGCGGTGTCCCGCCTACGGTACGGGACCTGTGAGAAGGACCTTCCGCCTCTTGGCCGCCGCGCCCCTCGTGCTCGCACTGGGCGCGTGCAGCCGCCAGACCGTGCAGCGGTCGTTGACCTCCACCGTGGTGAGCGGCGCCACCGGCTACACCCCGACGACCATCGTCGGCAACAAGGAGGACACGATGATGATCAGCGTCGGGAACGGCACCGACCGCGAGCACGGGTTCTCCATCGAGGGCTACCAGGTCGAGAAGATCGTCAAGCCGAACGAGAAGGTGGACGTCGAGTTCCGCCTGGGCCGCGCCGGCGTCTTCAAGGTCTACTGCCAGCTCCACCCCGCGCACCAGACGGCGACGCTCGTCGTTCGGTGATTAGCTGATTAGCGGAGAGGCGGCGGTACCCTGACTTCCAGGGTGGACGTTTTCGATCGGATCGAGGCGGACGGCTACGAGCAGGTGGTCTTCTGCCACGACCGGCCTACCGGCCTGAAGGCGATCATCGCCATCCACTCCACGAGTCTCGGTCCCGCACTGGGAGGGACGCGCTTCTACCCGTACGCCAGTGAATCGGCGGCGCTGGAGGACGTCCTCCGCCTGGCCAAGGGCATGACGTACAAGGCGGCCGTCGCCGGGCTGGACCAGGGCGGGGGCAAGGCGGTCATCATCGGCGACCCGGCCACCGACCGCACCGAAGCGCTCATCCGCGCCTACGCTCGCTTCGTCGAGTCCCTGGGCGGCCGCTACATCACGGCCGAGGACGTCGGCACGACCCAGGACGACATGGACCTCATCCGGCGCGAGACCCGGCACGTCACCGGCGTGAGCCAGGAACTGGGCGGCTCGGGGGACCCGTCGATAGCCACCGCCTACGGGGTGTGGTGGGCGATGAAGGCGGTGGCCGCCCGGCTCTGGGGCCAGCCCGCCCTGGCCGGCCGGAACGTCGCCGTCTCGGGCGTGGGCAAGGTGGGCACGGCCCTGGTCGGCCTTCTGGCCGAGGACGGGGCGCGCGTGGCTGTGGCCGACGTCGTCCCCGCCGCCGTCGAGCGGGTCGTCACCCGGTACCCCGGTTCGGTGTCGGCGGAGGACCCGGCCACGATCCACGCCGTTCCCTGCGACATCTACTCGCCGTGCGCCCTGGGCGGGACCCTGGATGCGGTCCGCATCCCGCAGATGGGCTGCGCCGCGGTGGTGGGCTCGGCCAACAACCAGCTCGCCGACCCGTCGTGCGCCAAGCTCCTGGAGGAGCAGGGGATCGTGTACGCCCCGGACTACGTCGTGAACTCCGGCGGGATCATCAACATCGCCGAGGAGCGGTCGCCCACCGGTTACCGGAAGGACCGGGCGGACGCCCAGGTCCAGCGCATATTCGAGACCACCGGGCGGGTGCTGGCGGTGGCCGAGGCGGAGGGCGTCACCACCGCCGAGGCGGCCGATCGCATCGCCGAGCGGCGCATGGCCGAGCTGGCCCGGGTCCGCCAGATCCGGACCTTCCGGTAGGCGGTGTCACCCACGCGAGGAACCCGGAGGTCGAAATGACCATGGACAGAGCCTTGAGCCGCGTCACCCCCGCTGAACTGGACCTTCCCGGCGAGGAGCTGGTCGCCATGTACCGGCTGATGGTCCTCACCCGGGCCGTCGACCAGAAGGCCTGGAACCTCCAGCGCATCGGCAAGATCCCCTTTGTCATCCCCGGCCAGGGCCAGGAAGCGGCCCAGGTCGGGTCGGCGTGGGCCCTGCGCAAGGGGTACGACGTGGCCCTGCCCTACTACCGGGACTACGGCGTGGTGCTCACCCTCGGGATGACGCCGGAGGAGATCATCGCCAACTGTTTCGCCCGGCCCAGCGACCCCAACTCGGGCGGGCGCCAGATGCCCCAGCACTGGGGGTGCCGCCGGCTCAACATCATCACCGGCTCCTCCCCGATCGCCACCCAGCTGCCCCATGCCGCGGGGCTGGCCAACGCCGCCCGCATCCAGGGCGACGACCGGGTGACGGTGTGCTGGTTCGGCGAGGCGACCGCTTCCCGGGGCGACTTCCACGAAGGCCTGAACTACGCCGGCATCCACGACCTGCCGCTGGTGCTGGTGTGCGAGAACAACGGCTACGCCATCTCCGTGCCGCAGACCATGCAATCGGCCGTACCCAACGTGGCCGACCGGGTCTCCTGCTACGGCTTCGACGGGGTGATCGTGGACGGCAACGACCTGCTGGCCGTTTACCAGGCCACCGCCGCGGCGGTGGAGAAGGCCCGCGCCGGCGGCGGCCCGACGCTCATCGAGGCCAAGACCTACCGGCTGCTGCCCCACACGTCCGACGACGACGACCGGCGCTACCGCACGACCGACGAGATCGAGAGCTGGCGGGGGAAGGATCCCCTAGCCCGGGCTCGCCAGCAGCTCCTCGAGCGAGGGATCCTCACGGCTGAACGTGACGCCCAGTTGGTCGAGCAGGTGCGGGAGGAGGTGAACGAAGCGGCGGTGCGGGCCGAGGCCAGGCCTGCCGCCACCCGCACGATGGCCTTTGAGCGGGTGTGGGCCCGGCCGGTGCGGCCCGTCCCCCGGGTGCCCGCCGGCGTCACGCAGGAGGTCGTGGCCCGGCCCGCCCGCCCCCGACCCGACACGGGCGTGGAGCGCAGCGTGCTCGACACCGTCCGCCAGACCCTCGACGACCTCATGGCCGAGGACAGCCGGGTGTGCGTCCTCGGCGAGGACGTCGGGATCATGGGCGGCGTCTTCCGCGCCACCGACGGGCTCCTCAAGAAGTACGGCCCGAGCCGGGTCATCGACACGCCGCTCGCCGAATCCTCGATCGTGGGCATCGGGATCGGCCTGGCCCTGGCCGGGCTGCGCCCGGTGGCCGAGATCCAGTTCGCCGACTTCCTCCACTCGTGCGTCGACCAGATCGTCAACGAGGCAGCCAAGATCCACTACCGCTCCAACGGCGACTTCTCGGTGCCGCTCGTCATCCGGGCGCCGTGGGGCGGCGGCACCCACCGGGCCCTCTACCACTCCCAGGCGGTGGAGGCCATGTACGCCCACGTGGCCGGCCTCAAGGTGGTGTGCCCGTCGACGCCCTGGGACGTGGCCGGCCTCCTGCGGGAGGCGGTCGACGACCCCGACCCGGTCCTCTTCCTCGAGCACAAGCTCACCTACCGGCGGGTCAAGGGACTGGTGCCCGAGGGCGACTGGCGGGTGCCCATCGGCGTGGCCGACGTCGCCCGTCCCGGCGACGACATGACGCTCGTCACCTACGGCCGGCACCGCCACCTGTCGCTCCAGGCGGCCGAGACGCTCGCCGGTGAGGGGTGCTCCATCGAGGTCATCGACCTGCGCACCATCTCGCCGCTGGACCGGGACACGGTGCTGGCCTCGGTGGTCAAGACGGGCCGGCTGCTGGTCGTCCATGAGGACAACATCTCCTTCGGCGTCGGCGCCGAGGTCGCGGCCATCGTGGCCGAAGACGCGTTCTACGACCTGGACGCCCCGGTGCGGCGGCTGGCGATGCCCGACGTGCCGGCGATGCCCTACGAGGAGAACATGGAGTCGGCCTTGCTGATCGAGGCGGAGGACATCGTGGCCGCGTCAAGGGCGCTCCTGAACGAGTGACGGCGGGCGGCAGGCGGCAAGTGGGCGGGCTGCCGCTGGCCGCGCGCGCCCTGCTGGCGCTGCTCGCGCTGCTCGCCCTGCCGGCGTGTTCCAAGTCCGAGCCGGCGCTGCCCCGGGCCGAGGTGGGCCGGTTCCTGGCAGCGTGGTCGGCGTTGGACACCGCGGCGATGGCGGCCATCGTCGCCGAGCCCCCGCCCGACTTCGCCGCCCTCGTCGCCGGCATGAGCGAGGCCCTGCAGGTCACCGCCGGCCGGTTCACCGCCGGCCAGGTGGCGTTCGCGGGCGACAAGGCGACGGCTGACGCGCAGTACGCCGCGTCGCTGGACCTGGCGGGGCTGGGGACGTGGGAGTACACCGGGTCGCTGCGGCTCGCACGGGTCGACAAAGTCTGGCGGATCGAGTGGTCGCCGACGATCCTCCACCCGGCGCTGGACGCGCCTGGGCTTCGGTTCGAGCGGACTCGCGCGTGGCCGGCGCGGGCGCCGATCCTCGGCGCCGACGGAGCGGAGTTGGCGTCGGTGCAGGACGTGACCGTCGTCGGGCTGGCGCCGGGCCGCATCCGCGACCGTGCCCAGGTGGACGCCGTGCTCAAGGAGCAGCTCGGCGTCGAGCCGGCCGAGATCACGGCCGCCTTGACGGCGCCGGGCGTGCAGCCCGAGCACTTCGTGGCGATCCGGCCGGTGCGGCAGGACCGCTTCGCCGCCATGCGCCCGATCCTCGAACCGGTTCCCGGCGTGTTCTTCCAGCAGGGCAAGGCTCGTCTCTCGCCCGCGGACGGCTTCGCGGCCCATGTCATCGGGCGGGTCGGGGAGGTCACCGCCGAACGCTTGGAGCAGCTCCAGATCCCATACGTGGTGGGCGACCGGGTGGGGTTGTCGGGCCTGGAGGCGGCGTACGAGCGCCAACTGGCGGGGACGCCGACCGGCGAGATCCGGGTGGTCGGCTCGGAGGAGGCGCGGCCCCGCCTGGTGTACACGTTTCGCGGGGCGACGCCTCAGCCCGTGCGCCTGACCCTCGACACGGCGGTGCAGGCGGCGGCCGAGCAGGCGTTGGCGGGCGTCACCCAGCCCGCTGCGCTGGTGGCCATCGACGCCGCCACCGGCGACGTCCGGGCCGTTGCGAGCCGGCCGTTGCGCGAGGAGTTCAACCGTGCGCTGGACGGGCGGTACCCGCCCGGGTCGACGTTCAAGGTGGTGACGGCGGCGGCGCTCCTGGGTGCGGGGACGACCGTCGAGACGCCGGTGGCCTGCCCGCCCGAGGCCACCGCGGGCGGGCAGAGGTTCGTCAACTTCGAAGGTGAGGCACTGGGGCCGACGACGTTCCGCAACGCCTTCGCCCACTCCTGTAACACCGCCTTCGTGAGCCTGGTGGCCGCCCTGCCGGAAGCGGCCCTCACCGCCGCGGCGGAGGCCTTCGGGTTCGGTCGCGCCTACCCGGACTTCAGGCTTCCCGTGGCCGGCGGCCAGTTCCCGGCGCCCCGGGACGCGGCCGAGAAGGCGTCGGCGGCGATCGGCCAGGCTCGGGTCATCGCCAGCCCCGTCCACATGGCCTCGGTTGCGGCCGCCGTCGCCGGCGGCGTCTGGCGACCGCCCCGCCTGCTGGCCGAGGCGCCGTCGGAGCCGCCCTCGCCCGGCGCCAGCGCGGCGGCAGCCGGGCCGTTGCGGGACCTCATGGGCGAGGTGGTGCGCACCGGCACTGGAACGGCCGCGGCCGTCGCCGGCCAGCAGGTGGCGGGCAAGACGGGGACGGCCGAGGTGGGAGGGCCCGACCCCGACCAGACCCACGCCTGGTTCATCGGTTTCCGGGGCAGCCTCGCCTTCGCCATCCTGGTGGAGCGGGGCGGCGTGGGAGGCCGGGTGGCGGCGCCGCTGGCGGCCCGCTTCCTGACCGCCCTCGGCCCGTAACGCCGGGTGGCGCTGGCGGCCGCACCGTCGACGCCCTCGACTTGGCGCCGTGCCTGATCGTGGGCTCCAACGGTGGAGCCGCCGTCGCCGTCGACGTGGCCCTGCGCCACGGCCACCTGCTGCGGGGGGCGGCCTTCAGCGAGCCGCCGCTGTTCAACCTCGACCCGAGGCGCGGCAGGCGGCCATGGCCGAGTTGCGCCCCCTTGCCGAGAGTGGGTACGCCGACCCCCGCGGCTTCGTCGATGCGTTCTTCTCGCTGATGTGCCCCGGTCTGTGGGCGAGCATCGACGAGAGCCGCAAGGACCGTGACCGCGCCAACGCGGAGATCGGTCTGGCCGACCTGCGCTCAGGTTCGATCGAGGTCGCCTCCGCCGACCTGGGAGAAGTCTCGATCCCGGCCCTGGTCATCGCCGGCGCCAACAGCCACCCCGCGCTGCGGTCGGTCGCGCGCCGCCTCGCCGCCTCCCTGCCGGACGCCCGCTTCGTCGAGCTGGTCGACTGCGGCCACGTCACCTACGCCGAGCAGCCGGACCAGTTCGCCCGCGCCCTCTCAGCGTTCGCCGTCGAAGTCGATCGCCGCACCGCCCCCGCCCGCTGAGGCAGGAATCGGGCCGGCGCCGGGCTCGGGCTTGATGTGGGCGAAAGCGCTGCGCGCGTTCCACGTTGGGAAGGCGCGGACGAGCCATGACGGGCCGTCGAGGCGGATGCGGGTGTCACGGGTCGCCTCGGCCCAGGAGAGGTGTCCAGCGTGCCACCGGACGAAAGCCTCGGCGTCGGCGGTGATGAACAGGTCCTCGTCCAGGCCGGGGTAGGTCTTGCAGATCTCGGTCTCGCCGTGCTCGATAGGAGCGCGTTGCACATCGACCACAGCGCCACGAACGGGGTCGAGGTCCTCGGGCGCGATCTCGAGCCACCGGGCGCCCCACTCCCCCAAGGTCTGGCACACCCGGAACAGGTCGTCGCCGGACGCGGTGAGGCGGTAGCGGTGACCCCGTCCGTGCGACTTCGGTGTCGACTCGACGATCCCGAGCCGCTCGAGCTGCGCCAACCGCTGGGCGAGGAGGGTGCGGGAGAGGCCCGGCGCGCCTTCCAGGATGGCGCCGAAGGTCTCGCAGCCGAGATGCAGGCCCCCAGTGTCTCGCACCGCACGGTTCGCGTGAAGTCCAGATTCCTTACTTCAAAGTCCGGATTGCTGACTTCGCAGGGGGCCTCCCCCGTGTTGCGATGGGGTTCCACCGACCAATGGAGGAACATGCCGGCGCCACCCATGACCCGCATCACTGGTTTCCAGGGGGCCACCATCGGTCCGGACGATCCTGGGTACGGCGACGCCCGGGCCGTCTGGAACGGCGCCGTGCGCCGGCGGCCCCGGCTCATCGCTCGCTGCCGGAGCACGGCGGATGTGGGCGCCGTGGTGCGCTACGCCCGCGACACCGACCACGAGATCGCCGTTCGCGGCGGTGGGCACAACGTGGCCGGCGCCGCGGTGTGCGACCGCGGCATCGTCATCGACCTCTCGGCCATGCGAGCGGTCTCGGTCGATCCCGTGGCGCGCACCGCACACGTCCAGGGCGGCGCGCTGTGGGGCGACGTCGATGGACAGCCGCAGGCGCACGGTCTGACCACCACCGGCGGCATCGTCAGCCACACCGGTGTTGGAGGACTCAGCCTCGGCGGCGGCATCGGCTGGCTTATGCGCAAGTACGGGCTGGTGGTCGACAACCTGGTGGAGGCCGAGGTGGTCACGGCCGCCGGCGCCCCGTCCGGGCGTCGGCCCGGGAGCATCCCGACCTCATCTGGGCGCTGCGGGGCGGCGGCGGGAACTTCGGCGTGGTCACCGCCTTCCGGTTCAGGCTGCATCCGGTTGGTCCGACCGTCCTGGCCGGACCGGTCTTCTGGGCGGCCGAGGAGACCGCCGATGTCATGCGCTTCTACCGCGAGTTCGTCGCCGACGCGCCCGACGGGCTAGGAGGGTGCTGATTTGCGGGTCGACGGCTCCGCCGTCGACGGCCTGACCAGGACTTTCGCGTGCGGTGTGCGGCCATCAGGCCTCTTAATCAGCACCCTCCTAGGCAACGTCCTCCGGCTCGGCACGATCCCGCCGCTGCCGGCCATCAGCGAGGCGTTGCACTTCCGGCCCGCCATCGCCGTGGGCAGCTGCTACGCCGGACCGGTCGAGGAGGGCGTGCGGGCCCTTCGCGCCCTTCGGGGGTTCGGCGCCCCGCTCGCAGATCTTGTCGGGGCCCACGCTTCTGTGTCGACCATCAGCGCGGTATCGACGACACCGTCCCTCACGGCTGGTGTTACTACTGGAAGGCCAGAGCGACCTGACCGGCTTGTCCGACGAGGTCATCGACCTTGTCGCCGACCGCGCCTACCGCGCCGCCTCACCGCGGTCGTACATCGCGATGTTCCACCTCGGCGGGGCCGTCGCCGCGTCCCTCGCGACGCCACCGCGTACTGGGGCCGCGACGCCGAGCACAACATCGTCGTCGACGGCGCCTGGCTCCCCGAGCAGCATGACTCCGTCGGCGCCGCCGAAGTGGCGTGGGCGCGAGAGTTCTTCGACGCCCTGCAACCCCACCGGGCCGGTGTCTACGTGAACTTCCTCGACGCCGACGACGACGCCGCCCGGGTGCGCGAGGCGTACGGCGACGCCACGTACCAGAAGCTCGCCGAGGTCAAGGCGACGTACGACCCGGGCAATCTCCTCCGCAACAACAAGAACATCCGCCCACGCGGGCCGGCCCACTGAGGCGCGGCACGCTGCCCGGGCGGGGGATGCGGCCTACGCTGGCCGCCAATGGGAGCGCACCCGGACTGGCGCGCGATCCACGACGAACTCGCCCAGCGCGAGCCGACCTCGCTGACCGCGGCTGAACTCGATCGGCTCGGTGAGAGCCTCTTCTGGCTCGACCGCCCGCATGACTCCATCACCGTCCTGGGACGGGCGTTCTCAGCCCATGTGGCCGACGGCGATCACCGAGGCGCGGCGATGGCGGCCTGGCAGCTCTTCTACGACCACGCCCTCGTCGGCGAGACGGCGTTCGCCAACGGCTGGCTCGAGCGGGCGCGCCGGCACGCGGGCCGAGACGAAGGATCGGTCGCCGCCGGGTTCCTGGCCGTCGCGGAGTCGGACATGGCTGTGTGGGGCGGCGCCCCCGAGGACGCCGTGCGCCACGCCGAGCGCGCCGTGGCGCTCGGCCAGGCGGCCGCTGACCCTGACCTGGCGGCCATGGCCCTGCAAGCCATGGGCCGGGCGATGGTCGCAGCCGGACGCCTCGACGAGGGAATCGCCGCCCTCGACGAGGCGATGGTCGCCGTCGTCAGCGGCGAGCTGGGGCCTCTCTTCACGGGCTGGGTGTACTGCAACGCGCTGTCGACCTGCCACGACCTGGCCGACCTCCGCCGGGCGGTGCAGTGGACCGACGCGGCCATGCGCTGGTGCGACGACCTTCACGCCGGGCGCCTGTACCCGGGCATCTGCCGGCTCCATGTGGTCGAGCTGGCGAGCCTGCGGGGCACGTGGGAATCGGCGGGAGTCATGGCGCGACGCGCCTGCGAGGAGCTCACCAGCCACGACCCGCGCTACGCCGGCCAGGCCTACTACCGCATGGGCGAGCTGCACCGGTTGACGGGCGCGCTGGACCTGGCCGAGGACGCCTACACCCGCGCCCACCAGCTCGGTCGCGTCCCCCAGCCCGGGCTCGCCCGCGTGCGGCTGAGCCAGGGGCGGGCCACGGCCGCGACGCGGGGACTGCGATCGGAGTTGGACTCCGGCCCAACCACGCCGATGCGGCGGTCGGAGCTGCTGGACGCGCTGGCGGACGCTTACCTTGCGGCCGGCGACCTCGACGCCGCCCGCGCCGCCGCCGAGGAGATGGCGGAGATCGCGGGCGCGGTCGGCAGCGACTACCTGACTGGACTGGCCACCACGACCGAGGCCCGCGTGCTGCTGGCCCGTGGTGACGCCGTCGACGCGTGCCGGCGGGCGGGGGCGGCAGTGGCGCAGTTCCGAGCGCTCGGCCTCCCCTATGACGAGGCGCGGGCGCGCGCCGTGCGAGGCGCGGCGGCCAAGAGCGTCGGCGATATCGACACCGCCCGACTCGAGTTCAGCGCCGCCCGCGAGACGTTTCGGCGCCTGGGCGCCGACCCGGACGCCAGGCAAGTCACCGCGCTCCTGGGGGACGGCCCGGCGTCGCCGTTGTCCTCCCGCGAGCTCGACGTCTTGCGGCTGGTTGCACGCGGGAGCACCAACAAGGAGGTCGCGGCGGAGCTGGTCGTCAGCGAGCACACAGTCGCCCGCCACCTCAGCAACATCTACACCAAGCTGGGGGTCAGCTCCCGATCGGCGGCCACCGCCTTCGGCTACGAGCACTCACTCCTCTGACCCCTCGCCATGGTCAGTTCTGACCATGGCGCCGATGGTCGAGATTGGTCCATCGCGGCGATGCGCCGCCCGGCCCCTCTGTCGTACAACGGGCTCATGAGCGCACCAGAGACCTTCAAAATCCCGATCGAGACCGCCGAGATCTACGAGTCCAGGTTCGTGCCCGCCCTGTTCGCCGACTGGGCGCCGCACGTCGTCGAGATGGGCGATCTGTCCGACGGCCAGTCCGTCCTCGATGTCGCCTGCGGCACCGGCATCGTCGCCCGCACCGCCGCCCGGCGGGTGGCGCCGGGCGGCCGTGTCGTCGGCGTCGACCTCAACGAGGCGATGCTGAAGGTGGCGGCGCGCGTCTGCCCCGGTGTCGACCTCCGCCTCGGAGACGCGGCCAGCCTCCCGTTCGACGATGGAACCTTCGACGCGGTGCTGTGCCAGATGGCGCTGATGTTCTTCCCGGACCCGACCGTCGCCCTCCGTGAGATGGGCCGTGTCGCCAAGCCCGGCGGGACGGTCGTGGTCATGGTCCCGAGCAGCCTCGACGCCCAACCGGCGTACCGCCTGCTGGTGGACCTCGCCGCCCGCCACGCCGGGCCGGAGGCCGTCGCCATGCTCAGCGCGTACTGGCGGTCCGGGAACCTGGATGAGCTCCTGAGCACGGTACGGACCGCCGGATTGGAGGTGCTGTCGACCCGCACCCGCATGGGGACGGCGCACTTTGGCTCGATCGACGAGTTCGTAGCCATCGAGCTCGAGAGCACGCCGGTCCGTGAGCGGCTCACCGACGCCGAGTACGAAACGCTTCGCCGGGAGGCCGGCGCCGTGCTCAGGCCCTTCACGACACCGGGCGGCCGAGCCGAGATTCCCATCGAAGGCCACCTGGTCGCCGCCCAACCTCGCTGACGGGGTCATCTGAGTAACCGTGCCAAACTGGCCAACAATGCATCCACTAACTCGCGTTAGGCGCTCGGCGTCTGTTGCCGTGTCAGCAACCATCAGGACCCGCGCAGAGTGTCGTCGAGATCGGCGAGCACAGCCCGGCTTCGTTCGCTGAGGGGCTCCCCGTCGAATACCTCCGCCGCAATGAGCCCGGCCTCCTCTGCGCAGGTGGCGCCAACGAGACGGGCCAGGGCAACGATGTCGGCAACGTCGCCTTGGCGGGCGGCGCGGACCTTCATGGCCAGAAGGTGCCGGGGCGACGCAGCGAGCACTGTCAGGCCAGGGCGCTCCA
>Ga0187892_10009671_pt1 | contig 12584 bp, 8 predicted proteins | sample MA1701073metaG_FD_139345 | JGI IMG/M metagenome (GOLD analysis project Ga0187892, IMG submission 139345) | Bio-ooze microbial communities from a basaltic lava cave in the Kipuka Kanohina Cave System on the Island of Hawaii, USA - MA170107-3 metaG ...
AAGCCCTGGACCTTGCGGCATTCCCTGGAAACGCGGGGGATGGCGAATGGCCGCACGCATCGCTGGCGCCAGTTCCAGAGCCATTCGTCACTGTTGGCGCACAGCGCCTCCGCATTGCACCTGCGCGGTCGAGTAAGGTTCACCACCAGCGCGATCGAGCGCGCGGACGAGCGTGGACCGATCCCGAGACGGAGGAAGCGCACGGTTCCGTTTTCGCGTTTGAGTATCTCGAAGAGGCTCAGGAATTCGACGGCTTCGCACAGGTACTCGCAGACACTGAATCCGAGTGCGATAAGCTGGCCGCAGGAATCCAAGCGGTGCTCAATAGTCCGGTCGTCCTGGGGCGCTCCCGTCGTGGAGGCTATGGGGGCGCGGCGGACATCGAATGGCGGACAGTTTCTGACCGCGAAGTGAAGGGACCCGATGTCATCACCTCAGATCTTGCCCCGGAAACCGAGTTCCGTTTGCTGCTCACTTCGCCCTACGTGGGGCGCGATCCGGAAACCGGACAGCTCGATCCTGCCCGGCTTTCGGACGAAATCGTCGAGTTGCTCGATCGGCGGGTCGAGGTCCTACGGCGGCGATGGAGCTTCGAGCTGGTCGGCGGCTTCAACCGCAAGTGGCGTCTCGAGGTGCCGCAGGCGCTGGCGTGCGCCGGGGGCTCGGTTCTTGTCCTGAGGTCGACGGACTCGATCCCGTTGGCGGCGTTGCTCGAAATCGAACACCGCGGCCTCGGCGAGCGTCGCGTGGATGGATTTGGCCGTTTCGTCTTCTTGGAGGCTCCGTTGGCGACGCAGGTGCTGCGAACGCCAACCGCGATCGAGGCAACGCGGCCGCCTGGCGAACCGCCGCCACTGGTCCGGTTCGCTCAAGAACGGATGATCAAAAACGCGGTTGAACGAGCTATCCGGCAGGAGGCAGCACGGCTCGCCCGACGGGCACGCTACGTTCCAACGGCCGCCCTGCTTGGACGCTTGCGCAACGCCATGCGCGCACCACCGGCCGCGGCACTGGTAACGCTGCGCGAGTGGCTGGACGGGCGGCTGAGGGCGCCCGCCATGGACCAGATCGACCGCTGCCGGATCGATGGCAAGCGACTGAGTCAATGGCTTCAGATCATATCAAATGAGGGTGAGGCCGAACTTGCAGCGCTCTTGCGCTTCGACACGCTGGCGCAGCGGTTTCACATCGACTCCGAAGGGACGGCACGCGCCCATCTTGCGAGTGACATGGTTACCATCCGTGCGCAGATGATCGAGGCGACGCTCGCAGCGCTTGCACGAGCCCGGCGGCAGGAACGAACCACGTGAGGGCGAGCACAATGCTGAGCGATCCAGGCGGTGTTCGCGAAATCACCGCACGCTGGGCCATTGCGGGAGAGCTGCTCCTCGAGAGCGCGGCACACCTCGGCGCCGGCAGAGGAGATTCTGTGGACATGTCGCTGCTCCGGGATCCCCTCACCGGCGGGCCCGTGCTGACCGGCGCCTCGCTTGCAGGTGCGCTTAGGTCATATCTCGCGGACGTGCTCGGTGGATACCGCAGCAACGAAGATGCGCGTGTCGCCCAACTGTTTGGTGTGGCCCGTGGCGACGATGTCGGCGAACAGAGCCCATTGATCGTCTTCGACAGCATCGGCCACTTCCCGGCTGCGAGTAGCGTCGAGATCCGCGACGGGTTGCAGATCGACGCCCCCCGTGGGACAGCAGCACCGCACAAGAAGTTCGACGTGGAAGTGCTTCCTGCCGGGACGTTGTTTGCGGTCCGGTTCGATCTCCTGATCTCGGACGTCGATCAAGAAGATGATTTGTTGAATCTTCTTGTGACCGCTCTCAATGGCCTCTCGAACGGCGACATCTCACTCGGCGCGCGCCGCTCGCGAGGACTTGGTGCTATTCGCGCCGGACGTTGGCAAGCGCGACGCTACGACCTCACGACCGCGGAAGGATGGCTGGAGTGGGTGTCTTCCGACTGGGAGATGCCCTTGTCGGCGGAGCGCGGCACGAGCGACGAGGTGCGGGAGGCCTGTATGCGCGCGCATCGCGGCGTCACGCTCACGAGCTTTGACGATCGCCGCCGGCGCATTCGAATCACCGCCAACATCTCGCCCGTGAACGGAGTGCTTGTTCGCAGCGCACCAGCGGCGGCCGATGCTCCGGATACGGCCCACATCAAGTCCGACGGCCGATCCGTTCTGCCGGGGACGGCTCTGGCCGGTGCTATCCGCAACCATGCCGGTCGGATTGCGCGCGTCGCAGGAGAAGGGCATGCAGACTCAGACCGCTGGGTCGAACGCATGTTCGGACCACGATCCGAGCGTGTTTCGGGCACACCACCGCCGCGGCTCTACGCGTCGCGGGTGCGGATACAGGAGAGTTTCCTCGACGACGGGGCGCGGATGCGGCCCTCCCGTGTGCGCATCGACCGATTCACGCAAGGCATCGTGCCCGGGGCGCTCTTCGACGAGGAGCCAGAGTTCGGTGGTCGTGCGCGCGTGCTCCTGGAGTTGCGCGAGCCTGAACCGGGCGAACTGGGTCTCCTTCTCCTGTTGGTCAGAGATCTTCTGGACGGTGATCTCGCTGTCGGGGGGGCATCGTCTGTCGGGCGAGGTCGGTTCACGGGAAGGGGCACTCTCACGCTCGAAGACGGCCGGTCCGTCGATCTGGATCCGAGGGCGCCGGCCGACCCCACTGTGACTGAAGCGATCGAGGAGCTGTGGGCGTCACCTGTGATCGATTGCCATCCATGATGCAGATCGGAGGATGCCGGCTCGATCGAATCGACCGGGAAACCGCGGGTGTGTGGCTCGAGCACATCCTCGGAGAGGGCGGTGCGCCGATCGAATTGGATCAACCCGCCTGGGTGTTGTGTCATTGCGACGATGGCGTGACCTGGGGCCGATGGGCGCAGGGCAATTGGCGCCTGGGGTCCACCGCGTTTCCTGATCTATGTCCGGTACCCTCGCGACGTTCACTGGTGGAGCTGCGCGTCTTCTCGGCCACGTTCGAAGCGCTGATCTGGCGGGGCGAAAGCGAACTCCTCGGACGAATGCTCACTGACGAACCGCCCGGTCCGTCGGACGACCCGATGGAGCCGCATGACGAGGACCGGCTCCTTCTCTGGGGTCACATTGTCGATGAGCGTGATGGGTTCACGCGCGTGACGAACGGCACCGGAATGGAGCAGGCGCTGCCGCTGACCGGCCTCGATCGGACCGGATCCGCGTCGCCTCGGCTCCGCGTGCGCCATTACTTCGGGCGCGATGATCGAAGTGGCTGCGTGCGCGTCGCCGCAAGCCGACTCATGGAGTTCAAGTAATGCCGCGTCATATCAATCCCTCGAATCCCGAGCGAACGGCCACGGCGCCGTACAACTTCGTTCCCCTGCCTCAGCTCGTCTTGGACGTCGCCGACGGCATCGACATCGATCGTGAGAAGATGAGGCCGTGGGAAGCCCACGATCGGTTCGTGCCCGGAACCCATCGAGGGTGGATCGATCTGGAGATCGAGACGCTGACGCCGCTCTACATCCGAGGCGCCGTCATGCCACGCGACGCCGGATGGGACGACCGTCCCTCCCGGGTTCGGCCGGAACCGTACACCACGCCTGACGGCCGGCCCGCGATTCCGGGATCGAGCCTGCGCGGCATGATTCGCACACTCGTCGAGATCATCTCGTTCTCGAAGATCCAGCCCGTCGGGGACAGCCGGCCGTTCTTCCGCACGGTAGCTTCGGACCGCATCGGCTGGGCTTATGGTCAACGCATGCGGCGTGGCAACGGAGTGCGAGGAGGCTTTCTCCGTCGACATGGCGATGTCTGGATGATCGAGCCATGCGCAGTCGCGCGTGTCGCTCGTGATCGCCTGAAACCCAGCGTCTGGATCGATGAGGGGCCAGACTACACGCCACCTTGGCCTCCGCAGCATGGCACATGTTGGGTGATCCTCGACGAAGGCTCGATGATCGTCCGCGACATCAGGATCCAGCAGGACGCGCCCGGAGGCGATGGGTGGCGGCGTGGTACGCTGGTACTCTCCGGAAATGCGCCGAGGAAACGGCGCGAATTCGTCTTCCTGGAGTCGTCGGAGGAGTCCCGGTCGGTCCTCGTACCTGATCGCATCTGGGAACGCTTTCACGACGACGACCAGATCACGCAGTGGCAGCAGAAGGCATTTCCACGGAACAGGCCGGCAGGGGTATCCCGGAAGGCCGACGGGCATCTTCGCGACGGAGAGCCCGTCTTCTACTTGCTCGCGTCACACGAGCAATCGGAGGACAACCCTGATGGTTTGGTATTCCTTGGGCGAGCCGGCATGTTCCGCCTGCCTTTCGACCGCGGCCCGTCAGATCTGATTCCGACGGAGCATCGAGACGCGCGATTGGATCTCGCTGAAGTCATGTTCGGGATGGTACACGACGGAACCGCCATCAAAGGACGCCTCTCCTTCGAGGACGCAATCGTCAAGGGAAGGGGATCCGATTGGTTCGAAGAGCTGCTGGTCCCCCGGATCCTCTCGGCACCGAAGCCGACGACCTTTCAGCACTACCTGACCCAGGATGGTACGGCTGGGAAGGATGCGCTGACGACCTATCTCACGCAGGACCGGACGACCCTCCGCGGCCACAAATTGTACTGGCACCGATGGGATCTGGCGCGCGGGACCACGCAGGTGCAGGAGTCCGAAGATCACGCGCAACTACTGCGGGATCTCGAGAGCCGCGAGCCGCAAGATACGCAGCACACGATCATCCGGCCCGTCAAAGCCGGAGTCACATTCACGGGACGGATCCGGTTCGAGAACCTCACTCCTGTCGAGCTGGGCGCACTCCTTCATGCGGTCACCCTGCCGCCCGGTTGCTGCCATCGAATTGGTGTGGGCAAACCACTGGGCCTCGGCAGCATCCGCATCAACAGTCGGCTGACGCTCGTTGACAACAAGTCACGCTATCGCTCCTGGAACTCCCGAGAGTCTTTGCTGGCCGACGATGGCCGTCGGTTCATACGAGCCTTTGAGGAGGCCGTGCTCGAGCACGCAGAGCGCTCAGGCGAAACCCTCCTGCCGGAACAGGAGGGGCTCCGCCGGATCGCGCGGCTCGATGCGCTCTATCAGCTCCTGGCGTGGGACGGCCGACCCGACGTCAGCTCGACCCAGTACATGGATCTCGAACGATTTCGGGACCGGCCGGTGCTTCCGACACCCCATCATGTACGCAGTGTGAAGGAACCGCTCTGGCCCGACGATCGGCCGCGTGCTGGTGACGGCGGTGGGCGTGATTCGGGGCCGCGACAGCCGCGGAAGGACGGGCCGCGGCGTTCAGCGACGAAGGAGCCGCGGCGTCCGGGGCAGAACGGAGAAACGCCAGCGAGACCCGTTGTCACACCGAAACCCATCCAGAAAGGCCAGACAAGGAAAGGTTCGTTGCACCGCCGTGGTGACGCGTGGGTCGCCCGATTCGACGGAGATGAGCGTGACGCCGGGATCGTCAATCGTGAGCGAGTACCAACCGAATGTCCGGATGGTGCTCCGGCGGAGTTCTTCATCACGGAGCAGAGCAAGGCCGCAGGGATCAAGTGTCGGTTCGAACGGCTCGTCAACACGCAAAGGCCGAAGCGCTAGCATGCGCAGAGACACGTCCGAACGACAGGTGGTGGAACCTTGACGATGACGCATCCGGTCATCTCCCGCCCTCTCCAGGTGCGGTTCCTCACGATCCCGCAGTCCCCCGTATGCTACTGGCTGCGCGACCGGTTCTTCGAGCTGCTTGCGGGCCGAACGCTCGGTGATGTGGCCGACGTGTGCCAGGGCCTCGCCACCGCAAACGACGCGAGATTCGTTCGGTTCGTCTGGGAGGTTCCGCCGATGCAGTGGGCAGGCCCGGCTCGCGCTCGCCGATGGGTTCCGTTCGAGAAAGGCGGCGGCTACGGGAAATGGTTCGGGCATCACTTCTGGGCAGTGGAGTGGGAACACGATGGCGCACGTCTCAAAGCATTCCCTCGCAGCGTGATCAGGAACGAGCAGTACTATTTCCGCGAGGGGTGGACGTACTCCTACATGGCGCGTGGAAGTCTTGGACTGCGTCGAACCGACGCCGGGACGATCTTCTCGCACCTCGCTTCAGCGGTCTTCTTCCCCGAAGGGTTGGCTGGTGGTGCCGCAATCGTGAACTGCCGCTTCTCCAGTTCGATTGTTCGCTCACTCAGCGCGAAGATCCAGTTGAATGAAAGCTACGTGTCGCGCGTTCCAGTTCGAAGGCGCATTCCCGACGCGGTGCTCGGCCTTCAATCCACTTGTGTTGCTCTGAAAGGACATCTCGTTGGTCTTCGGGCAACCGAGCGTAGCTTTGCAGGCGCGGCTGTCTCAGGCCGGTTTCTCGACGAAGCGTGGCGCCGGACATGCGACGAAGCCGACGCGGTTGCCGCTGTTCTGCATACGCTCGAAGGCCTCTCCGAACGCGAAGTCTTCAACGCCCATGACATCCAACACGACGACGTCCGAGCCGTTCTCGACGAGACAGGCACGCCAGCCGGATGGTTCCCGCTGATCGCCGGCCATGATATCCTTCCTGAACTGCCCGCAGAGTTGACGAAGCCGGCGGACCTTTTCGCGCCGCTCGAGGCGCATGAGCGGGTTTTGCTCTCGAGCGATGCCCTGTCAGACCTGAAGCGTCGCCTCGCCGCCTTGTACGAAGCAGGTCCTGGTGGCAAGGTCGACGAAGACGAGGATTCCGCCGACACCGACGGGGAAGATGAGGACGAAGGCGACGCGGCCGTGTCCGGCGCACGGATCCCGATCCCGGCCGAGACGTTTCTGGAGGAACTCTCACAGAAGCTTGAGATCCACCCGATCTCGGTGTACTGGCTCCTGCGCGAGCTTCGTGAGACGGACGGCGTCGTCTGCAAGCCGGAGCTGGTCCGGTTCGTTGAGGACTATGTCAGCGTTGTCGTGCTCCGGCTGCTCGGCCACCGCTGGCCGCGCCAGATCGAAGCAAGTGAGCCGCTACCGGAGTGGGCGGACGCCGACGGCATCATCCCGCTCACTGACGGGACCGGCGAGCCTTCGCTCATTGCACGCGTGCGAAACCGCATTGCCGAGGTCTTCGGCGAAGAGCGCGTTAACGCGATCGAGCGCGAATTCGAGGACATCATCGGCAAGTCGTTGGAGACCTGGCTGGCGAGCGACTTCTTCAGGCGCCACGCAGCGCAGTTCCGGAAACGCCCGATCGCATGGCACCTCGCCAGTTCGCGAGGAACCGCGCGCGGCCGGCGGATCACGGGCAACGCGCCGGCATTCGCGTGCCTGGTGTACTATCACCGGCTGAACGCGGATCTCATCCCCAAGCTCAGGACGCAATACGTCGGCCCTCTCCGCATGAGCTTTCAGACGGAGCTGGCAAGCCTCGCCCGAATCGCCGTGCGCACCGCCGATCAGGATGCGCGCCGCCTGGATCTGGAGACGAAACTCGAAGAACTCGAGAGCTTCGACCGGCTTCTCGGGCAGGTTAGCGTCGAGGGGTTTGCCTCGCCCGTGCTCGCAGAACTCGTCGCGGATGAGGCGCTCGATAGCTGGACATCCCGGGACGGTCGGGCGCCGCCACCCGAGACGATGGACGCTTTCCTCGCGCAGGAACGCCGCTACGACCCGGATCTGTGCGACGGTGTCCGCGTCAACATTGCACCGCTGCAGCTTGTCGGTCTGCTTGCGGCGGACGTGCTCGCGGCCCGGGATGTGGAGAAGGCGATCGCCGACCGTGTGACCTGGCGGGCCGATGAGCGGCGGTGGTGCCGAGAGGGCGGGCTTCCGCGGCTCGGATGGTGGCCGGATAACAATCTTTGACATCGAGGCCACAGGTGCTAGCTTTCCGGGAGGCGGACCCAGGCCTCAGGAGGGCGGATGAATGTTTCATTGACACCCGAGCTGGAGCGCTTCATCGCTGAACAGGTGGAATCGGGTCGGTACCGGTCGGCCAGCGAGGTGGTGCGGGATGGTGTGCGCCTGCTCGAAAAGGAACTGGCTGAGAGAAAGGCGAGGATCGAGGCGCTGCGGAAGGCGGTCGACGTCGGCGTTGGCGAGCTGGAGCGTGGCGCAGGGGTCTCGGCCGACGAGGTCTTCAGGGATCTGCTGGACCGGCTGGGCCGGTCGGAGGCGGCCTGAGGAAGCTTGTCTTCTCACCGGCGGCGCGGCGGGACCTGGAGCGGATCGCCAACTACGTCAGCGAAGCAGCGGGACCCAGGATCGCCGCCGAACTGCTGACCCGAATCCGCGCCCGTTGCGGGATGCTCGCCGAGACGCCTGGGGAGATCGGGACAGTCCGCTCGGAGATCCTCGAGGGGGTCCGTAGCTTCCCGGCGCCGCCTTACGTCCTCTTCTTCCGCTACAGCAACGGCGAGGTCCAGGTTGCCCGTGTTCTGCACGAACGACAGGACGTAAGGCGCCATCTGGGTTTCCTGACTGGGCGGTTCGAGGTGCCGGACAATTTCGACGCGCCGCTTCCAGAGGACGTCCTCGCCGACTTCGAGGGAGGAGCGGATGAGCCGGATCGTTGACACGCACGGTCCCATGACGCGGGCCATTCGCGAGCCGGCACCTTTGCCCACCGTCGAACGCGTGTTGGCGAAATACCCAGATCTTGTGGAGATCCGCTCGTGAGCACCGGCGAGACCCTTCGGAGCTGGCTGCGCAGCGAGATCATGACGATCCTGCGGCGGACGGCGGAGCCATCCCCGCTGGTGCTCTGGTGCGATCCGAACCAGGTCTGGCGCGATCTGCTGAAGGCTGCCGCCGATGGCAGCACGTTCGAGCTGTGGGCGGACGGCGAGCATGAACTCATCCTGCGCGAGCGCCTCCTGAAGTGCGCGCCCGGGCCCCGCGTCATCTGGCTGCCGATTGCCCTTGACGCCATCACGTATCTGAAGGTGTTCGAGTTGCAGGCGGAGTTCGTCTGGAAGGAACCGCTCATCCGCGCGCTGACTCGCTTCGGCGTCGAGATCGCGCGAGATCATGAACCCGAGCTTCGCGAGATGCTCCGCGCCTACGCGCTGGAGCACATCGATCAGCCGCGCTCCGCGTGGCGAGAACTGACGCCGCGCAATGCGAAGTCGGCGCTTGTCGACGACGACCAGATCCTCGCGGCGCTCGCACGGACAGGCACGAGCCTCGCCGATATGCTGGGCGAGGACCGGATGCGCGTGTTCGTCCGCCGCGTAGTCGAGGACTTCGGCCTGCCCAGCCCGGTCGGGCTGGGCGACGAGGATTGGCGCACCGCGGCGACGGCCCGGCTCCTGGTTACGGACGCGGCTGTGCGCATGCCGATGGACCCGCCGCGCGACGGCGAGAAGATCATTCCTCCGGGACCGGCGCGCGACCGTGCCCTGAAGCTGCTCAACCGCTGGCAGAAGGACATCGAGTTGATGCCGGCGTTCGAGGAACGGTCACAGCGGGCGGACGCGTCGACGTCACTGGCCTACTGGGCGCGGAACCTCGAGCGCGACGTGCCGCCGCTGGCTTCGCGCGCAGCGGAGGATGCACTCTTCGAAATAGAGGTCCACGACCTTGCCCGGCTCGACGAGTTCAAGCCGCTGTCAGAGCGCCTCGAGCGGCGGGAAGCGTTCTTCGTTGCGCACGCCCGGGGGTTCTGGGGCACGTACGCGGAGCGGCGAGTCCCGTGGCAAAGCCCTCTGGAGCTGGCGCGCGTCGGCGCCCTGATCCTTCAACAGTCGGAGGTCGAACGGGGATGGCAGACTCCCGGGCACGCCGTTGCCTGGTTCACCACCACGGGCTGGCAGGTCGACCGGCAAAGTGAGCGGCTTTTTCGGGATGACCTCCCGCTCCCGGGCGGGCTCCACGGCGTTCGGGCCCGGCTGCGCCGCGCCTACCTGCGTCACCTCGATCGCTGCAATGCCGCGTTCTCGGAGCTGTTGCACCACCAGGGCATCGAAGCGGTCGACTTGCCTTACGGCGGCGAGCTGCTCGCGAAGGCGCGGCCTCAGAAGGATCCGATGGCGGTGCTGGTGCTCGACGCCTGCCGCTACGATCTCGGTGCACAGATCGCGGAGGCGCTGGATCGCGGCGAACCGGTTCGTCGCACGACCCTCCAGCCGGCGCGCGCGCCGCTGCCTTCGATCACCCCACTCGGGATGCCGTTCGCGCTCGTGCCCGAATCCGGCAGCGTGCGGGTCGAGCTTGTGAACACGGGAGGGGCACGCTGGCGCGTAACCGTGGCCGACAGCACGCATGACCTCGCGAACGCTGAGACAAGGCGGGAATGGCTGCGCCGCCAATTCAAGCTCAAGCCGGGCGCCATCACGGATGTGAAAACCGTTCTCGCGAACGATCCGCCCACTCCGAACGCTGCGGGCAAGCTGTTGTTCGTCTTCGGTGACGAGATCGACGCGCAAGGGCACGAAGGCGAGCTCCGGTTCAGCGGCGCCGATGATTACGTCGAGCGCTACGTACGCGTGATCCGGCGGCTGCGCGATGCCGGCTATTCGACGGTCGTCGTAGTGACCGATCACGGATTCGTTCACTGGGACCCGGAGCGGGATGAGGTCGAAGCGAAGCCAACGGGCGAGGTCCTCTGGAGCACGCGGCGCGCAATCGTCGGACGAGGGCTCGAGCACCGAACCGCCATCGCGGCCACGGTTCCCGGCAGCGATCTCGAATGTCGTGTGCCACGAAGCGTCAACGCATTCAAGACTTACGGTGGTCTGGGGTACTTTCACGGCGGCGCCACTCTCCAGGAGTGGATCACGCCCGTGGTCGTCTGCACGTGGCCGAGGAAAGCGGAGAAGGTCGCAGCGGTATTGACCCCGATCGCCGAAATCACCTCCCTCGCCCCGCGCGTCGAGGTGAGGGCCGGAGTCACGCAAACGACGATGTTCGAGGGCGACGCGAAGGTTACCGGCCGCCAGGTCGTGGTGAAGGTCGTCGAACCATCGAGCGGGCGACGGCTGTTCGGCTCAGCGAGCGTGAAGATCGAGCCGGAGGGCCCGCCGCTGACGCTCGTGCTCGAACGTGCCAAGGACGAGACCTGTCCGCGTGGCTCGCGGCTCGAGGTCCAGGTTCGCGACGCCGACAACGACCAGCTGCTCGACCGGTGCGATGTCGAGCTGAAGATCGACCTCGAGGAGTGGGACTGAAGCATGACGAGCGCTGAGCAGACCCGTGAGCTGCTTCCAGTCGAGGAAGTTCCGGTCGATGACCTGGACCTTAAGCTGCTCGACGCGTTCTCCGCCCGGGTCGTTCGCAAGGATCTGGTGAAGAAGCTCAAGGTCGGGTTCAACATCCCGGTCTATGTGCTCGAATACCTGCTCGGGAAGTTCTGCTCGACCACGGATCCCGAAGAGATCGCGCTCGGACTGCGGCAGGTGAAGGACACAATCGCCGAGCGGATCGTTCGCGCGGACCAGGGCGAGCTGATCAAGGCGCGGCTGCAGAAGCAGGGCTCGATGAAGATCATCGACCTGTGCACGGTCACGTTCGACGAGAAGGATCAGGGTGGGAAGTACTGGGCGCGTCTGGCCGCGAGCGGGCTCGACTTCGTGCACGTGAACCCGGACCTCGTCCATCGCCACGAGCGGCTCTTCACCGGAGGAATCTGGGCCAACATCGAGCTGACCTATGACGAGACCATCGTGCATCGCGGCGTCACGCGCCCGTTCGTGCTGCAGAGGCTGGCGCCGATCCAGATCGCGAGCGCGCGCTACGACGAGTTCGTCGAGGGCAGGCGTCGGTTCACGCGGGACGAGTGGACCGACGTACTCCTGCGTACCATGGGCTACGAGCCCACGCATCCCGATTTCACGACCCGCCGCAAATGGCTCTTCCTGCTTCGCATGATCCCGCTGGTCGAGAAGAATTACAACCTGGTCGAACTTGGTCCTCGCGGCACCGGCAAGTCATACGTGTATCGTGAACTCTCACCGTACGCGATCCTGCTGTCCGGCGGACAGGTGACGATTCCGAAGTTGTTCGCATCCAACGCGCCACCGTACGAGCCGGGATTGGTGACGCGCTGGGACGCCGTCGCCTTCGACGAGGTCGCAGGATCTCACTTCAAGAAGCCCGAGGACAAACAGCTCTACAAGGACTACATGGAGCTGGGGTCGTTCTCACGCGGTAGCGCGAAGGGCACGATCCAGGGGGAAGCCGGATTCGTGTTCAACGGCAACCTCGATGGCGACGTCGAGACGATCTCCCGCACGTCGCACCTCTTCCTGCCTTTTCCGGACACGGTTCGGAACGACATGGCCTTCCATGACCGCTGGCACGCGTATCTGCCCGGCTGGGAGGTGCCCAAGATGCAGCCTGGCTACTTCACGGCGCACATGGGCTTCATCGCCGACTACATTGCCGAAGTCTTCCACAACGAGCTGCGACCGCGCAGCTACGCGGACAACTACGACCGCTACTTCCACCTGGGCAGCCACATCGAGGAGCGGGATCGGAAGGCGATAGCCAGAACGACTTCCGGCCTGATGAAGCTCCTCCACCCCGATGGCGAATGCACGAAGGCAGAGGTCGAGGAGTACCTGGGATTCGCGATCGAGCTGCGCCGCCGGGTGAAGGAGCAGTTGCGGCGTATGGGCG
>Ga0187892_10009673_pt1 | contig 12575 bp, 14 predicted proteins | sample MA1701073metaG_FD_139345 | JGI IMG/M metagenome (GOLD analysis project Ga0187892, IMG submission 139345) | Bio-ooze microbial communities from a basaltic lava cave in the Kipuka Kanohina Cave System on the Island of Hawaii, USA - MA170107-3 metaG ...
GGCGGCAGTAGGCGAGGGCGTTTGTCACCTGACGTCAACCCTCCTGTTCCTACGGGGTCGGCAGTCGGTATCGGGATCGGAATCGAAATTCATGTCGTTGCCCTCGATTCCGATACCGATTCCTACCCCGACCCCGCCGCCGAACTACAATGTGGTTGATGTGAGCCCGGTTCGCACGAATCAAACTGATGCAGCACCGGTGGCCGCGTGGCTACGACGGCGCCGTCCATTGGGCCACCAGGCGTAACGGTCCCGGCGCGGTCGCGACGTTCTGCAAGGCCTGGTCGTAGTGGAACAGGCCGTTGCCGCTGACCAGACCCATCAGCGAGGCGGTGACGCTGTACTTTCCACCACCGACCGTTTGCGACGTGAGGTAACTGTTGAAGCTGGAGACAACGCCGTTGCGCGATGTGCCGCCGGTGTCGGTGTACTTGTCGGGATGATTGCCGGGGAGCAGGACGGCGGCGTTGTTGGACGCCAATTTGACCGGCACGGCATTGGTGAAGAGAGTCGCTTGCGGCAAGCGGTACCCTGCGGAGCGGAACCAGCCGATGGCGCGCGCCAACCCCCCTTTGGCCAGGTAGGTTGCGGCGACGCGCCGCCGCTGGGCGCCGCTCGAACGTAGCTCGACGCCGACGAGCGAGTGAATGCCGAGGGCAATCACCAATACGACGGTCATGAATCCCAGCGCGAAGATCAACGCCGAGCCGCGCGTATCGCGGAGCGCGAACATCACAGAGCGAGATTCGGCGGGACCGCCTTCACGGACAGGGATTCGTGGATGCGTTTGCGGGTCGTCGCACTGACGCCGCGCGTCTGCACCGAAAGGGTCACCGTGATCTGGCGAATTGCTGTGGGCGTTACGGCGTCATAGGCGAACGTCAGCCCAGTCACATTCTTGATGAAGCGCTTCCCGTTGCGTTGCAGCTCCGTACCGACCAGTTTGAACGTGACTTGTTCGACCGGGGTTACCAGGCTGCCGGCACCGACGGCATAGGTGAGCGTTGGATTGAGGGCGACGGTGCTACCTGAGATCGATTGGATGGTCCCGAGATACCACCGGTTGACGTCAGACACGTAGATCTTTTGCCCCTTCGCCAAGCCAGTCGCGGAGGCCACCACGATCGACGTCGCGCCAACCGCGGCCGCGGCTGCCAGATACGTATGCGCCGCGGTCACCTTCGTCCAGAAGCTCAGCTCGGTGGGGGCAGCCGTGACGATGCGGGTGGCGCTCGACGGCGTCGCGGCGATCGGCACGCCGAATCCTGCCATCTCGATCTGGTCGGTCAGGATGCGCATCGCAACGCGGGCGTCGTCTTCAGTTTCCGTCAGCAGCCGTTCGGTCGCATAGGTGCGCATCTGCGAGATGAGGTTGCCGTACGCTGCCGCCATCACGACGCTGAGAACGACGGTCGCCACCATCAGCTCGACGAGCGAGTATCCCGACTGTCCGTAAGACGCGGTGCGTTCGTCGGCGCGGAGAAAGCTCGTCCGGCGATGGGTCTGCCTCATTGCACGATTTCCTTGGCGAAGCTCACCTGGCGGACACCGTAATCAGGCCAAGCGACAGTGACAGTCACGTTGCGTATCGTGGCGAAGACACCGGTGGCGATGGTGGTAGTGCGGGTGAACCCGCCGCCCTTGTTGCCAGAGATGTCGAGACCGCTTTCGACGGTGGTTCCGGGAGTCGTCGCGGCGGTAAAGCCGTTGCGTTCGATCTGCTCCATCTTTTGCTGCGCCAGCAGGGTGGTTTGGTCGATCAAGCGGGCCGTCAGATTGTTGCGGATCGCCGAGATCGCCAGGGAGTTGAGACCCATGATACCGACGGCGATGAGCCCCAACCCAACCATGATCTCGGTCACGGTCATGCCCCGTTGCCCGTGAGGGAGCCGGCGCGGGAGTTTGTCACCGCATCGATCGATGGCGGAGCGGTATCGTGTTGTACGGAACGGCCAAGAGGGGCCAATCGAATATCTGCAGGGCATGTCGATTATTCAGTCTCGGCTTCACTCTCGTTCTCTGCCTTCCGCACCGGATCGGCCGCTGCGACGACGGGCGCCGTGTTGCCTTGCAACTGCGGCGTCATCGGGTGCTCCGCGCAGGCCAGCCACACGGCGTTGCCTTCGCGGGCGTAGCGGAACCTCTGCCCGGAGACGGGATCCTGCGCCGCATTGTGCAGGTACTTCGGGTGTAAGGTCGTCAAATCGGGTGGTGGTTCGCGGTGCGCGCCGGTGTATGCCGTGATGGCGTCCATGACCTCCATCTGGCGCACCCAGCACATGGCGCGGGCTTGTGCGGCGGCGCCCTGACCCGCGGCCGACAATGCGACGGTCTGATGCCAAAGGAGGACGAAGATGACGAGGGCGGTCATCACCGTGCCAATGCCAATCGCCCAGATCGTGCGCCGAGCCGCTACGGGGGCCGGTTGCGGCTCTACCCCCGCGACGATTTCCCTCTTGAGCTCTTCGACGTACTGGCGAACGAGGCGCTCGGCGTCACCGGCTTCCCCTGCGTCGGCAGGCGCTTCATCCTCCAACGTGAATTCAGGAACCGGGGGAGTGGCTGGCTCCGCCATTCTCGGAGGGGTTGTCCGCTCCGCAGGTGCCGGCATTTCAGTCGAGGGCGAGACGAATTCGTTCTCAGCAGCACGCATGGTTAGTACCCAACCACCACTGCGCAAAGCAGGGGACATGCCAAGGAGAGGAGCGCCGCGGCGGTTGCGTCCCGGCGTTAACGGCGGAGAAGGTCCGACGATCACCACACAAACGGCAACGGAGTGTCACCGGAAGGATTGGCCGCGACCGTCCGATAGCTGACTGTGGCGCGATACACGACATGCGAGACGCCAAAGCCAATGCCGAATGGCCGGCGGCTCGCGGCGGGGAGTTGTCTTCAATGTTGCAATAGCCGCAAGTCGAGCGCGCGCTCCGCCAGCCACACGAGGGCGAGCATGATGATGGCGGATGAACCGACGAATACGGTGAGGCGTTGGTAGCGCCCGATGCGGCGCAAGGCGTAGGCGAGCGGGAGGAATGCGGCGACGATGACGAGCTGACCGCTCTCCACGCCGGCGTTGAATCCGATCAACGACAGGACCAGCGAGCCGCGCGGCAATCCGGAATCGGCCAAAGCGCCGGCGAAGCCAAAACCGTGGAGGAGTCCGAAACCGAACGCCACCAACCAACGGCGCTCGTCGAACAAAGGGAACACGTTGTTCAGCGCCGCCACGACTACCGAGGCAGCAATGCCGCTTTCCACCAGACGCGCCGGCAACGCGATGATCCCTAGCGCGGCGCAGCTCAGGGTGATCGAGTGCGCGAGAGTAAACGCAGTCACCACCTTGAGCGTCTCAGTGAGCGCCTCCCGAAAATCTCCAACCGCTACCCAACCGGCGCGCGTCCGCCGCATGACGACGGGCAGCAACAGCGCCAGCAGGAACAGAATGTGATCAAAGCCGATCCAGATGTGCCAGACCCCGTCACGCCAAAAGTCCGCCAAGGTGTGCCATCCTCGAGCGGTCGTCAGGTCGAGATGCTGCACTGCGCTGTCGACGCTGAACAGTACCGTATGTGTGCCGGTGGTCGTGTCGAGATGCAGCAATCCCCGGTGCTGCGGATCGACGTCGAAGAACAGCCGATAGCGGAGGTCGAGGCTGCTGGCGACGCGCGGGCAGTCGACGATGAACCGCAAGACCGTGTACGCACCGTCCGTATGATGGTCGACCAGCTGCGCTGTGGGTCGCGTTGTGCAGGGTGTTCCGTCAGCATGCACATCGAGCCGGCTCAGGGCGTACGCAGCGATCGCGTCGTGCTCAGTGCGGAGCTCGCCCCAGGTGATCACCCCATCGGCATTCGCATCGAGACCTAGCACGTTGTCGAGGTCACGCAACGCGATGTCCCACTGCCCGTGCCAGCTCGACCCTGCGGATTGCAGAGTGAGGTAGCTGTCGCTGGGTTTGTGGGCGTGTGCGATGGCGGCCCACAAAGCGACGATGAGCACGGCGGCTGCTCTCATGAGGTCACCAACTTGGCGTGTAGCGGCGTCAGCTGCACGTCATCGAGCCCGCTGTCGGCCAGGAATATGAGCACTGGTTGTGCCGCGTCCGGATCCCCCGCCGCGAGGGCGGCTTCCAGGAGAAGACGAGCGTCGGCCGGTTCGCGTTGCACTGCCCAGTTGGCGCGTGCCAGTTCCAGCGCCGCCTGCGGCTGCCGCAGCAGGTACAGGGCGAAGCGGGCTTCTTCGCGTTGATGGACCGCGTCGCCACGCAGGCGCGCTGCCGCGAAGCGATCCCGCAGCGCCTGCACGTGTTGGTCCAGCTCCGGTGCGGCCACCCGCTGCTCGGCAAGTGCCAGACGCAAGAGGAGCGCGTCGACACGTGTCGATGCGCGAAGTAGGTCGATCACGGCTTGCGGCCGGCCCTGATCGAGCAGGAAGTCGGCGTACGCCGCCCGCAAGTAGTCGTCGGTCGGACCGAGCGCGAGCGCTTCTTGAAAGTGTGCGTCGGCCTGGGACGCTTGATTGGTGCGAGCGGCAGTTTCGGCCAAGACGGTCTGCGCCCAGCGCTGCACATCGACCGGCGCACTGCGGGCTCGTGTGAGGGCACGGCCGAGGGCGTCGTAGGCTTTGGGTCCGTTGCCCGTCAGACTGTCGATTGTACTAAGGCAAGTCACCGCCACGAGGGGATCGGATAGTCGCAGCACTTGCATGCAGCTGTCCCGCGCTGCGGCGTAGTCGCCGCGGACCTGCTGCACGACTGCCTGTGTCAACCACGCCTGGGCGTTCTCCGGGTCGGCTCGCAGCGCCAGTGACAGGTCGCGCAGGGCGCTTTCGAAGTCGTGATCGTGCTGCCGAATCGTGGCGCGCAGCACCAATATCGGAACCGGGGGTTCAGCCGCCTTCCACCACGGCGCCAACACGCCCTCTGCGTATCCATAGTACCGCGGTTCAGAGAGCGCGCGTCCTTGTTCGATGTAGAGCCACGCCACTCGAACGGCCAGCGCCAGGTTGTCAGGTCGCTCGGCAAGCTGCTGGCGCAAGCCGCGCACCTGGCGCCAAGTCGGGTCCAGCGGCGAGACCGGCAACTGTTCGATGACTTGACCGTCATCAGTCGGCGTAAACGGGACCGCCGCCACCAGTGCGGCCCGCGAGAGCACCGCGACCATCAGAACGGCAAACAGGGCAGGGTGCAGGCGTCGCATTCTCAGAGAGGTACGCAGGACGAGGCAGATTGGTTTCATTCTAGGGATGAGGGCTTGAGGGCGTGTGGGCTTGAGGGCTTGGGGGTTGATGGAATGGAGCTCAAAGCTCCCTCATCCATCATTCCCTCGAGCCCCCAGGCCCTCAAGCCCCCATCCCCCTCTCCCTGCAATCCATTTGCGCGTGGCGTGCGTACAGCTTCGACAACGGGGGATGCGCAATGGCGGCCAGATGGACGAGCGTCAAGCAATCCGATCTCAATCGGGCACCGTATGTGCTGAGCAGATGTCGCCTGATGCGCGTTGGCACCCGTCGAGTGCCAGCGTGATCTAGCACTGAGCGCCGTGCGGCCCCCGCTTGCGGAGGCCGCCCAACGACACTGAAGAGGAGAACTCGCATGACTCGGACCGATCCGTATCCCGGCAGACGCGCAGCTGCACATTGCTGGCTCGCGGTATTCATTCTGCCCTTACTGGTGGCCGTCGGCTGTGGTGGCGATGATGACGCCCCACCCCCGGCCGCTCCGACCAGCTCGCCGAGCCGCACTTCCACGCCGACCGCGGTACCGAGCCCGACTCCGACGATGCCCAACGCCAGCGCCAGCGCGGCTTGCCAAAAACTCGAGGGCTGCGATCAGTGTTTCATCAACTCCACGGGCCAGTGCATCAACACGAGCGACTGTGCGGCCCGCCTCGGCGCGGATGCGGCCATTTGTATCAACGGCGCCACCGGCTGCGATCCCAATGGACTGGGCGATTGTCTGTTCCTCGGCTGCGACGGCAACGACCCGACTGGTGAATGTGAATGAAGACGCGCGCGCGCCCGCGGAGGGCAGGCCGCCTCGACCAGATCGTAATGCAGACCTCTGACCAAGAAAGGAGCACCGCCATGAAGAAGCGCATCAGCTCGATAGGCCTGACGGCCCTCCTGCTGACAATGATGGCCACCCAAACGCAGGCATCCAGCCACCGCGAGGCGTTGGCCATCCTCAACGATCCCTGTGTCGACAACACCGACCTGTATGCCTGGGTCACTCCGGGTACCCATGACAAGCTGTACCTCATCGCCGGGTACAACGGCCTGCATGAGCCTGGACAGGGAAACCAGCAGACCCGTCTGTGTGACAACGTGCTCTACGAGTTCCACATTGCCCGGGGCATCGGCGTGCTGGACGACGCCGTCACCTACCAAATCCGATTCACGTCGACGCAACCGTCGCCCCCGGATATCGCGACGCCGTTGGGCGGCGACGAGCTGTTGATTCAGCTCGGCGGGGTTCAACAGACGTATACGGTGACCAAGGTCGAGAATGGTGTGTCGACCGTTCTGGGCAGCAACCTGGCGGTGGCGCCCCCCAACATCGGCCCCCAAACCGACCGTCTGGTGTACGGGCTCGGACCGTTCGTGCCCTATGACCAGGGAAATCCGGCGAGCCGCGAGCAAGGGCTCTACAACGATGCCTTCGCGGCAACCTTCATCCATCCGCTCGGTAACAATGGCTCCGAAGGTCGCGCCTGGACGGGTACTCGCGATGACGCCTTCTACCTCGATGAAAAGGGAATCTTCGACATCATCAATCTGGCGAATCTCCCCGGGGGCCGCGGCACGCCCGGTGAGGACGTGTTTGCCGGCTTCAACTTGAACGTCATGGCACTCGAGATTCCAACGAGCAAGGTGACCGGTACCGGCCAGCTGCCGGCCCACAATGGTATGCCAGGAGACGACACGCTGATTGGCGTATGGGCGTCTGCCAGCCGCCGGCGTGACCGCCGGCTCGAACCGAACGGCGACGTCACCGAATGCGGGCCATGGGTGCAGGTGGGCCGAGAGGGCTTGCCGCTCGTCAATGCCGGCCTGATCGGGGTGATCGACCAGTCGAAGTATCTGCGTACCACTCCCCGTACTGACGTAGAGAATTTCGCCAACTATTTCCTCAGCCCCGTCCTGGTGCGCGACGTCGAGGCGCTCGGAATCTATAAGGCGCTGGGACTGGATCAAGCCACCGTCGATGGACTCAAGAATAACCGCGTCGACATTTTGCAGACGATCAACCTCGATCGGATTCCGTGTATCCCGACCAGTGCGACGGACCCCACGTGCCAGGTGGTGCATCACGTTCCCATCGAGCCGGGCAAGACCGGTGACGTTCTCCGTCTCGACCTGGCGACCGACTCGCAGTTTCCCAACGGCCGGTCGATCCCCGGCGGCGCCAATCCCAACCAAGAGCAAGTCGACGTCAGTGATGTGCTGATCGGCTTGATTGTCGCGAAAAACCCCGCCGCGGTCCCTGACGGCGTCAATAGCAACGACAAGAACTATCTCACGGAGTTCCCATGGCTTGCCTTGCCGCACCAGGGTCTCAACGAAGGGCACGGCGCCACGGCGCCCTAACGGCAGGACCCGGAACCCAGAACCCAGAGCCCAGAACCCAGACATCTGGGCTCTGCGATCAACCAGGAGCGCAAGAGATCTTTGGTCTCTTGCGCTCTGTGCGCTTTTGCAGACGCCGAAGCCATTCGCCGCCCACCCGCTCCTTCTGGCTTGCCACTTGAAACTTGCTACTTGAAACTGTTTCAAAACGAAACATCCGATACGGCGGTTTCTGCGTAACTCAAAGCGAGATACAGTCCGGATTAGGACACGTGGCAGAACCGCACGAACTTGCGCAAGCCCTCCGCCGCCGGGAGGAGTGGGCAGTTTCCGAGCTGTACGATCGGTATGGCAGGGCCGTCTACAATCTGGGTTTGCGCATCACGCATGATCCCGCGACCGCCGAGGAGATCAGCCTCGACACCTTCTTGCAGCTATGGCGCAACGCCAGCCAATACGACACGCGCCAGGGAAGCCTGGTCAGCTGGCTGTTCACCATCGCACGCAGTCGAGCCATCGATCGCGTCCGCGCGCGGGCCGCGGCGAAACGGACGGAAACCGACGAGCTACCGTCGATGAATCCGATCCAGCAACCCGAGGAGGTTGCCGAGCTGGCACAGCGCCAGCGTCTGGTCCGTGAGGCCATGGCCGACCTCTCGCCGCCACAGCGGGCGGCCTTGGAGCTGGCATACTATGAAGGGCTGTCGCATTCGCAGATCGCCAGCCGCTTGGGTGAACCGTTGGGGACCGTCAAGACGCGCATCCGCCAAGCGATGCTGGTGCTGCGCAAGAACCTGGCACCTGTTTTGTCGACCACATGACGCACGACGAGATCAAAGCCGAACTGTCGTCCTTCGCTCTTGGGGCCCTCGACCCTGAGGAACAGCAGGCCGTCGAGCACCATTTGCAGGGTGGCTGCCCCGAATGCGAAGGCGAGCTGACGAGCTGGCGCGAGGTGGTCGGCCTGGTGGCGCTCGACAGCCGCGAAACCACGCCGCCCGACCTGAAGCCTGCCCTCATGAAGCAAGTCCACAGTGCGCGCCGCACCGCCAAGGTGATTCAGCTGCCGCGCTGGACGCTGGTGCCCCTGGCAGCCGCAGCGATGGCGTTGCTGGCCCTCACCCTGGTGCGGGAAATCCGACTGCGACAAGACCTCGCCAATCAGCAGCAACGCATTGCGTCGCTCGCTACGGAGTTGTCGACAGCGCAAGATGCGGCGCAGCGGTTGACGGTGCAACTCGCTACCAAGGAAAGTGACCTCGCCGCGTTGCGCACGGCGCTGGCCGACGCGCAAGAATCGTTGGGCATTCTGCAACGACCAGGGTTGCAGTTGGTGCGGCTCAAGGAGACCGAAACGGCCAAGCCGGCAGAGGGCCACGTGCTCATGAGCACAGATACGCAGCAGGCGGTGTTCTATGCGTTCGATCTCCCCGACGTACCCCCGGATCGCGCCTACGAGTTGTGGTGGATCACCGAGAAGCAAGGTCCGGTCATGGCGGGCGTGTTCCGGCCCGATCGACGCGGACTAGGCCGCATCGAAGCCAAGCTGCCGCAGGATGCAGGAGCGATTCAGGCCGCCGCGGTGACCATCGAGCCCGCCGGCGGCGTGCCGAAGCCGACTGGGCCGATGGTGTTGATCGGGAAGCTCTGATTCACTCCTCGGTCGGGCTTTGAACATAAACCTACAACATTCCATTGGGCGGCGGCGTGAGGGCACACCGGCTCCAAGAAAACACAGCTCTTTTGGAGACGGGCTGCCCTCAGCCCGCTCTCTGCGACTTTAGGTGCAAAGCCCCCCGGTCCCCGGTCCCCAGTCCCCGGTCTCCAGTCCGCAGTCCAGAGGGTAGGGGACCCGGGGACCGAGGACAGGGGACCGGGGACCGAAGACAGGGACCCAGGGACCGATAGATCCAAACGACGCAGTCGGGTCGTATTGATTCCTGTGACGATGGTGAGCGCCATGCCGTTTCCTGGCCTCCTACGCCGACGCGTGATACACAACCGTGGCGCGATGGTCATACCGATCGGGTCGAAGAGTGAGCCCGAATGGGCCGATCTGATGCGGCGTGCCGCCTGCGGTGACCACAGCGCACTGGCGGCATTTTACGACGCGACGTCGCAACTCGTGTTCGGTTTGGCACTGCGCATCCTCGGCGACCGTGATGCCGCGGAAGACGCAGTGGTCGAGGTCTATAGCCAGGTGTGGCGGGAGGCCAACGGCTACGATCCGCAACGCGGGACGCCCTACACATGGCTCTTGACGCTCACCCGTAGCCGGGCCATCGACATGTTGCGTGCCCGCAAGCGCGAACCGGTCAACGATCCGCTCGACGCCGCCACCGAGGTCGAGTCGAGCGCGCCGACACCGGAGGACGTCAGTGTTGCGGCGCAACGCCACCGCATGGTGCGGCGCGCCCTGGACGGGCTCAGCATGGAGCAACGGGAGGCGATCGAGCTGGCGTATTTTCGTGGCCTGAGCCATAGCGAGATCGCCTTGCAACTGGGCCAACCGTTAGGAACAATCAAGACACGGATTCGATTGGGCATGATGCGCATGCGCGAGCAACTGGCACACCTGGCCCCTCCCGCAATCGCGGAGGGAATGTCATGACGAGCTCCCACTCGCTCGAAGAAGCTCAGAATCAAGCGGCTCTGTACGCGCTAGGCTGCCTTTCGGTAGACGAGGCGCGTGCTTTCGAAGCACATCTCGGCAGCGGATGTACCACGTGCGCTGCCGAGGTCGCAGCGTTTGCATCGGTTGCCGCCGACCTGGCGCACGCCGCTCCTCCGGCGCGTCCGCGCTCCTCGGTCCGCGGTCGTGTGCTGGCGGCGACGGCGCCCACTGAGCCGCGACCGTTCGGTCCCGCGGTTCCAATACCGGGCATCTTGTTCGTCCGCGCCGGTCAGGTGCCGTGGAAAGAGGTCCTACCTGGCGTCGAGCTCAAGCCGCTGTCCGTCGATGCGCAGGGTGTTTACGCCACGCAGCTCGTGCGGATGAGGCCCGGAAGTACCTACCCGGCGCATCGTCACGCCGGCGTGGAGGAGACCTATCTTCTCGAGGGCGACCTGCTGGTTCACGGTGTGGAGATGCACGCCGGCGACTACTGCCGCGCCGAGCCGGACTCCATCCATGAGCTCATCAGCACTCGGAACGGCTGCGTATTCCTGGCTACCGCGTCAGTCGAGGACGAGCTGTTAGCGTAGTTCCCTGGCGGCGCTGCGGCTGCTACTCGAGCGGCAGCTCGATCCGCTCTTCGGTTTTCGACGCCAGCCGGGGGTTGGCCATGAGAATGCGAGCGCATGTGTTCCAGCGCAGGGTGGCGTCGTCATTCTCGGGCTGACGCAGCGTCTCGGCCTTTTCGTAGCATTCCATGGCGCGCCGAAACCAGTCGTATGCCGCCGCTTCGCAGCCCGGAGTGCCCTGGCTGAGGTGTGCCTTGGCGCGCCGCTCGCAGATGATGCCCTCGTAATAGGTACGATCGAACTCGCTGCGCAGCCGAGGCAACACGTCGTGCGCTTGCCGCACGGCAGCCCTGACGGGAAACTGATCCGTGATGGCGAGCAGCAGGATGACCAGCGCGCTTTGATTATCCGGCTCGATGTGCAGGACGTCGAGGCAGATGCTTTCGGCTTCGGCAGGTTCGTTCAGCAGTCGGTAGCGCTCGGCTTTTTCGAGCGCTCGCGGAATGGCTTCTGCGGAGAGGGGCTTGAGGTCGAATTTCATCCCGTCCTCCTCGATACCGTGCTAACACAGAACGAAGGAGCAAGAGACAAGTATCAAGGTGCAAGTACAACACGACTTGCCCCTTGCCACTTGTCACTTGATACTTTGTACTGTGTTCCGTGTTCCGTATTCCGATCTATCCGCGCCGGAACAGTCGCAAGATCCATCCCAGCGGATCGTAGAAGTCGTCAACGACGCGCTCCTTCAACGGGATGATGGCGTTGTCGGTGATGTGGATGGATTCCGGACAGACTTCCGTGCAGCACTTGGTGATGTTGCAATAGCCGATTCCGGCGCTGTTCTTCAGATGCTCGGTGCGTGAGGTGCTGTCGAGCGGATGCATTTCGAGTCCGGCGATGCGGACGAAGAAGCGCGGGCCCGCGAAGCTTTCTTTCTTGTCGTGGTCGCGTAACACGTGGCAGACGTCCTGACACAGAAAGCACTCGATGCATTTGCGGAACTCCTGCACCCGGTCGATGTCTTCTTGCTGCATTCGCCAGGTACCGTCCGCCTCGGGCGCTTTGGGTTGAAAGGGCGCGATCTGCCGGTTGACCTGGTAGTTCCACGAGACGTCGCACACCAAGTCCTTGATAACCGGAAATGCCTTCATCGGCGCGACAGTGATCGGCTCGCCCGCCGGATATTGATCCATGCGCGTCATGCACATCAGTCGTGGCTTGCCGTTCACCTCGGCGCTGCAGGAGCCGCACCGGCCCGCCTTGCAATTCCAGCGGCAGGCGAGATCACTCGCCTGGTGCGCTTGTACGTGATGAATCGCATCGAGTACCACCATACCTTCGTGCAGGGGCACGGTATGGTCGTCAAAGCGTCCACCCTCCTGATTGCCTCGGAAGATCCGCAACACGGCATCCATGTGCACCTCTTGCCTGCTCGGCCTTACCAGCGTGTTGAAAAACGCCCGGAGCACAGAACCCAGAACACAGAACCCAGACGTAGACCTACGGAAATGAAGCGTTGTTGTCTGTGCTCTGTGATCTGGGTTCTGGGTTCCATCGGTTTTTTCAACGGACTGCTACGCCGGCCCGTCGATGATCCGCTTGAGCTCGTCCGGCATTTGCGGGAGGGGCTCTTGGACGACGGTCATGTTGTCACCGACGCGACGGACGACGATGTTCACCGAGCCGAACTGGCGATCGGTGTCGGGGCATTCGACACGGGTGTGCGCCCCGCGGCTCTCGCGTCGCTCGAGCGCGCCGCGTGCGACGGCTTCACTGACCGTCAGGAGGTTCTTGAGGTCGAGTGCGGTGTGCCAGCCGGGATTGTA
>Ga0187892_10009675_pt1 | contig 12573 bp, 10 predicted proteins | sample MA1701073metaG_FD_139345 | JGI IMG/M metagenome (GOLD analysis project Ga0187892, IMG submission 139345) | Bio-ooze microbial communities from a basaltic lava cave in the Kipuka Kanohina Cave System on the Island of Hawaii, USA - MA170107-3 metaG ...
ACGCCGCTCGCCATCATCCAGGGGAACCTCGAGGCGCTCATGCTCCGCACGGCCGAGCCCACACCCGAGCGGCTCAGCGCCCTGTACACGCAGGGCGCGCTCCTCAACCGGCTCATCACTGATCTCCGAGATCTCAGCCTCGCAGAGGCCGGCCAGCTCCAGCTTCACCGCCGGCCGACCGACCTCGCGGTGCTCTTCCGCGAAGCGGTCGATGTCATGCGCCCCTGGATAGACGAGCGTAAAGTCCGGGTCGAATTCGAAGCGGCCGAATCTGTCGTGGTGAACGCGGATCCCGACAGGATGCGGCAGGTCATCCACAACCTCTTGCACAACGCCATCCGTTTTTCGCCTGCAAGTGGAGAGGTCCGCGCACGAGCCGCCGCCGTCGACGCATCGTCGGTGGAGCTGGTCATCGAAGACAATGGCCCCGGCATTCCCGCTGACGATCTTCCCTGGGTTTTTGAGCCGTTTTACCGCGCCGATCCTTCACGATCGCGCGCGAGCGGGGGCATGGGTCTAGGCCTCACGGTCGTCAAGCAACTCGTGGCAGCCCATGGGGGAGCCGTGCACGTCGAGAACCTGGCGGAGGGCGGCAGTCGGTTTACGGTTAGGCTTCCGATCGACAAGGTCTAGACGAGCTGCGCTTTCAGCGCCTCCGGATTGGTCACCGGGAGGTTACACGCAAAGTTTTCGCAGACAAACGCCGTCGCGTGGCCATCGAGCGGAGCCCGTCCGGCCATGAGTGGAACCCGCTGCTGCTCACCCGGGCGGCCCAGCGCTACTACCTGGTGAGGGCGGTACCCCGCGCGCACCACGTTCAGTAGCGCCCGCGTGTCCGGCGCGTCCGGATCACCCACGATCGCGATCTCCCTGGTTCGGGTTAAAGCGAAGTCGTGTGCGGACAGCCATTGCGCAAACGCGGTAGGATATTGGGCCAGTAACGGCTGCGCAAGACGCAACGCCCCCTCAGCGAGATCACGGTACGTTCCCTCACCTGTGAGCGCCGCAAGCCGGAGGAGTACCGTCGCCGCCAGCGCGTTTCCGGAAGGCGTAGCGTTGTCCTGGATCCCCTTGGGCCGCACCGCCAGCGCCTCGTGATCATCGCTGGTGTCGAAGAAGCCGCCGGCCGGATCGCGATAGCGCGCGATCATGACATCGGCGAGCCGTTGGGCTTCGACGAACCACCGCGCATCAAAGGTGGCTTCGTAGAGCGCCAGGAGGCCATCGACGACGCCGGCGTAATCTTCGAGGTAGGCATTCAGCCGTGCCGTCCCCGCTCGCCAGGCGCGGAGCAGACGGCCGCCTGGGGTCTGCATCGCCTCGAGCATGAAGGCCGCGTTTCGCTCCGCGGCCACGCGGTACGCAGGGCGATCGAGAATCCGGGCGGCGTCGGCAAACGCCGCAAGGGTCATCCCGTTCCAGGCCGCCAGCACTTTGTCGTCCAGACCGGGGCGCACACGCCCTTCCCGGCGCAGGAACAGCGTTCGCCGCGCCGCTTTCAGCCGCCGAACGACCTCGTCGACGTGCAGGCTGTGCCGATCCGCCAGCACCTCTGGCTCCTGGGCGAGGTGGAGAATATTCTTGCCTTCGAAGTTGCCGCGCTCGGTAACCCCGTACGCCTCGCTGAACAGCGCGGCGTCGCTGCCCAGAATTTCGCGTAATTCCTCCGCCGTCCAGACGAAGAATTTCCCTTCCTCACCCTCGGAATCGGCATCCTGGCTGCTGTAGAATCCGCCGGCGGTGTGGGTCATCTCCCTCAGGATGTAGTCGAGCGTCTCCTCCGCGATCCGGCGAAAGAACCGATCTCCCTGTACCTGCCACGCGTGCAGGTAGACGCGGGCAAGTTGCGCATTATCGTAGAGCATCTTTTCGAAATGGGGCACGAGCCAGATGGCATCGGTGGCGTACCGGTGAAATCCACCCCCGAGTTGATCGTAGATGCCGCCGCGGGCCATCTTCGTGAGCGTGGACGCGGCCATTGTGAGCGCAGATCGTTGGCCGGTGCGCGCGTGCATCCGCAGCAGAAACTCGATGGTCATCGGCTGCGGGAACTTCGGGGCGCCGCCCCACCCACCGTGGGCCAGATCGTACTGGCGCTCTAACCCGGCAAGCGCGGCATCGAGCGTGCCGGCACTGAGGGCGGCCGCGGGCGCGCCGTGACCCTCGCCGCGGCGGAGGATGTCGAGCAACCCGGCACCGCTGCGCTCGATCTCTTCGCGGCGGTCACGCCAGGCCGCGGCGATCGCTCGCAGCACGTCGGCAAATGCGGGCATGCCTCCCCGGGGGACCGGCGGATAGTACGTGCCGCCGTAGAATGGCACACCGGCCGGTGTCAAGAACACGCTCATCGGCCAGCCGCCATGGCCGGTGATTGCGACGACCGCCTTCATGTAGATGTCGTCGAGGTCGGGCCGCTCCTCGCGGTCCGCTTTGATATTGATGAAAAGCTCGTTCATGACCGCGGCGACCGCCGGATCTTCGAATGACTCGTGTTCCATCACGTGACACCAGTGACAGGCCGCGTACCCAATGCTCAAGAAGATGGGCTTGTCTTCCTGCCGGGCGCGGCGCAAGGCCTCCTCGCCCCAGGCGTACCAGTCGACCGGGTTATCGGCGTGTTGAAGCAGATAAGGGCTCGTCTCTGTGGCAAGTCGATTGGGCATCAATACAATTGTACCAACTCGGTTGGCGAGGTGCGCGACATGAAGCGAACACTCCTCCTTGCGGCCGCTGCGGGTCTGATGCTGGCCGCCGTCCCCGCCGTCGCGGCCCCGGTGTGCAACTGGACCGGCGCCTGGGAGTCAAACTGGGGACGGATGGACCTGGCGCAGTCAGGCGACAACGTCTCCGGCAGCTACGTCAGGCAGTCGGGGAAGCTGATCGGGCGTGTGTCCGGAAACGTGCTTTCGGGCAAGTGGTCAGAAGCGCCCACGTACAAACCGCCCAAGGATGAAGGCGACTACGAGTTCACTATGGTGACCGGCTGCGGCGCTTTTGACGGCCGGTGGCGATACGTGGGTGAGTCCCGCTGGCGCCCCTGGACCGGGACGCGAGGCCGCTAGGACTCAGAGATGGGGCGCGGGCCCGCTTGCCCGCGCTCGATATCCAGCAGGAGCTGTTTTCGCCACAACCCACCGCCGTAACCGCCGAGCTTTCCGCTCTGGTTCACGACGCGATGGCACGGGATGACTATCGCGACCCGATTCTGCCCGTTGGCGTGCCCGACCGCACGGTGCGCCCCGGGGGCCCCGATCTTCTCGGCGAGATCTGCGTACGACCATGTCTCACCGTAGGGAATGGTGAGCAGCGCGCCCCAGACGCGTACCTGGAACGGGGTTCCCGGGTAGGCGAGCGGCACGTCGAACCGCCGTCGCGCCCCGCTAAAGTATTCTCCTAACTCCTTGGCAAGCTGCCGGAGGTACTCGTGCTTCCCGGGAAGGATCGCACGCGTAAACCGCGCGCGCAACGTGTCAAACTGTGTCTCGAGCATGCGACGATCTGTGAACTCCAGAAGGCAGATTCCCTCGCTCGTCGCCCCGGCAACCAGCGGCCCGGCGGGGCTTTCGATCCAGGAGACCGTGATGTTAGTGAGACTCTTTCCGTCTCGGATCTGTGTGAGGGCCTCGCCGAGCCGACGTCCGCGCGCATAGGCATGAAAGGTCATACCGTAGTGTCTCTGGAAATGCCGCCGCGCGCGCTCCGGAGCGATCCCCAGCCGGCGCAGATCGGCGTCTCTGATGCGACGAGTGGGCGCCCGATTGACCTCGTCGAGCAGTTGCCTGACCCACTCGGGGTGGCAGCTCGCCACCTCGAGCGGACGGCATCGCAGGCACGGGCGGTACCCTGCAAACAGAGCATCGTGTACGCTGGCGAAGTATTCGACGTTTTGTGGGAGCGGCTTTCGCGCTGGGCATGACGGCCGGCAAAATACACCGGTTGTGCGCACGCCGAGGAAAAAGATCCCATCGTACGAAGCGTCGCCCCGCTGGTACGCGATTTCCATCTCCCGTTGAGAGGGCATGGTGGCGAGCTGCATAGACCCATCGTAGGGGCCGGCGGTACCCGCGGTCCACCGGGAAATTGACGCGGATGTCCTCGCTTCTCGCCCGTGCCTTCTACGATATAATCGACGGTGATACCTGGGCGAGGTGAGAGCAATGGATGGAACGCGCAGAGGGCTGGTCCAACTGCGGTGGGCGGTCGCGTTGATCGTCATCGTGCTCGTCACGGCGCCGTTCGTCCAGGGCGGCCCGGCGACGCGCGAAGGCGGCGAGATGACCGCGGTCTACCGCGCCGGGAACATCGAAAGTCTGGATCCGCCCAGCGCGTCGGCCGGTACCGACTGGCGTATGGCCGGGCTCATCGTCTACAACACTCTCTACGCGTACAACGCGGAAGGAAAGCTTGTCCCCGATCTCGCCGAAGCGATGCCGCGGCTCAGCCCCAACGCGAAGGTCTACACGATCGCGCTCCGCCGCGGAGTGCTCTTTCACAACGGGCGCGAGATGAAGGCGGCCGACGTAAAATACTCGCTCGAGCGGCAGGCGCATCCCACCGCGCGAAGTTGGGGTCCTTCCTTCGCTTCAAATATCGTGGGCGCCAAGGACGTGATCGCGGGCAAAGCCACGACGATGGCCGGTATCGAAGTCGTCAACGACTATGCGCTCCGCATCACCTTGGAGCAGCCCCAGGCGGTCTTCCCCGCGATCCTGTCGATGTCCATCAACGGGATCGTCCCCAAAGAAGAGGTCGAGCGTTGGGGTCAAGATTTCCGGCTCCACCCGGTGGGTACCGGGCCCTTCCGCGTCGAGCGCTGGACGCCGGGGCAGGAGATCACGTTCGTGCGCAACCGCCAGTACTTCCGCAAGGGCACGCCGCACCTCGACCGCATCGTCTACAAGTTCGGGGTGGATCCGAGCGTCGGACTGCTGCGGTTCGAGCGCGGCGAGGTCGACTATCTGGCCGATGGGCTGGCGGGGCAGGACATTCCGCGGGTGCGGTCCGATGCCCGTCTGAACCAGCAGACCTTCATCGCCGACAACGTGTATCTGTCGTTCCTGATCATGAACACGGACACCCCCCCGTTCAACGACGTGCGGGTGCGCCGGGCGATGGCCATGATGGTGGATCGGGACCGCCTGGTGCAAGTTTCGGGCGGGCTCGGGATCCCCGCGCGGGGATTCATCCTGCCGCAGATGCCCTGCTACGAGGCGAACTTCAGCGGCGTGTCGGCCTTCGATCCGGCGCGCGCGCGGGCACTGCTCGCCGAGGCTGGGTATCCGAACGGCTTCCAGGCCAACCTGGATTCCTCGACCACCGGGAGCATTCCGCAGTCACTGGAGTGGCAGCAGGTGCTGCAGCAAAGTCTGGCCACCATCGGCGTGCGGACCGAGGTCCGCCGGTTCCCGGGTGGGACCATCAGCCGCATGCTGAGCGATGGCACGAGTGTGCTGGCGCTCAACGGCTGGGGCGCGAGCTTCCTCGATCCGGTTGACCACGTCGGCACGCTGGTGGTCAGCGATGGCGCCAACGCGCAGCGCGCCCGATACCGCAATCCGGAGATCGACCGACTGTTCGCTCAGGCGGAGCGGACTGCCTCGCCGGAAGTCCGATGCCGCTACTATCAGCGGATCAACCGGCTGGCACTCGAGGATATGCCGATCATCCCGGTGGTGATCACGCGGACGATGCACGTGAAATCACCGCGGCTCGGCAAGTTCGCCTGGCACCCAATCTACAACGCCCCGATTTTCGAGGAACTCGTGCTTGGGCGGTAGCGTGGCCAGGGGTGTCACCAGGCCGCCAGACTTGGAACCAATCTAGTTAAACGTCCCTAAGCTCCCTTGAGCGTGCGATCTACAAGAGACTCCCGCCCGGCCACGGATGTCGAGGTACGCCATCTCATGGTTCCTACCAGGGATGGTGCGCGACTCTCAGCGAACCTCTTCTTTCCGCGCACCGATGAACGTGTCCCCGTGGCAGTCGAATACACACCCTACCGCAAGGATGACCTGCGAGGAGCGGCGCGCGATTTCACGCACTTCTACCTGGCCGAACATGGCATCGCCTCGGTGCAGCTCGACGTCCGGGGAACCGGTGAATCCGACGGATTCGCTATCGACGAGTACCAGCATCCTCAGGAACAGCACGACGGCTATGACGCGCTGGAGTGGCTGGCCCAACAGCCGTGGTGCAACGGCCGTACCGGCATGTGGGGGACATCATACGCCGGGTTCACGGCGTTCCAGGTGGCCCAGCTCCAGCCCCCGTCGCTTGGAGCCATCGCCCCCATCTACGCGACCGACGACCGGTACACCGACGACATGCACTTTCGTGGCGGTGCGCTGAACGGCTGGAGCGTGATCGGCTCATACGCGCTGGGCATGGTAACCCGCAACGCCCTGCCGCCCTACCCCGAACTCGCGGGCGAGGACTGGCGCGCGCTGTGGGATCTCCGATTGCGCGAGAATGTCCCCTGGCTGATCCGTTGGATCGAAGAGCAGACTGATAACCCCTACTGGCGCTCCACGCTAGGCCGCATGTACGATCGGGTGACGGCCCCCACTCTTGTCATCGGCGGCTGGGCAGACTTTTACGTGAACGCGTCCCTGCGGTGGTTCGCGCACCTGCGCGGGCCCAAGAAACTCATCATGGGGCCGTGGGCGCACATACCTCCCGATGCCGCCACGCCCGGCCCGCGCATCGACTTCATGCATGAGATCGTGCGGTGGTTTCGGCAGTGGCTGGCCGATGAGCGCACCGGTATATCGGATGAACCACCGGTGACGGTCTACGTCCAGCATTACCGCCGGCCCGACGCGTCGACCGACCTGGCGCCCGGAGTCTGGCGATTCGAGGACTCGCTGCCGCCTTCCCGTGTGCTGCCGCGCGAGTGGTTCTTTGGCGCACGAGAGGACCTGGGGACCAGCCCGCCGGTCGCCGATTTCACTGCCGAGCGGGCGTATGTGCCATTCGTCGGCTTCGCTGACCAGGGGTTCGCAGGAGGGGGCGTCGGTTGGGGCGAGCAGGGCGCCAACGAAGCCTTCTCGATCACATACACCTCCAAGCCACTGGCCTCTGCCCTCGAGATCCTGGGCTTCCCGCACGTGCGGCTGTTCGCGTCCACGACGGCCGAGGTCGCGTTCTTCGCGGCCAGATTGTGCGATGTGGCGCCCGATGGCGCCTCAACGCTGGTGACGAAAGGCCTCCTCAACGGTACCCGTCGGGAGGGGATGGATCGCGCCACGCCACTCCTCCCGGATCAGATCTATGAACTCCACATCGAGCTCGACGCAACGTCTTGGGTCTTTCCCAAAGGCCATCGCATCCGCGTGGCGATTTCCGGCGCCGACTTCCCGGAGGTCTGGCCATCACCCGCCCCCGCAACGCTACGTGTGTATGCGGGATCATCGCGCCCGAGCAGTCTGACGCTACCGGTGGCGCCGGTGGCTTCCGGAGGGCGTCCAACGCCCGAATTCCTGCCTCCGCCCCCGCGACGATCGCGGTTCGGACACAGCTCGCAACAACCTGAACGGACGATCACCTACGGTATCTCGCGTCGTACGATGACCGCCCGACGCACCCTGGCTGAGACGGTGCGCCATCCTGACGGCGTGACGCATGTGACCAGCGAGCACCAAACGGAGATGACGGTCTCAGCCTTGGACCCTGCCGATACCCGGGCGAGAGGATGGGATCGGAAAACCCTCCGCCGGCCGGGTCTCGAGGTGGAGAGCACGGCGGTCGCGGACCTGTCGAGCACGGCCTCGGATTTTCAGCTCGAGCTCACGCTCGAAGTGACCCTGAACGGATCGCCGCACTGGCACGACCGGTGGACTCGAAGCATCCCTCGGAGGCTCTTGTGAACACCTCCGCGGTCGCGCTCACAGGCGGCGATTTCACCATCGAGGATGTGGTGGCGGTCGCTCGCGACGGCGCGAAGGTCGCGTTGACGGAGGACGCCGCCGCCCGGGTCGAGCGGTCGCAGCGCCTCGTACAGGAGATGATCAACCGTGGTGAGGTCATCTACGGCGTGACGACAGGCCTGGCCGATCACAAAGGCATGCGCGTGGACCCGGCCGAGGTGGAAGCATTCCAGCAGCGGATCGTGCTCGGCCATGTTGTCGGGTTCGGCCGTACGCTGCCGGCAGACATCGTGCGGGCCATCATTCTGTTGGTCGCGGCGCAGGCTGTGGACCTGCTCGGAAAGGTGCGGCTGGGCGCGGGCACGCGTCGAGTCTACGGGGCTGTCCGCCGCGATATCCCGTTCCTGGTCGAAGACGCGCCACTTGCGCCGCTCGTCGAGACGCTGGAGCTACGGGTGCGTTCGGGGGAGATCCTTGACGCGGTCGAGGCGAGCCCGTTGCGCTAGGAGGCCGCTCGGCTCTCCTACGGCCAGAGCCTGTCACCGGCAACCGCGTCAAGCAATGCCCCGAGCGGCCACACCTCGATTCCGTCTTCCGTCCGCAGACGTCGATCTCCCAGGTAGACTAGTACGCGTCGCGCGACATGGGGGAGATCGGCGATGGCCTGCAACCCGGAAAGCTCCGTACGTGAAAATCGAGACTGAGCTTTGATCTCTAGGGCCAAATACTCCCGACCTCGCCGCAGTAGGAAATCGACCTCGGTCTGGCGCGCCTGAACAGGCGCCCAATACGAGATCTCCTCAAAGAAATGCGATTCTTCATTGTGCGCCCGAAGCACTGTGAAGACCCACCCTTCGAGCAAGGCCCCGCGCTCTTCCGCTCCCACCGGCCCAAGCTGCCGCTTGGCGGCTCGGACCACCCCGGGGTCTATCCAATAGAGCTTAGGATGCCTTCGTTCACGCACTCGCAACCGTGGTTCAAACGCCGGCAGCTGCGTCGCCAACAACGTGTCTTGAAGGATGCCGACGTACCCTTCTACGGTGGTGCGCGCGCTTTCAGCATCACGCGCGAGCCCGGCCACATTGATAACCTGCCCGTGAAAGAGAGCCGCCACAGGCAGAAATCGCAGGAAGGCTGGAAGGTTTCGGACGAGTGCCTCGGCTCGGATCTCCTCCCGCACGTACAGTTGCACGTAGGCTTCCAGCGTCGCGCGGGGGTCGGCAGCCTGCCAGACCAACGGAATGCTCCCGAAACGGAGCACGCGCGCGAGGTCAAAGTCGCGGCCTAGCTCCGCCGGCACCAGTGGATACATCGTCCGAACGGTCGCGCGCCCCGCGAGCAGATTGGTGGTCGCGGTCTTGAGACGTCGCGCGCTAGACCCGAGCAGAGCGAACTGGCGGCTGTGGGCTTCGATCGCCCGGTGAACCTCGTTTAGCAACGCCGGCACACGCTGGACCTCGTCCAGAACGACGACGCGACGGGGTGGGAGGTCTCGGAGCTCCAGGGCCATGAGCCCGGGATTGGCCAGCAGCGTCTGGTAGCGTGACTCCTCCAGAAGGTCGACCAAGTAAGCATCAGGGAATTGGTCCCGCGCCCAGGTGCTTTTGCCGACACCGCGGATGCCGAACAGAAAAAAACTGCCTTTCGGTGGCACGGTCAGGCGCTGATATACGCGGTCTACAACCATGCCGTCATTTTACCATGAAAAATGACGACATGCCTGCAGGCATCCGCCCTGGCGCATCATCGCGAACGCCATCGGTCGACTCGCTAGTTCTGTACCCTGAGTCGCGGATCCAGGAGCGGATAGATCAGGTCGAGTACGAGGTTTACCACACCCACGACAATGGCGGCGAGGAGCACGGTCCCCATCGCCAGCGGCACATCGAATCGAAGTACCGCTTCGACCATCTGCGCGCCAATCCCGGGCCATCCAAAGACGGCCTCCACGACGACCAAACCGCTCACAAAGTTGGCGAAGTCAAGCCCCCACATCGTGACGACCGGAATCAGCGCGTTGCGCAGGGCGTGCTTGACGATGACCAGGCGCTCAGACAGGCCCTTGCTGCGGGCCGTGCGCACATAGTCGCGGGTAAGCACGTCGAGCAGCGTGGACCGGATCACGCGAGCATACCAGCCGGCATAGGCAATACCTACCGCGAGCGCGGGGAGGATCAGATGTCGGAGTCCGCCGTAGCCGCCAAGGGGCAGCCATCCCAGGCGCGCCCCCACTAGATACAGCAAAAACAGACCGATCCAGAAGTGGGGGAGACCCAGCGTGATCAGCGTGCCGACCATGGCGATGCGGTCAAACCTGGTACCGGGGCGCACGGCGGAGATAATCCCAACCGGAAGGCCGATGGCCGCCTCCGCAATGATGCATGCCAGCGCCAGCTGGAATGAGGGGCCCAAGTGCGAGGTGAGCAACTCGATGACCGGTCGCCCGAACACGTAGGAGCGGCCGAGATCACCGTGCAGCAGCCGCCACAGATACCGGCCGTACTGGACATACAGCGGCTGGTCCAATCCGAGCACGTTCCGGATATTTTCGGTCACCTGCGGCGTGGCCTGCGGCCCCGCGATGGCGGCGCCGGGATCCTGCGGAACCGCAAACATCAGCAGGAACGTGATTGTCGAGACCACCCAGAGCAGCAGGAGGATCCCCACCAGGCGGGCAGGGATGGTGCGGCGCGTCATGGCTTCCCCCGTAGCATGTCCAGCGGTAGCATGTCCAGCCGCATCATGCCGTGCCCCGCCGGCGCGCGCCGCTGGTCGGATCAAACGCGTCGCGTAGACCGTCGCCGAGCAGGTTGAAGCTCACAACCGCGCACGCGATAATGGCGCCCGGAAAGAAGAAGATCCAGGGCGCACTGCGGTAGGCCCGCGCCCCTTCGTAAATGATCGTCCCCCACGACGACGTCGGTGGCTGCACTCCCAGGCCCAAAAAGCTCAACGAGGCTTCCGCCAGAATTGTTGCCGGCACACGCAGGGTGAAGTACACCACGACGAGCGGAATGAGCTGAGGCAGGATGTGCTGCAGGAGGATGCGCGCATTGCTCGCGCCGATCGCTCGCGCGGCGTCGATGAATTCACGCTGGGCGACCGAGAGCACCTCGCTGTAGATCACCCGGGCAGGATACGCCCAGGCGAAGACCGAGAGCACGAACACGACTACCCAGATCCCGCGTGGCAGCACACTGACGAGGGCGAGCATCAGCAGCAGGCTCGGAAAGCTCAGCACCGCGTTGACGATCCAGATTAGGACGGTGCGTGCCGCTCCCGGAAAATATCCGGCGACGAGACCAATCCCCAACGCCACCGCGACCGCGATGATGGTGGAGATTACGCCCACCGCCAGCGACACGCGGGTTCCCCAGATGACGCGGCTCAGCAGGTCCCGTCCCAGGAGATCGGTGCCTAACACAAACTCCTCGTCGGGGCTGCGAGGGGCGCCGACCGACGAGAGGCCTTGCGGATGCTGATAGTTCGGATCGTACGGGGCGAGCACCGGGGCCAGCACAGCAAGGATCACGAAGAGCAAGACCCCAACGCCGCCGGCGAGCGCGAACCGGTCCCGGGCCAGGGTGCGCCAGGCCCGTCCGCTAGCCGAAAGGAAAGGACCCTGCGCCGCTGGGGCGCGAGCGGCGGCCGAGCGCATCGTAGGCCTCACGATACCCGACGCTAACGCGGCCGTCCATACAGTACGAAAGGTCAGGCGGACGCCAGGCGGAGAACCACTCATCGTGTCTCCCCGCCTGGCCGCGGCAACAGCCACGATATTCTGGGGTCTTTCGTTCATCGCAACAAAAGCCGCCCTTCGCGAGCTCACCCCGGTCACACTGATCTTCACGCGCTTCGCAATGGGCGTTCTGCTCCTTGCGGCGATCGTGGCGGCGCGGGGCCTCCCGCTGGTACCGCCGCGCCGCGCATGGGGTATCTTGCTTGGAATGGGATTCGTGGGCGTCTTCGTACATCAAATGCTGCAGGCCCATGGCCTGACGATGACAAGCGCCGTCAACACCGGCTGGCTAATCGGCCTGATCCCCATCTGGTCGGCGATCCTCGCCGCCCTGCTCCTGCATGAGCGCTTTGGGCCGGCCAAGATTGCGGGGCTCGCCACGGGATTCGTCGGCGCGGCTCTCGTGGTCACCCAAGGCCGCCTTAGTGCGTTGAACCTGCTGCCGGCCGCACGCGGCGATCTGCTGGTCGTGGCCAGCACGCTGAACTGGGCCATTTACACGGTGATGGGCCGCCCGGTGCTGGAGCGCCTCGACCCTCTGGTAGCCACGACCGGCGCGATGTTCCTCGGATGGATCATGCTGGTGCCGTTCTTTCTCGCGGATGCCGGATGGAAAAGCTACGCGGCATTGAGCGCTTCCGGCTGGGCGGCCGTACTGTTTCTCGGAATCGCATGCTCGGGGCTGGCATACCTTCTGTGGTACAGTGCCCTGGCGCGCCTGGAAACGTCTCGGGTAGCGGCGTTCCTCTATCTTGAGCCGCTGGTCACGGTCATCGGCGCGGCGGTGCTGCTGAACGAGCCGGTGCGCCCGACCACCATCGCCGGCGGGTTGCTCCTGCTCGGCGGCGTCATGCTCGTGCAGCGCGCCAAAGAACAATGATCGTGACCTGACGATCCCGAACTCCACCCGCAGGAGGACGCGTTCATGACACGATCGCTCAATGCTAGCCGTGCCCGCAAGCTTCGAGA
>Ga0187892_10009676_pt1 | contig 12573 bp, 14 predicted proteins | sample MA1701073metaG_FD_139345 | JGI IMG/M metagenome (GOLD analysis project Ga0187892, IMG submission 139345) | Bio-ooze microbial communities from a basaltic lava cave in the Kipuka Kanohina Cave System on the Island of Hawaii, USA - MA170107-3 metaG ...
AGGTCATCACTTCCTCAGCCTGCCCGACGAGCTGTTCGCGATTCTTCTCCCAGAGTTCGGTGATGCGGAGAAGGATCGACCGCAATCCCGGAAGCCCTTCGCGATCTTCTGGGGGATAGTAAGCTCCGCCGACAAAGGGCTTGAGATCTGGCGTGAGCCACACGCTCATGGGCCAGCCGCCCCGCCCTGTAGTCGTCTGCACGAAAGTCATGTAAACACGATCCACGTCGGGGCGCTCTTCGCGGTCCACCTTAATGCTCACGAAGTGTTCGTTCAAGATCCTGGCGATCTCAGGATTTTCGAACGACTCCCGTTCCATCACGTGGCACCAGTGACAAGTTGAGTAGCCTACGGAGAGGAAAATCGGCTTGCTTTCCTTGCGCGCCTTGGCAAATGCCTCTTCGCCCCAGGGATACCAATCTACCGGGTTATGCGCATGCTGAAGGAGGTAGGGTGACTTTTCCTGGATGAGACGATTGGTGTGTTGCGAGTGGAGTGCTTCTGCCCTCGAACCCTTTTGTGGAGCTGCTTTAGCCGAACTACGAAAGTTCTGAAAGAAGGCAATTGCCAGCAACACTCCGAGACCTGCAAGGAAGAGCCAAACAGTCGCCTCGCGCTTCTTCATCTTCGTGGTTACTGGCTTGAAAACCAAAAAGGGGATGAGAAGTTCCCATAGCCCTTCCCAGCTCCGCCTGCCGGATCCGAACTGCGTTTTCAGCTTCGAGCACCCGCAGTTGTGCCTCGGACAGGCCGAAACGCGCCAGTTCCAGATCGACGCGAGAACGGAGTTTTCCTTCATAAAACGCCTGGGCCCTCCGCACGTTGGACTCGCGACTGCGCAGAATCTGCTGTGCGACCTCTGTCAATCGGCGCGCCTGCAGCAGGTAGTAGAAGGCTCGAGTCGTATCCAGTGTGACAAACGACTTGGCCGCATCGAGATTGGCCACAAAGACATCACGCCGGCGCTGCTGCTCGTTGACTGCGTACTTGGTGCGGCCAGAATCGAACCCAGGGTGATACACATTGACTCCCTCGGCAAGGTTCCTGTACAGAGGCGAGTTTGCCAAACCCACCGGATCGAGACCATTGAGCGCCCCGGAAAGACCGATCTTGGCCAGCCCGCTGGAGCCGAGTTGCGGGAAGTAATCGGCTCTGGCTTGCTTGACCCGGGCTTCAGCCTCTTCCAGTTCTTGCTCGGCTTCCCGGATGGTGGGATTTTCTTTGAGAGCCCTCTCCACGGCCTGACCCAAGTTTAAGCGAGTGGGAGCTTGGGCACAGACCGGAGGTGCTGTGAGCAGCAGAGGCAGCACCCACCATTCTATCTTCATCTTCACTGTTTCACCTTGACCCTAGCTGCATCTGTCAGGTTCGACACCGCCGCCACCACGACTGCCTCTTGGCCCGACAAACCTTCCACTACCTGGATCCATTCCGGCGACTCAAGCCCGGTCTTGACCGGGCGTAGTCTTGCTTTTCCATCCTGCACGATAAACACACTCTGTGCTTCACCCTGTGTTCGCAGTGCGGCTATTGGAACGGTAATAGCATCTTGAATCTTTTGGAGTTCCAGAAAAATCTTGGCCGTCATGCCTGGACGCAAACGCCTGTCACGGTTGTCCACATCAAACTCGACCCGCATGGTACGGCTGGCTAAATCCAGTACCGTCCCGATTCGTGCCACTGCAGCCGGGAAAGATTCTCCGCGATAGCCTTCTACTTGCACGGTCGCTTGGGTTCCAGGCTGAACATTGCGTACTTTGGGCTCGGGGACGTCTACCAACACTCGGATCTTGTCGAGGCGGGCGATCGAAACGACCGGTGCGGCCTGTGTCCTGGAGCTGGATGCAGCCTGGATCAGCGCGCCTCTATCGACGAAACGTTCGGAAACCACTCCCGATATCGGTGCGGTGATGCGAGCGTAGGCCATCAGGGTATCAAAGGTCTTGATCTCGGCCTCGGCACCCTTCACCACGGCGCTCGCCACTTTGACCTGAGCTTTCGCTGCCTGCAGCTTGCCGTTGGCAACACCGTGAGTGGCACGAGCCTGATCCACCTCATTCTCCGGCAGCACATCCAAGTCTCGCTGGTAGGGTCATGGTTTGGCATGAACTGGTCAATGACGAGATCGGAGGTCGGCCCGCTGCTGTGTCGTATTGCCCCCTGAACGGAGCCGGCGTTGGTTTTGACTCCGTGGTCAGCGGCCAACCATTCACGTTTAGGGTGACAGGTAAGCTCTATAACTCTACAGTGGTGCTCTACGATCGCCAGACCCAGAGTCTTCGGTCCCAGGTGACAAAAGAGGAGATCGCTGGGCCTTCCACCGGACTGAAGCTTGAGATGATTCCTAGCCTGACGACAACATGGAGGCATTGGAAGACCCTGCATCCAGATTGGGAAAAGGTTCACCGACTTTGAATCCAGTTGACGAAGGTTTGGCCATAGTATCTCCCAGAGAAATAGCCATAGCCACCACGGCAAACAAAAAAGGCAATCGCATGGCGTCCTCCTGGCTTAGAGTCCAAGCTTTAGCTTGCCGAACCATGGGCAGCCTGAAGGCTGGACTCTAAACGAAGCATCGGTGTCGTCGTCGAACTTTACCGCGTCCAGGCAAGCCATCGCGCCGTCAGCTTTTTCACTAAGGGCGTGAGACGCGTTCGATTGTAAGCATCAGCAACTTTCTTGATGCCCTCGGCATGGGTCGGATAGGGATGGATCACACTGGAGATTTTCCCGAGACCCACTCCATGTACCATTGCAAGAGTAACCTCGCTGATCATTTCACCGGCGTGCTCGGCCACGATGGTAGCGCCTAGAATTTGATCGCTCCCTTTCCTGACATGAATTTTCACAAAGCCGTCGTCTGAGCCATCCGTTATGGCGCGGTCCACCCGTTTCATGGGAATGAGATAAGTGTCTAGCTCGATCCCATTCGCCGAAACATCGTGCTCGTGCATGCCCACGTGGGCCACCTCGGGAGTCGTATAGGTGCACCAAGGAATAGTCAGCCTGCTCAATTTCTTCCTGCCCAGAAAGAGGGAATTTTGAATCACGATCCGTGCCGTGGCATCCGCAGTATGAGTGAACCTGTGGCTCAGGCATACATCACCCGCCGCGTAGATCTTCGAGTTGGTTGTCTGAAGATAGTCATTCACGACGACTCCGGTTCTTTTGTAAGCCACACCAGCCGACTCAAGGTTCAGGTCCTCAATATTGGGCGCACGACCCACGCCCACCAAGATCTGATCAACCGGAAGAGACTCCGTCTCCGTGTCACTCTCCAAGTGAAGAACCTTGGAATCGCCAGCCACAACAACTCGCCGCACGCTGGTACCGAGCTTGATCTGGACGCCGTCACGAGCCAGAGCGCTTGCGAGCATCTCGGCAGCATCGCGATCTTCCCGAATAAGGAGCTGGGAATCTTTTTCAATCAGCGTCACCTCTGAACCGAGAAGTGCGAACGCCTGGGCGAGTTCACACCCAATGGGCCCGGCACCGATCACGGCCAGGCGTCGTGGCCGTTCGGTAAGAGAAAAGACGGTTTCGTTTGTCAGATAGCCGACAGCGGCCAGTCCTTCAATGGGCGGAGCCACGGGCCGGGCTCCCGTGGCAATCACTGCTTTATTGAACCGCAGAACGCTGGCACCAACCTCGACACGATCTGGGCTCAAGAAGCGCGCTTCTCCGAGAAACACATCAACCCCGAGCGCGCGGAAACGCTCGGCGGAGTCATGGTGACTGATCCCGGCCCGGATTCGCCGCGTCCGCTCCATCACCGCCGGAAAGTCCACCTCGACACCGGAGGGGCGAACCCCGAACCGTTGCGCGGCGCGAAGCTCCGCCACCACCCGAGCCGAACGGATAATCATCTTCGAGGGCACGCAGCCCACATTCAAGCAATCGCCCCCATCAGGTGGCGTTCCACAAGAGCCACCTTCGCTCCCAGCCCAGCAGCGCCTGCCGCTGTAACGAGTCCGGCGGTGCCTGCACCCAAGACCACCAGGTGGTAGCGATCGGCGGGTTGCGGGTTTTTCCACTCCGGTGGATGCACATTCGCAACGAGCCTGAGATTGTGTTCATCCTGAGGTTTGATCTCACCGAACATCCGGGTGCCTGCCTCGTTTTGAGCCTTGAGGCGTAGTTGTTTACCAGGACTGCAACGCCCTGTCAGGCTTTCCAGCCTGACTCTGAAGATTGGACATTTTGCTCCCTCGCGCTGAGGAGGGGCGGCGCTGGCTGCGCCAGCGCCGCCCTGGAGTTTGTACATTCTCGGTGCAGGCGAGACGCCCGGCGATTGTGGTGCAGGCTTCTAGCCTGCAGTTGGAAAGGCTGTGCCTTTCAACGTCAGGCTTTCCAGCCTGACTCCCCCGCCACAAAGAACGATCCTGTCAGGCCAGAAAGCCTGACCTACGAGGCTGCACGCTCCCAGCCCCGCGAAACAACTACCCGAGTGTTTTCAACCTGCCTCCGTATTGCTCGCACTCTCGTTCAACTTTCGCCTGGCCAGGCGAACCAGCGCTACCAGCAGCACTACTGCGAGCCCAATAGCGAAAACGAGACCCCAGGGAACTCTGCCTTTTCCGAGACCTTGGGCAAAGGCGTCTCCTCCGATCACATAAACCACTGTCCCAGGCAGCATACAGAGCCAGGACCAGAAGATGTAAGTCCGGAATGGAACGGCCGTGACGCCGAAACCGTAGTTCAGCAGGTTGAAGGGGAATAAGGGCACCAGACGAGTCAAAGCCACGATCATCGCGCCTCGTTCCCGAGTCAATTGATCGAGCCGTCGAAACTTGTCGCTCTTTTGAAGCCAACGGGACACTGCATCACGTGCCACGTATCGGGCGATGAGAAAGCACAGACTCGCGCCCAGGGTCGATCCAACGCTGACCACAACCACTCCCAGAGTTGATCCAAACAGCGCTCCTGAAGCGACGGTGAGTGCAGATCCGGGCAGTGCTGCGACAACGGCAACCACGTAAAGGAACACAAAAACTAGGGGACCCCACGTTCCAAGAGAGTTTATCCACTTCCGAAGATCCTGCAGGTGCTCACCCAGCCCCAGCACCCGGGCCCCCACAAGAACAACGCCGACCGCCACCAGAAGTAGTATGGGCTTCCACCAAGTGGCGAGCCTGACTTTCCCAGCCCCGCTGATTGGACTCTCCGACTTCGACACAACCAGGGACCTTCCTTTGGATGTCCTGTTCACGAGATCTTCTTTCGCGTCGCCTGCTCGTTCAGCGACCAGTCGTAGTCGAGGTAGACCACGCTGGAGTTGGCCGTGGAAAGATAGTCGCGATCGTTGGCTTCCAAGTGGGCGGCAATGAAATTGAGGACCGCTTTCTCTTCCGTGCTCCGACCGGCTTTGGGTGTCGAGTTACCGCCATAGGTCTTGACAAAATCGCCGCCAAACCAGTCAAAGATCGGAGAGAGGTATACTCTTCCTTTTGAACGGTCGATGCGGAATTTGTCTTGCTGTACGAGGAATTTCTTCGTTTGATCAATGAACTGCTCGTCGAGCCGGTCTCCGGTGTAGGGTTCATTGCGGAGCGGCGGGCATCCCTTGCCGGCGCAGACCAGTGCCATATGAATGCGGGGTTCATTGAATTGCTTGCGAATAATCTGATGCTCGATGTGATCCAAAGTCACTTTCTTGCCCACGACTTCGAATTGGAGTTCAGTCCAGACTCCCGGTATCTGACGAATGCTGTTCCTGGGGAAAATGGCGGATTTAAGCAATGAAGCTTGGATGGGATAATAGTCGATGATGGCTTCCAACGTTAGCGCGTTGTAAGCGTTGATCCAGAAGGCAATCTGATCCTTTTCGCTCCAGTTCGAGTAGACCGAGGGCGACAACGTTCCGAGCGCAGCGGCAAACGCATCCAGACTTTGGTGGTTTCCCTTCAGAGCCTGGTAGTCGACGAGCCCTTGCGTATCCAGAAAAGCCGCCAGCACCGCTCCATAATCGTCGTAGGAAAAGGGTTTCACGGCAACTGATACGGGACCCGTCTTGAAGGAAACAACTCGTGAGCGCGGCCGCGAGAAGAGCCACCAGCCAACCGCAGCGACGCTGACCAGAACCAGTAGTTTCAGCCTCCACCGTCTCATGATTTTCAGTTGTTCTCTCAATTCACTCTGACCCAAGAAATCTCAAATCATTCCGCGAGCTGGCTTGGATTCCTTTCCAAATCGCCAATGTGGCGGCTTGGCATGCTGCCGTCTGCCTTGCGCCAATAATCACGCTGTTTGATGAAGGGCATGATGAACGTGTGCCACAGACGGTTGTCGCCGGGCGAGGCGTATCCCGGAATGCCGATTTCGATTTTAGACTGGAAAATATTCACTCCCAGCGTCTTGTGCAGCCTGTCCCACCAGGGAAAGACCACGCCGAAATTGGAATTGGTCTCGCGCTGCACTTGAGAGTGATGAATGCCGTGCATCCGCGGCGTGACGAGCATTTTGTTTAGCCAGCGTTCCACGCGAATCGGCAGGCGCAGATTGCTGTGGTGAAAAAGCGTGTTGGCCTGAAATACAACCTCGTAGATGGCGAACGTCGCAAACGAAATCCCAGTCAAGATCACCTGGACGACGCGAAAAAGGGTGGATAGCAGCACCTCGCCAGAATGAAAGCGAAATCCGGTGGATACATCTAGATCAGGGTCAATGTGGTGGACATTGTGGAAGCGCCAGAGCAGCGGAACTTTGTGGTTCAAGACGTGCCAGTAGTAGAAACTTAGGTCGAGCAGCAGAAAGCCGATGATGAACTGCGCCCAGGGCCACGGCGAGAGATGAATCAGTCCAAAGGGTTGTTGCGATACCCAGTTCAGCGCACGCAGGGTAGAAGGCCGGACAACCATTGCGGCAACCACAAACGCGAGTCCTGAGATGCTGGCATTGATAAAGAGCCTCGCCAACAGCGGTTCACGAGATTGGCGCAGAGGAAACAGCTTCTCGGCCGCGAAAAACAGAATAAAAATCCCGATGACGATGATCAGCGTGGAGAGCGATAAGTTCATTACTTATTAGTCAAGGGCTTTGCGTCCTTGATATCCCGGCCAATTCGTCCTCCTCGTCGTTCTTGTTCTCATCCTCGAAATCCAAAAGCCGAGGACGACGAGGAGGCCGAGAACGGCGGCGCTTCCGGAAACGACGACAAAATTCTCGTTTTGCTCAACATAACCGGTTAATAGTGCAGGTCATCTTCGACTTTGGTTCTCTCTGTTACAACTTGGATTCCGGAGTGAGACTCCGCAGGTAGAACTGGTCAACTGTCGGCTTGCTGCTCTGGACCTCTTGGCCGGCGAGATTGTCTCCCTTTCGATGCAACTTCCCCAGCGACGCCTCATGGGGGAATCACCTCGTATATGCAGCGACCCGATTGTTTCGTCTATGATACCAACGGGCAATTGTTGCCGGTGAAATACCCAGAAAGTAGGACAAAATCGCAATCTGATTGATCAAAGTTGTTCTCAGGATTCCAGTCTCTTGCCATTGGCGAGCGGAAGTGAGCGCCGGCTGGGGAATAATCGCGATGTGGGCTAGCTTGCGGAGCCGCAGCATCAATTCGAAGTCTTCCATAATAGGTAGTTCGGAGAATCCTCCGATGGCCCGAAACACCTCCGCTCTGACGAATATGGCCTGGTCGCCATAAGGCATGTGGAGTCTTCGTGACCGCCAATTCGCCATCCGCTCGATCCAGCGGAGGCTCGGGGTGGGGGCATCAATCCCGAGCTCAAAAGCACCGGCAACGACCGTCGGGCAGGAAAGGGCTTCCCGGACACAGCGGTCAAAATGGGGTGGCAAACGGGTGTCGGCATGAAGGAACAGAAGAAGGCTGCCTGAAGCGGCTGCGGCACCGCGGTTCATTTGCCTGGCCCTGCCCGGTGCCGAGAACAGAATCTTCGCGCCATACCGGCTTGCCACTTCCTGAGTGCCGTCCACGCTTCCGCCATCGACAAGAATGACTTCAAGGGGACGCGAGGAGCGAGTGCTTTCTAGCGTTGACGGAAGGATCGATTCTTCATTGAGGGCAGGAATGATGATGGAAATGGATTCAGCACAATGTTTCTTTCGCGAAGCCAATGATTCCTCAGCGAGCCAATTATCTTGCATAACAGCATGTTATCACCTCACTTGATAACGCCTCCCAGGGACAGCAATTGACCGCAGGTCAAACTGCGTTCCAAGCCGTAACACGACTCTCGACACGCGCAGAATGGGTTCTAAATGGGCATGGAGGTGCGAAGCCGGATTCGCCGGCCAAGTGGCCAAACCGGAAACTGACCGAATACGGATGAACCCTGAATCGCAGGCACAAACAGCACACTCGAGATCATAGCCTGTTGAGCTAACGGATCCACGCAAGTAGAGGCTTTTTAGTCACTCTGGCAACTAGGCCCGGGCATCAACCTGGAGGCTACCTAAAAACAAAATCAGTTTCATGACGGAGCGAACCAATTCGGCTGGCCGTTTTCGCACAAGACCTCTGCAGACGAGGTTTGGAGTTGCTTGTTGCGACGACAAGAAATCAGAGAGTAAACAGGGCAGCAGGCATAGCTCTGAATCTGAGGGCCAGTAGTCCACTTTAGCTGTATCCATATGCTCAAAACTCCCGACTCACTGCGAAAACAAAACCGCCTCCGGCTAGCACGTTCTTCCCTTGCAGCGGACGGTAGTAGCCGAATGAAACACTGGAGCGTTTGGTGAAGTTGTATTGAATCTCGCCGCCGGCGGTGATGTACTCAACGCCTTCACCCACTCCGAATCCCACCGCCCGCTCGATGTCAGGTTCACCGGCTGGAAACAATCCCATCACCGTCCCTGTGATCCAGAATGCTGAAAACACGCGATTACCGGCGTTAGCGAAGTAGGAAACTTCGTCGGTGTATCCACGGGTCCGGAAATTATACCCGCCACCCCCAGAGAGAAACGTGCGTCCCTCCCGGAAGGCACGCGACGCATAAAGACTCATGCGTGTGTTGAACTCTCCGTCGCCAGTTGGCAAACGGAAGCTGCCGTCCGGCACGCCATTGATTGCGACCACACCATTCTGTTCACCCGTGGGTACTCCAAAATCTACTGCCACAGCCAAGGGTGTAGCGCCGCGCAGAAAGCCATACTTGAAGCCGACGATCGCGTCGCCGGGCCGGGTCACCGAGTCTGTCGTCTCTAATGAGTGATGGCGGAGGAACGGGAAATACAGCATCCCAGTGAGGTTGTTAGTGATGCCGTACTCGCCATAGAAACTGGCCGTGACGTCGCTGTACTTTGCGGAGTTCAGCTTGTTGCCTAGCGGCGTGTAGAAGCTCGAGGTATTCAGGGAAGTCACGCCGAGTCGGGCAAATCCTGAGTTCTTGGTGCGGGTCCAGGCCGACTGAGCCTGGGCCTTGCCGACGAGCAAAGCCATCGTCAACAGAAGGCTGAGGATGCATAGGACTTTCTCCATCGTGGTGGCTGGCCCCAGGCGCGCAACCACGGACAATGTCGGCGGAATGTGCCTGCGGTTGTTGCAGTTCATCAGAGACCTCCTTATGGATTGCGCAGTTCTGCTGCCCCGAAGTTCACTCGGAAGGCATCACAGTTAAGTGATGACATGGGTGAATCCAGCCGAGCCAGACTGTGGAATGGGGAAAGTGAATTCGCCTGAGAAGCGGCTGGTGAGCGTTCCCAGCTTGATGCTCGTGCCGGTGTTCAGCTCTCCGCCAGATCTGGCCAGCCAGATCGAAATCGATCCGGCTCCGGAGCTGACACGAAAGTCAGAGTTCAGTTTCAGGATTTCGCTTCCATCGTTTGCCCGCTGGATTTGCAGAGTCCCTGCCGTGGTATAGCCATTCTGGCCGCTGAACGCCCCCACTTTGAGCGCCGCGGGTGCGGCTGTTGTGACTTCAATAGAGCCGGACATAGCCGCGGTGAGTCCGGGAGCTGTGGCCCCCAACGTGTACGTTCCGGTGGTATTCAGAGAGAGGCCTTCAAAGGAAGCGACTCCAGCGCTCGCTATTCGAGAGGTTGTTCCAAGTAAGCTGCCCGGCCCGCTGGCGACAGACACTTGGATCGTGCCTGCGAAGGTATCATCAACACTGTTGTCTGCCCGCACCGCCTGAACGCTGACACTGAACGGACTGCCTGCGCCAATGGCCGTGGGCGCAGCGGAGAAGGCCAGCCTGCTTGCCGCTGCTGGCGGAGTCACGACCAGGGGAATCGGGGCAACCACGACACCATCGCCCGTGAAGTTGTCGACCACAGCGGCGTAACCGTGCACTGAGCCACTCGTAAGTGAGATATCCACGCGGGCGTCTCCCGGAATCTCTGCACTGGGGAACCAACCGGTGATGCGTTGTTGCAGCCACTGGCTGGCCTGCAGGTTGAAGGGCGCCGTTGCGATTTCTGTTCCAAACCGGTCACCGAGCCGCAGTGTGCCGGCAGCTCCGGCATTTCCACCGAACAGGGCGACGTTGCTGCGAAATCCGGGGACATTGGAGGTCTGGTTCAGACCAGTGAGAGCCGCGGGCTGTGAAGGCGTTGCAAATCCAGTTTCGTAAGCGACCGCTCTCTGAAAGGTGCTGAAGGTGCCCGGGCTGCCCGCCGGTTCAACGTTTCTGGTCCGCCCGGCTGCCAGCAGCGGCAAAGGGGCTCGCAAACGCAGAGCACCGGCCACGCCATCCGGAAGGTCGAAGCCGTTAGACCCCAGCACGTCCACGATTTCCAGCAATGCATTGGGCCCCAGCAAACGAGAGATCGTCCGCGGACCTCCAGCGAAGCCTAGGGCCTCAATCGTCACGGTCTGCTGCGTTTCATTCGGATTGAAGAGCCGCACATCGGACACGAACCGCGTGTTGTTGGCGCCCGGAGTGCGGGCAACGCCATTGAGAAGCAAGTCGGCGGGGCCAGCCCCGGCTCTTTCTGACTGGGCGACAAAGCCATCGCCCGTGATGTTGTCCACGACCGATGTATAGCCGGTAGCCTCTCCCGCCGTCACCGCAAACTTGACGCGGCCGATGGGGATCTCTGGATCGTTGACCAGTTGAGACGTGGAGGCCTGCCACGTGGTCGGCGCTCCGGAGACCACTTGCAAACCGCGCAGAACGCCGGTGGCGTCATAGACAGAGACTGTCACCTGGCTGTTCGGCGCAAGCAAGGCCACGGTGACATTGGTCCGCGAGCCCCGCGACAAGTCCGCTCCGTGTGATAGCCAGATGGCATGCCCGGCCTGTCCCGCAGCCAGGGTGTTCTGGCCGCTCACTGACTCCAGGCTTAGTCCGTACGTTCCGCTCGGGTTCGCGACGTTGGCCGTGACGGCCCGCAGATCAAAAGGTTGATCGGCGCGAGCTGTCAGAGTCCCGGCCGTTCCGTCCAGTCCGAACAATTCCAGCAGAGCATTATTCAAGCGAAGGGTTTCCCCGCGGCTTAGGACGCGGACCTGAGCCGTGGGAGCTGCTGTTCCTGGAAACGGAATGAGCCCCAGCTCGATTTGGGTCGTCGAGGAACCCAGGTTAGTGATCCATGCACTTGTTTCAAAGCGAGTCCCGTTCGCTCCAAAGGTGTTTGCCAGACCCGGAAGAAATCTTCGGTACTCGGCCGCCTCTGCGGCCGGAACGCCAGTCATAAGAATCATTCCCAGAATTGCTAAAGAAAACAGTCGATTCGAAGGCCTCATTGCTTCCCATCCTTTCAATTGAATCTCCGATCAGGAAATGCCGCCTCTGCCGGTAGATATTCCTGTGTGACGAGCCTCGTGCCGTTCCCCCTCCGCCATTCCCGCGAAAGCGGGAATCCAGATCCGTCGGCCCACTGGATGCCCGCCTTCGCAGACATGATGTCTCTGCTGGGTGCTCGGCCCCCTCACCCCAGCCCCTTGAAGCTGTGAAACAATTGAATTGAGTTAACCCTGATCCGTCCCGTCTCCGAATCCACAGGTGAAAACGCGCGCGGAGCACACGTTCCACCTGGGTGGAGCGGGCGCTCCTGCGCACGCTTAGCGCCGGAAGTAATCGATGTTCAATTTTTTCACAGCTTCCCTCTCCCGCGTTGGGGAGAGGGAAGCCAGCAATTCTTGGGTTTTTTCACAGCAAAGGGTCGCAGGAATAAAGACGGGGCCCTCACACCTTTACAGGTGCATGCAATTCGCGTCTGAGCCATTGAGAAGCGTCGTGGGGAAAAGAGGCAGACATGAGATCCGTTGACATTGGAAATGCGGACTGCAAGAAAGCGCAGGCTTTGCTGGACGCTTATCTGAGTAACGAGCTCACTGCTGAGACCACCGCGCAGATTAGCTACCACCTAGAAAGATGTGCTGGATGTAGGGAGGAGTTCCGTGTTCGTGAACAGATCAGAAGGCAGCTGCAGTTGGCCGTTTCACGGGGTGAGGTGCCAACCGGGCTGAGGAGGAGAGTCTCCCGGACGGTGCATAGCGCCGGTGGCTTCAGAATCTCAAGCCTTTTTGCGTGACTTGGAATAAAGGATGGATTCAGCGTCATTCATGCAGCAGAACCTGGCAACAGGCGCCATTCCAAGCAAAGGCATGGCAAATCACAATAACCTCACAGGAGGATCCTCTATGCGTATCACAAAGTCTCA
>Ga0187892_10009677_pt1 | contig 12573 bp, 11 predicted proteins | sample MA1701073metaG_FD_139345 | JGI IMG/M metagenome (GOLD analysis project Ga0187892, IMG submission 139345) | Bio-ooze microbial communities from a basaltic lava cave in the Kipuka Kanohina Cave System on the Island of Hawaii, USA - MA170107-3 metaG ...
TAAACTGGTTGAGTGGATAAGGCAGCCCGGTTGAATCTAGTTGAATTGAAATGAGACTTGAGCGGGGGCGCGCTCCGCGTCGCTGCGCGACACTTCGCTTGCCCCCTTCCCAACACAAGCTTACTAAACTTGAATAGCTTCCTGAGGACAAATGACAAATGAGAGATGACATATGACCAATGACGCTTTGATCGGGCGGTGTCTCAATCAAAGAGAACACCACCCTCTGAACTCAGCTAAACCTGCCTCATTCTCCCGGCCCTCCAAACCGAGTAGCCCCGAAACCTGTCCGAGCGATGTCGTAATAAGCCGGGACAGTCGCGCCCAGGTTCTGTTGATCGCGATACCAGCATACCCAAGCCGCGGCATCAACATCACATAACGTGAAGTTCGTCGCCGCAGCCGGATCGGCTGGGAAGCGCCCATTGCCCATGTCAGTGCGCGGCGGCACTCCATTACTCGAAGACACTTCGCCGAACCACTGAATCAGTTCACTGCGCGTGTAGTTCCCGCCCCACTCAGTGCCGGGAAAGTAGCCAAGCCATTGGTTATCAAACCAGGCCCACCAGTTTCCCTGATAAAAGACGTAGCCGACGTAGACTTGGCGTCCCACCAACTGACTCAAGTTCATGCCCGGGAAATACGTGCCGCTGTACTGCTGCCAACCGCAGCCGTCGTAACAGGTGGGATTCCAGTTGATCCAATGGAAGACAAACAGGTGTGGGTCGCTGTCGCCATACTGATCGCTGGAGAGGTTCCATCCCAATTCGACGATATTTCCATTTCCTTCGCCACCTTGAATAGCGATTTCATCGAGCGTGTGCCCGCCCGCGTCGCCGCGCACGTATGCCGGTCGTTCGATAGACATCGTCATACCGCCGCCGTCCGCCTGCCGAGTAAAAGCCGCGGTCGCATAGTAGTAGCACGAACCAAACCAGGCGACGCCGTCACACGCCGCCTGTGGCAGTAGCGACGCATGATTTCTTTCAACCTCCCCACGACCCTTCCAGTAGACCTGCTTGAATGGGCGAAGACTGCGCCTGACAACCTGGCCCGGATTTCGTTCAAATGCCCTTCGGTCGCGAATGTTGCCGAGAAGTGGATTTCCTTTTTGGTCTTCGGGCTTGAAGTGTTTGGTGGATGAGGGCACAGCCACCTGGCCTGCTTGACAGAGCGGGTCGAGCGCTACGGGGCGATATTCGGATTCCCTAACCTTGCCTCGAGCTCGAAACTTGGGTGACAAGCGTGGTGGCGGCTTGGCCGTGGCCGATCGCTGAACACATCGGTAGTCGCGCCGTCCCACGGTCTGAGTTGCGATCGTTTCCCCGCCAAATGAAGTCTCCGACTTTGCTTTCTCGGTTAGACGGTTCCCGCCCGCCAGGACAATCCCAGTTAGTACGAGCAAGACGCCGACGAATCGTTTCCATGTGGTAGTAGTCACAAGGGTACCTCCTTTTGCTTAAAGCAAATGTAGAGTGGGTTACGCTGAAATCTTGAGGTAGCGTGTTTTTCGCATGAGGTTCCGAAATGGTTAGTCAACCAGGTGCGAGGCAATGTCGAGATAAACGTCTTTGATTCGGAGTTCGTAGTCCCGAGAGGCCGTGAAGATGTTCCTCCGCCACCAGGACACCTCCCTTAGTTCGCTCAAGTCCCACCAGCCAATTTCATTCAGATGGTCCACAGGCACTGGAAATACTTTCTGATTGATGCTCTTCAACGTGCCATCGGATCTTTTAAGAGAAGTCTGCCACGATTGTGATTTCGTCGAGACGAGTCCGTCGTTATCGCCTTCGTCTTTGTTGATGATCTCCCACGCCTGCTGGAGCGGAGTGAATACGAGTTTTTGCGGCTGCGAACCGGCATAGGTTTGGTAGACCACCGAATTTGAGGCCTCCTGTTCGGCCGCGCGCGTGTTGAAGGTTCTGCAGGCTTCGAGAGTAAGATCTTTAAACCCACCGAAGTCGACAATTCTGCTCATAATGCGGACGAACTCGTCGCCCTGGTTAGCGAGTCCCCAGTTAGCGAAAGGCGTTCCCAGGTGAGGGGTACCAATCGTCGTCAGGCTGGCAACCTTATCAGCCATCCCATGGTCAACAATCATGTGGCGGGCATCGAGTCCACCCATGCTGTGACCAATGATGTGGACTTTGTCCTTACCGCTGAGTTTTAAGACACTGTCGACTTCGTCGCGCAAGTCTTGTGCTCGGTGGTCGACCCCGGCCGCGAAACTCACCGAAGAGTGATGGACATCAAACCCCTTTGCTCGCAGATGACTGGCAATCCCTTTGAAGTAATGGAGGGCATCACTTCGGGCATCAAGGTTGAGACCGAGAGCGTCAAAGCCGTTACTGAAGAAGTTGCGGAGAAAATCAAACCTGGCGATTCCGTGCGCGAGGACGATAGGGTAAGCAGGCATAGGGTTTCAACCTTTAGAACTCTTGGTAAATCATTGTAATCAGCTCAGGCTAGCTTCACATGGTTACGGGTCGAGCGGGCCAAGAAAGTTAGCCAGGACTATAGACCCCAACGTCGTAAACATTGCGAGGATGAATTTCCCACCAACCTTCTCTATCCGTATCCCAACGAAGTTCGCCGCAAAACTTAACACGTTCTCCTTTCTTTGGGATGGGGTTTTTCCCATGGCGATATTCGACGCGTAAAAAACGCGGCCTCGCAGGATCTGATATCTTCAAGAGTGCTCGGGTATTGCATAAGCGCTGCTCATTACAGAAGTCCACGGATTCAACCTCGAGATCGATGGTGGCCAGACCGTCAGTCGAGTCGGCTGGGTCGATCAAAATAGTCCCGATAGCACAAACCATCGCCGGCAGTCCCGAACATGATTTGAGGCGTGATCCTTCCAAGCATTGCCTTTCCTCCGGGCAATCCAGCCATCCGGAAATTCCACGCTCTTTGAACAAAGGCGTGGTAACGATGCCGGTCAGCTTCGCTATTCGCGATAGAGGTTCGTTTCTGCACAACCTTAGAGAGCGTGCAAAACTCGTAACTTCGTTGGTCGCGATCGTGCGACAGGGCTTCTTCCAGAACCAACAACTGGAATTCAATGGCTCGTTGATGATTCCGTCGCAATGAGGCGAACCGTCTACGATGAGCTCGACCTTCTCCGGATGCCACGCGCCGTCCAAACCGTCCCTCGTTCCAGTTACTCCCAGGATTCCCTTTTTATGGAGGCGCAACCAGAGAATGTCGGCGGTTGTAAGATCGAGACCTTCTGGTATTACCAGGCGATAGCTTTCAGTATCACCTCGTTCGAAATCATTACGATGTTTCTTGTTCACCTTCCACGAAACCGGACCGATGTCGAAGTAGACGGCGTCGTCTGTGCCACCGCCGCGAATATTCTTAGTAGTTATTCTCAGACGCAGGTCAGCGATCTTTTTCGGGCTGAGTTCAACACGATTTGGCCCTTCAAGTTTCGCTCGTGCACAGGTTGGATTTGCGTCTTGCGCAAGCGCAGGGCAACGTGCCGCAACGGTTATTGCGAAGACCAAGGCGACACTACAACTAAGTCGTTGAAAACCGTACCGTGACTTAAAACTTAGGCGCAATGGAAGTACACCTAGTCCGTTGATGGCGAGACTCACCGCGGAATCTTGAGGAGCCGTATTAGATCAACTCCCACGCCCAACCGGTAGTAATCGCGATCCTGCGGCGGCAGTTCCTGAATGAAGACATTTTGGCCGGGAACTGCGACCGTCGCATCAGGTAACTGGAGGAAAATTGGCGGAAGCTTTTGAGAGTCGGTTAACTTCATCTGTGCTGAACCAAAAACAAAGATCGAGCCTCTTTTGTCACCCTTGATAAACGGCAGCGGATAGATTCCGTCAAATCGGAAAATTGCACCACGTAATACACCGCCCGTAACCGACTCATTTTGCCCAATTGTGAAGTCGAGAATTCCCGGGAAAATACTATCGAGATCGTCTGTATTGGTCTTGACGTAGTAGCTCTTCAATCGCAGCCCGCCATAATACTGTCGGAAAAAGCGGCTGCGGTCCGGTGAAACAAAGGCAATGAATTCATCAGTCGGTGCGATTCCAGGAAACCTATCCCTCACCGTTTGATTCACCTTAAATACCTGCACACTCTTTTGCGGATTGAACGGAGTAATCATTCCCACACCACCCACCAAAGAGACGCCAAAGCGTACTTTCGTCTCATTGCCGAACCCGGAAGCAATCGGTCCGGTTACTCGTTTGCCGTGGAGAGGAATGGGTATTTCCAGCCCGCCTAGAAACTCGAAGCCTTGAGCTATGTCATTCACTTTTCCACCCGTAAAAGGGCTAAAGAAGTTCGTGGCTGTGGCAAATTCGGCAATTGAGGAGGAGTTCTGCTGAGGAAGACTCGTTATGCGCGGATTCAGCCATAACCAGATGGGGGCATCGATGGGCTTTCCCGCCTTCCTGAAAAGCGGAGCCGACAGATTGAATTCAAGGAACAACTTCTGCTCCGGACTTGCCGACGCCGCACCCGCCTGCTCTAGTCCGATGATCCCGCGCGTGAATGCGGTCGGCGAGTGCTTAAATGTGGCCTCCGTACCGCACTTTTCTCCTGTGCAGTTGATCTCGATTGAAGCAAAGTTGTCACCTGGCTGATCAACATCAAATATCAGAATTTCGTTCTTGCCGGCGCCGATTATCACGTCGGCCGTTACCTCAGTTTTCTTTTCCGTTGAATATTGATTGGTGTCCTGCGGAATTGGTTTCTCTGCGTTGAGCACCCGGACGTAAACATTCTTTATTTTCTCTGGATCTTCGTTTTTGACTTTAATGGGTACCATGGTCTCGTTATAGACCTGCTGGTTCTTATCGGGGTCGATCTTGAGTTTTCCTTTCTGTTTTTCGCCTTTTTCGCCGGCCTGTCCTATAGCACTCAGAGCCTTGTCCTTCTTGATATCAATCGATTTCGGACTAATTTTGCTGCCAGGCGTCTCATCAGTAACAGTGATGCGGGTGTCAGAGTCCTTCGAAAGTGGAACGGTAACCAGATAGACATCCGAATCGCGTTTGAGTTCAGGGGCCTCGACCTTTTCCGTGTCTGCGTTAAACTCGCCTTTGACGTCTTTTCCCTTGGCGTCAACCTTGATCTTGCTTACCTTGGGACCAACCTGAATAGTCACCGATGTGTTCTTTTCGTCGGGTGAGACAAAACCGGCGTGCCTCACGTCTAAACCAACTTCAGCAGGTTTATCCGGCCCAACAACTATATCGAATGAACGAATGCGATCTCTGGTCACGGCATTGAAAACGCGAATCGTGCTTTTACCCTCTTCCAACGTCAGGTTTACCGAAGTGAGCACCTCACCCCGGGGAAGATCTGGAGCAGTCAGGGCTGACACTGTTCGGCTTGATTCGTGTTCAGCCTCAACTTTCAGCTGTCTTATCGAGTCGTTCTTAATCTTGATTGGCAGCGTGAAGTTCTTTCTTGGGACGATGCTGGGAATCTCCACGTCGTCTTCCGATCGATTGGGACCCGGCGGTTGCGTAACCGGAGCCGTCGCTCCACCTGACGGCGGCGGAGTCTCTTGATCGATGGGAACCAGAATGGGGGATGGACCCCGAGGTGAATGACGTAAGATCTTAAGCGAGGCGAGCAACTTCAACGCAGCAGAACCGGCTACGGCTCGATCAATCACCTCAATACGAAAGAGGTAAGGTTGAGCTCGCGCGGCTGATGGAGTGCCCAAAATAGTGCCCGAAACGGGGTCAATGCCCAGACCGGGAGGAGCCGACCCGACTATGCGCCATTCGTATGAAGGAGCAAGACTGGAACTCTGCAAGGTGAAGCGATACTTGTCGCGAAGTACTTCGACAATTTTCTCGTTGTACGCTTTGTTAAGGACTCCATCTGGAAGAAGGATCCGGGCTTCCTGAGCATTACAAACGATCGGGGTTACGGTTAGAGTGAAGAAGAGGATTGTGAGAAGTGGGATTTTGATCTGCATGAGTTTTGAGTCCTTTTCTTGTGGGTTCAAAAAGGCGCTGAGCTCTTTCAACAATCTGTGAGCGAACGAAAAACTGTGCGAGTGTTTGGCTGGAGCCAGTTGACTTTGTAAGGCGGCAGATAAGTATCTCACTTTGCCAACTCGGTCAAGCCTTTTTTGTAAAATTTCTTGTTTGCGTGACCTGATCGGATACCAACTTTCTTGAAGCGTTCCTTTTGGTTCGACGGTCAAGTACACAATTCCCACACTTCCAATTCTAATGAGAATGACGTACAAAACATTTCAGCAACCTCGGATTCTTGCCCAAAGAATGAAGGATTTGAAAGAAAGACCGATTGTTAGCATCCCGGCGTGATTGGCGGTTCAGGGTGTTTACTTTGCTTAGCCTGCCAATCACTGGTTGGTATTGGAGGAATAATGAAACGAGTCGGTTTCAGCGTGGTTCTTAGTATTTTGCTATCCGTGACGGCATTTGGTTGGGCCCCCACCCAGAAGAGAAGCGAACATTCCGTGCGCAAATCAATGATTGTGACCACCGATTGGCTATCAGAACATCTGAAGGACGACTCACTGGTGCTTCTGCATGTGGGTGAAAAAGACGAGTATCTCGCCGGGCATATTCCCAGAGCCCAATTCATCACCACCGCAGATATCTCAACGCCGAGAGGAGAAGGTCTGAGTCTTGAGCTTCCGCCCGTCGAGCAACTGAAAGCTACCTTCGAAAAGCTCGGGGTGTCAGACAAGTCGCGTATCGTGATCTACTTTGGCAAAGATTGGGTCAGCCCGACAACTCGAGTTTTCTTCACGCTCGACTATCTGGGACTCGGCGATCGCACGTCTGTTCTGGATGGAGGCTTACCGGCGTGGCGGGCGGAAGGTCGACCGGTTACGACGCTGGTGGAAGCGCCGAAAACAGGAACGCTCAAGCCGAAAGTAAGAAAAGACCTCGTGGTAGATGCTGCGTGGGTCAGTGCCAATCTGAACAAGCCTGGTTCCGCCATACTTGATGCGAGGGCGACGCAGTTTTACACCGGCGCTGAAGCGGGAAGGATGCCGCGGGGCGGACGCATTCCGGGAGCCAGGAGTATTCCCTTCTCGAGTCTGGTGGACGACCCCAATAACAAGTTAAAGAACGCCTCATCGTTGCGAGGACTTTTTGAGGCAGCCGGATTGAAGGATGGCGATAGTATCGCCACCTATTGTCACATCGGTCAGCAGGCCAGTCTGCTCTATTTCGCTGCGCGATACCTCGGCTACGATGCGCATTTGTATGATGGCTCGTTTGAAGACTGGAGCCGGCGCGGTGAGTTGCCGGTTGAGAAATCTGAGGCAGTTAAGACCCAGGCCAAACCCTGATCCAACACTTCACGCCAGGTTATCTCTTGCCCAGCCGGCGGTCTTGTCCATAATCATCTCGAACACTTCCGGCTGCGATAATCCCACCGATTTAGGGACCTTGAACGAGTGGTCGCCACCTTCGATTTCCAGAAAAGTCGCCGGCAAACGGTCACGCTTTACTATCGCTTTCAGTTCGTCAGGTGTTCCAAACGGATCTCGTGTGCCCTGGATGAACAACATCGGCGCTTGAATGTCTTTGAGGTGGGCATCGCGCTTTTGTTCGGGCTTGCCGGGCGGGTGGAGTGGGTACCCAAGAAAAACAAGACCGCTGATTCCGCTGCCATCGGCGGCCGCCACCTGCGAAGCAATACGCCCTCCCATCGACTTGCCACCAATTATGAGGTGGTTCTTTTTGAGCTTTTTGAGGGCCGTTTGAATCACAGCGCGGTTACAGGCTTCCAACTTTGCTTTCGGGTCGGGTGCCCCGCGGCCTTGCTCGGTGTAGAGAAAATTGAACGTCATCGCATCAAAGCCACGCTCAGCCATTCCGCTGGCGAACATGCGCATGAACGCACTCATTTGATTGGCGCCTGCGCCATGGCCAAGCAGCAATGTAATACTGTTTCGGTTTTTGCTGGTCGGCTTATACAGCAAAGCGGAGACGCTGTCTCGCTCGTTGACGGCAATCGTCAGCTTTTGGGGTTCAGTTGATGCTGGCATGAAATCACTCACAGACAACCGTCTAAAATAATAAGATGTACCCGGCGTCATAGATAAAACTTTGAGTCAGCTTGGATAAATCCTGGGAACTCGCGATCCGACGCCACAGGTGATTTCATAAGACAGCGTTCCGGCAATCTTGGCAAGGTCTTCGGCCCGGATGCTCAGCTCGCCGCTGGTGCCAAGCAAGGTTACTTCGTCGCCTCTTTCGACTCCAGCCACGTTAGTTACATCAATAATCGACAGATCCATTGAAATGCGACCGACAATTGGAGCGAAAGTGTCGCGAACAACCACGTGGCCCCGATTAGAAAGGCCGCGACGGTAACCGTCGTGGTACCCAATCGGAATCGTTCCCACGAGCGTCTTGCGCGAGGCTTCAAAGGTACACCCGTAGCCGATTGTCTCTCCCTGTGGCACCCACTTTAGCAACATGATCCGGGAGCGGACGGTCATGACTGGACGCAGAGGCAGACTCTCGATTGAACTTGGAAGGATGTCTCGCCACAAACCGTAGAGCACGCCGCCCGGACGCACCATGTTGCCTAGGGCTTCAGGATGACTAAAGATGCCGGCTGAATTGGCGCAATGAACATAGGTAGGTGAATGACCCCGGCTGCGGAATAGTTTGACCACTTCTTCAAATCTGGAAATTTGATCGCCGGTCAACATTTCACAAGTGGGATCGTCGGCCGCCGCAAAATGGGTCATCAATCCATCCACCCGAATGTTCTCGAACCGCTGCAAGCTGTCAACAAACTCTGCGGCGCTGTCGAAGCGAACCCCGAGGCGACCCATCCCGGTATCGATCTTGACGTGCACATCTGCTCTAACTCCCGCATCTCGGGCGGCGGAGTTCAGCGCCTCGATCAACTCCAAATCAAACACGGCCGGCACCAGCTTTTCTTTGATACACGACTCGGCCTGACCATGCCAGAAGCCGGCTAAACACAAAATCGGCTGACTCACGCCTGCGGCCCTTAGCTCAATCCCCTCCTGCGGCAAAGCCACGCCAAACCAGGCAGCGTTTTCCTTCGCCAGTCTGCGGGCGCACTCAACCGCACCATGGCCGTAGGCATTTGCCTTAACCACGCCCATGACTTTTACATCAGGTCCGACCTGGCCCTTAATCACGCGGAAGTTTGAGGCGAGGGCGTCGAGGTCAATTTCTGCCCAGGTTGGCCGATGCCCTGCTGGAAGCATCGAGTCTTGATTCGAGGAATTAGACATGAGGGGTAACAAAATACTTAACTTACTTCCGCATAACAAACGATCCACGAACCTACTCTAAATCTCACGAAAAAATTCCTTTCGTTTTGCTTCGGGTTGATTGGTGGATCGTATGCCTTCTGCGTCAACAACAAAACTCTGCGCTTGGAACCGCGTCAGGCACACAGTTCTGCCTGCGAGCAGGAGGATCTTCACTCGCGGTACAGATTGTCAAACCGCATACTGGAGGGTGTGAAGCGCAGATCAATTGTTCCCGTAGGACCGTTGCGTTGCTTGGCGATGATCAGTTCGGCCACGTTCTTCTGATCTTCAGGCAGGCTGTTTCTTTCTTCGGGAGTTTTGTACTGCTCTTCGCGGTAGATAAAGGCAACTACATCGGCGTCCTGTTCCAGCGCGCCTGATTCACGCAAGTCAGCCAGTTGCGGTCGATGATCGGAACGCGACTCCGGTGCTCGCGATAGCTGCGACAGCGCCACCACCGGAACATTTAGCTCCTTCGCCAACCCCTTTAACTCACGGGAGATTTGCGACACTTCCTGCTGGCGGGATTCGAAACGCTTTGATGAGCTCGACATCAACTGGAGATAGTCAACCACAATCAGATCAAGCTTCTTTTGTTCCGCCGCCAGCCGACGGGCCTTGGCACGCATCTCCAGCACCGTGATCGCGGCCGTGTCGTCGAGAAATATTTTCGAGTCAGCCAAAGTACCCAGCGACTTGGCAATCTGTGCCCACTCAGGCCGCGAGAGAAACCCATTGCGGAATCGCTGGGCATCGATGTTCCCCTGCGAACACAGCATGCGCATCACGAGTGCCTCTTTCGACATTTCCAGCGAAAACATACCGACCACGGCGCCGGCGTGAATGGCGGCGTTCTCAGCGAGCATCAGCGCAAAGCTTGTCTTTCCCATTGACGGCCGCGCGGCGACGATAATCAAATCCTGGCGCTGCAAACCTGAGGTTATCTTGTCGAGGTCTGCAAAACCGGTAGTCAGACCAGTCAAAACCGCGGCACGGCCTTCCATCTCCTGAATCTTCTCCAGCAGTTGTTCGGCAACAGGTTTGACGTGAATGAAACCCTGCCGGATCCGCTCATCAGCCAACTGGAATATTGCCTGCTCCGCATGGTCAAGAATGATCTCCGGTTCATCCTCCTGCTCCAGTGCTTCCTGGGTGATCTTACTGGCGGCTTTGATCAGCTGCCGCAGCATCGACTTGCCGCGCACAACTTTCGCGTAATGGGCGATGTTGGTTGAATGCGGAAGTCCGTAGGTGAGGTTTGTGATAAAACTGATACCGCCAACCGAGTCGAGCGCGTTTTCTTTCTTTAGCTCTTCTCCGATCAGGATCGGATTGATTTCCCTACCTCGCTCGAAGAGCGCAATCATCGCTACGAAGATGCGACGATGGGACAGCACGTAGAAGTCTTCGGGCTTAAGCAGTTCAATTGACTGGCTGATCAGCGCATTGTCGAGAATCACGCCGCCGAGAATTGCCCGCTCAGCCTCGGCGCTGTTTGGTAGAGCTCGCTCCAGCGGTTGTTCGCGAATGGGATCGGGAGTGGCCATGAAACCTTGTCAGGAATGAAACCCAAAAAAAATCGCTGCAAGTTATCTAGACTTGCAGCGAACTATACAACAGCCGGGGAATGCTGGAACGTGCCAGCCGTAAAATATTTCTGTTAACAGAGCCAGGCTCGGCAATTTCCATAATCCAGGCACCGTTGTGCCTTACTGGCGGAAAGGGGACGATCCACGAAACCACCCGAAGTAACACGAACTGTCTCGTGGCGTTTGGTGGAAGGTCGTGGATCGTATTCCCTGCGACGCGCTAGTGTTCTTTGAAGCGGGAGGCGACGCGCGCGAGAAGTAACTAAGATACGTCCTCAGATTCCTCAGGCTTCACTTCTTCAGTCTGTTTGTTTAGTTCAGCTTCCTGTTCTGGAGTCATGTGACCGACGATCACTTCGCCTTCCGGTGCAACCTTTATCTGCAGGTCGACGCTTACTTCGCGATGCAGCCGGACCGGAACCGTGAAATCCCCAATCCGTTTGAGCGGCTCGCGCAAGTGGATCCTATGCCGATCGATCTCATAACCACGTTCTTTCAAAGCTTCGGCTATGTCCATTGATGTCACCGATCCATAGAGGGCTCCCATCTCGCCGGCCTTTCGTTCAAAGCTCAAGCTGAGTGAACCAAGGACTTCGGCCTGCGCATCGGCGGTCGCACGTTCGCCGGCTTCCTTCTTGAGCAGCAAGCCCCGCTCGCGCTCAATCTGCTTGACGTTACCGGCCGTAGCTTCCACCGCCAGTTTGCGCGGCAGCAAGTAGTTGCGAGCATAGCCTGCTCTGACTCTAACGATCTCTCCACGGGATCCAAGATCGTCGACGTCCTCGCGTAAAAGTAGTTTGGTGTGTGCCATCTCTAAGCGCTCCTTTCCCTTAGTCCGTCGTGTAAGGAAGCAGGGCAATGTTGCGGGCCCGTTTGATGGCTTCCGCCAGCATGCGTTGATGTGTGGCGCAATTGCCGGAGATGCGTCTGGGAATAATCTTGCCGCGCTCGGGAATATAGTTTTGCAGCAGTCTCACATCCTTGAAGTCGATCAGATCGGTTTTCTCGATGCAGAAGCGGCAGATCCTGCGACGGTGGATGCGGCGCCCGCCGCCACGCGGCATGCGCCCTCTCTCCATATCCTCGTCGCCGTTATACCCGCGCGAGCGGTCTTCATAGTTACTCGACATAGTTTCCTCGCCTTTCAGCCTTCGTAGTTCTCATCATTGGCAGCAAACTCAGGCGTTGCCGCCGATCGTGAGCCACCCTGGGACATTGGCCGCTTGGCCGCCTTGCGCGTGCGCTTGGCTTTGAACTTTTCGGCGCGGCGCCGATCCTCGTCTACGCGCACAGTGAGGTAGCGAATGATGCGGTCGTTAACGCGCATGCGGCGTTCCAGTTCAGCAATCTCTCGTCCGGAGCCTTCGATCTCCATGAGCACAAACGTGCCCTCGGTCTTGTGCAGGATCTCGTAAGCCAGTGGCCGCTTACCCCAGCTTTCGGCTTTGGTAATGACCCCGCCCTGGTCGGTAACGATCTGTTTGTGGTTGTCAGTGAGGCGAGTTACTTCATCGTCGTCCGCAGCGGGATCAATGATGAAGACTACTTCGTACTGCCTTGGTGTTTCCAAATCATCCTCCTTATGGATGTCTAGGAGTCTGTCGGCTTAACGACTATTAGTGTGATCATTAGCCGTTTTTACCTTGAGTAGTCAGCAATGAACGCGTTCGCGGTCCGACTGAGAACTGAGAAGTTTGGCGCAGGCGGAAA
>Ga0187892_10009678_pt1 | contig 12572 bp, 12 predicted proteins | sample MA1701073metaG_FD_139345 | JGI IMG/M metagenome (GOLD analysis project Ga0187892, IMG submission 139345) | Bio-ooze microbial communities from a basaltic lava cave in the Kipuka Kanohina Cave System on the Island of Hawaii, USA - MA170107-3 metaG ...
CGGAATGCCCGGCCTGATGAACTGGGCGTTGAAGTGGGGCTTACGCGTACCGGAGGATGTTGGATATTTCGATCTGATGCGACCGATTGCCATGTGGTGGTCCGGGATTGATCAACACTTCCGCGAAATTGGCGCCGCTGCGGTGGATTTGGTGATCGGCCAACTTCAGCGCAACGAATTCGGTGTTCCCGCGCATCCGAAGGTCGTCACCATCCGGGGCACCTGGGCGGAGGGTAGCACCGTGCTGAACCGGCGCGCGTGAGCGCGTCAGGGATTCACCAGCGCGCCGGTTGGCTTCGTCTTCGGGAAGCTCGCGGCATGTCCGTCCACGAACAGGATCGTGCCGTTGCCGTTGTGAACGAAGCCCATCATGCACCAGTCATGCGTTCCATTTACGTTCTCGGGTAGAACAAACATGGGCCACCACAAAGGCAGCAGATCGATGCGCGTGTCGGCGAGGAACGCGGTCTCGGCCGGCTTGGTCACCTGGCTGACTCTGACCGGACAGGGCGACGCGCTCCCGCAGTTGCCAACCAGGTTGCCGTTGACCATGTACGTGCTGCCCATGGTCCACACGGTGAGTTGGTTCATGTTGAAGACGTTGAGCGTCTTCGCGATCGTCGGACAATGCCAGACGTTGTGGATTCGATTGCGGTTGAGCGAGTCGGCCCCGAACGCCATCGGATCGAGCGACGGCGTGTGGATGGTAAGCAAGTCGCTCCAACGCAGGGTCCCGCCGGACGAGAGCCACGGCGGGTATGTTTGCTGGTAGTCGTCGAGGTAAAGCTGCGTGGCCAGCCCGAGTTGATGCAGGTTGGAAAGGTCGCGGGACAGCCGCGACGCCTCCTGGGCGTTGCGCAACGCGGGCATCAACATCGCCGCGAGGATGGCAATGATGGCGATGACGACCAGGAGCTCGATGAGGGTGAACGCGGCGGAAGGTTGGAAGGTTGGAAGACTGGAAGATCGCTGCCGGCTCACTCTTCCATCCATCCACCCTTCCTTTCTTCGGCTTGCCCTTGTCACTTATCGGCGTCGGAGCAACCACGCCAGCGCACCGGCCGCCAACAGCGCCGCCGACTGCTCCGGCACGACCACCGCGAAGTCGTTGTGGAAGTCGCTGATGCTGAACTTTTCGCCGCTGAAAATCTTCAGGTCGTCAATGCTGCCGCGCGCGTCCTCGAAGCTGTTGACGACCTCCCGATTGCCGACGTACACGGGTTGTGCCGCAATGCCGCTGACGCCCCAACTGGAACTGGTGAAGACCGCCGTGGAAGTCGCCGCGGCCGAGTTGTTGGTCAGCGGCCGAACATAGAGCATGCTGCCCGTGGAATCGAAGCTGACGCCGAGGTAGTACCACGTGTTGGCGTCCCAACTGTAGTTGTTGAGCGAGGCGAAACCTTGGTCCACACCGCTGACCGTCATCCGAAACCACGGCCCGAGAAACGCGTCGCCCGTCTCCAGATAGAACGAATCGTTGACGCCGAACGCGCCCACGCCCAGCAGCGTCGAACGCGCGCCTCGCAGCCCGCTGTAGTCGGGCTTGTACAACATGCGGAACGAGTTCGCGCCGATCGTGACGGCGTTGCCCACGCCGGCAAAATAATCGCTGGATTGTCCGTACGACAGCCGGTCCCCATCCGGGTGGGAGGTAAAATCGAAGTGCGCGGCGTTGCCCGGCATTCCGTACGCCGCGTAGCCCGTGACCAGAGGGACCGCGCCGTTGACGCTCGGCGTCGAGGGCGAACCAACGGTCAAGTTGAGGTTGTTGTCATACGGCGCGTAGAAACTCAGCGAGCCGAATGCAGGAAGCGCCGAGCTGATGGCGACCGCAACGATCAGGGAAAAGATCCGTTTCATTGTCATTGTGACGACTCTTTCTTGCGTTGTTCAGCCGATTCAGATACGTGCAACCGGGTCGCAAGGCAATCCGTTCGCTACTTTACAAAGCAAATGCAGCCAAAACCGCACGTCACGATGCAGGCCATTGCCGGGCAGGCCGGCGTGACTCGCCAGACCGTTTCTCTCGCGTTGCGGAACCATCCGAGCATACCGGCGGAGACACGCGAACGGATCCAGCGGCTCGCGGCCACGATGGGTTACCGGCCCAATCCGCTGTTTGCCGCGTTGATGACCCATGTGCGCGAGGGACGATCGCATGTCTCGACCAACACCATCGTCTTCCTCACGGCGCACCCGACGCGGGATGGCTGGCGCAAGCGCGGGCAGATCCACCTGGAATACTTTGACGGCGCGCGGGCCCGTGCGGAAGAACTCGGCTACCGGCTCGAAGAAGTCTGGGCACGCGAGCCCGGCATGACGGGACGGCGCTTGAGCAAAGTGCTGCTCACGCGCAACATTCGCGGTCTGCTCCTTGCGCCTCTGCCGGCGGCGCGCGGCCACCTGACACTCGAATGGTCGCAGTTCGCCGTGGCAACGCTCGGCTACTCCGTGTGGCGACCCGATTTTCATCGCGCAGTGGCCAACCAGTTTCTTTCCACCCTGTTTGCGATCCGGCGCTTGCTGCGGCTCGGCTATCGCCGCATCGGCGTGGTCGTGGAACGGCGCGTCAACGAACGTTGCAACCATCAATACACCGCCGCGCTGTTCGACTGCCAGCAACGCGTGCCGCGCGCCGACCGCATCCCGCCGCTGCTCGTGGACGCCATTACCGAGTCGGCCTTTGGCGCGTGGTTCCAGAAACATCGCCCGGACGCGATCCTCGGAAACCATTGGAAGATTCCCGAGTGGGTCGAACGTTTCGGACGACGCGTTCCGGACGACGTCGGGTACGTGCATTTCTCGAAGTCTGACAGCCCTCCGCAGTTTACCGGGATCGAGCATCACGCGAAACTGGTGGGGGCGGCGGCCTTGGATCTCGTCGTCGAACAACTTCATCGGAACGAGTACGGCATCCCCGTCCATCCGAAGCTCGTCATGATTGAAGGAAACTGGGTGGACGGCGAGACGGTGCGCCGATGAGGCGGCAGGAACGGAGGACGTGGGAGCCGGCCCCCATCGGCCTTCAAGTTGGCCTCGGGAACCGCTATTTCACTTCGATGGTCTGGACGAGATAACCGCTGACCGCGCCCTGGGCATCACGTAAGACGGTGAATTGAATCTCAAAAAACGGCGCGTCGGTGCGGTCGGTCCGATACGTGACCTTCGAAAAATCGAACTCGCGCCGAAAACTGCCGGACTCGCCGCGCTTCAGCCGGTCGCGTAGGTCTTGCGGGATCAGTTCGTCCGTGAACAGGTCGAAGCCGAGCACGTCCTCGGGTTTGCAGCCGAAGGTTGTCATGCAGGCTTCGTTGCCGGCCACCCATTTGCCGTGGGCGTCGTAGTATTCCATCGAGATCGGGGACTGAAGGAAAATTTCCTTCAGCCGTTCGTTGCCGGGCAAGGGAATCGTACTCATGGTTTCTTGTGCTCCTTCAGGAATTGTTCCACCGCGGCCAACGTCGGATACCCGCGCCATGGCGCGCGGCTTTGGATCGAGATCGCAGCCACGGCGCTGCCGAATTCGATGGCGCGTTGCCAATCCATTCCGCGACAACGGGCGACCACCAAGCCGGCAGTAAACGCGTCCCCCGCGCCGGCGGTGTTGACCGGTTTCACGTCGAACGCGGGCACGCGCACGATTTTTCCATCGCACAACGCGCACACGCCTTGCGCGCCGAGCGTCATGATGACGTTCGGGACGCGCCAGCGCTCGTGAACGCGACGAACGACATCCTGCGGTTTCGCGGACGCACCGGGGGCGAGGCCGGCGAGGATGTTGCCTTCCGTTTCATTGGGCGTGATGATATCGACACAGTCCAGATCGCCGTCCTTGAGTGCCGGCACCGGCCCGGGCGTGACGACGGTGGTCAGTCCCAGCTTCCTGGCGAAGCGCACGGCATGCAACGCGATCTCGGCTGGCAACTCGAACTGCGTGAGAAAGAACTTTGCGCCGCGCATCGCATCTTCGGCGGCTTCGATCTCGACGGAGGTTAGTTCTTTGTTCGCGCCCATGTCCACGGCGCAGAGCACCTCGCCCGCGGTGTCCACCAGCACGATCCCGAGGCCCGTATAAGCTTTCTTGCTGCGGTAGAGATAACGCGTGTCCACGTGGCTTTCGCGCAACCAGCGGGTGACGATGTTGGCCGGTTCGTCGTTGCCGACTTTGCCGATGAACAACGTCCGTGCACCGAGTCTGCCGGCGCAGATCGCCTGGTTCGAGCCTTTACCGCCGTCGTCAGCATGCGGGATGAAGTCGCGGCCCATGACCGTCTCGCCGCGTCCCGGCAAGCGATCGCAGGTCAGATAGACGCCGTAGGCGTGGCTGCCGACTATCGCGATGTCGTATTTCATCGTAATCGTCCTCGTCCTCGTCGTCGTCCTCGAATCGGAAACAGTCGAGTACGAGTACGAGGACGACGACGAGGACGAATCATCCCGTGAACGCGCTCGGCGGACATTCCGCCGTTTTGGCGTCCACCCACACCTGCGCGTTGGGATGGCCCTGCACGAATGTGCACGGGTACTCGACCGTTGGTTCATGAAAAAGCATGACGCGCAGGATCGTTTGCTTCCATGCGCCCCCGTCGCTCACCAATACAATCTGGCGGGCGGCTAACAGATCGCCCATGCCAAGCGTCACCGCGACCGGCGGAATCCCGCGCGGATTACCGCCGAGGCTGCGATGCGAGTGGGCGATCATCGTGTCGTCGTTGAGGTGGACGATGCGGGCGCGGCTGTTGCGAAATTCCTCGGGCGAGACCTTGTACCAGCGGCTGGTGGGCGGTTCGTTCATCGCGAGGTGGCCGGTGTAGCCGAACCCGCCGAATAGGATATCCGCGCCGCCGAGTGTTTCCAGCCGGTCAGACAACTCGGTGAAGTTCTTCGGCGAGGGGAAGACGAGGTTTTCCTCTGACGGACGCAGTTCCGCATCGAGCCGGCGATAGAGGTTGCGGCGCATGTATCCTTCGAGAGAGAGCGGATGGTCCAGCGGCAGTGGCCGGCATTGCCAGTCGAGCCACTCGTCCATGTTGAAACACCGGCAGCCGCGCCAACTGATCCGTTCGCGATTGCAGATCTCGGCGAGCCGCGGGAAATGTTTCTTCGGGCCGACGGGGAAGATGATCGTCGCCTCGGGGTGTTGCTTGATGAAATCCGCCGTGAACTGCGCGAGCGCTTCGAACATCTCCTCCGCGGCCGGGAAGATGCGGAGAGGGACGCGCCCGAATTTGTTCAGTTGCCCGGGTGGCACGGCGAGCATTTCGTTCCAAGTCATGATTGCGGCGTCCCATGTTTGACCCACGGCGGCGCGGATTTGAGTTCGTGAAGGCTGATGTTCTGGATCATGGCTTTACCCTTCGCCCGGTTCATGCGGAAGTCCACCATCAAGTAACCGGTCGGGACAAAGTAGAGGCGCACTTTCTCGACGTGACCCGGCGCCATCTGGCTGCCGTACACGCGGAAGTCATGGTTGTATTGAAATGTCTCGCCACACGAGATCCAGAAGAAGTGTTCCACTTTCTCAGCCATGAAGCGGCCATCGTCACAGTCCACATGAACCTCGGCTTCGAGCATGTAGGGTTTGCCTTTCTCGATGGCGGTGATGTTGCGGCTCAGGCCAACGAAGTTGTCGCCTTTACCCTGCATGACGACCGTGCCGCTTTCCACACGCAAATCATCGGGTGTGGCCGTCTGCGGTTTTCGTTCATCCACGTACTGCACCACACGCCAATCTTTGAGGTCAAGCCCGGTAATCAGGTTTGGACCGACCTTTTCCGGCGCGAAGATGTCGAACGGCTGCGCGGCGATTTGGATCATGCGCATGCCTTCCGGTGTGAACGCGAGCTGGAGCGTGCCGCCTTCCACCGGCACTTCCTCGCGCAGCGGCGGGTCGTAGGCGTACACCTTGCCGGTAAAACCGAGCGCTTTGAGATCGAGGCGGACGGTGGTTTCGATCGGGTGCCGGTCGAGGTTCAACAGGCCGAGCAGGATTTTGTCGCCGCGACGCAGGTAAATCGTGCCCTTCACATCGGGGTGGCCGGTGTCGAGATACTTGGCGTTCTTCCAGTAGCCCCACAGTTCCAGGCCTTTCTCGTAGGGGCTGATCCATTCGCGCGCGGCCCACACCGCACTGGGCGAGCCGTCCGTGGCGCTGCGGGTGTACGACGTGGTCAGGCCTCTCATGATTTCGTGCCAGCCGCGCGGGTTGAGATTATGGAGCAGACAGATGCCGAGCCGCGCGTCGTAGCCGACCCGCTCCGCCTTGGCCATGTAACTCACCTGCCAGCCATGCGGGTCGCCGAGCACGCTGGCCCGGTAGAACTCCAGCGGGAATTCCTTGAGCGAAGAAGCTTTCATCTCCCCACCCTCGGCGCTCATCACGCTGTCGGTATGCCCCAGGATCAGATCGTAGCGCGTGCCATTATAGATATGCTTGATGCACAGTCCGTCTTTCTTCACGCTCCCATGAAACAGCCGGTAGGCGCGCTGGGCCATGCGGCGCGCGGCAAACAGATTCCGGCTCGGCTGCACCTGGCCGGCATCGTCGATCCACCCGCACTCCGAGCCGTAGCCGGCATGGTACGGGTTCTCGCATGGCGCAGCGTACCAGCCCGCGTCCGTCCGGAAGCCGTCGATGTCGAGATCGAGAATCCGATCGCGCAACAGCGCCGTGAGCACGTCCGCCAGCGGGGTGTTCCAGCAGGGCGAATGGGCGTCGCAGCCGATGCCCCGCAACGGATCGGTGGTCAGCTCCTCACCATACACCCGGTACGTCTGTGACCGGGACGGCAACCCCCAGCCCAGGTACGGCGTGATCGCCAGACCGTACTGATGGGCAGTCGCAACGGCGCTCAGCATCTCTTCTTTCGTGCAGGCCCGCCACTCGCAGGTAAAAATCTGCTCGCCGGCCTCCTGCCGCCGTTTCAACTCGAACAGTTCCTCCCCGGCGATGATCGGCCAGCCTTGCAACGGGAAAATCCACGATTCGCCATCCGTCATCCGCGTGCCCGTGGTCTCGGCCTGCCGACCGTGAATCTGCCCATGCTGGACCGGCGTGGGCCGCGGGGTGCGTGCCGGGGTGAACATCAGGCCGAACACGATCTCCCGCTCCTGTGTCAGCGGGAACGGCTGGTCGTCGCGCAGCAGATGGATGCGCAACACCGTGCCCGTTTCGCCCGGCACGATTTCGACTGCCTGGTTCACAAAATTCGTCCCGAGATGCCACCCTTTCGTGTTCTCCGCAAACCACGTGAACCCGCGTTCTTCGTTTCCAATCCAGAACGACGCCACCGGTTCACACCGGACCCCGGACGCCGGCACCGCGCCCGCACTGCGATTGTCCGGGAGGAACGCCTTTTTCATCCAGTAATCCGTCATGGCCGGCCCATGCAGACACAGCGCGGCAAATTCCTTCGCCAGCGGAATTTCCAGCGCGAGGTGGTCGATGTTCGGCCCAACTCCGGAGGGCGACGCTCCGTCGTCGCCTTCCGCAGCGCCAGTCCCTGTGGCGACGACGGAGCGTCGCCCTCCGGATGGCACTATCTTCAGCGTCACCTTCGCCATCCCGTCGTACTCGAACTCGGTTCGGGCAGTCACGGTCAGATTTTCAAATGTCGTCGCGCCGGTCATCTCCACCAGCTCCGGCTTCTGGCTCGTGATCGCATTCTTACTTTTGCTCCACACGACTTCCTTGCCGTTCACCTTTCCCGTCAGCGCCATCGGCCCGGTCAGGAGGGGCCGGCGTTTCTCCTCGTAGATCGAGCGGACGTTCACCTGGTCCGGCAGGATCGAACTGCCATACCGATATTCGCCCATCAGGAACGACAACTCGCGCGCGCTGGCGCGGATCGGCTGCCACGGCGGTGGAATCACCGGCGTCAACCCCGCCCGTTCCGTGAACCACGCGGGCGTCGGCGGTTTGGTGAACCCTTCGCTAATCGAGCCGCGCGACTTCCCGTCCGCGCCGATCAACTCCAGCGTCACCTGATACCCACCCGGCCCGATCTGATCGATGGGCAGCGCCACCGCAAACTCGCGCTCGTCGGCGAACGCGCGCTCGGCCGACGCGAGCGGGGCTTCCCCGGCCTGCTTGACCACGGCGAGTTTTGCGGTCGCGCCGTTCTCCCACTCCTTCGCCTTCCGCAGGTCCACCTTGGCGTCGATGATCTGCTGTTGCAGGAAATACGGCCGCAACGTGAGCTGCATCGGCGGCGTCAGCCGGTAGGGCAACGCACCCGCGCAGATGATCTGCTCGCCGCTCGCGACGCGATACCGCAATAGATAATCGGCGGGCTGGTTCTCCGTGACACGCAATTCCGCGCGGCGGTTGGCCGGTAGCGCCAGCACGGCGTTGGTGCGGGCCGAGGCCACCGGCTCGTACTTCGCCCACTCGTCCTCGATCGGCACCGGCGCGGTCGGCGGAAGGATGATGTCCGGGGTGGCGGCGACCGCCCCGGCGATGTTGGGAAGATAACTGCCTTGGGCGTCCGCTTTGCGACGCCACAATTCCAGCGCGACGTTCAGGTTGGCGGACTGGCTCGAAGCGTTCACGACTTCCAGCATCGCCCCGCTGCCGGCTTCGCCGAAGAATGATCCCGCTTGCAGAAACCGCAACACCGGCACATCGCGCAGAAACACGAGGTGGCTCAATTCCTTGCCGAATGAGTACGCGGACGTTTCCGCGACGGGCGTGCCCACGTGGTTCACGAAATTGAATCCCCAGACCTCGCCGGCGGCGGGTGTCTGCCGATTCAGTGACGCGAACGGAATTGCGATTTCGCCTTCCCATCCGAAATCCCGCCGGAGCCGCGCTTGGAACAGGCCGGGCGACGAAAGACTGCCGCGGAACGTGAGCGGTTGCTGGTGCGCATGCCCCGGGTCGAGCACGACTTCGACTTCATCCGTGCCGCCCGGCACCCGGACTTTCTCCGTCCGCTCGATTTGAAACGCCACGTAGAGGGCCTGGTCATCGTGGCAGAGGAACACGCGCGTCGGTGTGTCGGCGAGCAGTCCCTGCCGCGTGTCGATGAGATTGGGCAACAAGAACGCCCCGCTCCATTCCCGTTTCTCGACCACGCCATCGATCTGCGGGGCAGTCGCCACGTGCGGGACGGGGGAGTGGCTGAAGCGGAGGGTGTCGGCGATATTGCCGCCGCAGGCGATGGACGGGATCAAACCTAGATGCAGGCAAGCTCCAAGAAAAGCGGAGCAGAGAGGGCCAAAATTTGCTACCTTCTGCCGTATGAGCAAACTCGAAATCCTCGCGGAACTGCCTAGGTTGACGCATCGCGACCGACGCGAGATTGCAAAGCGCATCTTCGATCTGGAGAGCGACGCACAGATCCTGGCGGATTGCGACCGTCGCGCCGACGAACGTTTCCAGATGCTTGACGCGATGGAGGCCGAGGATGCCAAGAAGCAGACCCGCTGATGTCTGGCTGGTTGACTTGGGCTTGGCGGCCAAGGTCCGGCCCTGCTTGATCCTGAGCGATTATCCGGCAGATGACGAACTGGCGCTCGTCGTGATCGTGCCGCACACCACCTCGGTGCGAGGGAATCGCTGAGAGTTAAGCATTCCGAAACCGTTTCTGAAGGAAGGTGTGTTTCATCTGCAGCAAGTCCAACCCGTTTCGCTGGCAAAGCTGGAACGCAAGCTCGGTGGACTGACGCCGGAAGAGTTTCAGCGTGTCGGTGAAGCGCTGATCCACCTCTTGAACCTGAAACCTGAAACCTGAAACCTTCCCCCCTCATTTCTTCTCCTTCCACAACTTGATCGCCTTCCCAAATTTGCCATCCACGTACTCATACGCGCCGCTCAACGAGCCGGCAGTCTCACCGGTTTGACCGCCGATGACTTCGGGTGGAGAGCCGTCGCAGTGATCGAGCAACAGCGTGTTGGCATCGGCCTTCAGCGGCGCGTCCTTCGCTTGGACAATCTCTTCCTCCGTCAGCGCGACCGCGCGAATCTGAATCTCATCCACGGTGAAGAAGCTGTGGCCGCGGCCGATGTGAATGGCCGCCTTCGTCAAATCGCCGTGCAGATCGCCTTCCACGACCACATTCTTGCTGACGCCCGGTCCTTTCTTGCCAACCCACTGGCAGTTGCCGTCGATGAACACGGACCGCTTCGAGCCGCTCCAGGTCAGCACGACGTGATGGGATTCGCCGGGCTTCCAGTGCGGCGGGCCGACCCAGACGTACCGTTGCTGCGGTTCGGTGTACCCGACCATGGCAAACGCATCCGCCCAGTGGATGAAGTACAGGGTGTAATGCCAATTCTCGTCGGGGAACACGAGGGTGAACAGCGCGGCTCGGCGGCGATCCTCACCGCTGGCGCTCAATTCCTTCACGTCCGTGTCGAAGGGAATACTTACCCACAAGTCCACCGTGCCCTCGTCGAGTTGGATGTTACCTGACGCCGGATAGGTGAGGTCCCCGAACTCCGCCATGGCCGGCAGTGTTTGGGCATGGGTTGCGACTGCAACCAGCCACACCAGAAAACAATACACGAGCCGCCTTTGCCCCTGCCGGCAGTTTCCGCGTGGTCTATCGTTTTCTTGCATGAGCGCCAGAGAATTGATCGAACAATTGAAGAGCTTGCCGGAGGCGGAACGCGCCGCGTTCGCGTCTCTGTTCCATGACTGGGAAAAGTCGGGCAATGGCGCTGCCTCGGACTCCGCCACACAAGCATCGCCAACAGAACGTTCATTTGGCTGGCCTGATTTTGAAGGACGGATGCAGCGGCTCTTCCCCCAGGGCGCGCCACCGGGCCGTCCGCTCAGCGAGATCGTGTCCGAGGGCCGGGGCGTCGCTTGAGCCAGTATCTCGATAAAGGCTTGCTGGAACAAGTCCTTGCCCTTTACAAAATTGATCTCACCCAATTCCTTACGCTCAACCAAATGCGCTGGGTCGCAAACAACCAGGTAATCCAGTTGCTCGCGTAAGGCTTTAATTGCTTCTAGCTTTGCTTGGTCCATGATCTTACGACAGCTTGCCCTTGTACGGCTCGGAGTGGGTGGCGTGCTGTCGCGACCAGCACAGCTCGCCGGGCATTTGACCGACATCACTCACCGGCTTCATCGTGCGCTGCGCCATCGGTAGGATGCCCCCGGCTTTGGAACGGTCAAATCTTCCCGTCCCTATTTCTTCTCTGCAGCTTCCTGCGCCTCGTGTTTGGCAATTTCTTCGGCCAACTTGCTGGAGAACTGAGCGGCTTCGTGTTCTTTGATGAATTCGTGCTCGACCGGCATCTTGTGGAGAATGTTTTGCGCTTTGACGTACGTACCCTTCAGTTTCTCATCGCGCGGTTCACCCAACAACATGTGCAGGCTGAATTTGTCCGGTGAATCTTTCAGGCTCACGATACGGCCGAGCCAGCGGTTCGCCTTGTCGAGAATACTCTCAGCCTGAATCAGATCGAGAGAAACGGGCTCATACATATGCCAGACCTCGTTCTGGCGGGCGTGCTGAAATTCGTAGTCGTAATCTTTCGCGACGATTCGTTTGGCTTGAAGATGCGCCACAACATGCCGGCTCTCCAGTTCCTTCTTGAACTCTTTCCAAATCTCCTCGTCCTCACGGCTCGGCAGTTGTTGCCGCTCCTCATACCGCTGCACCATTCTAACGTAGAGAGCTTCTAACGTCTTCGATGGATCTTCACAGATGCCGCCCCCGGGGTCCGACCATTGCAGCGAACTGTCATCAGGCGGAAGGATGGCCTGCGCGATCTCCATGACGCTTTTCGGGCGGCCTTCCAGCGGCAATTCACCGCGCAATTTCTCCGCCTGTTCCTCGAAACGCGCCTGGATGAAGCGCGTGAGCGACCGGAAATGATCACCGTTGATGTCCAGGAAGATTCGGCTTAGTCGGCCATAGCGCGGCGTGCAGATGGCACTCAGATACTTCGCTTCCGGTGCATACAGCGCTACCCCCACGTTGGCGAACTCGCCCGTGGTAATGTCGTGCACATACCGCAACACCGTGAATGTGTAGGTCGTTTTCATTGCAGTATCCTTGTGATGGCGGAAACGATCTTGTTCCCCTTCCGCCGTGCCTCCCGAACATACTCGACAATCTGCCCAGCCGCATCGGTCTTGGCCGTCCACTCCGCCGGCAGGTCGTCAATGTACGCCTGCAATCGCCGGTCCGAAATCGCTTCCAACGCGCCCGTTAGCCGGTCCAGATTGATCTCTGTTCCTTTCAGCCCGTCATAGAACACGTGATTGCGCAAAAACTCAAGTCGCTGCCCCGTCCAGGGCGGCTTCCAGCCGATCACCCCCGCCACAAACGAGAATGCCAGATCGTGGTCGAAGATGTACAGATCATCCCCTTTCCACAGCAGATTCGGGTTGTCCCGACGCCGGTCCGGATTCTGGACAATGGCGTCGAACGCGAAAATCTCCGCTGCCAGCGGTCGCAACTGCATAGCAATCGGCTTGTCCTTCGGCCATGTATTGATGCCGGCGGGGAGCTTCGCGCTACCAAAGTTCAGCCCGGCGCTCTTCTTCACCAGAGCCTTCACCTCGGGCAACGGTATCGCACGGTCGAATCCCTCCTCAATCTCTACGATCATC
>Ga0187892_10009679_pt1 | contig 12572 bp, 7 predicted proteins | sample MA1701073metaG_FD_139345 | JGI IMG/M metagenome (GOLD analysis project Ga0187892, IMG submission 139345) | Bio-ooze microbial communities from a basaltic lava cave in the Kipuka Kanohina Cave System on the Island of Hawaii, USA - MA170107-3 metaG ...
CACCCGACATTGCGGGCATATTTATATCCAGAAATAAAAGGTCAACAGGATTTTTTTCCAGGTATTGCAGCGCTGCGCCTGTTTTGGTAAATACTTTTTCAAATTGCAGAAAAGAAAAATTTTTGCAATAGTTTTCAATTATCTCCAGCGATAAAGGCTCATCGTCTACTGCAATCGCTTTCATCATACAAGGTCAATTGATAAAGTAGCGGAATAGGCTTCTTTATTTTCACTTACCTGCAAACTGTGTTTTTCAGGATAAAAATATTTAAGTCTTTCGCCGGTGTTGTTCATTCCGATACCAGTTGAGTTGGCCAAAGCAGAATGTTGCACTTTCTTATTAAAAGTATATAATCTTATCCCTGTATCGGTGATCTGCAGTGTTACTTCTACAATACAATCATCCACATCAGGATTAATGCCGTATTTAAAAACATTTTCAATATAAGTGATCAATAGCAGCGGAGCAATCTGTTTATCACCAGGATTGCCTGAACATTCAAAAACAACACGGGCCGTGTTGCCCAGACGGGCTTTTTGCAGTTCAATATAATTTCTTATATAATCAATTTCTTTTTGCAAAGGGATTTTATAATCTTTTGCATCTTTGATCACATAGCGCATAAGACCGGAAAGGTTTATGATGGCTTCCGGAACCCTGTCATCTTTTTTTATTGATAAGGCATATATACTGTTAAGCGTATTAAATAAGAAATGTGGATTTATTTGTGCCTTAAGCGATGACAGTTCTGCTTCCAGTTTTTCTTCTTTTAGCCGGGATAAATGTTCTCTTGTTCTTAATAGAAAGGAAAAAAATATAGCTGTAAAAAAAAGAAACAGGTGTCGCCGGAATTCATCGAATACAAAGGTTGCTAATGACCGGTAATTGGTTGGTGGCGGTTGAAAACCTCCCGGTTCCTTCGCAGACGAATAAGGTACGTAAGTACCCATGTCAGCAAAACCCTTGCCGGCCAGGTGAGGAAGTGTTAAGGCCACAGCGAGGAAAAGAAACACACACAATATGTATTGAATGTATTTGCGGTTAAAAAAAAGTTTTGGAGTAAGAATGTAATAATTGAGATAAAAAAAACATAGCATTACAAAATTGGCAACCGTATCCTGTACAAATATTCTTGTCAGCGCAAAAGAAGATTCACCCGGTGGTCTTACAAATGCAAGTGTGGGCACTATCAAAAAAAGTGAAACAAAAAATATATGAGTTAATATTCCCCCTCTAACCAGCTTTTTGAACATCTTCGAATTTTTTACAAAGGTCATTGTTCCGAATTATACTATATCAATTTTGGGGTAAAAGCTGGTTTTGAAGGGGCGTAATGAGTCTTCATCCACAACGCAGAGACTATTTTTTTGGAACAATAAGGGAAGAACAATCATTGTTGAAGAAACGGAAAGCCTTTCAAAGGTTTCCTTTTTTTGAATTAAATGAAATTCAGGACTAATGCTATAAATTCCTTGATGATTCCCGAATGATCAGCTCTGTTGGCAATACAATTTGATCAAACTGTTTTACCGGTTTTTTACTTTCAATAAGCTCTATCAATACTTCAATGGCTTTTTTGCCCATTTCAAATGCAGGTTGCACAACGGTAGTTAATGATGGAGAAAACAATTCAGGCGAGCTGAAATTGCTGAAACCACCTACAGCCACTTGCTGCGGAATGTTTATGCTATGCTTTTTAAGAATAGCCAATACTTTTATCGTTATCCTGTCTGATGCGGTGAATATAGCATCAGGTGGTTCTTTTAGTCCAAGCAATTCCTTTATTGCCTGTTCTATTTCTTCTTCATCTCTGCCGCCATGTTCACAATATTTGATATATTCTTCTTTCACTGGTATTCCATGTTCCGTCAAAGCTTTTTCATAACCCTTCAACCGGCCTTTTGTAATAGAAACCTGTGCTGAACTTGTAATATGTGCAATCTTGTTGTAGCCTTCATTGATAAAATGAGTGGTAAGCAGGTAGGAGCCGTGTTCATTATCTGCTATTATTTTGTGAGCATTCATATCATCAGGCACCCTGTCAAAAAAAACAACTGGGACGCCGCTTTCCTGTATTTTTTTAAAATGTTCTATATCTTTTGTTTCAGTAGAAAGCGTTACCAGCAAACCATCAACGGATTTCCATACCAGGTGCTCAAGGTTTTTAATTTCCTTTTCGTATGATTCAAGGCTTTGCGTAATGATGATATGATAATTTTTACTGCTGGCTACCGACTCAATGCCATTGACCACTTCAGCAAAAAAATTATTCGGCACACTACTTATGATCACCCCGATGGAGCGGCTTTTTTTACTCTTCAGGCTTTGCGCCATCAGGTTGGGACGATAGTTATTAGCTGCTGCATAGTCCAATACCTTTTGTTTCGTTTCAGGACTGATCTTATAACTATCTCTCAAAGCTCTTGATACAGTGGCGAAAGAAAGATTCAGGGCTTTAGCAATATCCTTAATGGTGATGGATTCGGATTTCATCATGCAATGGCTGATTTGTGTACGGTACCGGTTTTACGTTGTTTGTAACATGCAAATAAATCAATTCAAGGAAAAGGTTTTAAGCGATTGAATGATAGAAGCCTGTCGCTTATTTTTTACCAGGTTACAGTTCTTATCGCTCTGTTTTTTTGATATCTGCTGGTAAAGTTATGACAACGTTTGCCCAAATTAAGTTTTAAAAAATGATTGCTAAATCGATTAATTGATGTTCCTTTATATTGTCGATTTTACACTTATTCATTTTGCTAAAACGATTAACCAAGTAGCAGCTTTAGTGAAAATTGACGGATAACGATTGATGACTTGCCGGCCCGCCCAAATATATTCCTGGTCGCCTGCTCCATTCGTTCTCCTCATTTGACAAGTTGATTTTACAAAGCCAAAATTGATTGCTTGAAACGCAAACAATCCATACACGATGTAGCAAAAGAGCTGAACCTATCGGCCACCACAGTATCATTTGTGATAAATGGAAAAGCCACCGAAAAGAGGATCAGCAGCGACGTGCAGGAAAGGGTGTTAGCGTACATTAAAGAAACGGGGTACCAAACCAACATGGTAGCCAAAAGCCTTCGCACCGGCAAAACAAAGATCATTGGCATGCTGGTGGAAGATATTTCTGACCCGTTTTTCTCAAGTATAGCAAGAGTGGTAGAGGAAAAAGCTTACAAGCTGGGCTATAAAATATTTAATTCAAGTACAGAGAATGATACAATCCGTGCCAGGGATTTGATCAAAGTTTTCAGGGAAAGGCAGGTAGATGGATATATCATCGCTCCTTCGCCGGGTATCGAAGAAGAGATTCAGCAACTCGTAGATGACAATTTTCCCGTGGTTCTTTTCGACAGGTATTTTCCTGAATTACCCACGCACAATATCATTATTGACAATGCCGGCGGCGCTTACGAAGCGATGCAGCATTTTGTAGAAAATGGTTATAGAAGCATTGGCTTTGTGACCCTCGATTCAGCGCAGGTGCAAATGCAGGAAAGGTTGAATGGTTATTTACGTGCTGCTGCTGAAAATGACCTTAAACAGTTTATTCAAAAAGTACCTTACGACACGGCGCTTGATAAACATGAAAAGATAGTAGAACAGGTCAAAGCATTTGTGCATAAAAATCCCGGTCTTGATTCCATTTTATTTGCAACCAACTATCTCGCTATCGCGGGCCTGCAGGCGTTAAAGGATTTGAATCTTACAATACCCGGCCATATTGCTGTGATCGGCTTTGATGATAATACACATTTTTCACTGTTCTCACCTTCTGTTACTGCTGTGGCGCAACCGGTGGAAGAGATGTCGGCGAAGGTGATGGAACAATTGATGCTTTGCATAAAAGATGAAAACAGGAAGACAAAAAATACAACCATAAGACTGCCTACCCAACTGGTGATTCGTGAATCATCAGCCAGGAAGAATGGAATAGAAAAATAAGCCCGGACACATATTGAACAACATTAAAAAAATTCGATGAAAATCGAAGCAGGAGACTTTTTGCCTGACCCGATCCAATGAAATAAAAACTGAATGCCAAACAAAACAAAATTTTAAAAAACAAAAATCTTGCGGTATGAGAAATTTTATCAGGCTGGGGAGAAGATCGCTTATTGCAACGCTGCTGTTGCTTTTCTCTTTAGCGATCAGCCATTCTTCTTTTGCACAAACAAAAACTGTAACGGGAAAGGTGGTCAATGCCGATACCAAAGAGCCCCTGGCCGGGGCTACGGTACAAATAAAGGGCAGTACGAAAGGTACAACCACTGATGCCAATGGAACATTCAGCATTGAGATGCCCGAAGGGGCGGTTCTTGAAGTAGGGTCTGTAAGTTATCAGGCTCAGGAACTAAACCCTTCCAAGATCAAGGGAGTTTTAGTAGTTGGATTATCACTTAAAGAAAAGGACTTGGGTGAAGTGGTAGTGGTCGGTTATGGAAAACAAAAGAAAGCGACTTTAACAGGCGCTGTTGAGCAGATAACAGCCAAGAATTTTGAAAGCCGTGCAGTAACTAATATCGGTTTGGCTTTGCAGGGCGCTTCTCCGGGTTTAGTAGTTACAAGAAATTCACCAAGGCCCGGTAACGAAGGGTTGGCTTTCAGAATTCGTGGTGCCACTTCTGTCAATGGCAGCGATCCATTAGTTGTTATTGATGGTGTGCCTGCATTGAATAGCTATTCATTTCTAAATATGAACAGCGATGATATTGAAAGTATCACCGTGTTAAAAGATGGCGCTGCTGCTATTTATGGATCCCGTGCTTCCAATGGCGTTATTCTGGTTACCACCAAGAGAGGAAAAGGAAAAGTAAAAGTTGATTATACCAGCGATCTGCGGTTTACTACCAATGGCATTATCGGTTATTCACCCAATATGCAACAATATGCTACCACATGGATTGAAGCAAATAAAGAAGAAGCGGTACCAAATTGGTGGGTATGGGGAAATAAAGACAATATGCTGAAGATGCAGCAAGGTTATGAAGGAGCATATCCTCTTTTTGGTATAGACTATTTTATTTTCAATGCTAACAGGATTGATGAGATGTTTGCCCGCCGTTATTCTCATCAACATAATATAAGTGTTTCAAATAGCACTGACAGATCGGGATACCGGCTATCTCTTGGTTATGCCGATAATAAGGGCAACCTCGCTACAGCTTATGACGGCCAGAAACAATACAATGCCCGGTTCAATTATGATTATAAGCTGTCGGAGAAATTGAAAATGGAATCCAGTATTAGTTTGATCAATGCTAAAACAAGTTCACCTTCTGTAGGGCTTGATAATACACTTTATGGATATGATATGCCATTCTTCCCTGCTAAAAACCCCTTCGGGCAATGGTTTGCTTGTTTTAATGGAGTTGATGGCGGCGCCAACAGAAACGCAGCAGCAATGACCACTGATGGCGGAAGAGATAATAAAAATTCGCTTACGGGAAGAGTTGATTTAAAAGCTACCTACCAGATTTATAAAGATCTGGCTTTTGAAGGCCTGGCTTCGCTACAAAACGAAAGATTCAACCAGGAAAGATATGTATTGCAGGTACCTGTATATAACTGGTATGGCAAGCAAACCGGCGTTGGTAATGGTACCGGGGGTACGAACAACAGATACTACACGTATGCATGGACAAGTTTTTACCAGTATTATTCGGCATTACTGCGCTATAATAAAACCATTAAAGGCGTACACAATATTTCGGCAGCAGCAGGGATAAATGCCGAAAAAAGCAATTATCAATGGGTTTCGGCGACACGTATCGGCTTCGACAATTTAGGAGTTCAGGATATAAGCCTGGCTTCAACTGCATCGCAAACAAATGCTGGGTTTAAGTCACAAATAGGCAGGTATTCATACTTAGCAAGAGTGAATTATAATTATGATGAAAAATATTTGGTAGAGCTATTAGGAAGAAGAGATGGTAACTCCAGGTTTGCTAAAGGATATAAGTTTAAAAACTTTGGTTCTGCGCAGGTAGGATGGGTGTTTACCAAAGAAAACTTTTTACAGGGTATTACTTCGTTCTTGAATTTCGGTAAGATCAGAGCAAGTTATGGCAGTTCGGGTAATGAGGCTTCAGGGCTTGGAGAATTTGATTATCTCTCTACCATTAATGTAGGCACTGCTGTTTTAGGCCTGCCTGCTGCGCAACAGCAAGCTACCAGTTTAAATAATAATGGTTTGATCAGTTATACCAGGACATGGGAAAGAGTAGAGCAAAAGAACATTGGTATTGATCTAAGCTTCTTAAGAAACCGCCTGTCTGCAACTTTCGATTATTTTATTAAAGATAATATCGGTATGCTGGTTGGGGTAACTTACCCTGCTGTATTAGGAGGCACACCACCTAAAACTAATAATGGTCATTTTAATACAAAAGGTTGGGAAGCCATCATTGGCTGGAGAGATAGCAAAAAGGATTTTTCGTATAATATTTCATTCAATATCAGCAATACTAAAACTTTAGTAACCGGCGTAGAAGGCGCTGATAGTTACGGAGCGGGAAAGAATGGAATAGTAAACGGTTATGCTTATCAGCCCTGGTTTTTATATAAAACAGATGGCTACTTTCAAACCCAGGCAGAAGTAGATGCTTACTATGCAACCTATGGCAGCAGCACCGACCTGGCTACTTTGCCTGCAAACAATCCGGGTGCAGCATTGCGTCCCGGTGATACAAGGAAAGTTGATGTGTCGGGCAAAGGAAATATTACATCAATTGGCAATGCAAACAGCTCATTAGTGTATATGGGCGACGGCACTCCCCATTATACTTTTGGTTTGAATATGGGAGGTTCCTGGAAAGGGGTTGATTTATCTGCTTTCTTCCAGGGACAGTTTAAGCAACTCATCATGCGTAGTGGCTGGATGGCTTATCCCTTTACTGCAATATGGACAAACCAAAATCCTTCCTTTTTAGGTAATACCTGGACAAGTGAAAACACTGATGCTATATTTCCCCGCTTAACAGTTAATCCAACCCGTGCCAGGTGGAATTATGCCAATAATGATTTCATGTTGCAGAATAACAGGTATATCCGTTTAAAATCTCTGATAGTAGGTTATACGTTACCTCAATCAATATCCCGCAGGGCTAAGTTAGAGAAGGTAAGGATATATTTTTCTGGAAACGATCTGTGGGAAAATGCCAATATAAAAGATGGATTTGATCCTGAAATGGGTGAGGCTTCTGTTGACAATAATGGCTACCCTTATGCCAGAACATGGTCTTTTGGATTAAACATTGGATTCTGATAACCTGAAATTTTAAAGCGATGAAAACAATAATAAATAAATTAATTATAGGCGGACTTTGTTTAAGCATTGTCTCATGCCAGAAGACGTTTATAGATTTAGAGCCTACTGCTCAATTTACCGATGCTGTATATTTTACCAAGTCAAGCGATTTTAAAGCATACGCTACAAGTTTTTATAGTCAGTTGCCAGGATGGAGTTTTGGCAATATGGACAATAATTCTGATTTGTCTGCCAATGCAAATGCAAATGGTTACGATTTGGGTCATGGCACAATTGCGGTTGGAAGTACTAATTGGAGCTATTCAGGTATTCGCAATTGCAACGTATTATTATCAAAAGCGAACGCTTATACAGGTACTGATGATATAAGCCAATATGTAGGCGAAGCCTATTTCTTCCGTGCATTTGGTCATTTTGGTTTGTTAAAAACCTTTGGCGGCGTACCGATTGTAACTACAGTGCTGGATGTTAAATCCCCCGAATTAAACGCAGCACGTAATAGCCGCTACGAAGTAGTTAAACAAATCTTAGCAGACCTGGATGAAGCCATCGCAAAATTGCCAACCGAACAAACTATACCTAATACCGATAAAGGCAGAGTAAGCAAATGGGCTGCTAAAGCTTTCAAAGCCCAGGTGGAGTTGTATGAAGCAACCTGGGAAAAATATGTTGGGCAAGAATCTGATGGTGACGGTACCTCTGTTGGAGGCGGTAAAGCTGGTTATGATCCTGCTAATGTAAATAAATATTTAACTGAGGCAGTGGCAATGTGCCAGGATGTGATAGACAATGGCGGCTATGAATTATGGAATAAAAATGCAGTAGCCGGCATGAACAATTTAAGTTACTGGTATTTATTCAACCTCGAAGATGCAGGCAGCAACCCCGGCGGTTTTGATAAATCAACTAACAAAGAATTTATTCTGCAGGCTGTTTATGATTATACGTTTAAGCAAAGCGGAATAAACTTAACATGGACCACGAGCCAGTTATACCCAAGCCGAAAATTCGTGGATTTGGCAGTTTGTACCGACGGCCTTCCTCCTGAAAAATCTCCTTTGTTCCAGGGTTATCACAAAACAGGAGATGAGTTTAAGAGCAGGGATCTGCGTTTGCTGAATTATTTATATGCTTCAACTGCAGCACCGGCATCTATCACATTGGATTATGGAAGTTTGGGCTCAAGCGGTTATGGTAATAGCAAGTACGGAGTTTACAAATTTGGCCCTGCTCCTAATGGCCGCAGAACTGATAATACCGAATCGGCTAATTTACCAATCATTCGTCTTGCAGAAGTTTATTTAACGTATGCGGAAACGTTATATGAATTAAACGGTAGCATTACTGATGCACAGTTAAATGCTTCTATTAATAAATTAAGAACCCGTGCTGGTGTGGCTTCCCTCACCAATGCATTGGCAACAGCCAATGGTTTGGATATGAAAGAAGAAATCAGAAGAGAAAGAGCTGTTGAGTTATACCGGGAAGGTAAACGTTTTGATGATTTAAAACGCTGGGGTATTTTAGAAGCTTCGTTGAATCCTTCACGCCTTGGAAGAGTAGTTGGTGATGCCTCTTACACTACTGACTTTAAAGATGCTTCCGGCAATCCGACAGCAGCTTATAAAGCCAGCTCCTATGTTTGGGGAGAAGAAGCTGTACAGACACCTGCAGGTACATTAAAATGTGTGGTGGTGGATAGTAAGCAAAATCATACGGTGGCTAAAAAGCATTATTTATATCCCATTCCTTCCAGTCAAATAATCCTAAACGCAAAACTTCTTCAAAATCCCGGATATTAATAGAGGATAGTGATGCGGGTTATAAATTGTTTCATTCCTAATTAAAAGTATTATGAAAAATAAATTTTTAAATATTGTCTGTTGGTTAATAGCGATAGTCATTTTCGGTGCCAGTTGTGAAAAGGAGCCCCAATTCAGGGAGTTTAATTATCCTGCACAAGTTCCATCAGGTTTAAGCCCAAACATCGGTTACCCCGGTATCAATGTTACGATTACCGGTACAAACTTCGACACACTGAAAGGGGCAGTAAAAGTTTGGTTTGGCGGTATACAGGCAACCAATATAGTAAGCGTTAAAGGCAATCAAATAGTAGTACAAGTGCCAGCCAATGCTGTATCTGGAAAAGTTGATCTGCAGGTTTGGACTACAAAAGTGGATTCCATTGGGACATATACAGTAATTCCCCCTCCCGTTATCAACTCTATTGCATCAAAGAATGCACAAACCAATGTTGCATTTCCAGGCGATACATTAACTGTTAAGGGTATTCGCTTTGGTACAGATGCTTCTAAAATGGCTGTAAGTTTTAGTGGAACTCCGGCAAATATAATTGTTCCGGTTACTGACACAATGTTTAAAGTAATTGCGCCGGCTTCGTTTGCAAGCGGGAATGTAACACTTACAATGGGCGGCTTAACACTTACGGCTACACCGGCTATTATCAATCCAACAGCAGCAGGTGATATTACTCCCTATTTCTTATCAAATTATGCGACTCCCTTTACGAGAGGTGATTGGGACGGTAGCAGGTGGGGTAATCTTGGTGCACCCTGGGTTACAAATGCCGCAGCAAAAAATAAAGCTGGCGGTCTTTACGGAGGATGGGCCAAGGAATCCTGGAATGGTACCACCGGATTTATCAATTGGGAAACCTGGGGTAATACTCCTGTAATTGACGGTATTGTTTATCAACCAACATCTATTGCTTTACCGGTCGGAAGCTATACCGTTTCTTTTAATTACTATTCAGAAATACAAACTAATTCATCCGCTTATTGTGTGGTTGCTGCGGGTGGTACCGGTATTCCAACTCTTGCTAACCTTTCAACGGCTTTGGGATATGTTGCCCTTTTTAACGGAGCAGCTGTAGGAACAACCAAGCCAAACGTGACGGAAACAAAGAGTTTTGATTTTACACTAACAAGCTCACAGGTAGTATCAATTGGGTTTTTGGGAAATATGGCAGGAGGTGCTGCCGATAATTCAGTGCCAGGTAACTATTTCATTGTTAAATCAATCAAGTTGGTAAAGAATTAAGCAGTTCAGCGCTAAGAGGAACTCTCAGCAGTTCCTCTTAGTTCTCTTGTTTCTATTTAATTCCACAATGCTTTTTCAATAACCTGTTGTTTGAGAATAGAAATAGTGATAAGAAAACAAACATTATGTTCAGCAATTACAAAATATTTTTTCTTTCGGCTTTCATTGGGTTGGCCTTGGCCTCTTGTACTAAAAAAGGTGGAGTAAGTGCCAGTACAAAGGATACAACGGTTACGATAAAGTATATTGATACCTTACCTCCGTCAACACCAATGAAACATGTCGGAGGTCTGCAAACACAAACTGATTTCGAAAGGATAAGATCAAAGATAAATACGCAGGCAGAACCCTGGTATAGTGGCTGGCAGAAGTTGATTGCCAATTCGCATGCGCAGGCTACCTATGTTGCCAATCCCACGGTAAAGCTTATACGTGGGGGAAAGAGTGCTGAAGAGCCGGAAGCTGATAATTATTCCCGTGCAATGAATGACGTTGCTGCTGCTTATCAATTGGGGCTTCGATGGAAAATTTCAGGAGATACGGTATATGCCCGGGCAGCAGTAAATATTCTGAATGCATGGGCTGCTACTTGCGTTAAACTGAGTGGTGATCCAAATGTTGCACTCGGTGCAGGTATCTACGGATATCAGTTTGCAGCAGCAGGAGAATTGCTAAGAGACTTCAGCGGCTGGCAGGTTGCAGATTTTGCGAAATATCAGCAATGGATGCTCAATGTTTTTTACCCGGTGAATTATGGTTTTTTATCAGGGCATTTTGGCTGCCATCCGGAACATTCATGGTCAAACTGGGATTTGTGCAATATGGCTTCGGCCATGGCAATCGGTATTCTAACTGATAAGAAAAGCATCTACAATTATGTGATCAACTATTATCAGCGGGGATTGGGAAATGGAAACAATTTTAAAACCATATTTTATGTATTCCCGGGTGCCGATTCAACAATGGCAGAAATGCAGGAAAGCGGAAGAGACCAGGGGCATTGTACTTTATCATTGGCCCTATTGACCACAGTTTGTCAACTCGCCTGGAACCAGGGAGATGATTTATGGGGCTTTAGAAACAATATCATTTTAAAAGCAAGTGAATATGTGGCTAAATACAACATCGCAAATTTAAATGTACCCTATTATCCTTATAGCTGGCATGAGGGTGATCCCTGGACCGGATGCGGTGTTAAAACAACATTATTACCTGAAATAGGTTCGGGCGGAAGAGGTCAAATACGACCCATGTGGGCAATGATTTATAATCATTATGCAAAAATTAAAAAGGTTGCCGCACCAAATGTGTTGTACACAAGTTTAGGAAATCAAAGAGCACAGCCTGAAGGCGGCGGTGGAGATTATGGTCCCAACAGCGGCGGCTTTGATCAGCTTGGTTTTGGCACTTTACTGTACAGTTTAGAATAGTAAATTTTTTTAGCAAGCAAGCAGTAATCCGGTATAGGCAGCAGCAAAAAAAATAGCAAGCAGTGGTGAGTGCTGCTGTACTAAATCCGGGGGTTAGCAGACAATCATAAGCAATCACGGAAGAGGTTTCTACCTTTTCCTGTTTTTTAAAAAATTCTCAACAAACACTATGAAAAGCTATATAACAATTTATAATGCACTTGTTTGTTTTATAACACACGGCAATCAACTGTCAAATGCAATGCAGCGATGACAAAACCAGTTGATAAAACGAATAGCAAAATTCATCAGGGGCAGCAAGTTTTCTCATAAGCAGTTAAGCAGATAATCGTTTCGGATAGCTGCCCTTGATGAGTTCCAAATAAAGTCTATGACAGGCGATAAAAAACTCTTACCTGCATAGACTTTATATTTTATGATATTCAAAAGATAAAACCATTTCATAATATCTTTAAACGGCGATGATGTCAAGAGCGATTCTGATAGTATTCTTTTTAATAGGCTGTGTTTTTTCGAAAGCGCAGGATATAAAAGTGCCGTCACTGGTTTCTTTAAGTCATCCCCGTTATTTAGCGGGCAATACTGGTAAAGAGTATTTTGAAAAACTTGTTACTTCAGAAGACCCGATAGCTATCGGGTGGGCATCCAAAATTTTCGATCAATCAAAGAAAAGTATTGAAGAATATGTAAACCGTCATCAAACCGATTCAACATGGATAGTGTCAAGGCTGATGATGTTTTGGAAAACAAAATCAACAGAGATATTTATTAAGGGCGGAACCTATGATCATGCAGAAGGTGAAGC